>Ga0209473_1000029_pt1 | contig 82360 bp, 75 predicted proteins | sample GraSoiAngelo_133_FD_185890 | JGI IMG/M metagenome (GOLD analysis project Ga0209473, IMG submission 185890) | Grasslands soil microbial communities from the Angelo Coastal Reserve, California, USA - 14_0929_05_20cm (SPAdes) (version 2) | ecosystem: Environmental > Terrestrial > Soil > Grasslands ...
CGCGTCTTCGAAGGGTTCACTTTCGTTCGTCTCTCGAATGCTCACCTGCACGAGTTTGTTCCCGCGCTTTTCCTCCAACGCTCACCACCATGGCTCTTTACCACAGCAGCTTGGAGGCGGTTTGAGACCTGCTCCTGAAAGCCGCTCCCGAGGGGCCTTCCCTCATCTCTCGCGTAGCTTATTCACACGGTTAATTCGTTCATAATGAGCTCCTTTTCCGTATGCTTCTGCAGCACACTGTGGTCAAAAAACTCGAACGGCTTGAAATGGCGTGGCTTAGGATTTTGCACAGGCTCCGTTTTCGAATAGGCTTCTCCGACCCAGAAACAGCACCTACAATCTTGCTTTTATTTTACGAAGTTATAGATTACAGGGAATCCAAGATGCTTTGGGCGCGCTTGCTCGCCTATCTCTTCGCGTGAGTAGACAGGAAGGAGCCGATATCCGCTGCGAGTGCGGACGTGATACTTTTTCAAGTGTTCTCCGACAAGTTTAACATTGATAGTGCGCCAGCCGTGGTTAAGATTCGGTGCTGGATAGTAGCTGATCGAGTAAAGATGTCCCAAATCGTTGCGGATCGACGCAAAGGCTTTTTTTTCGTCTCTCCAATTTTTCGCAAAGTAGGCTTTGCCACCCGTCGCCGCGCTCATGCGTTCAAAAACTGCAGTCGAGACAGGCTCGAGCCTAGCTTCAGTCGTACTGACCATGTAGACGGGAATGCCGACAGACTGAGCTAATTCAGCAACATCCTCTGGAGGCACTACGCTGGCATTGTCGGGGCCGTTGGAGAACACCACGACCACTTTTCTTCCCGGATACCGGGCCCCGTCCTTGATTGTGAGCAGCAAGCAGTTGTAGAGTGCCGCGTCATCTCCGGCCACTGTACTACGCACCCCGCGTAGGACCTGACCTCGGTCGGTGGTTAAAGGCGCGGCGCGAGAGAGGTTTCGACTGTAAGAATAGAACGCCACTCTGTCCACCGTTTCTAGCGACCGGATGAAATCGGAAATGGCGTCCTGCGCGAAGACGAAACCGCGGTACATATAGTTGCTGGTGTCAAACAAAATGAAAACGTCGGCGCCGGCCAAAGCCTCATTAAGGCTGGACGCCACCTTCCCTCTCTGACCTTCGGTTTGTGCTAAGGAGTTATCGCTCGAGTCTGGCTTGTCCTCGTCAGGCATTTCCACCAATCTGCGAGTGGGTCCGTCGCCTTCTTCAAATGTTGCGATTTTCTCGGTAATACCGTCTTCGGTGATGGCAAAGTCAGCGGGCTGAAGATCCGTTATGTAGTTGCCTTTATTGTCCGTCACGGCGACGTTCAACTGCACGAGATCGACAACGACTCTTAGAGGAGCACCGGTTTGGTTTTGCTGGGCGCTAGTTTCATTCCTGGAACTAGCTGCGAGAATGACGAAAAGAGCGGCAGCTAATGCTAGCTGTTTTCGCATTGTTTTTTCCTGCCTGTGCCGGCCGTAAGCGCACTTAGGGCGGAGAAATAACCCCACTGTTGGGCAGTGAGGCCATCTTGCCATTTCGAAACTCGTCGCCAGTTTCTCGCGCGGCGCGCCACAGCGCCGGCCAATCTTCCATGTCGGTGGCGAAAATCTTTTCAACCATGCGGCGAGTCAGCTGGGGAACCAGGCGAGTTAACATCACCGGGGAGTAACCCTTTTCGTCGGCCAAGCGGACCCAGTACAGGTTGTTGGAATCCCATGACTCGGCTAAGAGACGGCTAGAGTAACCAGCGTAAGCAGGGATTGGCTCGAGATTCAGCAAGTCGCAGCGGTAGCTCTGTTCTAAAATGGTATGCGGTACACCGAAGTCGCGAGACAAGCGCTCCCAGTTGACTTCCTCGGGATAGCGATGAGAGAGACTCTCTAGCTCTCTGCCTGCCGGTCCGAAAGAGTCGGTCTCTTCGGGGAATCGTCGGCGATATTCAGCCGCGAGATAAAAGGTGTCGGCCGGCAGCAATTCAGGCAGCGTTCCCGCCAAACGATTCGCACGCAGCGATTGCTCGAGGTGCTCCGTGGTTCGCGGAGCCATGCGATCATCGAGAATGTTCATTACTTTCTGCCGCAGATCCTCATTCTGCGCAGAGGCAGTCAGTATTTCCTCACCTGTTTGCTGATAAAGCGCGACGGCGTGCAGTTCATTTCGGGTCACCTTCCACCATCTCGGTACGATAGCGCTAGTCAGAAGGCTGGGCGCTACTTCGTCCCAGATGAGGGCCTGCACGTTTTCGGGAGCAATGAAATGCTGTTCTGCCTTGGAAAGAACGTACGGCAGGTCCGCCAAAGAGCCGACCAGGTGCGCCCCGCCACCGGCCGGCGAACCAGCCCCTAACAATTGCGAAGCTTGCCACACTCGCCACTCGCCTGTAAGGCTTTCTCCTGCGAAGTCGTGCGAACGAACGAAAAGAGGGTTGTGGTGAAGAATCTGAGCGCCGGGCGGCTCGTAGTAGGCGTAGTTCAATCCGACCAACGTGTCTCTCAAAAAAGAAGCAAGCCGACCGCGAGCGGTCGCGAGTTGTGCCGGAGAAGTGGGTGCCTTGATTACCTTTGTCAAGTCCGTTCGCATCTCCAAGTCGGTGTGACTATTATCGTAAATACCCGCTGCCCATTGCTCCCGCTCACTCGCGCGGAAAATGGGCTGCGGCATCTCGAATTCCCGCAGTTCTCCGGCGAGGGGAAGCAAGGTATTCGCCTCGGCTTTTACGCGAGCGATATCCTGTAGGGCATCACCGAGGCGTAGTAAAGCGTCCAAAGACACCAGGCGCTGTTCATCCAAAATCGTGCGCATTCTATCGGCGAGCAGGTCGTGCATCTGCCGCCCTTCGGAACTTAACTGACGTGGACCTGCGAGCAAATTGATGATCTGATCTTGCGAGGCATGAGGGTTGCCCGTCACCGCGAGAAGCAGTTCTCGAATTGCATTGCGGCCAGCATCGAAGAGCTCTGCGGAAGACGCAACCTTATCAAACGACTTTATAAGGTGTTGCCAGGAACCATTCAGCTCTGCGTCTGGAACCTGGCCCTGACGCGCAAATATCTGCCAAAGTCCCACGCTGGCCTGGAAGATTCCCAAAGCGTTACCGCGCAGGCTGTTATTCGAGATTTTGTTGAGACTTGAGGCCGAAGCTAGGAAGCTGCTGATGGACGCATCATCCAATACTGGAAACTCGGGAAAGATTCGAAATTGATCGCAGAAGTCCGCGAATTTGCTGGCCATTAGAGCGGTTGTTTCGGGACTTAGCCGATGACCCGGAGCACGCACGGCATCCAGTTCACTCAAAAAAAGATAGGTTTGCAAAGGCCCTTCGGATGTCTGCACGCGAGAAAGCGCGAACATGGTTTCCAGCAGTTGCTCGGGAGTGTCGAGCTGTCCGCGTTTGCTTAGACGACGGACGATCTTTGATTCGGCCCTGTTGTCGAGGATTTTCTTCCAGACCTCGAGATTTCCAGGTACGTATGGCTGTCCGCTAGCTTCAAACCGGGCGCGAGTTACCAGAAGCAAGAGACCGGAGTTGGGACGAAAGACCCCGGTAACGGCGTCCGATGAAATGCTTTTGCCTCGAAGCGCCTCATAATAACGACGCAAATACCGGCTTTCGGTGAAGTGCGTTTGCTGAGTCTGGTTGACTCGGGACAAGGCGTCGAAGTAAGCGGCCAGCCAGCCTCCATCCTTGGCCAGCAGTCGGGGGATAAATTCTGTAGGGAACTCGGGACCGGCCCCAACCAGATCCGTCCATCCAGCCTCCGCTGCCCGTCCCCCGGGAACGATTACACGCCGCGATCGAACACGGACATGACTCCCGTAAAAGTCCAGATTTGTGGCGAAGGGCAGCATCTTCTTAACATACTGCGGTCGCCGAAGGGCGACCTGTGTCTCTCGGTCCATTCGGGATAGGGCCCAATAAAAGTGTGCAAAAGCCGGATCCTGGAGCAGCGCGTCGATTAGATACGGCGTGACTCCTTTTTGTCGCCAATCGTTCTCGATCAGCAGCGCAGGTACCTGCGTGCTTGGGAAGGGGTAGTCGAAAGGTTTGCCTTCTCGGAGGCGCTCTTCCAGGTCAGGTAGAGGGAATCCGGAATCGATCGTCAAAAACGCTCTCTCGGAGTCATGTGTCAGCAAGGTGGCATTTGTCCGCCCACAATCCGGCCGAGGCAGGTAACCCAAGACTTTCAGCAGAGGCTTGGCCTCCTCGCAATTAGAAACGTGAATCACGCCCTGAGGCCCCGCCAAAGCCTGCAATTCTCTGGCCTGGTGAACGTAGCGGATCAGCAGAATCAGGAATTCGGTTTGATGGCCGGCGTGTAGGCCTTCATAACCTCGTTGAAAGACGTTGCGGGCCAATAGCGGCAACACTTCTTCAGGTGCAATCTTCTGACTGATGCCGGCCATGCGAAGGAAGGAGCGCAGCGGCCCGGGAATGGCGACCGTGATAGCCTCAGAAGGTGGTGCCGCTCCCTGCTGCGATGACGAAGCCTCAGAATGCATCGCTCCGCACAAAAACGCGGCCACAAGGGCGGAGATAAGAAAAGAAGACTTCATAGCTGCAGCTGTGTCCGACTCTTCTTCGGACGAATCGTCTAGGCGATGCCGAAACAGGGCGGGTGCCCACCGCAAGAAAGACGACGCACGTGACCGAAAGTCGGGCAACCCTTGAATTCGGCACTGACGATAAATCATCTTTCGTCCCAATCCAAGAGTTTTGTTTCCCGAGGCTAACAACCTGGTCTCGGCGCGGCAATTGGGGGAGCATCAGCGGGCGGAAAGGGCGCACGATTGGCACGGCCGCCGGTGGCGGGGGAGCGCTCTTGGTGCTGATCTCGCTGGAAATCATGAGATTGTGCTTCCGTCCGAGACGCTTCTGACGTTCCACGCTTCTTCTGTTACTACTCGCCACCCGTATCGGGCCTCCTCCGAAGAACAACCAAGGACCTTCCTGCGACGCATCTCTTTGGGCGCACGTCTACCACGGCCGGTTCCGCAGTGCGGATGATCGGCTTCACGTCCTCAATCCGTGTGTCACTGTCTCGGGAACCATCGTGAACGCACGGCGGGAAAGGGATGGTGATCGGCACGTCCAGCTCGACCTCGAACACGGATTCAGCTCAATGTTGAATCAGGCCAATTTAGAAAAGCAGCAGGGGCTATCTAGTTCTGGAGCCGATATGCGGCAATCCTGTCACCCAACGCGACACTCTCGAAGAGGGATCCTGTGGATGGCGAATTGTTGTTTCGCCCACCTTTCCTTAGGATTTCCCTTCCTGCTACGCTCCTGGGCCTGACTTGGCGGCTCGGGGGGCGCCTCGGCACCTGGCGGCGATTCCACCGCGTCAAGAGGGAATTCCTCGAAGCTGTTCGCGCGAGGCTCTTTCGAGTTTTGTTTGCGCTTGTGCCGCTTCATCCCGCAAGGATTCTAGCGCAAACCGCTGCTCTCCCGAACCCCGGGGGGTGGCCTTGTAAATATAAATAGATATTGACCTGCCGGAGGGATTGGTGCTCTAGTTCATTTGAATCGGGCGCGGCAGGTTGAGACTGTCCGTGCAGGTGACCCAGAAGCGGGAGCGGAAGGATGAGCCGCGAGGAAGTGCGAACGGTTTTCCCGGAGCTGTTTGGCATGAAGCGCGTCAATGGCCGGCAGATCGATGCCGAGGAAACCATCGCGTCGCTCACCAGAGAGCTGCGGCCGGCGATCGCCGCGGCCCTGACGGCGCGGCGCGAACTTCTGCACTCGAGCTTGCCAGCGGCCGAAAAGTACGCCTGGCCCAAGTGGGACGAAAAGTTCGAGGATCCCGTGAGCGGGCGGACGTGGACGTTTCGCCAGATCGTTCAGGGGATGATCGACAATCTTCTCGGGCGTGAGAGCGAGTGGCGCTGGAGGCTGAACGACGAGGCACCGATTCCAGAGGACGCTCACCCGCTGCGAAATCCGGGGCTTGAGCTGACCGGGCCTTGGCATCCGCTGGATATGGCGTTCAACGCACTGAACAGCCTGGCGCCGATGAATATGCCCGATTTTGAAGACGCCTCGCCGCCGCACTTCCGGCCAGACGGAACGCCCAGCCACCAGCCGGTGGGGATCTTTGCCGCACTGCGGAACGCGCAGGAAATTTTCGAGGGCCGCTGGAATGACCGCGCGTACGAGGCGACCAAGAAGGGGCAGAAGCGGAGTTACCGGCTTCAGAAGCCGGCCTCTCAGTGGCCCACGCGGTTTATGCGGCCGCCGAGCATCCACGTGCAATACGATCACGTGTTGGTCGACGGCCAGCCCGCGCCGGGAACCATTGTGGCCACCGTGCTCTGGACCCTAAACAATTACGAAGCGCTGGCGCGCGCGGGAACGGGCGTGTACTTCTACATTCCGAAGCTGCAGACACCGCGAGAAGCGCTGATTGTCGAGAAGTTGCTCTTCAAATTGGAAACACCGCTGGGCCTGGCGGCCGGCACGTTCAAGATCAAGATGCTGTATGAGGAAGGGAACGCCGGCAGAGCGCTGCCGGCGATTTGCTGGACACTGCGGCGCCGCCTGCTGGGCACGAACGTCGGGCGCTGGGATTACTTGGGAAGCCTGATTGAGATGTGGAAAGACGATCCGGCGGGCGTCTTTCCCGATCCGCAGACCATTGGAATGGCTTCACCGAACATGATCGCCTACCAGCGCTACAACGCGCTGATGATGCTCTTGGCGGGGACCAAAAACGGCGAGCTGACGCAAGGCGCGGCCATCGGCGGCATGGCCGCGGTGATGATTTACCCGCAAACCGACCCTTACGGCCGCGCGCGCTACAATCCGATCGCGTTGCGAGGAATGGTTTTGGACAAATTGCGAGAGCGGCTGCTGGGATTGATGTACCTGCCGCAAGAGCCGTCGCGCACCGGGGCGCAGCCGACGCTGGACGAGATTCTCTCGGGCCAGGCGAAGGGCCGATTGTATGATGCCTACCGGCAAAGCTGGGTGGCGAGTCCGGAGCCGTCGTATGTGGGCGCGGGAAACGATCCGCTGCGGGCGCCCCTGGAAAAGCTGCAAGCGAGAATTGAGGCGCGGCTCGAGACGGTGGATCTGAAAGGCAAGCGGGTCCCCGCGGTCGAGAGCGGACTGGACGATTCCGAACGCGCGACGTTCCGGTCGCGGGGCCTGCTCAACTCAGAAGGCAAAATCACTCCTCGCGTCATTCACGTGGAGGAAGTGAACGCGCCGGAGAAGATCTACACGGCGCTGCTGTGGAATGAAATTTACGGCGTCCCGAGGGGCGAGATCACCATCGAGCACATTCAGCACTCGTTCTACATGGCCGCGAATTACGGCTTCCAAATCCTGAACGGGAATTTCGCCGCGGCCATCGACGATTACGAGCTGAATCTGCGCTTCATGAACGACTTGGCCACCTACCGGATCAATGTGTCCTGGCTTTGGACGTTGCTGCGCCATCAGGCGACGATCACGAAGGATGGGTATTTGAAACGTCCGGCGCGCACGGAAAACGGCGTCGTTCCTGCGGTCGACGATTTTTCGGTCCAGGCAGGAACCCGCTTCACGCCGGAACTTTTTCTCAGGGTTTGGGAATGCCACAACGAATGGACGGCCGAATTTTTCGCCGAGCAGGATCGCCGCGGCGAGGCGAGCCGTTTCGACCGCTCCAAGGCGCCTGTGATCATGGAACTGCTGCAGCGCCAGCTGCGTTCTTCGCGCTACATTCAGCACAGCGCCCGCGTGCTGTTTTTGGCCGGACAAGCGAACGCGGAAGAGAGAGCGCAGCTCTTTGATGCGATTTTCGACCTCTCTCGTCAAGAGGTTGCCCGGCGTGTGCAAGCCGGCTCGTTCTCGAAGGCGGTGTTAGCCGCGCACGACTACGTTTTCGACATTTTCCCCGGTACCGAAGTTTCGACCCGGCCCGCAGCCGCCGGTTAATGGGCTGAAGCGGCCTGGAATTTGGAGGGATATCCATGTTCCAACAAAGTCTGGTGCTCGCGGGTTCCCTTGGAATAACGATTCTTCTGTCGCTCGTCCCTTTGATTGTCCTTCTGTTTTTGCTGGCGGGAATTCGCATGACGGCGTGGCTGGCCACGCTGATCACCGGCGTGATTACGATTCCGCTCGGGGTTTTTCTCTGGCAGGCGCCGTTCCGGCCAACGATGCAAGCGTATTGGTATGGTTCGCTGACGGGCGTGTGGGTCATCGACTGGATCACCTTTTGGGGCTTGATCATTTTCAACACGCTCGTCGTCACCGGCGACTTCGACACCTTCCAGAAATGGATGCTGCACCACGCCACCGCCGACGTGCGCATTCAGACGCTGATGCTCGCGTGGGCCTTCGGTGCGCTCCTGGAGGGAGTTGTCGGATTCGGCTATCCGTGGGCCGTGGTTGCCCCGATACTCATCACGCTGGGCATTGCGGACCTGGAGGCGCTGCGGGTGGCGGCCCTGGCGAATAACGCGCCCGTTTCCTTTGGTGCGCTCGGCTCGCCGATTTTGGCTCTGTCGGCGGTGACCTCGCTGCCGCTGCTGAGCCTTTCCGCTTCGGTGGGGCACATTGTCGCGGTGCTGGCGCTCTTTCCCACGTGGGTCCTTCTCTACCTCGTGAGCGGCTGGGTGGGATTGGTGGAAGCGTGGCCCCTGGCGATCGTGGCCTCCCTTGCCTACATCGCCGGGCAGTGGCCTGTGGCGCGCTATTGGGGACCTTACTTGCCGGATATCAGCGGCTCGCTCGTTTCGTTCTGGGCGCTCTACGCGTTCGTGAAAGTGTGGAAGCCCAAGACCATTCGTGGATTTGGCGGCGCTCCGCTGACGCAGACGCCAGCCGTGGTGACGGCGAATCCTGACGCGAAGATCGGAGCATTGCGCGCGTGGCTGCCTTACATCATCTTGCTTGTGGTCGTGGGAATTTGGACCGGTCCGTGGCTGCCGAAATATTTTCATGTGAATCTGCCGGGGCTCAGCCTGCACAAGTGGAGCGTGAGCGCGATTTCGTCGGTGACGCACAAGGCGGCCGCTTCGACGTTTAATTTCACGCCGCTCAGCGGCGGGACCTCCATTTTGGTCTCGTGGCTGGTGATCTTGTTGTTTTTGCGGCCGACCGGCGCGCAGTTGCAGGAAGTGTTTCGGAAGACGTTTCGGCAGATGTGGGGCGCGCTGCTGGTGGGCTTTTTCATTTTTGGACTCGCGTATACGTTTGTCTTTACGGGAATGGCCAATTCGCTAGCATTCGGGCTATCCAAAATCGGGCCAGCATTCGTCATTTTGTGCCCGGTCCTCGGTTGGATTGGCGTGGCCCTCTCAGGAAGCAACACCTCGACGAACGCTATGTTTGGGCCGGTGCAGGCGACTGCCGGCGGGTTGCTCAAAATGCCGGCGCTCTTGCTCCCGTCTCTGAACTCCGTTGGGGCCGAAGTGGGCAAGCCGGTGGCGCCGCAAACCGCCAGCGTGGGCGTTTCCACCACGCGCTTTGTGCGAAGCGAGGGGGAAGTCATTCGGCATAATATGAGTTGGACGTTCGTGATGCTCGGCTACCTCGTTCTGGTGGGGCTGCTCTTTTATTTCTTCTTCCCGAACTTGATGCAACTCTAGTGCGGCCGGCGGGATAAACCCTGCCTGCGGCAGGCAGGCCGCCGCGACAGGAGCCCAGCAAGACCTGGGATGGAATGGAATGGAATGACGAATTTCAAATAGGCTACTTCAACCCAGAAACAGCGCCTACAATCTCGCTTTCGCGAAGTTACAGATTACAGAGGAATCCAAGATGCTTTGGGCGCGCCTGCTCGCCTATGTCACCGGAACACTGAATCAAAAACTCCTGTTGCGAAACGAATATCTGGCGGCGGAGAACCGGATCCTGAGAGGGCGGATCAAGGGTCGGCTGCTGCCTTCATAAGGAGAAAAGGTGACACTGGGCGCCGGGAATGGTGGCGGGGGGTCGCGGCCTGGCAAAGGCTTCATTGACTCGCCACCGAAGTTTTCAGTTTGCCGATCTTGTCGATGGCTTGAGCGACGTTAAAAAGCAAGCCCCGGGCATCCGCACCGGAACCGAACGCGGGAACGCACTGACCTGCGCGAGAACGTAAGGTCATCTGTAACTCACCTCGGGGCGCAAAGAAAAACCCGCGCGAAGGCTCTCGCGACAGCGGGAGAAAGATCCTGACGTGATCAATGAACAAGTTATTTCTACGCTCGCAGAAATTTTGCAGCAAAAACACGGGTTTGCCACGACAACCATGCTCGACAAGGCCGTCGCCGATCTTTTGCGGCGGACGCAGGAGCGCAGCGCAGGTGGCAAGCCGGCGTTCTCTTTGTCGAAAATGATCAGAGGCTTACGCGCGCTGCACGGAGAGCCGATCAACCCACAAAGCGCAGAAGACGACGTCAAATATCTCCGCGCTTTGACCACCGGCGCGACACCTGGTTCTTATTTGGTTCCCAATATTCAGGCCGAGGAGATCGTCGCGTATTTGAGCATCGGCGGAATCTTGCGCGCCTCCGGCGCTCGCATCTGGCCGATGAACGGCATACAAAAGATGACCGTGCCGACGGCTCTCGGCGCTCCGACGTGGGTCTGGATGGCGCAGAACAGCGTGCAACACCAACAGACCCGAATCTGGGCCAGATGGCGTTCGACTTGAAGGAACGCCGAAGCCTCGTCGCGATTCCCAACCAGCTCCTCGCCGTTTCCGTCCCGGCATTCGATACGCTGCTGGCCGAGCCGATCGGGCTGGGCGCGGCGGAACACGAGGACCAGAGTTTCTTCAACACCACCACACTCTCAGGCGGACCGGCGGCGCTCTTCGCCGGCATTGCGAACCTGACCGCCGTGAACTGCGCCGGAAGCGCGAACGGGGGAAACATCTCCTACTCAGACATCATCACGCTGCTCCCGCAGATGGCCGACGTGAAGGGCGTCGGACCGTTCTGCTGGTACATGTCGCCGAGGACGTTCTTCCAGCGCGTGCTGGGCTTGATCGACACGACCAGCAGACCGTTGACAATCCCAACTTTGGCAGAGGGCCTCTTCGGCGCCCCGCAATACCGCTTGATGGGATGGCCCGTCTTCGTCACTCCGTTCTTGCCTCGAGAACGAGTCGCTCGGCTCCGGCACGAACCGGGCACACGCCATTTTCACCAACCCGAAGTACCTTCACGTCGCCCAGGGCGGAAACATCGAGATCGCCTACAGCCTGGAGCGATTTTTTGACGCCGCGCAGACGGCAATTCGCGCCATCCAACATTTGGATTTCGGCGTGGCGGCTTTTCGCATCTGCGCGCGCCAAGCAACAGTACGGGAAAGGATGCCGCTTTTCTCACAAACGCTGGCGATTCCTCGGTAGTACATCGTCTTCAGATGCTGCGGCATCTAATTTGCGGAAGGCTTGGCACGTTTTAGTGTCCTGGCAGTGGGAGAAACGGGATGAATCTAAGAATCAACAGAAAACTAGCGACAGCCTCGCTGAACTGGGCAACAGCGCTATTGCTCGGCACCGCTCAAGCGCTTGCAGGTGGGGCACAGGAGACCGCAGTGCAGGGGCGGAAGGCACAAGTTGCGGCGAGACCGGCGGCGGTCCATGCGCGGGCATTCGCCTATGACGCGAAGCGCGAAACGGTACTGGAAGGAACGGTAGTGGGTTACACGGAAAGCGCCCAGATCGCGCCGACAGGGGCGCACGCTACAGTGCAAACCACGAGCGGCGACGTCGATGTACATCTCGGACCGGCTTCGTACCTACAGGCCAAACATTTCTCTCTGGCAGCCGGCGAGCAAGTGAGATTTGCCGGTGTCGACGCAGTGGTGAATGGCAAAGAGGTGTTTTTGGCACGCATCGCGCAGAAGGGGAATCAAGTCCTCGCGATTCGATCGCCGCGCGGATCGCTTCTTGCGAATGGCGCGGCGCGCCTCGTGACCGAGGCCGAGCGCGCGCAAATGAAGCAACAGGGCGGTGCGCGATGAACGCCCGCACTGGGAGCACGGTCTCGCGGGTCTCGATGGTTTTGGCGCTGTTTGCCGCGGCTTGCGGAGGCGGTGGCGGCAACAATGGCGGCCCACCACCTCCACCGCCGAAGTTCACGAACGCTAGCTTAAGCGGGCAGTACGCGTTCTCGATGAGCGGTACGGAATTGTGCGCGGGACAAGGCAGCTTGTTCGCCCGCATCGGTACGTTCACGGCCGACGGTCACGGAAATATCACGAACGGCCTGGAGGACGTGAATGTTTGTACCGGAGTGGGCATTCTGCAGTTTACCGGCGGCAGGTATTCCATTGATGCGGACGGGCGCGGCTCCTTGAGCCTGACGAACAGCAGCGGCACAACCAATTACACCATTTCGTTGGTTTCCTCGGCGCAGGGCGCCGTGGCGCAAACCGACGCGACCGTGACGGCGAGCGGCTCGTTTCAACGGCAGAATCCGGGGACCTTTTCCAATGCGGCGATTGCCGGCGGATACGTGTTCGATTTCAAGGGTGTGGAAGTCGTGGGCACTACCGTTGATCCGGTGTCGATCATTGGCCGACTTGACGCGGATGGCGCGGGCGGCATTGTGAATGGGCTGTATGACTCGAACATCGCGGGAACGCTTTCAGGACAGCAGACCTTTCCGGCAGGGACGTTCTACCAGATGGACACGAACGGCGACGGCACGGCGTTTGGACGCGGTACGGCGAATATCGCCGGGCGGAATTTCGCCTTTTATGTCGTGGACGCCACCCGCATCAAGTTCCTTGGGACGGATTTCCCTTCGGAATTGGTGGGAGGGGCGTTCGCGCAACAGAACATCGCGTTTAATGACAGTTCGCTCGTCGGGGACTACGGGTTTCTTATTGATGGTCTGACCTCAAGTTCGCCCATCGCCACGTCTGGACGCTTCACGGCGGACGGGGTGGGGAACATCAGCAATGTCATCGCCGACGAAAATCACAACCGCGCAGTTACGCTGCTGCCCGTGGGAACGGTGACCGGGACGTACGCGGTCGATGCGAATGGATTTGGCGGTGGAGTGTTGCAGTGGACAGATACGACCGCGGGAACGTTCTCATTCATTTTTTATCTGATCTCGCCGACGCAAGCCGTACTTCAGGAGACGGACTCGGGCATAGTCAGCGACGGGATCTTCACGGCGCAAACGGCCACTCCGATCACCACCGCGTCGATGGCAGCCGACTACGCGTTTGTGTGGAGCGGGGTCAACTCCAGCGGCGATGAGATAGATTTCGCCGGGCAGTTGACATTAGATTCGTCCGGAGGCTTCAGCGGGTTGTTGGACTCGAATCGCTTCTCGACGACAACGAGCACTCAAGTTTCTAACGCGCTGATTAACGGCAACCTGACATTGAGCGGAAACGGACTAGGCGCCAACACACTGAACGTCACGGAAGTCAGCCCGGCGGATACGTTCCATTTCACCGCCTACATTGTCGACCAAAACCGCATTTTTGTGGTGTGCACGGACACTAACCGCGTTCTCTCAGGCACTTTGACGCGGCAGCCTTAGCCGCCTGGCTACGGACGTCACCACGCCGCGCGTAGCTCAGTAGAGGTCGGTCCACTCCGCGTGGCGGCGGGACGCTTCGGAGGGCGCTGACGCGGCTCACTTCATTTCTTCGAAATCGACCGGGCTCCGCGCGAGCACAGTAGCGCGATGAATGTTGCGTTGGCGGACGGGCAGATCGAGGTCACCATACCCGCGCAGTGATGCATCGCCATAGGCCTGCGCAGCCAGGACGGGTCCCTGGATGACCAGCGCTCGAATTTCATTTTGGCTGAAAAGTTCGAGCAGGCGAAAGAGCTCTCCATCTCGGTCCGATACAACCGAACAGCCACTTGCTGGAGGCATGCGCAGGTACGGACCATCTATGCGGCGCAGATTTAATTTTGATGACCGACACCTGTCACGGCAGAGGCCGCGGGTTCGAATCCCGTCGTCCCCGCCATACTTTTCAAGCGCTGCAAACAAGAAACGATCGGCCGCGTTAGTTCAGCCGCGTTGCGGCCGAGTCCTGTTTCCCCACACTCTGAAAACGAGTTGCGAATGCCAGCCTTCAGAAAGTAGTACAACTTGCCGATATTGTTGTGGCATTATGTACCCATGCCAAGGAGGGTGCAAAAATGCCAACAGCGACGGCCAAGAGGTTGAACGAGTATCTGGAGGACTGGCTCGGCACGCGAGCCGAGTCCGAACAGAGGATTGTGCGCTTGGTCGAAGCAGGTCTCCCGACCAAGGTCATCAACCATCTTCTCGACAAGGGCCTTAGTCGCATCGAAGTGTTCGACATTATCATTCCCCTGCGCACTTGGAAACACCGCAAGAGCCGCCATCAGCCGCTTTCGAAGGAAGAATCTGAAAGAGCAGTTCGCGCAGCGCGAGTTCTTGCCCGCGCGCAGGCAGTTATGGGAGACCAGGAATCTGCCCTTGAGTGGCTCCGGGCGCCAAAGAGACGCTTCGAAGGTCGCGCTCCACTCGAGATGCTTCGCACCGAAACCGGCGGGCGCCTTGTCGATCAAATGCTGATTCAAATCGATGAAGGCATGATCGCCTGATGATTCTGTGGCGGATTAGCAACCACGCCACTCTCGACGGACGAGGAGGACTCTACGCCTCCGGCCGATGGCACACAGAAGGCAGGCCGATCGTTTATTTGGCCGAAAACCCCGCGGGCGCGCTGGTCGAAGCGCTTGTGCACCTGGAACTCGATCCAGCACGCTTTCCCAGGTCGTATCGGCTGCTTAAGGCTGAGGCTCCCGAAGATTTGTCCGTAAGAACAGTCGCGGGAGCTGAACTACCTCGAAATTGGATCTCTGACCAGATCGCTACACGCACCGTTGGAGACGAGTGGTTGGCCTCCAAGAGCGCTGTGCTACTGCGAGTCCCGTCGGTGATCGTACCAGAAACATTTAACGTGCTGTTGAATCCGGAGCACGCCGAGGCCGGGCGCATTCAGGTGCTTTGGCACGAAGAATATCCGTGGGCTGCACGACTTCTCAGGAGGTGTCAATGTCAAGTGTGCTCGGTCGCGCCAATTATAGGTGGGGGGTTACCGTCAGTGCTCCGCATCGGTACGCTCGCCTCGCGGTTTTGGCCGCTTGGGCTTTCTCCCTTCGCATCAGAGCGACTGGTTCCTGCAGTTCCACGCGATAGCCTGCATCCGCTTCACACCCTCTCTACGCCGGTCGCCGTCCGCTCAGTCGTCAGGCATCCAACGGACTTGTCCCAGGTGAACCATACGCTCCTGGTTTTGACGACGCTTAGGTTTTTAACGGCGCGTCTTCGAAGGGTTCACTTTCGTTCGTCTCTCGAATGCTCACCTGCACGAGTTTGTTCCCGCGCTTTTCCTCCAACGCTCACCACCATGGCTCTTTACCACAGCAGCTTGGAGGCGGTTTGAGACCTGCTCCTGAAAGCCGCTCCCGAGGGGCCTTCCCTCATCTCTCGCGCAGCTTATTCACACGGTTAATTCGTTCATAATGAGCTCCTTTTCCGTATGCTTCTGCAGCACACTGTGGTCAAAAAACTCGAACGGCTTGAAAATGGCGTGGCTTAGGATTTTGCACAGGCTCCGTTTTAGAAATGGGCTTCTCCTCCTTGCGCCGCAGCCACCAGGCAATGCGCCGATAGCCGTACGCCACCTTCTGGCCACAGGACAACACGACCTGCTCGTCATAGCGGTGGTCCGCTGGGCTGCCGTGGGGGCTAGTTTGGGGAAGCCGCTGACTGCGCCGAATTTCCTGTTGAAAGCGGGAACCTATCCGCGGCGGCAGCGTCTCGTCTAACAGATAACCTCGGAGAAGTGTGGGAGGTTACGATGAGCTCACTGTGGCAGGACGTGCGGTTTGGGGTGCGGCTGCTGGGGCGGAGCCGCGGATTGACGGCGATCGCGACGCTGGCGCTGGCGCTGGGGATTGGCGCGAACACGGCAATTTTTAGCGTAGTGAACGCGGTCTTGGTGCGGCCACTGCCCTATCCGGACCCGGAGCGGCTGGTGTGGTTTTGGGAGGTGCAACCGAATCTGCCGCGGGCGCCGTTTTCCGCCGGGGACTTTCTGGATTTTCAGGCACAGAGCCAATCGTTTGAGCAGTTGGCGGCGATGCACAGCGTGAACTTCACGATGACCGGACGCGGGGCCGCGGAGCGGCTGCCGGGGATGGTGGTGACGCCGAATTTCTTTACCACGCTGGGTGTGCAGCCGATTGTGGGACGGGCTTTTTTGCCCAATGAAGGCGCGTTTGGGGCACAGCGAGTAGCGCTGCTGCCGTACGGATTCTGGCAGTCGCGATTTGGCGGCGCCAGCGACGTGACAAGTCAGAGCATTGTGCTGGACGGGCGTCCGGTGTCCATTGTCGGCGTGCTGCCGGCAAACTTTCAGTATACGAACCAGAGGGATGTGCAAATTTGGGTGAATCCGGTGAATACCGTGCCGGAGGTGTTCAGCGCGAGCGCCGATTGGGAGCGCAAGCTGAGCACGAATCACGAGACGCACTATTTGAACCTGATTGCGCGGCTGAAGCAGGGCGTTACGGTGCAGCAGGCGGAAGCCGATGTGAATGGGATATTCGCGACACTGCACCAGAAGTATCCGGCGACCACGGGGCATAGCGCGAGAATCGCGCCGCTGCGGGAGCTTTCCACGGGGCCGGTGCGGCAGACGCTGCTCATTTTGCTGGCGGTGGTGGGGTTCGTGCTGCTGATTGCGTGCGCGAACATTGCCAATCTGCTGTTGGCGCGGGCCGTGGGACGGATGCGCGAGATTGCGATTCGGAGCGCTCTGGGCGCGGGGCGGCTTAGGATTGTGCGACAACTGTTGACGGAGAGCACGCTGCTCGCGTTGTGCGGAGGAGCACTGGGGCTGGCGTTGGCGTGGTGGCTGGTGCAATTGCTGGTGGCGGCGAGTCCGCAGGAACTGCCGCGAGTGCAGGAAGTGAGCGTGGATTTGCGGGTGCTGGCTTTTACGTTTGGCGTTTCGCTTTTGACGGGGCTGCTGTTCGGGATAGGTCCGGCGCTGGCGGCGACGCGGCAGGGCGTGGGCGCAGTTTTGAAAGAGGGCGGACGCAGCGCAACGAGCGGGCAGGGGCAGAACCGGTTGCGGAGTTTGCTGGTGATTGGAGAAGTGGCGCTGTCGCTGGTGCTGTTGGTCGGAGCCGGGCTCCTGGTGCGGAGTTTCGCGCGGATGCTGGAGGTCAAGCCGGGATTCAACGGCGACGGCGTGGTGACGATGTGGATGAATTTTACGAGCGAAAGATACGCCGAGCAGGGCAAGTCCACGCAATTGCTGGATCAGCTTTTGCCGCGAGTGACGGCGTTGCCTGGCGTCGAGGGTGTGGCGGTGTCGAATGATCTGCCGCTAGAGGGCGACGACACAACGACAGGGGTGAGCACGGCAGACGGGCATGCGCCATTCGAACGGGGACACCAGCCGCTGATTGGAGTACATGCGGTAAACGCAGGATATTTTCACGCGATGGGGATACCACTGCTTCGCGGACGGGAGCTGAGCGCGTCGGATACGACGAATTCGCCGCTGGTGGTGGTGATCAATCAGAAGCTGGCGGACACGCTGTGGCCGGCCGAGGATCCGATCGGGAAGCACTTCAACGTGATGACGGACAAGCAATCGGAAGTGGCGGGCGTGGTAGGTAATGTGCTGCACAACGGGCTAGCGGAGCCGGTGACGGCAGAGAGCTACGTGCCCTTTGCGCAGAATCCTTGGGCGTACGTATGTTTGGCGATCCGCGCGAAGGGCGACCCGACGGCGGTGTATTCGGCGGTGCGGAGCCTGCTGAGTGATATTGATCCGCAGTTGCCGGTGCACGATATGCGGCCGATGTCACAGGTCGTAGCGGAAACGATGGGGTCGCAGCGGTTGACACTATGGCTGGTGGGCGGATTCGCGGCCTTGGCGCTGGTGCTGGCGTTTGTGGGAATTTACGGCGTGATGAGCTATTCAGTGACGGAGCGGCTGCACGAGATTGGCGTGCGCGTCGCGGTGGGAGCGCAGGCGCGCGACGTGCTGCGACTGGTGGTGGGGCATGGAATGAAGGTCGCGGCGACGGGGCTGGTGGCCGGGATTTTGGGCGCGCTAGTGGCGACGCGGGCTATGACGGCGCTGCTGTTTGAAGTGCGGCCGAGCGATCCGCTGACGTATGGAGTGATTGCTGCGCTGTTGGCGATGGCGGCACTGGCGGCGTGTTATTTACCGGCGCGGCGCGCGACGGCCATTGATCCGTTAGTCGCATTGCGGCACGAGTGAGGCGCCGGCGGCCGATCGGCAAGCTCTTCAGTATGTTTCTGCTGCTCCGGCCGAAATGTTCTTGTAGGGTGATTGTCCGGCGGTAGCGAGTGTCATGAAAGTGTCATACAAGTCTTGGCAAAACGCTGCAAAATCGAAAAGAAAAAGTGAAAAGGGAAGGGTAAATGGTTAGCGCTGGCTTGCAGCAATTTGCAGATTTTGCTGCATTTTTCTCGGGTCCGGCAAGTTCTTGTAAGTTCGGTCCCGCGGCTACGAACCAGAAGGTCGGGAGTTCGAATCTCTCAGGGCGCGCCACTCTTTGAATCCAAATGATTTAATCCAACTGGGCTGTTCAGGCGAGGGAATCGATCGTCAGGGTCAGTATCCCTTGACCGCCGCATAATGGTCGCCTCGAAATTGAAGAGCCAGTGATGGAAATTTACGGATCTTGTTGGAAATGCGGGTGCTCGACGTCGATCACGGCCAGCGATGGATCCACGAAAATCGGGAAGCCATCGATCAAGAACCCCTGAACAATCGAACAATCAGCGCGTTGCTCAACTCCTTCTGAGCAAGCGCTGGGCTTGCGACCCCCGTGTGCTGCGCCGCAATCACTTTGCCGTCTTTGTCCAAGCGGTGGTTGTGGCGGCGGACAGCCCGCTACGAAGCCCAACAGGACAAGACCGATGGCTGCCACGAGGCCAAGTCCAGCAGTTCTGCGAATATGAAAGGATGGCACTCCCCTGCGTGCAGTTTGTTTTGAAGCCGGAACTCACATCGTTCGCCTCCACAATCCTTGGCGAATTCGCGCATCCCGGTCTGAGTTTTTCGGCTCATTCCCCGCTTGCCCGAGACCTGGGTCGGTCCGTGGGCAGCGCGGTCGCTATTCCTCGATCCGGGTTGCGAATCACTCTTGTTGCAAAGTGCGAGTAAGCTTCAAACCGTTTCGCGTAACGACATTTCTTTCTCATTGCAAGCGATGCCAGGAATCCCGGCTAAACCGACGCAGGGCGTGATCCCTATAAACAGCTCACTTTATTTTATCGCCACTTCGCCGCACTTCAGGGCGGTCAGCGGAGGACATCGTCTATGATCGCGGCGATGTCGCGCGACGCCGCTAGGGCTGTGGTCTCTCCGAGGGCGCGGTAATTCTCAAAGTGAGCTTCGTCGAACCACTGATTGAAGGTGGGGTCGTGGGGAAACTGGGGATTGGTCTGGGGGTAGCCGCGCAGTTCGAAGGGATCCGCAGTGGCGATGGCGGGCTTGAGAAGAATGAGGGTGCCGTTGCGTTGGTGCCCACCTTCGCCCGAGGGGTTTGCAGGATAGGAGATATTGCCGATGGCGTAGTGACAGCCGGAGCGCGGAGGATCGCCGACCGGTTTGAAATTGCTGAGGTCGATGTAGATTTCCACGCCAAAATCGACGCGGCACCGTTCGATGGCATTGCGAAGCTCAGCGCCACCATAGAGCGGGTCTTGCGAAACATCGGAAGCGACGATGACCTTGCAGCGCCTGCGAACCAGTTCATAGATTCCTAAATTCTCGAAGTGACCTCCGTCCGACAGATAGATGAAGCGTTGATCGTCATCGGTGAGCCCGAGAAGTTCGCGAACGAGCCAAGCGAAACCGAATCGAGGGCGGCCCTGCTTCCAGGCGGCTGGGTCTTGAGGATTGCCAATCCACCAGCCCAAGCGCACGTCGAAGACAGTGAGCAAGAAGCCCACAGCAGGCTCGGAGTAGAAACCCATGTTGGGGCTGGCAGCGGCACCCGAAATGGCCAAGGCAGTGCCGAGGGAAATGCCGCGGATGGAGGCTTCCGATTGTTGCTTTAGCAAGCGTTTTATCATGGCGCGGAGCGGTTTGGCGAACCGTGGAGGTCCGGCGTCGGAAGTCAGTTGGTAATTCATGTCCCAATTAGCCTCGCCGGGCTGTGACCTGGCGAAGCCGGAATGGAGAGGGGTGAAGGTGAAGGAAAGGGCTTTGCGCATTTGCAGGGCGAGTTGACGGCCGCGGACGACGTTGAGAGTGGTGTTGAGGATCGGGAAGGGTCGGCCATCGGTGGCGGAAGAAGCGGTGGTGACGGTGGGGGAGATGTCGGCAAGGGAGAGATCGTCTTTGGAGGAAAAACCGGTGAAGGGTTGGAAGGGTCGGGGCGTCGGGACGCTGGCGCCAAGGAAGCAGCGTACGAGGCGGTTACGATAGGGGAGATGGGAGGAGAATTCATTGACGTCGACACGCCAGGCGAGCAGCAAAGTGGCGGCAAGGGATGCGCCAAAAACTGGCAAAAGCCGCCAGGAGAGATCGTAAACGTCGAGGGTAGGGTCGAGCGCGAAACGTTCGCCGACAACGACGTTGAAGATCTCGGCCGCCAAAACGGAGAGACCCAAAAGAAAACCGGCGACAAAGATGTAGGGCGTGAGGATGCCGAGATAGTGGAGAACTTTCTTGGACCAGGGCGCATTGGGGATCCAGTGAGCTGTCTTGGAGCTGTTGCCGAAGAGCACGCCGTAGGTGGTGGAAGCGACCCAGAGGGACATGCCGCTGAGCGTTATCGGGTGACGCGTCCAATTGGCGCCGTTGAGGAAGCGGGATAGCCAACCTGGGAAATAGATGGCCACAGAAAACAGGGCGAGCCACGCGGCGGCGTAAAGAAACAAACATGCGCCGAGGCGAGCCCACCATTCGCGACGGTCATCGCTCATGGCGCGCCCGAGCAGGCCGATGTGGAGGATGCCAGCGACGAGCATCATGCCGATCAAGGCGGGAGGGCCGAAGGTGAGGACAAACCAAAGGCTGTGCTGTTGGTCTTGGATAGGCAGGCCGCCGTGGTGGAGAAGATGGCCGAAAGGTAGAAACAAAAAGCCAGTCATGGCTCCGCTGAACATGGCGCAGGGAAGGAGCTCCCAGGTTTTGGGACCGGTGCGGGGAGCGGGACGGCCGTCGCGAGTAATTTTCCGGAGTTTGTAAGCGCGTACGACTAGGGCGGATGCCCACTGCAAGGTATAGAGAATTAGACCGAGCAGGGGAGCTTCCCACCAGAGGTCGGTGCTGAGATAAAGATCTTCAAAGAACCAGAGAAAGGCGTAACTGAGGCAAGCGGAGGAGAAGAGGAGTGGCAGGACGATGCGTGATTGAACGCGCTGGGGGATGCTGAATCCGTCGTAACTGGTTTTGTCGATGCTCGGCGAGTCGGGCTCAAACCAAGTCATATTCAGGCCGATATAGTTGACCGCGCGAATGCTGGAGAGAACGCCAAGTCCCAGGGCGAAAAATTGAGAAGTCAGAAACCAAGGAACAGAAGGGTTCGAAAGCGGTTTGAAGCCGTTTTCGAGCACTTCCAGCGCATGGAAGATCCAGACCACAACCCGAGGGAGAAAAATAAAGGCGAGAAAGGCGGAGAAGAGGATCAGGAGGTTGAGGGTGGTGTTGCGGAGATAGATGGCCAAGAAAGTCCAGAAATCGGCGGAGAAAAGGCCCTTGCGAGGGGTGAGGTAATTGCTGAAATTGCGCAGGAAGCGAATTTCTGGAAGCTCACTGACGGTAGTGAGAGGGATCTGCTCGTTTCTGAGCTGGCTTTGGACTTCGCGGGAACCAAGTTGCTGGTGTTCCATCCAGCCGAGTAGCCAACTGGAGATGTAACCACCGCCGGAGACGGATGAGATGTAATCGAATTTGTGAAGGAGCTTGGAGTTGGCCAGTCCTTGGATCACGCCGAGGTTGAAGGTGGCGCTGCGGATGCCGCCTCCAGAAAAGGCGAGACCGATGAGACTGTCTTCCGGGAGCGCGGTGAGCATCGTGTTGAGGCGAGCTTGGCGAGAGGAGCGGATCCAGTCAAATTCGGTATGGAAAATCGAAGAGTCGAGAGTTGGCAGAGAGGGCACGGGGCACCTTCCTGGAGCGAAGAGACATGGCTCAGGCGACAAACCGCCGAGGATTTGGTTCTAGTTATGTCGAGTGGACGTCACTAGACGGGCAGAGAAGATAGCACGAGCAGGACGACCTGATAAAGGCAGAAGATGGATGGAGGTCGGATGTTCCGCCTAACTGGTGCTGTTCATCGGTTCATCGTTCGCCAATCTGAAAGATACTGTACGTGAGTTTGCGGAAGAGACACCGCCGCCTCCGTGGCGTGGCGTTCCACCGCCGCTTTCGGCCTACCGCGAACGCGGTCACCGGCGACTGGCGGCACGAACCTACGAGGAGAAGTGCACCCCTTGCATTTGGGGATGCCAAATGGCGGTGGAGATGATTACCGATCACTGGAACCCGAGCAAGCGCCGCTACCGCACGGAGACTTTCTGCTACGGCCCTCGCTCCTGTCCTCTCTACCGGTCCGGCCCGGCGCGCAAGGTCCCCGGCCGACATGGAATGAGTTACACGGAGGAAGACTGGGTCGATGACGAGGCAACTTCACGCCGGGGTCCCGACGAGTGAAACGCAGAATTACGCGGTATGAATGCTTATCGATGGCAAGTCCTCCGACCGTTGTGTATAATTTCATTTGAACCTACACACTCGAGGGAGCTATGAGCAGGGCAGCACTCACACGTACCAATCTTTTGCTGGAGGTCGGGAAAGTCCGGCGGCTTCGCAAGGCTCTTCAGTCACGCAGTAATTCCGAGGCCGTGCGACGCGTAATCGACGAGCGCCTGGCGGTAGAGGCGGGACTTCAGGCCCTGCAGAATCTGCGAAAGCTCGGAGGTCCGGAGGACGTCTTCAGGCGCGCTCCAACAAAGAGGGGATGACCGCACTACCGGCCGGACCGCTTCTGTTCGATACTGGCATTTACATCCGGTTCACCCGGGGAGAGAACTACCTCTGGCTAGGCGAGGATGCTCGGGTCTTCCAGCGCACCATCCTGACCGCAGTTGTCGCCTCTGAACTTTACGCGGGTACCCACGACCATCGGGAGAAGCGAGTTTTGGATGAACTTTGCCGGGCGCACCGAGCTCTCGGCCACTTCTCGTCTCCTCCCGAAGCGACATGGATTGATGCCGGCATTCTGCTGCGCCGCGCGCGGAGTGCCTTCGGGCAAATGGATTTCGTGCGCCACTTTCGCGATCTTCTGATAGCGCTGGAGGCAGTACGGGCAGGAGCCACACTCGTGACGGAGAATGCCAGGGATTTCGCGCGCTGGAAATCTCTCCTTGGCTCTACCAGGAAGACTCTGAAGCTGTTTAAGCCGTCTAGGACTACGTAGCGCAGAATCTGCGCGGCGGTTGACCCCGCAAGCCGTGACGAATCTCTCGTCATTTGGACTCCACGGGTCACACACTACAATCGGGGCCGGCCACATACGAGTCTCGGTCCAGGCATCCCGACTTACGGTCCGGCCAGCAGCGGGCCAGACGAGGAGAAGTGCACCCCTTGCATTTGGGGATGCCAAATGGCGGTGGAGATGATTACCGATCACTGGAACCCGAGCAAGCGCCGCTACCGCACGGAGACTTTCTGCTACGGCCCTCGCTCCTGTCCTCTCTACCGGTCCGGCCCGGCGCGCAAGGTCCCCGGCCGACATGGAATGAGTTACACGGAGGAAGACTGGGTCGATGAGGCAACTTCACGCCGGGGTCCGGACGAGTAATCCGCCAGCGTGCAGACTGCAAAGGCAGAGCATCCGCATGCGGGTTTCTATGTCGTCCATGAAATTCTTGCGGAGCACAGGGATTGCGCTCTCCGCAGCAGGAGTGCGCCCAGAACTCCAATGAAATCAGTGCCTCGGCCCTCAAACTCGCATTGCGCGATGTCCCAGGGAAGTTGCCTCAACGGTGGCGGCAACCGCAGCGGTTCAGGCATTCGCCGATGGGGCATATCGTCCGTAGTACTCGATGCAACCCCCCGCAGGAGTGGATTGAGCTGCCGGGCGATGTCCTGCAACGATAGCTGTGTTTGATGGTTAAGTTTCAATTCCCGAATCGCCGACCGCATGGCTCTCATCGCCGAGGAGCTAACTGCGGGATTAAATCCGCACAATAGCGTGTTATAAACCAGCCGAAAACAGAGAGCGCTTTTCGTCGATCCTTTTGGCTGCTGTAGGCTGGCTGTCGCTTGGTGTAGTGTGCAAAATGCGCCTGTGAACCAGAAGGCCGGGGGTTCACCTTATCCGCTTTTTTGGGCCGCTTTGAAGGCTCTCACTTGATCCCGAGCACCGTGAAAAACATGGAGGATGTCTGTCCCGCGGCTGGTCTTGCGATAATAGATTAGATATTTCCCAGCAGGAAAGCACCTCATTCCCGGGGCCATGTCGCGTGCGAGCTTACCCACACCTGGGTGCTCTCCGAGCAGCCAGAAACGCTCGGTGATCCGGTCAACGACCCGGTCTGCAGCTTCCAGATTCACTCGCGTGGCCCAATATACGAAGATCTCATCTAAATCCCGCTCAGCATGCTCCGAGACACGGTACCGCATTACCGGCCAGAGCTTTCTCCACCTACGAGCTTGCGCCCTCTGGCCTTCACCCCAGCCGCAAGCTTCTTCAGCCCTTCACGTCCCTCGTATTCGACGAACTTGCCTGCCTCGATATCCTCAATGCTGGCACGCACGTGCCGGCGGATGCCGTCAAGCTGCTCTTCAGTAAGATCGGTGAGAAGGTCCTCCGCTGTCGGTTTTGCTAGGCGCAATGCGCGGTTGTCTTCGTCTTCCATGCGCCGCAACGCTTCGCGGACGACTTCGCTGGCGTTGTTGTAGCGGCCACTTTTCACTTTCTTTCGAACGTAGTGGGCAAGCTCATCGGTAATCGAGACGTTCATTTGGTCCATGGACAGCGTTCTCCCTCCGAACCGTCTTCGCACCAAGCTTAGCCACGGGATCTGTTCATGTCAATCTTTGACATGACGCACGTGACGCACCGGAGCGACAGGTTCGCCCGACAAAAGCCCTCCCACAGCCGGCGGAGGACAATCCAGAACAGCCGATCGAGGCGATCTAGTTTGGGCCGGGGCTGCTTCCGCTGGAAGACGGCGAGTTGCTGGCGAAGAGCGACAGCTTCCAGGGCGAGTTTGTGACGTGGCAGAAAAAGCGACCGCAGGTAAGCCACCACCGCACAGGCAAAGGTAACCATGGTTCGATCTTAGCGGGGGCACCCCGTAAGTAACAGGTAGAATGGTACCGCTCCAACCGCCTGATTTTGATCCGTGATGGCATTTTGATGACCCACAGGTGCATGACGGGCTTTACGTCTCGGACGCTTCGATCATTCCTGGAGCGGTAGCGGTGAATCCAACGTTGCGCATCGTATCCATGGCGGCGAGAGCGGTCAAATCGATCGCTTGAGGAATGCCTTCCGAGTTCAGAGTCGTCGCACGACAGCAAGTTTCTTGGTGAAAGGAGAACCATGGCAACCCAATCGATGGGATCAAACGGGCAGGGCACAATCTTGTTGAACATCTTCGACGGATCGCGTCAACCAATCGGACCGGGAGTCAAGAATCTCCTTGTGCGAATCATCGACGGAAATCAGAAACAGTTGTTTAGCGACTTTCGCAGCGGTTCCAGTTTTCAATTTCAAGTCCCTTTCTATGACAATTTCGGTGATCGCTATACAGTGATTGCCTCGGGAGACCGTTATAAGCAAGCTGGCGTGACGCCCGTGAACGTTCAGCGGACAGTCCCGCAAACTGTCGAACTCATGCTTTTGGATGAGAACGCGACCTTCCAGTTTGCGAATGCCAAGTGGAGCGATCTCCCGCAGAAGTACCCCGAAATTCACTCTATTCTTGCGCGAGGAGCTGCGATGGAAGACGACGCGCAGGCTCGCTACGAGAATTTGATGGAAAAGGATCCAGCGACCCTGGCCTGCCTGTGGAATTTGATGACCGCAATGAGGGACATTGATCTGCCCTCGGGGACGCCACTCACTTATCTGAAACAGCTGATTTGGGTGGATATGCCTGACCGCAACATCTTCGCTCCCAAGCAGGACCGGTTCTACGCTTATGCTGACAAAGCCCTCGTCAACCAAGTCCAGCTAGCCGCTCAGCAAAACGAATTCGCGCCTGAGTTGGACCCCGCAGCCTTCCATAAGGGAGCTACGAGCAGCTACAAGCAAGTCCAGTTCGGAGAAGCAAACGTCCAGCTGACGTTTCACGAGGGTGACACGCAAATAATCGATGGCACAGAGTGCATCGTGGTCGAGCCAGACATTGACTACTACAAGGATCTGGCAGCCCACGCCCTATTGGAGGTCATTGCGAACGCCTTGAGCGGCAGTCTGACTGACCCGAAAAACGTCTACGTGTTGCGATGGATCGCCGGACGGCGTGCCGGAGTGCCCGAGTTTAACCCCCCTTACACGATCACATAGGTCTACGCTTCCCAAAGACGTCTGTAGACGGGAAGCCTGCAGCGATTAAAACAATTTGAGATCATCCTGTCTCGGATAGCAGAGCTGGCGGATCTGTCTTGGGAGCAAGAGGATGTTCGGTTGCCCACCAAGGTGCCTTCCACGCAGGGCTTCCCAGCTTGCTCTGAATCGGCCAGACGCTGTCTGATCTCGGCGGCCCGGAAAGTCTCCGCACACGCATAGAACTAGGCCTTCTGAATGGCAACCGCCGGCGCAATCGAGCCAACCGATGACACTTAGGACGCGGCAAGGAGTCAGGAAGATACTTCAGGCTCCACGATGAAAGAGAACCACTGAACCATCATCCAAACGAGCACAGATTTCTAGTTTCTTCCTCCGGATCTGCGGGAAGATTCGAAGGCCTGTAATTTGGATCGACGCGCAGCTTTTCCTTTACAGTGGAATGCAGGATCGACCGGTCAGGAATGTAGCGTCTGGCGCCGAGAGGAATCCGCCATTTGGCCGTTTTCGACACCGGATCATAGTAGGAGTGTGGAAGGAATTCGAGGAGCCACCACCAAAAAGTTAGAGAGTTGTGTGTTTGCCCTCGCGGATCAGGTGCCACTGGCGGCGGTGGGGGAATCCTGCCAAGCGCGACATCTGCTTTCTGTGGATCGATTATAAGACCTGAGGAGAGCGCTTCACACAACATCCATTCCAGGCTGATTTGCGACAACCCGCTCTCCAAATAAGGATAGGAACCCCCGACATCAGAATGCACACCTGCAAACCACACCTGCTTGATGTCCTGGCCGGCCAGTGGCGGACCCCACAGGTTATTTCGAAAATAGCAGCGACGCTCATCAATTGAAACCGCATGACGGCCCTTCGCCATGTCAGGGTTCTGCGCCGTATACGGCAGCTTCAATGGGTCCCATATCCATCCCACTGAGCTCACCGTATCCCACACTCCAACAAAATGAAGTTGACAGTGGCGGCAAAATGTTCCTTTGAACCCCTTCGCGACCTCGAAGGTGTGCGTCATTCCGCCGGCTTTCTTGCTTCGCTTGGCGAACATCCGGATTATGTACGGAATCAGGCCCTCGTTTCCCGGATACAAAAGTCCGAACATATGCAGCACACCCGCAAGTGCCCGCACGGTGTACGCTCCCCGACTGAAGCCAAAGAGGAAGACTTGGTCGCCCTCCTCGAATGCATTCATCAAGTAACGGTAGGCGTCGCCGACGTTTGCCAGCATCCCAGCCCCGAACGCCAGTCCGGTCGCGGTTGACCACAGCTTGCTGATGCGGTTACGGGCAGTCGGAGCGCCCATTGTGCCGACGCCGGGATGGTAATAAGCAACTTGCCGCTTCCCATCCACGACCAATGTGCCATACAGCTTGACGACATTGGAGTTATGGTCTCCAAATTCGTTGCCCGTCCCGTCGCAGCAGATAACTATGTTCTTCGGCATACGTCTCATTGCTCCGCGCTGTTCTCCGTCGGTGATGTTGAGAGTAGCTATCGGCCGGCATCGAGCCGAGCAGGAACTCTCATGTTTGCCCTCCTGGATGGGAATTCAGGGCTCGACTAAAGTCGATGGTAGGTACAACGTCGCAGGTGTTGGCATAGCACTTTACTCAGTCTTACGGGCCTGGCGCCTACCTCCTGCTTTAGTCAGAAGCGAATCGCAGTGATGCGGCGCGCCTCGGCGATCTGCAACAACTCCCTTGCCACACTCTCCCCTGGTCTCCAGGCACGCGCGAACGCTTCTGGACCAGTATAATAGTGGTTCGTCGCCTCATATCGTTTCACTTGGAACGTCTTTCGAGCTGCGAAACCGAAACAGCGCAAGGAGCCAGTTTTTGAAAGAATGCGGTTCCCGTATGCAGCCACATTTTCCGAACCTTCTGGATACGCTCCGGCACGCGCACTCACTATTTGGGCAGGAGGAATGCCCAGCCATGAAGCATGTTCTTCGCCCTTTTGCCTTCTCCCTGCTTTTGACAGCCCACGCGATGGCCCAGGCCACCGTCACGCGCAATGTGAATCTTCGTTCAGATGCATCGACCAGCAGCGAAGTAGTCGAAAAGCTCAAGTCCGGAACCCAGCTTCAATTGGTCGAGCCTGACAAGACAAACGGGTTTTACAACGTCACGGCTCCCGATGGGCAGGATGGGTGGGTCTGGAGTCACTACGTTAAACTCCTAGAGTCAACCCCTTCTCCCACGTCCACGCCGACATCAACTCCGCAAGCAGATTTCTCCTCGCAGCTCATGAGCGCAAGGAAGCCGGGGTCTGGCCAGCCACTCATTGAAAGCGGGAGCGAAGTCTGCGGCCCAACCGGAGACGCCACGAATTCGACCGCCATCGCCCTCAACAACAGCAAGAACCGGACTGACGTGCCCGGCGACTCGGACTATATTGATATCGGCTGGAGCGACCTCGCGAATCTGCCTTCCGACCGCGCCAACGATTTCGTGGGCGTTCCAGTGAGAGTGGTCGGATTTCTTTCACACAAGATCAACGTTGAAAACACAGGCAGTGGAGAGTCCACAAACTGCCATCTGCTGGGGGACAGCGAAGTCGATTGGCACATATACCTCACCCACTCGCCGGCACAGCCGATCAGTCAAGCGATCATCGTTGAAACCACGCCGCGAACGCGGCCGCAACACAAGTGGACGACGGATCTGCTAAACGCGCTTGTCAACTCACAGACGCAGGTTCGAATCAGTGGCTGGCTGATGTACGAATCTGAGCACGTTGGTGCAATCGGTGCACAGAGAGCGACGGTTTGGGAAGTCCACCCGATCACGAAAATCGAGGTGCAATCCGACGGAACATGGATCGACCTAGACAGCCAGCCGTAGAACGCTAGTCAAATGGCCGCTGGATGCCTGCAGAATGCGGGGCCGCGGTGACGCTGGGATCATGAAGGGACAAGCGGATGAATTCCCGTCGCGTACTTTTCCTTATGAACTACGTAATGCGTGATTACAACAAGAGGTGCCAGCTATGTCGCCTGAAGAACACCGGGTTCCCGAAAGCTTCAGGTCCTATGAAGACGGAAAGCACAGGCGATACAATCTGCTCTTTTCGGTGAACGGCGGAGCGTTTGCAATCGCCAAGCTGTTTGCCGACCAGAGGGCGGCCGCAGTCCTCGGCCACCTGTCCCTCCTTCAACTTTCCGTAAGAATGATCCTTATCACCATCGTCATGGTCGTGGACATCTTCATGTTCGGCGAGAAGATGCGCAAAGAGTACCTGCCGGAAGCGTTCGGTTGGCAAGGCAAGACAGTGCTAATCCTAATTGGTACTCTCATCTGCAGTGGATGGTTCTTGGTTGCTTGAAAAAGCAGTATTCTGCTCCTCAACGCTTGACACATCGGCACCTTGGGCGGTGTTGTGGTTTAAGGTGTTGAGCCAAGTACCGGTCGGTTAGCTCATGGCCGTTCTTTCTTCGGGCCAGCTATCCGCAGTTGGAGCTTGGGTTGCAGGTGACAGGCTGCCTCACTTGAATAGGAGGATGCATGGCGGACGAATTCATGGAAGGAATCGATGTTTCGTCAAACCAAGGACAGGTGGACTGGGATTCCGTGATCGAAGCAGGTAAGGCATTCGGGTTCGCCCGGGCAACGATTGGAGGACATCAAGCAGACGCACAATTCTCAGCAAACTGGCAGAGTATGAGCGATGCAGGCATCCTGCGCGGGGCGTACCACTTTTTCTGGCCCTTGACGCCGTGGCAGGACCAGGCAGCGAACTTCATAAGGACGGTTGGTGCGCTGAACGAAGGCGATTTGCCCCCTGTTTTGGACCTGGAGGAGGCCGTTCCAAAGAGCGACCCCCTGAAAAGAGATGCTTGGAAGGACATCCCCGCCGACCAGCGTCTCCCGATGATTCAAAACTGGCTAGCTCAAGTTGGGCAGGAGTTGGGCATGCAGCCGATGATCTATACGCGTCAGAATTTCATCGAGTCCCTGCTTGAAAACAATGTCTCGGCGCTGGCGGCCTGCGCGTTGTGGATTGCGCATTACAAGGTGCCTCAACCTTCCATTCCTCCAAGCTGGACGTCATGGACATTCTGGCAGTATTCGGAGACCGGCGTCGTCGACGGCGTACCTGGAAATGTTGATTGCGACCGGTTCAGTGGCTCTCAATATGATTTGCAAAAACTCACGAAGAGTTAACAGGCTGCTGATAAATCGGGTTGATTCTCGCGCTCTTAGACACCGGAGCGACGGGTTCGCTCGACAAAAACCACACTTGCCTTCATGAAAATGAAAGTATGTGTACCAACTTTTATACCAACTGAAGGCAGGATTTTTGAAGAGGGTGCGGCTCGTAAGTGCGACACCTGCAAGGCTTTAGTCCCGACCTTCTGGTTCGTAGTTGGGAAGGCGGAGATCACCACAACGACCCTGAGTTCTCGCCCCTCTGGCCAAAAACTGAGCAACAAGCAAAAAAATCGCTCAATTTAGGTTGACCGTTCGCATGGATAGAGCTTTCTATCCTTTTTCCGATGACAGCAAGGGTGACAATGCGCCCATATCCCGTGCCGATTCCAGAGCCTTTACGAAATCAATGATTTCTTCCGTCTTCGATTTTGGCCACTTCGCGTATTCGGCGCAGCCTCGGAATTTCTCTGCTGCTTCTTCGAAGGTCATGGGATCGGCGGGGCTGCCCTTTGCGAAATCTGCTTGATCTTTCAAAATTCTTCCGTCCTTGAGGTGGACGGTAATGAGCGAAGTCATTTTGTCATACCCGGCTTTTTCGGCGATTGGGTCGACATAAAAATTGATGCGGCGGATCATGTCCTGCACTTCGGGGCGCCGCACATATTCATCCGTGAACTGGCTCAGGACGGCTCTGCGTTCCAGGAGCAGAACAGAAAGGCAAAATTCCATGCTGAATTTCCCCTGCAGACCAGTTTGCGGGTGGTGATGAATCAGCGCGTTGGGCATATTGTGGTTTGTGCCGACATCCACCTTTTCGACATCCGCAGGCGCGATATGGTATTTCTGGATTAATCGCAGGAGAGCCGTCATTGCGGGATGGGTGAGGGAGCCCGAGGGATAAGGCTTCAAAGAAACACCGGGATTCGCAAGGGTCCATGGATTGCCCAACCTATTCATGATTGCAGAGGGATCGTAGGTTCCACTGTAGGCGTGAAAGAAGCCCCGCGGGGCTTCGAGTATCTGCTCGGCCGCAGTCCAACCGAGACTTGCGAGATCCGCCGCGACAACTCCGCTTTCCGCTGCGTGCCCTGCGTGAAACGGTTTTGTCATGGTGCCAAAGTTTTCGCGCAAACCCCCTGCTTCGGCGGCAGCAATTCCATACGTGACTAAAATTTTCTCAAGAGGAAGCGCCCGCATCTTCGCGCACGCTGTCGCGGAACCAAGCGTCCCAAACGTGCCGGTGGAATGAAATCCGTCTTCATAATGGCGTGGAGAACTTGCTTCGGCGAGCTTGGTTTCCACTTCAACCCCGAGGTGGTAGGCGAGCAGGAAATCCTTGCCCGAGACCTTCTCGAGTTCGGCAATGGCAAAGGAAGGCGGCAACACGGGAGCAGTCGGATGCGTAAGTAAACCATAGACGCGATCTTTGGCCACGGCCAGCTGTGTGTCGTCAAAATCATCCGCGTGAATGGAAACCCCGTTCACGAAAGCTGCGAATCGCGGCACCGACTTCAGAGAGGAGCCAATGACCGTAGATTTTCCCTCGCAAAGGCCCAGGCTCTGAATGTATTTGCGGCTGATTGGACCGGATTCCGCGAGGGAGCCGGCGAGGGCCAAGCCAAAACCGTCCAGAATCGATTTCTTCCCGAGTGCGACGACGCCAGACGGAATGTCCTCGTATTTTGTATTCAGGACGAATTGCGCGACGTATTTTGTGAGACCAGTCGTCTCGGGAAAAGGATTCTGTCCCGCAACGGCTATTTCGCCGCCTGACTTGTTGAACAGAGTAGCCGCGCCCGTGACCAAAGATGCCTTCAACAGATCGCGTCTCATCATGGTTTCATCCTCGTCGGCGCTGGAGCAGTGGCAAGCCGGTCATCATAAGTTTGAACAAAAGAGCGCCGATGAACCTAACTTAACAAATCTAAACAGAGCCTAAATCCGACGAGCACATCTTTGCAGAACCGCGGAGAGACGCAGACCTTCGCAATCAAGGACTACAGTCAGTCGGAAAAGCGCATCTTGACCAGGAGCTCCTTGAATCGCGGATTCGAACGCAGCGAGTCCAATTCCGGATCGACCTTGAGAAAAACCAGCCCGTTCGAGCGGTCGGCATAAGCTTTTTCCATCCAATCCATGGCTTTGTCATTTTCTCCTAGACCGGCGTGAATGAGCGCGATGTAAAACGGCGAAACGTACTGGCGCTTCGATTGTTCGAGAAGTTTGTTGAGAACAGCGTGCGCTTCCGAAGTTTTCTTAGCCACAGCGTAACCGTGGCCGAGGCCGGCGGTCATCAGCGGCGTATTAGGAGAGGTGGCCGTCGCTTTCTCGAGTTCGGCGATTGCTCGCGGAATATCGCCCTTTTGTTCGTAGGTCTCGCCAAGAACCAGGTGAGCGAGCGCAAAGTTTGGGTCCATCTCGAGCGTATTGCGCAATTGCTCGGCGGCCTGATCATATTGCCGCGCCATGTAAAGGCGCCAACCGTAGCTGAAATTAATGCTGAGCGACAGGGGATCCAGTCGGCGCGCGACGTTGATTTGTTCAAGGCTCTCCCGGGCCTGGCCCATGGCGATTAAGTACAGGGAATAGCGTTGGTAGCCAGTCGCGTAGCTAGGATTCAACTCGATGGCGCGTTGGAATCCGCTGGCAGCAGCGGGCCAATCCCAGTCATAGTTGAACCGCACGCTCGCCAGCGAGGTTTCCGCTTCTCCGAGGGAATTGTCGATTTCCAGCGCTTTCTGAGCCGCAGCCTTGGCCTTCGGTGCGGCCTCGGAAGACGGCATGGTGCCGACAATTGCGGAGCCAAAGACACTATAGCAATCCGCCAGGCTGGCGTACGCAAGAGCATAGTTGGAGTCCTTCGTTGTGGCGGCTTCAAAGTATTCAATCGCCTTTGCCAGCCCATCGTCTGACCGCTTGTTCCAGTAGTAGCGGCCTTTCAGCAGGTCTTCGTATGCTTCGGGGTCAACGCGTGCAGTAGCAGTGTTTGCAAGGCGGGTTTGATCCTCGGGAGTCAGCTTGACGCTAATTTGGTTCACGATGGCGGAGGCAACCTGCGCTTGCAGCGTGAGGATGTCTCCAACCGGGCTCTCATACGTTTCCGCCCACAGATGCCGGTCGGTGGAAACCTGCACCAGCTCGGCGGTGATGCGCACGCGATTCCCCGCACGCAGTACTGTGCCTTCGACGACCGCATCCACGTTAAGCTCACGAGCAATTTGAGAGAGCGGTTTGCGACTGTCCCTGTAAGCCATGGCGGTGGTCCGGGAAATGACGCGGAGCGACCGAATCTTGGCAAGGTGAGCGATCAGTTCGTCGGTCATGCCATCGGCAAAATAGTCTTGCTCCCTGTCGCCCGACACATTTTCAAGGGGCAAGACCACCAGCGAAGCAATCTGTCGGGAACTGGGTTTACCGGCACTAACTTTATGAATATATAACGCCATGAGGCCGAAAAGAATTGCCGCGCTGGCTGCGACAATTGCGCTGAGCTTGAAACCTTTCCTGTGATTTGCCGCCACTGTGGAAGCTGCTGGTTGTGCTTCAGCGTACATGGGACGGTGCCCCGATGACGCCATGGCTGCAAACGGAACACCCGTTAAAGGTTCCTCAGCCAGTCTCCCTTCTTGGTCCTCAGATGGTTTAGCGCTCACCGCCACGGTCGGAGCAATAAACCGGTATCCACGCTTTGGGACCGTCTCGATGAACAGCGGATTCTCCGAAGAGTCCCCCAGCGTTTCGCGCAGCCTCATGATTGCCGTGTTCAGGCTGTGGTCAAAATCGACAAAGGTGTCCTCAGGCCAGAGTTGATGCCGAAGTTCATCCCGGCTGACGATTTCTCCGTGATGCTGCAGCAGAAGGACAAGAATTTGAAAAGGCTGCTCCTGCAACTTGATTCGTCGGCCCTGTTTGCGGAGCTCCCCTGCCTGCGGGTCTATCTCAAAGACGCCGAAGCGGAACAGTTTCGACGGATGAGGGAATAGGTTCATCGGGTTTCGCCGAACTGTGCGAGGAGTATACCCCCGAAGAATCGCAGGTCAAAGGTTTGTTACAAAGAGTCCTAACCCGTGATTTTTCTGTGGCTCAGCTCGTGACCTAGAAATGTTTTTGATGTGACTCGGAAAGCATTGCAATCGACCCCCACTGGAAACACAGTGCCCGGCACGGGGAGCCGTATCCATCCGCTAAGGGTGAGTCGGTCTGTCTGATCATTATGCTGCGAGTCCTATTACTGCAATGCAAAGCCTGCGAGGAAGGTGGCGCGTTGCCTGGTCCGGGGTTGGCAAAACTTACGTCTAGGGGGAGACGATGAGGAAACACAATTGCCAGAGGTCTGGGGGAATGGCGCTAGCTGCCTGCTGCTTCTTGCTTATCCCCTTATTGTCCGGCGTACGAATAAACGCCCAGCTGGCGGGAGCAACGCTTTCTGGAGTGGTGTCCGATGAATCCGGAGGAGCCGTCGCGGGGGCAAAGGTCGCCATCAAAAACGTGGCGACGGGCGACGTACGAGAGGTGACCACCAACGCGGATGGCCTGTATTCCGCGCCGAACCTCTTGCCGGGCAATTATGAAGTAACGGTCACGGCCACTGGCTTTCAGACCTTGGTGCAAAAAGGAATCACCCTCACCGTAGGTGCTGAACACGCTCTGAACTTTGGCTTGAAAGTCGGGCAATTGAACCAAACGGTTACCGTGAGTGAGGTTCCTCCCTCTGTCGACACGACAAGCTCCACGCTGAGTGCCACGGTCGAACAGAGGACCGTTGTTGAGTTGCCCTTGAACGGACGTGACTGGACCCAGTTGGCGACTCTCCAGCCGGGCGTCATCAGCGTACGAGCTCAGGCGTCGACGGGCGCCACGGCGAATCGTGGCAATCGCGGATTTGGCGACCAGCTTGCCGACAGCGGCCATCGCCCCAATGAAAATACTTATCGCGTCGACGGCATCAATATCAATGATTATTCGAATGGAGCGCCTGGCAGTGTCTTGGGGGCCAGCTTGGGCGTTGACGCGATCCAGGAGTTTTCTGTCGTAACAACCAACTACACCGCGGAATACGGCCGCACGTCAGGCGCGGTAATTAACGCCATTACCAAGTCGGGCACCAATCGGTTTCACGGCTCCGGGTATTTCTTCGATCGTGACAAGGTGTTTGACGCGCGCAACTTCTTCGACGGTCCAACGATTCCTCCGTTCCGCCGTACACAGTTTGGCGGCTCCGCCGGCGGTCCGATCATGAAGGATAAGACGTTTATCTTCGGTGATTACGAAGGCGTTCGCCAGGGTCAGACTTTGAGCTTTAGCGACCTAATTCCCTCCGCAGCGGCTCGTGCCGGTAATCTCTGCTCCGCTCCTGTCCCTTCGGCAACATGCACACCGCACACGGTCACGATCGATTCTAAAGTTGCGCCCTATCTTGCGCTCTGGCCAGATCCCGCGACCGCGATAATCACCGGGACCAGCAGCAACGGCGACACAAGCAATATTAGGACTTCTGGGCTCAAAGTTCTTAACGAGAACTATTTCACCATTAGGGTTGATCACAGAATATCGGCCAGTGACGCGCTCAACGGAAGTTATTTCTTCGATAAGGCACCGCAACTGACTCCCGACAACCTGGACAACAACATTCATCAGGTTTTTACAAAGCGTCAGATGTTCGGCCTCACGGAGAATCACATCTTCAGTAACGCATTGGTGAACACCGCCAGGTTTGCATTCAACCGTGTGGTTGGGTTGGTGAACGAGCCGTTAAAGGCGATTAATCCTGCGGCCGGAAACTCTAGTTTGGGAATTAGTCCCGGGCTCTTTGCGCCCCTCATCGAAGTTTCGGGTGAGATCACTTCCGCGGGGGGCCTGGGAAACCTGTCTTTCTTTGGACACCATTATAATTCGTTCCAAGCGGACGAGGACCTTTTCTGGACAAGGGGAAAGCATTCGCTAAAGTTCGGGTTTGCCTTCGAACGAATGCAATACGACGTTTTATCGAAAGTTAGACAAAACGGAGACTTTCGCTTCAACGCAACTAGTGTGACGCCTCTTGAGAACTTTTTGACAAACCATCCTGCGCAAGCCCTGCTCCTCTCACCTTCTGTACGGGGCGAAGTAGGCAGCCGAGACAGCCTTTTTGGCGGCTATGTTCAGGACGACTGGCGCTTCAGGTCAAATCTGACCTTTAATATCGGCTTGCGTTATGAAATGTTGACCGATCCGAGTGAAGCGCATGGCAAGTTTGGCCTTTTGAATTCCTTTACTGCCCCGCCAGGTTCCGGGCCCTGCCCCAACGTATTCCCGAATGCTTTCGGGCCGACCAACGTTCCTGGTTGCACCGTGCCCGTCAGCAGCATGTGGAAATCGAATCCTACGCCTCGCAACTTCGATCCGAGGATTGGCTTCTCCTGGGATCCTTTTGGTGGAGGTAAAACGGCAGTTCGCGGCGGGTTCGGTATCTTCGATGTCCTGCCTCTGCCGTATGTCTACACCATTGGAGATTCCCTGACGTATCCCTTCTCACTTTCGTTCAGCCAGCAGGGGCTCCCTGCGGGTTCCTTCCCGGACGTTTTGCCCTTTATCAATCCCACGGCTCCGGGAACACGTTATTTTGATCCACATCCGCACCGCAGTTACTCGATGAACTGGAATTTGAACGTCCAGCGTCAGATCGCTTCCAAGGTTTCCGCACAAGTTGGTTACGTCGGCTCGCATGTCCTGCATAATGCGTTCACCACGGACGACAGCAATCAGGTAATACCAAATTTCGTTAACGGCGTCCCAATATGGCCCTGCGATCCCGGCGTAACGACTCAGTGCGTCCCATTCACATCAAACCCTATCGCCAACCCCAATTCCGCCTTTATTCGTCCGATCTTTTTTGACGACACCTCCAGCTACAATGGTCTCCAAAGCCAGCTTGCCGTGAGGGACATTCACGGCTTCCAGGCTCAGGCAGCCTATACCTGGGGCAAATGTCTGTCGGACGGTGATGGGGCGCAGTTGGGCGACCCATATCAGAATTCACTTAGCTCGTTGATCTTCTTTGCCAAACACGGCAGCCGGCACGGCCCGTGTGATTTCGACATTCGCCAGAATCTTTCCCTAAACTATCTTTATGACCTTCCCGGCCCGCACGGCGACTCGGCGTTGAGATGGGTTGCTGCCGGCTGGCAAGTAGGCGGCATCATCACCGCCAGCACAGGCGTGCCGTTCACCGTTATTACTGGGGGCGACCCGCTCGGACAAAATAGTTCGGACCAATTCGACTATCCCGACCGCGCGTCTGGTTGTAATCCCATCAACTCAAATTTCAAGAGTACCGCCAACCTCACATATCTAAACGCGAGTTGTTTCGGGCTCGCGCTGTCCACTCTAAGCAGCGGTATCAGGTTGGGCGATAACGGCCGCAATCAGCTATACGGTCCCAAGCTCGTGGATGTCGACTTCTCCGTGATCAAGAACACACACGTCCCGCGAATTTCGGAGTCCTTCGCCGTGCAATTGCGGTTCGAATTCTTCAATCTCTTTAATCACACCAACTTCCAAGCCCCGTTAGATAACAACACGTTGGGGGGCAGTCTGGGTCAGATTGATGCAACCACGACCACCTCGCGCCAGATTCAGTTGGGCGCGAAGGTCATTTGGTAGCGAATAGCTCCGCGAGAGAGAGCCGCAAGGTCGGGGCGACCTGTGCGCCCTTTCTCGGTGCCGTCTATGGATTCGAGTTTTCTCTCCGATCCTAGGCGAGAGTTTTGGCTCGCGCGGAACCGTCCTCTTCCGGTAGAGCTCCACCCTCGTGAGGCGACACGCTTGCCCGGTTTATGCGTGGCTTTGAGTTTGGTCTCATGAATTTCGATTGATAGTATCGTCGAGGCCGCAATCGTGAAAACGGAAGCAAACAACCTCTTCAGTTCTCGGCCAGACACTTTCGCAGTTCCGGCGACCGGCCATACCGACTCCAGCGCCGCAACCACCTTCCGCTGGCGCGTCATGGGCATCGTCATGCTGATCATGGCGGTGACGGCATTGAATCGCCTCAACTTGAGCATCGCCGGCAAGACCATCGAGGAAGAGTTCGCCTTCGACACCATCAAAATGGGCCGCATCTTTGGTTCTTTCCTGTGGGGATACGCCCTCTTCCAGATACCGTGGGGATACATTTGCGACCGCCTTGGCCCACTGCGCACATTAACGGCCTCGATGTTGTGCTTCGGCCTCGGTGCAGGGCTGATGGGGATCGCGCCGCAGCTTGCCGTGAGCACTGGATTCAGCGTCCTGCTGGCCTTCCAGGTCATCCGTTTCTTTACGGGCGTAGGCGAAGCGGCCATTTCCCCCGGTTGTGTTCGCGTGATTGCTTCGTGGACCAGCGCTAGGGAGAGAGGCTTTGCGAGCGGCTTGCAGAGTGCGGGTCTTGGCCTTGGCGGAACGCTCACGCCGACTTTCATCGCCTGGGCGACCATCCACTACGGCTGGCGTATTTCCTTTTATTTGTGTTCCGCCTTTGCGCTTCTTACTGTAGTGATTTGGCGCGCGAATGCAACCGATTGGCCGGAGCAGCATAAGAAAGTCAACGCCGCCGAACTCGCTGAAATTCACCCCGCAGTTCGCGCCGGGAGTGACCAGCGCCGTCTAATGATGAACGCCAAGACCGTGCCCTGGCTAAAAATGCTTTCTAGCCTGTCCGTGTGGGGTCTGATTCTTGCTTATGGCTGCCAGGGTTACGCTTTCTATGTCTACTACAATTGGTTTTATTTTTATGCAGTGAAGGTTCGCGGCTTGCAAATGATGCAAGCCGCGGCGTGGACGTCAGCGCCATTCTTGGCGATGGCTCTGCTCTCTCCCGTCGGTGGTTGGTTCTCCGATCGACTGTCGCGCCGTTCCGGCAGGCGCCAGGGACGCATCTGGGCGGTTTGGCTCGGCATGGGCGTTTCCGCCGTTCTGCTGATTCTGGGAAGCCATCTTTCCATTACCGTAGTTGCACTCCCAATGATTGCTCTCGCCGCTGGGTTTAATTACTTTGCCACTTCAAATTTCTGGGCGTCGTGCATCGACCTTGCCCCTGAGTTTTCGGCTTCCCTATCCGGGCTTATGAACACCGTTGGCAACATAGGCGGAGCGATTTCTTCTACTGCAACGGCGTATCTGGCGGTCCATCAAGGATGGAGCCGCGCATTGGACGTTGCGGCGCTGGTCACCGTCGGCTCCGGGCTGCTCTTTTCGGCTGTGAACGCAGGCCGGACCATTGAAGAAGCGTCGCGGTCGGGCTGATGGAGCAGCGGGACCGCGGGAAGCAAATATTTTCCGAGTCGGAGCAGACGAAATGAAAATTGGGCTTGCAATCATCCTAGTCAACGCACTTCTTCTCCTGCCAATGATGCCAGCCAGATCCGTTGCGCAAGAGACACAAGTGCTTCGGCTCGCGCAAACGATTCCCCTGCCCAACGTAAAGGGCCGCATCGACCACATGGACGTGGACGTCGAGGGAAAGCGGCTGTTCGTCGCGGGACTTGAGAATGGCTCGCTCGAAATCGTGGATCTGAAAGCCGGCAAGTGGACCAAGAGTGTTCCCGGTTTTCAAAAGCCGCAGGGCATCGCCTTCGTGCAATCTCTTGACAAAGTGTTTGTAGCCAGCGGCGACGACGGCATGCTCCGCGTTTTCCGGGGCGGCACTCTCGAGTTGCTGGACTCCATCAAGCTGGATCTCGGCCCCAACCGCGTGGCCTATGATCCGCACACGAAATTGTTGTACGTCGGCTACGGTGGCAAAGACGCCGGCAAGGACTATGGCGAAGTTGGGATCATCGACGCAAAAACGGACAGGCACATTGGCGATGTGCAAGTTGCCGCCCATCCGGCTGAGCTCTTGCTGGACAAATCCGGTAACACTCTTTTCGTCTTCGTTTCCGCGGAGAGCAAGGTCCAGATAATCGATACCAAGAGAGGCAAGGTTGTATCCACTTGGCCGGTCAGCAGTCAACGCAACGGCGATGGCGCTTTTGATGAATCGACTCACCGCCTGTTTCTTGGAACGCGAACTCCGCCGGAAATGATCGCCATGGACTCGAGTTCAGGGAAGGAAATCGCTCATCTCCCAACTGTGGAAGGAATGGATGGCGTCTATTTCGACGCAGCGCGCAAGCGAATCTACGTTTCCGGCGGCAGGGGCTTTGATGTTGGGTACGTGTTTTGTTATCAGCAAACGGATCCGGACCGCTATCAAACCCTCGGAAAAATCCCCACCAGGCCGGGAGCGGGCACATCCTTCTGGTCGCCGGAGCTCAATCGCTACTACGTCGCTGCGCCTGCTCATGATAACGAGGAGGCGGCAATTCTCGTGTTCGAACCAGTACCTTGAGACTTGTCCAATCGCTGTAGCGCTCCTGGTGCCAAGGAATGCACTGACAATCCACTTTTAGGAGGAACCATGAAGAGGTTGTTATACGTTGGCGTGATTGCGCTGGCTGGTTTGAGCATACTGACGATAAGGCACCCAAAAAGTGCCGTAGCGCAAACGCAGGGTCGTGAGCTTCTCCCGCTGCAGTTGGAAGAACAGATTCCCGTCCCGGGCGTTGCGGGCCGGCTGGATCACTTCACTGCGGACGCCAAACGGCGCAGACTGTTTGTTTCCGCGCTGGGCAACAACACCTTGGAAGTGATCGACGTATTTGCGGGGAGGGTGATCCACAGCATCAAAGGGCTCGCCCAGCCGCAGGGCCCCCTGTATGTCCCGGATGTCGACAAACTCTACGTCGCGAATGCCGAGGACGGCAAGGTGCGGGTCTACGACGGCGCAACGTACACTCCTCGCAAGACCATCGACTTTGGCAAGGACCCGGACAACATGCGCTATGACGAAGCTTCCAAAACTGTCTTTGTCGGGTTCGGCGAAGATGACGGTGGGATCGCCATGATCGATCCCAAGATCGACGAACGCACCGGCCGGGTTTACAAAACCGACGGGCATCCCGAGTCGTTTCAAGTGGAAGCTTCCGGCGGCCACATCTTTGTAAACGTGCCCGACGCGGGCTTTGTTGTGGAATCCATTGACCGCAAAAGCGGCGCCGTGACCAAGTGGCCGCTCAAGGGATTGCGGGGAAATTATGCTATGGCGTTGAATGAACAGGATCACCGGCTTTTTACCATAACTCGCAAGACTCCCATGATGGTCGTCCTGAATACCGAAACAGGAAGCGAGGTCGCCCGGATGCGTGTCGCGGGTGAGTGCGACGACGTTTACTTTGACGCATCGCGCAAGCGCATTTACGTGATCGGCGCCGAGGGGTTCATCAGCGTCGTTCAACAGAATGATCCTGACCATTACGAACTGCTTGCCAACGTGCCATCCGGAGTCGGCGTTCGAACGGGCTATTTTTTCGTGAAGCGCGATCGCTTTTACGTAGGCGTACCTGCCAAAGGCAGCGAACCTGCCCAGGTCTGGACCTATGAGGCGGAAGACTAGCAAAGCTGTAAACTGTTCATCTGGACCGCATTATCTCTGCGGTTCGATTCTGCTCGGTGCCGGACGAACAGTTGGTCCTTCATCGCAGGCAGAAAGTGCCTTCCATGAGTGAAAGCGTCCGTATTGTTGATGTAACGCCGCGCGACGGGCTTCAGAACGAGCCGAACCCTGTTTCAACGCAAGACAAGCTTGTTCTGATCCAAAAGCTCGTCGCTTCCGGCATCAAACACATTCAAGCGACGAGTTTCGTTCACCCCAAGTGGGTCCCGCAACTGGCGGATGCCGAAGCCGTCTCCGCCCAGCTCCACCGGTTCCCTGGCGTCCAGTTTTCCGCTCTGATTCCGAATCTAAGGGGCTACGAGCGGGCGGTCGCCGCCGGGATCCGTCATCTGGAGTTCGTCGTCGCTGCGAGTGACACGTTCAATCGCAAGAACTTAAATCGCAGCAAGAGCGAATCCTTACAACTGCTCGCCGATGTAGGCAAAAAAGCCGAAAGAGATAGTGTTGTGCTTCGCGTCGGGTTCTCCACCTGCTTTCATTGCCCGTTTGAAGGAAGAATCTCCGCTCGCGCGCTCCTGAGTGCTGTTCGCTCCTCACGTGAGCTGGGAACCTGGCGCGCGGCTCTCTGTGACACCGACGGCATGGCCTTTCCCGATCAAATCACGGAAGCCTTAGTGCTCCTGAAGGAAGAGCTGAAACTTGCGCCGGGCGAGTTGGCTCTACATTTTCACGACACTTACGGGCGCGCGCTTGCCAACACCCTCGCCGGTCTCAAGGAAGGAGTTCGTGAGTTCGATGCCACCGCCGCCGGGCTGGGCGGGTGTCCCTATTGCCCGGGCGCCAGCGGCAACGTGGCTACGGAAGACTTGGTCGCCTTCCTCGATGGAATGGGGTATGAAACAGGAATTGACCTCGAAAAATTGCTGGATGCCGCCCAGTTCGCCAGCCGTTTTTCTTCCAGGCCGTACCAGGGGCATTTGCTCCGTGCAAAAAGGGCTGGCGCTTGCGGCGTTACGCCAACTGCGGCGAAAGCCGAGGTGTCGTAGCTTTGAAGCGGTTCAGCCGAACACTTCGCGAAGCTGAGGAACGATGACACTTCCCTTGGCCGGCATCCGGGTGTTAGACGTCACCAATGTCCTCGCCGGGCCATTCTGCAGCTATCAACTTGCTTTGCTTGGCGCCGAGGTGATCAAGATCGAACAGCCCGGGCGCGGCGATCTGGCGCGAATGCTTGGCGCTGATCCTGAGGCTGCAACGAAGTTGATGGGCGCTTCCTTCGTGGCGGTCAACGCAGGCAAACAGTCCGTCACGCTGAACCTGAAGACCTTGAAAGGTAAAGAAATATTCAAAAAATTTGCTGCGATCTCGCATGCCGTTATCGAGAATTTCCGGCCGGACGTGATGAAGCGCCTTCAACTGGACTACCCCGTCCTTTCTCAAATCAATCACGGTATCGTGTATTGTTCTCTCTCCGGCTTTGGCCAGGATGGACCTTTGGCCATGCGGCCTGCTTACGATCAAATTATTCAAGGCATGTCGGGAATCATGAGCGTAACTGGCAGCGAACAAACCGCGCCCTTGCGCGTCGGCTATCCCGTCTGCGACACCGTCGGCGGTCTCACCGCGGCGCTCGCCATCTGCGCTGCTCTCGTGAGTGCCCGCGCCACTGGGCAGGGCTGCTTCATTGATGTTTCCATGCTGGAATCCGCGCTTGCCTCCCTGGGCTGGATTGTTTCCAATTTTCTGAATGCAGGAACTGTTCCAGTGCCCATGGGCAATGAAAATTTCACCGCCGCTCCTTCGGGCACTTTTCAAACAGCGAACGGCCTTCTCAATATCGCTGCAAATGAAACCTATCAGTTCGAGAAGCTTTGCGATCTCGTCGGGCGGCCCGATTTGAAGACCGATCCTCGTTTTAGCGATCGCGACATTCGCAAGAAAAATCGCGCCGCCATCAATCGCGAAATTGAGCAAGGTTTAACCTCCCGCAACGCGGCCGAATGGGAAGTCCTGTTAACCAAAGAAGGCGTTCCCGCAGGTCGCGTGATGAGTGTTCCTGAGGTCCTGTCTCATCCCCATTTGACCGGACGGCAATTCGTCACTAGCTTTGACTGCGCGGCTGGGAAACAGACCATTACCCGCGCTGGTTTCACGTTCTCAGATCATCCCGCAGTCCCATCGGCTCCCGCGCCGCGGCTTTCTGAACATACCGAGACGTGGTTGCGCAAACTCGGATACGCCCCTCAGGAAATCCGAGATCTCCGTAACGAAGGTGTGATCTAAGCTGGTCTGAAGTGATTTCTTCGTCGGTGTAACAGCCAGCTTTCGGGTGCTGTACGTTTTCGTGATCATGGAAGTGGGAACGCGCAGGATCGCTCACTGCAACGTCACCGAAGACCTGTTCTTGGCGGCCTGCATCACGAATACCGACTGGAGAAGGTGGCGGCAGGAAAAGTGGGCAAATATTCAGAACGATGAGATTTCTTGCCGAACACAGCTGGGCAGCAACCTTGGTTGACGTATAGGAACCGTTGAGAATCAGCAACCTAGGAAGTTCCACACCCTCACTTGCAGACAAATCGCGTCGTGGGAGGATGCGCAGTACTCCCTGAAACTGGTCCGTTCCTCTTTCAGCGATGTGTTGGGGCTGGTCGTTTTTTCGAAACGGGCCAACGCACAAGCCGAACTCGCCATTGCCGAAGCCGTCAAACTTGACGAGCAAGAGGGCCCAAAAAGAGAGCCGAACGTCGGAAAAAACAAACGGACGACCTGGAAATGGCGCGGCGGAAGAATCAGAAAAGTTTTCGTCCGTAGTTTCAGCCGTAGTCACCCATGATTGGGGTGTCAGGCATACACGAGGTTGCGTAAATTGTTTCCAGGGTGCAGATCACTGTCAAGGCTCGGTCCGCCACGACGCGGGAGATGCCGAACAAGTTCTATCTGACTACTTCTGACTTCGCCTATGTCAGGTAGCTAGGCAAGGCTACTTAGCACCCCATGAATTAACTTTTTAAGAACTACGTATACCGGACGCCATAAGTGTGTCATCATAAGTTGTGGCCGCGTTCGTTGCCTTTCGACACCTCTCATTTCCGCGAGGCTCCTAAGTCCAACTTGCGGCTGCCTTTCGGTAAGAAATGGCGGCTTTCGTGGATCAACCCATTGTCCTGCAATACCTCGGATTTGAGACCAAGGGGGCACTCCGCGAATATGCCTTTAGTCTTCGCGGGCTCGGCGGCGCATCGTCCAACTACTTCGTGACCATCGCGAACGAGGCGTTTTCGGCACACCGCGCACGCTATCAGGATGCGCCCGCGATCTGCTCCATCAGGCTTCACCGCGAATTTGCATCCCAGGTCGATCTCCCTCCGTCCTCCACGTTCTCGGTAACCGATGAAGAGCTAGCCGACTACAAGGAAGCGCACACCCCCAAGGCCAAGCGCGGTCCCTGGAAGTCCGCGGAAAACGAAAACTTTTGATCTCGCTTGCAACACTCCCTTCAAGCAAGCAGAGGAGCGTTCTTGGCACGTCCCATTGAAGACGAGTTCGGCTATTTCCAGCAACTCCTGGTCATCGGCAAAGAGCGCGGCTATCTCCTCTATGATGAGATCAACGACAGCCTTCCGCCCGACGTGCTTTCGTCCCAGGAAATCGACGACCTGTTAGCACTCTTGGAGCGCCAGGGAATCGAAATACACGACGACCTGACCGCAGCAAATGCTGCGCGCGCCGCAACCGCTGGGGATGCTCCTGAGGCCGGCCACAAAGAGGAATTCGCTGCGGACTCCGACCTCGATCTCAGCGTCGGCGAGGACTCCAAGTCCCAGGATCCCGTCCGCCTCTATCTCCGCGAAATGGGTTCCGTGCCTTTGCTCACTCGCGAAGGCGAAGTGGCTCTCGCCAAGCGCATCGAGCAAGGCAATGTCCGCGTGATGAAGTCCATCACACGCTCGCCCATCGTCGTCAAGGAACTTATTTCCGTCGCGGCCGCTTTGCGGCAAGGTGACCGCTCCATCAAGGAAGTGGTGCAATTCCCTGATGAGGAGATCACGGAAGAGAAAATTGCCCGCAAGACCAGTCAAACTCTCCGCCAAATCGATGCCATAGCTCTGCTCTATGAAACCGCCCTCCGCCAGGCAGAAAAATTCGCGGCAACCCCTAAATCGAAAAGGCAATCCTACGTTCGCGCCAAGTGGGCGCTGGCCCGCAGTCGCGTCCGGATTTCTCTCGCAATCCGCGGAATCCCTTTCCATTGGCACGAACGCAAGCGCCTGGTGGATCACTTTCGCGCGTTCCTTGAGCGCCTGCACACCCTGGAGCGCGACGTTCGACGGCTTCAGCGCCGCGTCGACCTCGCCCACGGAGAAGTTGCCGCGGAAGCGCGCAAACAGCTTCGTTCCAATCGCGCCGCTCTCAACGAAATGGCTCTATCTAGTCATACAGATTTGATCGCTCTGAAGCGCACGCTCACTGTTATTCAGCGCGGCGAAGCCCAAGCCCAGCAGGCCAAGCAGGAACTCACTTCAGCCAACCTTCGCCTCGTGGTCTCCATTGCCAAAAAATATACCCATCATGGCCTGCAGTTCCTCGATCTCATCCAGGAAGGCAATCTCGGCCTGATGAAAGGCGCCGACAAGTTCGATTGGCGCCGCGGATATAAATTCTCCACTTATGCCACCTGGTGGATTCGTCAGGCCATCACTCGCGCCATTGCCGACCAGGCGCGCACAATCCGCGTTCCCGTCCACATGATCGAGGTCATAAACAAGCTCACTCGCTGCACGCGGCAGCTCGTTCAAGAACTTGGCCGCGAGCCTACCTCGGAAGAGTTGGCCATGCGCATGGACGTCACCATCGAGAAAGTCCGCAGCACCCGCAAAATTGCTCAGACTCCCATCTCCTTCGAGACGCCAATCGGCGAAGAGGAAGAATCCCACCTCGGGGACTTTATTGAAGATAAAGCCGTGGCCTCTCCCTCGGACACCGCCATCCGCCTCAGCCTTCAGAGGAATGTCGCTTCCATGTTGAAGCATTTGAGCCCGCGCGAAGAGCACATCATCCGTATGCGTTTTGGCTTTGAAGACGGCAATCCCCACACCCTTGAAGAAGTCGGCCGCACTTTTGCCGTCACTCGCGAGCGCATCCGCCAGATTGAAGCCAAGGCGCTGCGCAAACTCCGTCATCCCACACGTTCTCGTCTGGTCCGCGCGTTCTATAAAGATTCTTGGTGAGGCAGTGTCCATGAACAGACTTTGCCTGCACCGGAAAAGTACAAATGGAGAGATCGTATGAAAAGTCTTTTTGTCGGAAATATGAGTTTTCAAACTACGGAAGCCGATTTGACTGCGCTGTTCCAGCCCTTCGGCCAGATCGGGCGCATTCATATTGTCACCGATCGCGAAACCGGCAGGGCTCGCGGCTTCGCGTTTGTCGAAATGCCAAATGATGCGGAAGCCGCCAACGCCATCGCGGCCCTCGATAGCAAAGAGTTCGGCGGCCGCAATCTCAAGGTCAACGAAGCCCGGCCGAAAGGCGACCGCCCCCGCGGTAATGGCGGCGGACGCACCGGCGGTGGTCATGGCCGTAGCCGCGGAGGATTCTCGAACGAAGATTACCGCGAATCCACGCGCCAGCCGCGCGAACCCCGCTGGTAGCTCACGTTTCTCGTTCACCCAGTCTGATCGGACTTGCGAGGAGGGCTCATGAGCGTCACGTTCCAAAAGCGCCAAAAAGAAATGAAGCGGCTGGAAAAACAGCGCGCCAAAGCCGAAAAGCGTGCCCAAAAGAAAGAGGCTAGACGCGCCGCAAAAGAAGCCAACACCGCAGTGTCGGCCGATCTTACCGCCTCCACCGAACCCCAGCCTCAACCGCGGGAAGACTAGAGGCGCAACGACAGGAAAAAGCGTCTCATCGATGGGCAGTAGTTGAACTGGCACCACGCTGGTCAAGTCGCTGTATCGAAAGCGTGCAAACACACCTTCCTCTGCGCGCATCCTGCCACTCGTGCTTCCGATACAGCCCTAGCCTGATCAGGATTTGACCAGGGACGAACCTTCAGGAGAGCGGTGAACAAACTGAGTGCGTGGCTACCGAAGCCTAGGCACGAAAACAGGAGCTATTTTGCCCTTGCTTGTAAAGCCTGGCGCGTGGCCACCAAAGTGTTGGTCAATGAGGACGGAGTTCATCGTGGGTTGCTATGATCGCATGAATCGTTGCAAAGCTTGTGTTCCCAAAGCGGATGGGGTTTTCGGTAGGGCTCCTTCTCGGAAGCGAACGCTGCTTCGTGGAGGTCCGACGGCCCACGGCCGTGTTCACCGACGTTGCCAGCGTGGAGCGCATCACCTATGCGATTTTCGTTCCCTTTCAACGAGGACTGGAAAAACCACACCCTTGAGCTGTTTACACAAGCAGCTTGACGTCAGTGTGAGTAAAGTGTGAGTAGGCAACTAGAAGTGAAAGAGCAGCATCCGTGCTAAATTAGAGGCGTTAGTCGCTCGCAAATATCCTCAGCTTTGAGCGCCTTGAGTTGCAGAGGCGTGGCCTCGATTGTCTCCAGCCCCAAGCACATCTGGCAACTTGCAGGCGCGCGGCGGTGTTCCATGGGAAGACATTTGGCGTTTCTACCTGCAGTACTAACCTCTGCTGTGTTCTTCTCCGGCTGCGGCGGAGGGAATCCCAGGGTTTCTCCTCCGCCTCCGCAAGCGGTACAACCAAGCATCGCGGCGATTTCTCCGACCAACGTGCCAGCGGGTAGCGGCAGTTTCACGCTGACGATCACCGGTACAGGCCTAAGCATGAGCACGCAGGTGAAATTTGGCAGCGCGGTTCTTATGCCGAACTCGGCGACACCCGGGAATTGCCCGGCGGCCGGCTCTTGCACCATGCTGGCGGTGAATGTTCCCGCGCAGGATGTGGCAAACGCCGGAACCATCACCGTTTCGGTCGCTAACACTTCGATAGTGTCCAACGAGGTGGCCTTCGCAGTGACGCCGCAACGCGGAACTGTCACGGGACCGCCGCAACTGCTCCTGCTCTCGCCGATGGTGGCTCCTGTGGGAGGAGCATCGTTCCAACTTGTGGTTGAAGCGCAAAACGTCGCTCAGGGGGCCACGGTGAACTTTGGCTCGCTTTCGCTTACGCCTACCTCCTCTACAATGACCTTTTACCCCTCCGCGTCTGGGCTTTCGACGCTCCTAGTGCAAGTGCCCGCGTCGGCGTTCACGACGGCGGGAGGGGTTTCCGTGTCGGTGACGAATCCCGGATCGTCGGGAGGCACATCGAATCAGGCAGAATTTTATGTAGTGAACAAAGGGAGTTTCCCGATCGAAGAGTCGTTGAGCAACGATCATCCACCCGTCCCGGGCAATGCTTCGAGTACTCACTCTTCCGCAACGATCGATGGATTTGTTGTGGCCTTTGATTCGACTGCAACAAACCTCGTGAGTGGCGCGACGAGCGGGCTTTCGCAAGTCTATTTGCGGAGCAACTGCTTTGGTACGACCGCGACTTGTATCGCGGATCAAACGCAGCTCGTTTCGGTTGCGCCGGACGGTTCGCCAGGCGCTGGCGGCACGAATGGCAGCAACAAGCCCGTAATCTCGCCGGACGGCCGCTTTGTCGTGTTTGCGTCAGACGATACGAATCTGGTCCCCGGCGTTACGCAAGCTGTGGAGCAGATCTATCTTCGCGACACGTGCGTGAGCAGTTTGCCGCCACCGCAAAACTGCACACCCAAGACGGTCCTGGTATCCGCTTCACCTTCGGGAGCGCCGGGCAATGCGCCAAGCACGAATCCCGTGATCGGGGCCTTTGGCTTGTTTGTTGCGTTTCAGTCGTCGGCGACGAATTTGGTCAGCCAGTCCGTTCCCTCCGGCGTGCAGCAGATCTATCTCTGGCGTGGCTGCAATACTTTGATGGGTGCACAGGCCGGATGTTCGCCCAGCATAACTTTGGAATCGGTGGATGCCGGCGGGAATCCCGGAGACAAAGATTCCACGAACCCTGCGATTGATGCCGGGTCTGTAGTCGCGTTCCAATCCCTCGCCGACAACATCGTTGCCAATACGCCAGGGAACCAGTTTCAACAAATCTATCTGCGCACGACTTGCCTTGCGCTGGCTTCGCCTGCTCCGGGAGATCTATGCGGAAATAAAGCTATGGCCGTTTCCGTAGACCCGAACGGACATCTGGGCACCGGTGACAGCGTGACACCCGCGGTGAGCCCGTTTGGCATGGTGACGGTATTTGCGACGCGCGCGCCGAATCTGCTTCCTCCCAACACCGCGAGCCAGCAGATCGTGGCCTTCAACACTTGCTTCGCGGTTCCGCCAATTCCGTGCAGCGCGACAGTGGGCGGGGTGATCTCCGTAGATCAGAACGGCATGCCGGGGCAGGGAGATAGTTTTCACCCGGCGCTCAGCGGATTCGGTAGCGTGGCGTTCACCTCGCAGGCCAGCTTGATTTCCGGCGTGACGGGCCAGCAGGTTTATGGCAGGACGCTTTGTTCACCTTGTGCCCAGCCAGGACCTTCACCGTGGTTACCTCTCATACTTGTCTCCGCCGACTCCAGCGGCCAGCCCATGGGCGGGGATTACAGCTCGTTGGATCCCGCCGGCGAATTCGCAACTTTCTCGAGCGCGGGACCTGGTTCCACTTCGGGCCCTACGCAAATCTTTCTGGCAGCGCCATTCTTCTAGCGAACTGCCGACGATTCGCGGCCGCCGAGTACGCGAAACTGCAGAAATAACGAAAAATTTACGCAAGAAGTTTGCGTTGGAAACGAGGATTCACTCACAAGGCTGTTACGAGAGGGGAACCCTTCCCAAGAAATTTGTGCCACCAGAGGGGTTCACCCCAAGACTTGGGAACAATAAGCCCCGAAAACGCCTTAAACCGTGATGCAAGATACGGGAAATACTGGAGGCCTCAGGTTCAAGCCCCCTCAAAAGGCCTGCTGCACAAAGGTTCTAAAATCGTCTCTCAGGGCGCGCCACTTCTTTCGGGGCTTTGTGCTCAATGATTTAGCGGAGTCCCTTTCTTTCGTTTAGAACTCGACAATCCAATAGGGACCCATGCTCAAACACGTTTCCAGGTCCTTGAGTTGAGCGCGCTCGCTGACAGCTATCCATTTACGTAGAGCGCCGGCGAAGGCACTCAGTCAACGAAGGCTTCACCAAAGGCGCCGCACTCCATAGCTTTCGAAGGATACTTCATTACTGATGATTGGCATATTTTCCGCCTGGGCTTGAGCAATGAGCATACGGTCAAAGGGATCCTTGCGAGGGCCAGGCAAAAGTCCGGCGCGAATGCCATGCTCTGCAGAAATGGCGAAAAGTTGAAAACCTTCGCGTTCGACTTGGCCAGAGAAATCCGCTGCCAGGTCAGTGGCAGTCGGCAGTTTTCCCAGCCTGACCTTGATAGCGATTTCCCAAGCCGAAGCAGCACTTACTATCAGCGTGTTTTTAGTTTCTGCAATAATTTCTCGAGCCGCCGACGTTAGTGCTGGGTCATCTGAGAGCCACCAGAGCAAAGCGTGCGTATCGAGGAGCGCGCGCAATTAGGCTACTCCCAGCTCGACAGTTCGCTCACCGGGAGGGGCTCAAAAAACTCTGGTCCAACGCGCAATTTGCCCTTCAAAGACCCTGGCTGGCGTTTACCCTTTACCTCTCCGACCGGAACGAGCCGGGCTACGGGTTTTGACCCCCGCGCAATGATCACTTCCTCACCCTTGGAAGCCTTCTCAATTAGTCGAGAAAGGTTTGTTTTGGCTTGGTGAATGGTGACAACGCTCATTTTGCAGCTCCTTAGCTAACCTATGTTAGCTCACCAATCCGCACTGCGCAACGGTCTTATGTTCAACTGTCTTATGTTCAAATCGGATGAACGGCTAACCTAGCAAGCTCGGTACGACCTCACAGGGAAGCTCTAAAATCGTCTCCTAGCGCGCGCCACTTTCATGGGGGTCCATTCAGATGCTTGTGGAGAGCCTTCGGGGATTCGGACGCAATCCCGCTGTCCTGCGCGGCAATCAACAGGTCAACGACGGCGCAGGAGTCACCTGGTGTTCTATTTCGGTAGCCTTTCCCGAACGCCTGGACACTTCGAGATCGTAGAAGTTCTGCAAATTCAGCCAAAAACTCTGCGTTGGTATGGAAATACCGCGCCAGGCGTAGGGCAGTCTCAGCGGTAATCCGGCGACGCTCATGCACAATCTCGCCGATGCGCGTACGCCGGTACGTGCAGTTCGAGGGCGAGTTTGTTCACCGTTAGGCGCAGAGGCTTCCTGAAATCCTCGCGGAGGATCTCGCCAGGGTGCACAGGAGGCATAAGCGCCAGAGTCTTTTTCATGTCTACGTTTCTCCGCTAGTGATAGTCCACAATTTCCACGTCATAGCAGTGGCCATCGCGTCTGCAACGGGCACCGCCGCGCCCGTGGCCGCCCCATTGTTAGGAAGTGTGCTCCAACCCGCCTTCTTCGGCACCGCAGCCGGAGGGGAAATCGCTATCGCGTGTATCAACTCGTGTACCAACTGAGGCAGGATTTTGAAGCCCGTGCGGCCTGTAAGTGCGACACCTGCAAGACCTTAGAATCTCCCGCCTTCCCAACTACGAACCAGAAGGTCGCGAGTTCGAAGCTTCTCAGGGCGCGTCAGTTCGTTATCGTCCCACCAACCGGACGAGCAACCCGGCTGCCTCGGCGGCCTCAGTCTGCCGGCGGTCAGCGCTGACAAACGGAACCTCCGCTCGCAGTCGCGCCTCAAACTCCTGCGCTGACGCGATGTGGATTGCGTCCAGCGTCCGGACAGCGTGACTGCCGACAATCTGTTCGGCACGATCCAGAACTTCCTTTGATACAGCGAGGAGATTCCATTGCATTCGATCGGCAGCCATCTGCTGCAGCGCCGCGGGGAGACGGGCGTTTTCGATAGAGTTTTCCGACGCCCGCCGGCGTAGCGCCCCACGAACTTCAATCGGCAGCATGGCGGAGACGACGACCTCATGGTGGCGCAGCAGCCGCAGCACCTCCGGTCGGCCACTCTCCTGCACATAAAGCTTAACGAGTGCGCTGCTGTCGAAGTAGGCCCACACTAAAAGCGTTCCTCGCGATCTGCGCTGATCGCCTCCGAGACCGGCTTCCCCTTCGACTTAAGCGGCCGAAAGCGCGAGATCTTCATCGGCCCTCTCTGGCGCGAGGGACGGATCAACCCCTCAATCACCATGACCTGAAATGCCTTTTCTGGACCATGCGGTTGCAGCGGCTTGACCACGGCGATCGCTTTGCCGCGGTCGGTTAAGACAACCTCGTGTCCTGCACGAACGGCCCTCACAACTTTAGAGAACTCCTGGTTCGCTTCTCGCAATCCTAGTTTCACCATGTAGGTATGATACTACATCACAGGCGCAGTCGCCACCTACATTTGTGCTCCTGAGGGATCGGAGTTAGGGAAAATGTGCTTACTATCGGAGACCCTTTCGACCCCGCATTGCGTACGCTTGTCGGCGATGCCTTTCTCCAAGTACCAAAGGTCTGCAACGGGCACAGCCATTCTTGCTCCTCTTTGGGGACTCCTCCCTCGTTTTCGCCGGACCGGGAGGCTCCTTCAGATTTCGGTTTATGTATCGAAACGGCTGTCTGTGGCCGGACGATAGCACAACGGTAAACACGACCAGCGTTTCCAAAGTGAAGACGAGCGGCGAAGAGATGTCTTACGGTCGAAGATAGGACCTTGACGGGGAGGGGATAGAAGGGGAAAGTCGACTCCGTACTCTAGGCCGACCAAAGATGTTTTGAAAAGAGGACAAATGAGAGTTCCTATTGCTGTGCTGCTGCTGTTCGCAGCACCAGTGGCGCTCGGTCAATCGCTCGCCGAGGCAGCAAGAGCCAACAAACCGGAAAAGGAAGCCGCACAAAACAACGCGCCAGCGATGACTGAAACGAAGAAGGAGACATCAAAGCCAACTCCCAAGGCAATCGCAGCGGCAGAGGACGCGCTCGTTGCAATCATCACTGGCAACCAAGCCGACTACGACCGCGCCGAGGCGCTATTGAAAATCGACTCGAGCACCGACCCGGCGAGGAACGCTCCTCTCTACGTGAGCATAATGAACCTGTTCATGTCGAGCGAAATTGACGACCTCCCGAGCGCATGCGTCCGTGATGTGAACAAACAACTACGAGCGGGAATCTGGTCGGGCCTGCCGAAAACCTGCAAAGAGGCGGAGATTCTTGTAGCAACGTCTTCCCGCCGCTGACATTCTCCGCTTCCTAACTGCCAATAAAAGATCAATGTGGCCATCGACACCACGACTCGTCAGGCTGCTCGCCCTTGGGCTGATGGCGGCAGTTCGACTTGTCCGGTCAACCACCGTAGCCGGACGCTCGATCGATGCGCCGATCTTCGATCTTCCGGTCTCCCGGTCTCCCAGGACGGGTGGTCAATTGATCCCCTGATCCGCGTCGAGCTAAGATGGCGGCGACCGTTTCATTCTCTGGGGGATGGTCATGAAAAAAGCCACGCTCGAAGGTCTCCAGCGGTTCCTCAATTCGATGGGCTTCCAGCCCCTCGACCTCGCCAAACGTTCTTCCTCCTGCAGCAGCGTGCTCGAGGTTGACTGCGTCGAACCCGATCATCTCTATTTCGCGAGAGTGCGCGGCGAGCGGGTTTATGAAGTGCAGCTCGAGTTTGCGAACGGCAAGTGGGAGGCGGAATGCTCTTGTCCCGTCCGCGCGCGTTGCAAGCACGTTGCCGCCGCGATGCTGGCATTAGCGGAGAGCGAGTCGGAGTCCGACAACAGCGAGCCCCCCGTCTGGGACAGAAAACGAATCGCCGCGCTCATGAACAGGCGCTGGCAAAAGGCCAAGGAGGCCGCGGTAAAACTGCCGCCCTCGCCGCTGCTCGACAAAGTTGTCGCCCATCTCGGACGCGACCTCCGGCCGCGCGAAGCGGCCTTCCTCCGTGTCGTGCAAAGCTCATTCACCAAGGGTCCGCGCCCGTTTACGGAAGCGGATCTGCGCGCCATGGCCGAATCCGGCACCGCCTTCGATTCTTTCGGCTCCTGGAACGTCGTCGATCTCTGGCCCGCTTTTCCAGCCGACGATTTTTACTTCTGGCTTTTTGTGGCGTGGGAATTCCGCCGGCGTGGCTGGGGCTACCCGCGATTCATGGAGGGAGTCACCGATTTCAGCCTCATCGAGCGGACCATGAAGAAGTGGGAGCGCCAGAAGGAAATCGAGTGGTGGAAGAATCGGCTCCAGCGATTTGAGAGCTGCCGGCCGGAGCCAGAAACAGGCGTTTTGCAATTGCGCTTGGCTGTCACTGCCGAGGAAGCGCGGCTGCAATGGCGCAGTGAGCCGACCGCACCATTCGCAGACTTTAAGCCGCCGCAGGCCAGGAAATGGGCCGATCTATATCACAAAGGTGCCGTGACCGTGGAGCCCGATTCCTTCCCGCTTTGGAGCGAGGCTTGCCGAACCTGGTCTTACGACAACTGGTGGTTGTTCCGCTACACGAACGGAACCGCGCTCCAGACACTGAACCGCCTGCTGCGCATGCCTCTCGCGCCAGACCGCATCGTGGCCGCCGACGGACGGCCGCTCGCGCGCCCGGCCGAGCCGCTGCGCATCGATTTGCACCCGCCGAAAGACTCGGACGGCGACTATGAACTCGCGCTCGTCACTGCCAGCGGAGCACCGTCGCCGAAAATCCTTTGCACGCTGTCCGGCCGACCCACACTCTACCTCACCGAGGAAGGTTTGTTTGTCGGACCGCCCGGCGATATGTTCGACGCGGACACGCGCAGAACGATACCCGCGCCTGCGCTTGAGACCGCGGGTGGCCTGAGCGCCTTGCATGCCGCCGCTGTTCCCCTCCCCGAACATCTCGCAGGACGCGTCCGCACCGTGCCTGTGGGTGTCACGATTTCCTGCGAGCTGAGATCGTATTCTCAGGGCAGGCAAAACGAGGAGATCATCCTAAGCGTGGACGCCGACGCGCCCGGGATGAACCCGGAAACGTTCACCGCAAGCGGCTGGAGAGAAAAGCGCAAAACCGACGTACAAAAGACGCCCGCGTCGGGCAATGGTATCGTGGTCCTCCATGATCGCACGGCGCAAAAACATTTCCCCCGCGTGCTCGAATCTCTCGCCGATTTGAAATGGCAAGACTATCCGACCGGTTGGAGGTTGCGAGTCACCAAGAAAACGCCGGAACTTTTCGCCTCCTGGCTCCGCTCCGTGCCAACGGAGATCAAAGTGCGGCTCGATCGGGAACTCTCCACACTGCGCGACGAGCCGGTGAGCGGCGCCGTGTCGCTCGAGGTGGAGGAGGCGACCATCGACTGGTTCGACTTGAAAGTCGTGCTCGACGTGAGCGACTCGACGCTAACGGAGGAAGAACTAAAGCTGCTGCTCAATGCACGCGGCGGCTTCGTGCGCCTCGGCGGGAAAGGTTGGCGGCGGCTTGAATTTAATGTCACACCCGAGGAAGACGAGCAGCTGGCCCGCGTCGGACTTAACCCTCGCGATTTTTCTGCCGAGCCACAACGTTTTCACGTCTTGCAGCTGGCCGATGAAGCGGCCAAGAAGTTCCTTGCACCTGAACACGTCGAAAAAATCCATCGGCGCGTCGGCGAACTGAAGACGCGGGTCACGCCATCGCTGCCGGCGTCGATTTGTGCCGAGATGCGGCCGTATCAGACCGAAGGCTTCCATTTTCTGGCTTATCTCACTTCGAACCGCTTCGGGGGCGTGCTGGCCGACGACATGGGGCTCGGCAAAACGCTGCAAACCCTGGCGTGGCTGGCCTGGCTGCGCGAAAATCCTCCCCGTCCTGGGCCCGAGACGGTGGGCCCATCGCTGGTGGTTTGCCCCAAATCGGTGATGGACAACTGGTGCGTCGAAGCGAAGCGATTTTATCCGAGCCTGCGCGTCCGCCTCTGGCGCCGCGAATCGAGCCAAGAGCTTCCCGCCGCGCGCCAGACCGCCGATCTGGTGGTCATCAATTACGCGCAGTTGCGCTTGCTTTCGCCGGCGATTGCCCACCTGTCCTGGCTCGCGGTGATTTTGGACGAGGCGCAATACATCAAGAATCCCGACTCGCAAACGGCACAGGCCGCTCGAGCGCTACAGGGGGAGCACCGCCTGACGCTGACCGGAACGCCGGTTGAGAACCGACTGCTGGACTTGTGGAGCATTCTCAGTTTTGCCATGCCCGGCGCACTCGGCACTCGCTCGGTCTTTCTGCGCCGCTTCAACGCCAAGAACGATTTGCTGGCGCGTCGGCGGGTTGCGGCGCGCGTGAGGCCCTTCCTGCTGCGACGCACCAAGGCGCAAGTGGCCAAAGACTTACCCGACCGCGTGGAAGAGGATTTGTTCTGCGAATTGGACGGTGTGCAGGAAACGCTCTATCGGGCCGAACTCAAGCGCGCCCGGCAGCTGCTTCTGCAACTGAAAACCAACGAGGAACTTAACAAGGAACGCTTCCACATCCTCACCTCGCTGCTGCGGCTGCGGCAGATTTGTTGCCACCCGGCGCTGGTCGATGCGAAGTTGCACCTGGCCGAGGCCGCCAAGGTTTCCGCGCTCGAAGATTTGCTCGAACCGCTCATGGAGGAAGGCCACAAAGTTCTGGTGTTTTCGCAGTTCGTCACCATGCTCGATTTGCTGCGCGAGACCGTCAACAAACACCAGTGGCCGCATTTTTATCTGGCGGGCTCGACGGAAAATCGCGGCAAACTCGTGGAAACGTTCCAGTCGGCGGAGGGCCAGGCCGTGTTTTTGATTTCACTCAAGGCCGGCGGATTCGGGTTGAACCTTACGGCCGCTTCCTACGTCGTGTTGTTTGATCCGTGGTGGAATCCGGCGGTGGAGAATCAGGCCATTGACCGCACTCACCGCATCGGTCAGGCGAGCAAGGTGATGGCCTATCGTTTGTTGATCCGGGGAAGCATTGAAGAAAAAATGCGCGCGCTGCAACGCCAGAAGGCCCAGCTGGCATACGACGTGCTAGGGGAGGAGCGTTTCTCGCAGAGCCTGACGCTTGAAGATTTGCAGTTTCTGTTTGCGGAGTGACGCGCCCGGCCGCTCGCGGCTCCGAGAAGATTGCGGGGCGGGCCGACGGGCTGCGGATTGCGGCTGGCCCCTCCTGCGTTTTATTCTGACCCGAAAGAGCCCCTGCTGGCTAATCAAAGGGAAAGGCGCAATAGTTTCGTTACGAGATTTCTAGCGAAACGATCCTTTGGCGACGCCAACAAAACGGAACAACCGCGTCGGAACTTCTGTTCTTATTATGTTCCTTTTTATGTCCTTAATTACGGCCGTTGCGATTGCCCAAAAAGAGTAGAATACGGGGATTCCGAGGCCCCGCAGAACTACTCATTTTTAGCAAGAGATGAGGCGGGAAGGATGGCGACTGCTGTGTTCGGACCCAGAGAGTCGCGCCTGGACCGCTACTTTTTCCCACGGCTTTAGAATCTCCCGCATTCCCATCTGCGAACCAGAAGGTCGGGAGTTCGAATCTTTCAGGGCGCGCCACTTTTTCGCTGCTTGTTTTCAACGAATTCCAAAACTACCCTTTGTTGCTTTCGAATTCAGGGTTCCGCCGGACTGGGAGAGATACCGGTTCGTTTTTCGCTTCGGGCGTCTATCCGGGACTTAGGAATGCTTCTGGACTCCTGCAGTCTTTTCCCCGACTAAATCCACCCGGGAAAGCGCATCATGCTCGGCTAGTTCGACGAGAGTGGGAAAGGTACGATCGTCTAGACTTCGACGATGTGGTTGGTGATCCAATTGACATGTGCCGCACATGAAATTATGCTGCAAACATGGCAAAGATGATCCAGGTACGAAACGTTCCGGACACACTGCATCGTGCTTTGAAGGCCCGGGCTGCGATGAACGGGATGTCGCTTTCGGACTACTTGCTCTCGGAAATGCGCGAGATCGCTGAACGCCCCACCTGGGCGGAGTTGCGCGAACGTCTGAAACAGCGTGAACCAGTACGGACGCGGCTGGATACAGCCGCCGCAGTTCGCGCAGAGCGTGAGGCTCGTTGATCGTTCTCGACGCCTCAGCGGCAATCGATTGGCTCTTGCACACACCAGCGGGAATCCAGATCGATCGGCGCATCTATTCTCGATCCGAAAGCGTTCATATCCCTCATCTGCTGGACCTGGAGGTAGCGCAGGTATTGCGCCGTTTTGTCAGAGAAGGAAGCCTTTCCGCACGGCGGGCCGACGCAGCTTTGCAGGATCTGATGGACGCGCGATTTACTCGTTATCCGCATTGGCGGTTACTACCCAGAATCTGGCAGCTGCGTCGCAATCTCACCGCCTATGATGGAGCCTATATAGCTCTGGCCGAACTTCTTAACGCTCCTTTGATCACCCGCGACGGCAGGGTGAGTTCGGCCGCCGGCCACCACGCGCAAATCGAACTCCTATAGAACCCGGCACTGGAGCTCGATCTGCTCGGGCCCATGGATCAGATGCTCGAGTGGTCTTAATGCCAAAATCGCGCGGAGCCCTCGATCGAACCGCTCGCTATGATCTTTCCCGCAGTTCGCCTCAGCGCCGGATCGTCGGAAAGCCAGAGCAAGGCACGGGTGTTGTCGAGTAATGCAGGCAATAAGCTATCCCCAGCGAATTCGAAGTCATGGATCCGAACGGGTACGTGTTGGTGTTTGCGCAGCCGGTGCGGTGAAGAACTAGAAGCCGCGCAGCTGCTATGGCTAACGGCTTGAATGCAGCCGCTGTGTGCCCCTAGATGGGTTCTAGAATTCGCGGGAATCTCGACCCGCGGCAATGCTGACACAATTCTCCGAGAAAGGTTCTAAAATCGTCCCCTTGGGCGCGCCACAGCAGCTCCTGTCGTTCGGTAATTGGCTCAGTTTAACAACAACGGAGCTAGGAAATGCGCAAGAGTGCTAATGCGTTTCTAAAGAGCGGACATACAAAGAGCAAAAGAGAGCGATCTCAAATTTCGGAATGGCAGGATAGTGGGCCTGCAAACCATAAGGTCTACTTAATTCAGTCACTGCAAAAGTTCGGAAATCGTCCCCTAAGGCGTGCCAGTTTCTTTTCATCGAGTTCCCTCGTTAAGGGTAGATATGTATGCACAAATGTGCATCTATGAATGGGATCCGGCTAAGCTCGAGCAAACTTCGAAAAGCATGGAATTCATTTCGCCGATGCTGCTATAACGCTGGAAGATGACCTCGCGCTAACCGTGCGCGATCCCTTTTCAGAGGATGAAGACCGTTGGATCACTCTCGGCAAGGATGCTGCTGGCCATCTACTCGTTGTGGTTTACACATGGCGAGGGGATCATGCGCGCTTGGTTTCAGCACGTCAGGCCACGCCCCGAGAAAAGAGTCAGTACGAGGAACATCATGAAGCGTGAATACGATTTCAGTAAAGCCAAACGTGGTGCTGTCGTTGCAGTTCCGAAGGGCAAAACGCGCATCACCATCCGTCTCGATGACGAAATCCTAGCTTGGTTCCGGGATCAGGTCGAACGCGCAGGCGACGGCAACTACCAGAGCGTCATCAACGAGGTGCTGCGACAACATGTACAGCACGCTCGTGAACCTCTTGAGAAAATCATTCGGCGTGTAATACGTGAAGAGCTAGGTCGAACCTCCTACGCTTAGCTACGCTAGATTTGATATAGCTCTGGTTGTGAAGCGGAAGTGCGCAGGAAGTTCAAACTGCGTCAAATCTACGACAAACTCGTTCAGAAAAGTTCGGAAATCGTCCGCTTGGGCGCGCCACTTTATCTCGACGAGCTCTACGGGCTCAGATGTTTCTAACCTTTGATAACGGCAACAGGCTCGAGCCTAGCGAGCTTTGTGCCCATCCCCAGTTTGTGAACCACGTCCACGACGCGCGACACGTCTTTGTAAGCATGCGGAGCTTCTTCCGCCAGTCCGCTCATTGACCCTGTGCACACTAGAATGCCTCGGGCGTGCAACTGCTCGCGCAATTCCGCTCCGCGGATGGTCTTCTTCGCTTTGGCGCGGCTCATCACGCGGCCTGCTCCATGACACGTAGAACCAAACGACTGCCGCATGGCTTCTCGAGTGCCCATCAGCACATACGAGGCCGTGCCCATAGAACCGGGAATGAGCACGGGCTGGCCCAGGTCGCGCAGATCATTTGGCAGAACTGGAGACCCGGGGCCAAAGGCGCGAGTCGCGCCCTTGCGATGCACGCAGACGCGAACTGAGTGACCGTCGTTCATCTGATGCTCTTCAATTTTCGCCATGTTGTGCGCGATGTCGTACACCTGGCGCAGTTCGTAGTTTTTGATCTTGCCTACCAAAACCTGGTCGAAACTCTTCCGTATCAGGTGTGTCAGCAACTGGCGATTGGCGAACGCGAAGTTCGCAGCACACGCCATGGCATGGAAGTATGCCTGGCCCTCCTTAGAGTCGAATGGCGCGCAAACCAATTCGCGGTCCGGCAGTGTAATCCCGTAATCTTGTACGGTTTTCTGGAATCGGCTCACGTAGTTTTCGCAGACCTGGTGGCCAAGACCTCGGGAGCCGCAGTGAATTTGCACGGCAACATTGCCGGAGAAAATACCGAGCCGGGCAGCAACCGCTTGATCGTAGACTTCAACAACTTTGTCTACTTCGATGAAGTGGTTCCCGGCTCCCAGCGTCCCGAGTTGGTCCCGCCCACGCTCGCGGGCACGATCGGAAACAAAAGAAGCATCCGCTCCGGGAATGCGGCCGAACTCCTCCGTGTGATCCAAGTCTTCACGAGAAGCGGTGCCATTTTCCACCATCCAGCGCGATCCTTCGTGGAGCACGCGATCCAACTCGTTGTTGCTCAAATGGAGGTGGCCATGGGCGCCAACGCCGCTGGGGCAATTCGCATACAGAGAGGAGGCGATGTCTTTCAGGTAAGGGTTGACCTCGTCAACCGACGCAGCCGATACGAGGAGTCGAATACCACAGTTAATGTCATAGCCGACCCCTCCGGGAGAAATCACTCCGCCGGGTAACCGCGTGGCCACGACTCCGCCAATCGGGAAACCGTAGCCTTGGTGAATGTCGGGCATGGCGATGGCATGTCCGATGACCCCGGGCAATGTAGCTGTGTTAACGAGTTGCGGCACAGAGTTATCAGCAAGGGCTGCGTCCAACAACTCTTCGTCCGCATAAAGGCGTGCGGGCACACGCATATCGTCGCGAAAGGTCCGCGGAATCTCCCAGATACAATCCGCCGCTCTGACAAAATTTTGTTTGCTAACCAAGGATGCCTCCTGCTGATGCGAGAGCGGCTAGACATCCACAACCACTTCCGCTTCCATGCCTACAGGAGTCTTACATATTTTCAAATTGTGGAAGGTCACCGCTTTGATGCCGGTCTGATAGCCGGGGCACCCCCGGGTTTCCACGCGTGCGCGCACATGAAAACCATTCAGCTCACGAATTTGAAATTTTTCGCAGCGTACTTGATGCTGCTGCTCCAGAAACAAGATTTCATTCAACCAGTTGACGAGCAGCGACTCGGAGTCAATTCCTTCCACTTCCAGCTCGCGGGTCGCCGATGTTTCTCCTGCGGAACGGATCCCCTCCAACGCATGCACTGCGCGCACGGCATTCACCAACAACTCCGAAAGGTCACGGCCCTGGACGCGAAAGGCTCGGTCTGCCGTGTGCTCGATTTCCTCAAAGTCCATGGTCTACGGGAGCAATCTGGCAAGCCTCAAGAGCGGTCAACCCACCACTTCTTGCATTGGCACTTCTCGCAAATGATCCAAGACAAACTCAAGCAGCTTTTCTTTCCTGCGGAGAGATGCTTTGAATTCGCGATGGCGCGGATGCCAAATCTCTTTCAGAATCTCCTGATGGCGTTGCTCCAGAATGCTCAAGAGAAGTTCCCTCTCCTCCGGGGTTAATGTCAACTCCTCCCCTCCCTGAGCGCCTTTCCCTCTTCCCATGGATTGAGGTTAGGCGCTTTCCTACGAGCCGCCCACCAAGATTACGCCGTCTTGGTTCCGTGTCTGTGCCCCCGGTCACATAGCTTTCAATCATAGACGCTCGCAGGAGTAAACTCCGATAGAATGCGCAACGCTTCAATCGCCGTTTCTTCTACGAATTTGGCGGTGGAGCCCCGAGTCTCTCAGGGCGCCTTCCTCTCGAATTGGCCGCCTCGGCCAAACTCGATGCGGTGATCCTCCGGCCCGAACCCCACCACTATCGCGCCAACAACTAGAACGATCAGCGCGAAGAGCCCCATGGCGCGCCCGTAGCTCATATAAAGAGCCATCTGCGCTTGAAAATACGCGCTACCAGAGGCGATCAAGACGCCGAACTGGTAAGCCAAGCCGGGGAAAAAACCGCGCAGCGCATCCGGCGATAGCTCGTTGATGTGCGCCGGAACGACACCCCACGCGCCTTGCACCATGAATTGCATCAGGAATCCTCCCGCCAGAATGAGCGGAAGGTTTGGCGCGAACACCCATATGGGAATGAGCAAGCAGCCCAAAAGCAGCGCCCTCACCATCGCGCGGCGACGTCCTTTGCGGTCTGAGAAATATCCGAACGCCAACCCGCCGCAGATCGCGCCAACCATAGAAAACGCGGTAAAGTCCGAAGTGCGCTGCGGGCTGAAACCGTGCTGGCGCTGCAAAAAAGTTGGATACATGTCCTGCGTGCCGTGCGAAATGAAATTCACCATGGCCATGAGCACCACGAGATACGCGAAGCGCTGCCAATTCCCAAAGATTGCTCGTCGGTAAGTCAGCCAATCGGTGCGCGAGCGATGCCAGGCTTCGGGCTCTTTTACTTTTGCGCGGACAAATAAAGTAAGCAGCGCCGGCACGCCGCCTACAAAAAACAGCGGCCGCCATCCCCAATGCGGATAAACAAACCGGTACGCTGCTGCGGCCAGCAGGAATCCCAACGCATAGCCTTCCTGCAGTACGCCGGAAATGAGGCCTCGCCATTTTGCAGAAATCGACTCCATGGTGAGGGAAGCTCCCACGCCCCACTCCCCGCCCATGCCAATGCCGTAGAGGAGTCGCAGGAAGAAAAAGACTCGATAGTTCGGAGCAAGCCCCGACAAAACCTCGATCAGCGAATAGTAGAGGATATTGACGATAAGCGGAATGCGCCGCCCATAGCGATCCGCGAGCAGACCGAAGAAAATCGCCCCGATCCAACGCGTGGCCAAACTTGCCGTGATGGTTAGCGCAAGCGCCGGAATTGTTTTGCCAAACTCCGCGGCGATGGGCGCTAAAACGAAAGTCAAAATGAAAAAATCGAAGGCATCGAACGTCCAGCCGAGGAATCCGGCCAGAACTGCATTGTGCGTGTCGTTGCGCGCCGCTTGGGCAGAATCCACCATTTCAATCCGCGCTCCACTCCTTCGCGCGCGGCATCAACCGGGAGAGCAGTGCGGCGCAAACGGCCGCGAGCACCAGCAGCATAAGGCCAAATCCTATTTGGCCTAACAGCATCTTCCCCGAACCGAAAAGTGCCAAGTACACCATGCCGCAGCCGAGCGCCCAGGATAGCAAGTTGCGTCCCAGGTCCCGCGTTTGCGGAACGTCCTGCACTAGGCGCGCAACCGGCTTCCACCCGGCAACGTGGGGCCTTACCTTCCGATAGAATTTCACTAAGACATCTTCCCTTTCCGGCTTAGTCAGGAAGGTCACGGCTATCCAAACCAGCGAAGTCAGGACCGTGGTCACGAGCGCGTTCTTGGCAAACAACACTGCTTCCGAGCCCGAAAATGGTTTCAGCAAGGAAAGCAGCGCCGTCACCACAATGGCCGTCGCCATCGCCGCGATTTCACTCCACGCATTGATCCGCCACCAATACCAGCGCAGCAAGTACACTCCGCCAGTTCCTGCCCCAATGGTCAGCACCACTTCCCAGCCCGCCACAATCGAGCCAAGTTTTGCCGAAACGCAGGCTGAAACGACTACGAGCAGCACGGTCGCCAGTCGCGATATCAGCACATAATGTTGTTCCGTGCCGTCGCGCTTGACGAAGCGGCGATAGAAGTCAGCGACCAAATACGACGCTCCCCAGTTCAATTGCGTGGCCACCGTGGACATGAACGCGGCCATAAATCCCGCAAACACCACGCCGCGCAACGCGTGCGGCACATGCTCCGTGACGATGCGCATGTAGGCGGACTCGGGCTGCGCGAGGCCCGGATAAAGCACAATCACCGCTAGCGCCGCCAAAATCCACGGCCAGGGACGCACGGCGTAGTGGGCGACGTTGAACCACAGCACGGAAAGCAAACCGTTGCGTTCATCGCGCGCACTGAAGATGCGTTGCGCGATGTATCCTCCACCGCCTGGCTCAGCTCCTGGATACCAAAACGCCCACCACTGCACACCGAGATACACCGCGAACGTGATCACAGGAAGCGCCCATAGCGCTTGATATGTAAACGGCCGGGAAAAATCGGGAAAGAACGCCGTGGGAGCTCCGGCCCCAGGTCCGGCTGCGGCGTGCATCGCATCGAGCTTCTCGAGCATCGCGTGCATTCCCCCAATTGCATCGATCGCATACCACGCAATGCCGATAACGATGGCCATCTTGAGCACAAATTGAAAGAGGTCTGTCCACAAAACGCCCCAGAGCCCGCCGATCGCTACATAAAAGCCGGTAAACGGAATCAGGAAGAAAACGCAAATCCAAAGCGAGGTTGTCTCGCTCACCCCCAGGCTAGCGGCCACGATCGCGGTCATCGCTTTCGTGACCCATCCAAGGATCAGACAATTCATCAGCAAGCCGAGATACAGCGCACGAAAACCCCGTAAAAACGCCGCGGGCTTTCCCGCATATCGCATCTCCGCGAACTGCACATCGGTCAGCAGTCCGGAACGACGCCACAGGCGCGCAAAGAGAAACACGGTCATCATGCCTGAGGGCAAAAAGCTCCACCAAAACCAGTTGCCCGCGATGCCGTTTCTGTACACGAGGCCGGTGACCACTAGCGGCGTGTCCGCGGCAAACGTGGTCGCCACCATGGACGTTCCCGCAAGCCACCACGAGACATTGCGGCCCGAGACGAAATAATCTTCCGTGCTTTTTCCGGAGCGGCTCCGGAAATACAGGCCAAGAATCAGCGTGATGAGCAGATACCCAACGACGGCGGCCCAGTCGGCAGCGGCAAAGGTCAAGGTGGATCCTTTCCTTACAGTTTCCTACGAAGGACGGCGCCCGCCGTACTATATACACTTTCCTGGGCTTGTCCCACTGTCATTTTGCGCTCTGGGCAACTCGCTGTAACGCGTGGCGAAGGTCTCTTTTGTTCTCTCTTTTAGGAGCGCAGCGGAAGCCTCACTGCGCAATCGGCGCGCGCGCTGCGCGCCCAGGGAACACGCCATCCACAAGTTTCCCGTCCTTGACAACCGGGACACCGTTCACCAAAACAAACTGCATCCCTTCGGAATATTGAAGCGGCTGCTCATACGTGGCTTTGTCGATGACCGTGTTGGGGTCGAACACCGTGATATCCGCGTCGGCGCCCGCGCGAATCCTTCCTTTGTCCTTGAAGACGGGCGCGCGCTTTTCGAGGCGTTGCGCGGGCATCAACGTCATTTTTTTCAGCGCGGTCATCAAATCCAGCGCTTTTTCTTCGCGCACGTAGTGTCCCAGCACCCGCGAAAACGTCCCCTGCCCGCGCGGATGCACCTTTGCTCCCGTGATAGGCATGCCGTCGCTGGCCACCATCACCATGGGATTCGCCACGGCCGCCCGCGCAGCTTCTTCGGGAATCGAGTGAATCACCACGATCCCGCCTTGCTTGCGGTATTTCTCGAATGTCTCCGCGGTTAAGCGCTCGCCGGTTTCCGCCCACTGCACGTCCTTAAAGGTAATCCCCATGTTCTCCTGCCAACCGGAATCGAATATCGCCGACTGCAAGGCTGTGCTTCCCGCCGTGTACGGATAACACTCCGTGGTCACGTCCAGCCCGTGCTCCCGTGCGCCTTTCACCATAGCCATGAGCTCCGGCGTGTTTTTCAGGCCCATGCTGGTGATGTGCACCACGTGCAACGGCGCCCCGGTCGTTGCCGCAGCCGCGATCACCTCTTCAATCCCCACCAAGCCGGTCGTCGGCTCCTTTAAGCCCGCGTGCCGCAAGTGCACGTGCACCGACGCGCCATACTTGGCAGCGACGCGGAACATGTCGACAATTTCCTCGTGTGACGCGGCGGGCGTGTAATTCACGCCCATGCCCTCCGCCAACGCGCCGCGCTGAAATCCTTTTTCCATGAGCTCGGTCATGCTCGCCAGGTCTTCGGCGCTAGCCGGGCGGCGTGCCGCATCTCCGGTCGCTAGAAACGTGCCGGGGTCGTGCATCACTTTCATGCGCACAGGGATGTGTCCGATGCTCACGCCGAAATTGATGAGCGACTTTCCTTCGCGTGCGCTGTACCACTTGTCGACGTCGTCCGTTCCCGCTTCGAGCTCGAGCGACGTGGTCACACCATCGTGCGCCTGAAACTGGTAATTGCGCGGCTCCTGTCCGTGTTCGTGCAAGTCAATAAATCCTGGCGCAACAACGAGGCCCTGCGCATCGATGGTTTGCTTCCCTTTCAATGCGCCACTGCTGATCGCGCGAATTTTTCCGCCGCGGATTCCCACGTTGCGCACCGCCTCCAACCCCGATTCGGGGTCCATCACTCTGCCGTTCGCAATTACAAGGTCAAACATCTCATCTTGTGCGAAGACGGATTCCGTCCCGCCAGGTACGAAGGCCAGCAGCAACATACCCACAGCTCCGAACAGAAGTCCGCCCATTTTTCCTGCGCGCCGTTTCGCCATCGCCCGCACCATCCTTTCACGATCTTTTTACGGCCAAGTTTCTTCATCCACGTGAGAGCTGTCAAATGATTTTGCAGCCGGATGTGGGGCACGCGCGGGTGGCGGTCGTACACGCGAAAGTATTTGGAGGACTTGGACTTAGACGACACGGTTTTGGCCCCTTCGGCCCGCAAAACCAAGTTCGTCTGATAAAGTTTAAAGTAATGCCTGTGTCTTTCGCACTGGGCATGCAATCAGAGGATGCGACGCGAGGGCAAGAAAATCCCCGGGTCGCTGGGGGGAGCGACCCGGGGTGGGGGTACTACCGAGGGGGGCCGGAGGAAACTCGTTTCTGTACTTGTGGCTTTACCTGCGAACCGGATCTAGTGCACGTGGCTCACAGCCAGCATGCAGATCTGGCGCAACTCCTCGTACGTGAAATAGGTCTCTTCTTCCTGTCCGGAGACTTCTTTGTGGCCGAAGCCCGACTCGCTGGAAATGCGATTTAGCTCCTGCTCGGAAAGCCCCAACAGCACTGCCGCGCGCCGCCGAGTCACGTACTTGAGCTCTTGTGTTTTCATGTCTCGGACCTCACGAGGGCAAAAGGACCATGCCGTCTTCTTCCACTGCCAGGATCATGGTTTTATAAATGTCGACATCCCAGCCGTCGCCGATACGCATGCGTACGGTATCGCTGCCGTCCTTCACCAGCTTTCCCCGCAGCGGCACTTTGATGTCGCCCAAAGCCACTTGAAGAACCACGGGGTGCCCAACCCAAACCTTAAACGCGCTTTCCATTCTTTTGACCCCCTCGGAACTTCAGCGTGACGGGAAGAGAATCGCGCAGAGAATTGCGGGTCACAATGGTACACAGAGGGTATGGGACTAGTAAGTCGGTACTGCTTCACTGTGGTTGTTCAAGACTAAAGGAACGTTCTTGGAAAGTACGCTCGTACTGTTTGGAGAGGACGCCTAGGCCATAGCTCAAAACGGTTCCGGCTGTCATTGTGTCGGAATGAAGCAGCACCACCATTCGGAGCAAGAGATGGTGCACTCAGGGACAGGGACGCTGTCCTTGCGGGCAGGCGTCGGACTGGCCCTCGGCGGGGGCTTCGCCCGGGGATTTGCGCACTTAGGCGTCCTGAAAGTCTTCGAGGAACACAACGTCCGTGTTTCCCACATCGCGGGCAGCAGCGTGGGCAGCATCCTCGGCGCGGCCTATGCCAGCGGCGCTCCGCTGGAGCGCATCGTAGACTCCTGCCGGACTTTACGCTTCCGTGACATTGCCCGCTGGCGCGTTTCGCGGCTGGGTCTTGCGAGCAACCAGCGTCTCGGGGCCCTCATTGAGCGCGTATTTGGTTCTTGTCAATTTGAGGATCTGGAGATTCCCTTGGCCGTCGTGGCCACGGACCTGGCTTCCGGCGAACCAGCGGTTTTCACGCAGGGCAATCTCGTTGATGCCATTCGCGCGAGCTGCGCCTTTCCCGGCCTGTTCGAGCCCGTGCAGATTGGCACGCGGTGTCTTGCCGATGGCGGCCTAGTCGCGCCGGTTCCGACGCATGCGGCACACCTGCTGGGGGCACAAACTGTAATCGGAGTTTCCGTGGGCATGCAGGACGGACACCGCGGCGTGCCGACAAATATATTTCAGGTCGTGAGCCGCGCGCTTAGCGCAGCCCAGAAGCACCAACTCGAACTCTGGGAGCGCCATGCCGACCTCGTGCTTCGCCCGGACGTGCAATTTCTTGCTTGGGATGATTTTGCCCGTGCTGATGAAGCAATTGAGGCCGGGGCTGCTGCCGCTCTTCGCGCCTTGCCGCGCATTGAAAAACTGCTCGAGCAGAAGTCAGAAGCCGAAATGCCATCGGAGGCGGAGCAAGTTCTCCGAAAGAGAAGTCCAGTGTGGCTGACGGAGGTGCAGGCATGATTCGTCCCGGCGTGCTGCTGGCGGCCCTTGGCAGTCTCATCTTCTTGTGGCACGAATGTGGAGAGGACGCTGGCGTTTTCTGCTACCGTATAGGAATGGGCGCTATGATGGAATTGCGCACGCGCGGTCTCGTGCCGGTGCCCTCAAGAGCCTCAATCCATTTTTCTAGGGCGAGGAACCATTCTGAGTGCTTGACGCCATCCTTCACTTCTTCCGCGCGCTTTTTAACCCCGACGGACTCCGAGAATTAATCCGCGCCGGCGGTTCCCCACTCATCTGCACGATTGTTTTTATCGAAACCGGATTCTTCGTCGGCTTTTTTCTTCCGGGGGATTCCCTGCTCGTCACCGCAGGTATTCTTTCTGCGGGCGGCGTAATTCCTCTTAAGTTTCTGCTTCTGCCGGTCATGCTTTGCGCCACCGTGGGCGACCAGATCGGTTACTGGATCGGCCGCTCGGCGGGAGCGGCGCTCTACCGGCGCGAGGATTCTTTCTTTTTCCGGCGCAGCCACCTGCAACGCGCACGTGATTTTTATGAGAAGTATGGCGGAAGAGCCGTTATTCTGGCGCGCTTTGTTCCCATCATTCGAACGTTTTGTCCGCCGGTCGCAGGAGCAGCGAGAATGCCGTATGGGCGCTACGTGGCGTTCGATATCTTCGGCGGCATCTTCTGGGTAGGAACGATGGTCCTCGGCAGTTATTTTCTCGGACATCTGATTCCCAACATTGCCCGGCGCATCCACTACGTGATCGCGGTCGTGATTCTTCTTTCGATCATGCCCGCTATCATCAGCATCCTGCGGGCGAGGCGGCAACTCCACGCCCTTAACTCCAATCGCGCTGCTTCCATGCCTGGCGCGGAGAAAGAATAACGCGTGGCCTCTCCTAAAGTGCAGGCCATCATCTTCGATATTGGCCGGGTGCTGATTCCTGTCAATGTGGCTCGCGCGACGAGCGGCCTCGTCGAGGGAATCTCGCTCTCTCCCGAGGAGATTTGGTCCGCCCTGGAAAAAGATGTGCGCTGGAAAGACTGGCAAGAGGGGCGCATCTCCCCACGAGATTGGCATTTGCATTTGTCGAAGCGCCTGGGAAGCAGGCTCAACTTTGAGCAGTTTGTAGAGGTTTGGAACCGCGCCCTGGACCCAACTCCCATTCACGAAGAGGCCTTCCTAAAGAAGCTGGGGAGAAGATACCGCCTGGGGGTTCTTTCGAACACAGATCCGTTGCATCTCGCGCATATGGAGCGAGCTTATGGGTTCCTTGCTTTGTTCCCGGTGCACATCTACTCCTGTCGCGTGGGAGCCTGTAAACCAAGTCCGCTCATCTATAAGGCGGCCCTACAGGCCTGCAAAGTCCGGGCCCAAGACGCCGTCTACGTGGATGATGTTCCCGCCTACGCCCACGCGGCGGAGGAACTGGGCATGCAGAGCATCGTTTTCCAGACCCCGCAGCAGCTTCAGAGTAGTTTGCGCGAGTTTGGTATTGATGTTACTTAGGTCCTGGAGCGCAAAAAATCCGCTGTTGGCGGTGTTTTCACGTAATCTTTGCTAGGACTAGTACCACCCCGCGTAAGGAGATCGCAGGCAACCCCCTATCCTTCTGCGAGTTACCGGCGTTAATGGCCTCCTTTAATTGGTTGGATGCATGCAAGACCTCCTTAACAAGCCGGTAAACCCGGCATGGCCCCTAGGGGCGAGGAGAGAAATTAAACTTATGTCAGAAGATCAGATACTGGATGTGAAGGGTGGTTCTTCCTGGCACCTTCCCGCGATTGTTGTCCTCGGGTTGATTGCGCTAGTTGGACTGGCCTTCGGCTGGAGCGCTTCGTCCAAGCTGGATAGCACCCAGCAAGCAGTTGCAACGCAACTGAAGCAGGCCCAGCAGTCGATGCAGCAGGATATGTCCTCTCTGAAGGACCGTTTGGCGCAGGATGAGAAGGCGAATACCGATCTTCAAGGGGATTTGAAGGTGGTCACCGATAAGCTGAAAATCACCCAGGGCCAGCTGAAGAAGGCCCGCATGGAAGCCGCGAAGTTGAACGACGAGACGAACCAAAAGGTTACGGCGCTCGACACTTCCGTGCATTCCGAACTCGCCACCAAAGCCTCAAGCGATGATGTCAAGAGTGTGGACACCAAGGTTGTCGGTGTCCGAACCGACCTCGATAGCACCCGCGAGGACCTGAAGATGGCCAAGAGCGAGATGGGGACTCTGATCGCCCGCAACCATGATGAAATTGATCAGCTTCGTCGGCTGGGTGAGCGCGACTACACCGAATTCACCATTACCGGCAAGAATCGCCCGCAGAAGGTCGCCAATGTGACCGTAGAACTCAAAGGCATCAACGAGAAGCGCAATCAATTTAGCGTGGGGATGGTCGTGGAAGACAAGCGCTTCGAGAAAAAGAACCGCACTCTGAACGAGCCGATCTTCTTCTATCTGTCCGGAACGCACATTCCCGAGGAACTCGTGATCAACAAGGTGACCAAGGACAGCATCAGCGGATACGTAAGCGTTCCGAAGGCGAATTCGCAAGGGACCGCCTCCGCAACGAAGTCTGGCAACTAAAGTAAGGAAGAGAATCCTGGCTGAGTGAGCCGGGTGTGAAAAAAGCGGGCAGCGGCTCCTGCCCGCTTTTTCTTTTGGCGCCCCCCCCGTAGAAAGAAATCCAATTCTGCTCCTGCTACAATGAATCTTCCGACAACGGGAGATCCGTTTGCGACAGACCTCCAGCGTCCTTTATATCGCCGTCGACCCTCTTCTCCCTGCACGGGGAAAAGGCGCCGGTGGCTTCGATGAATTCACGGCCGCCCTGGACCACACGGGAATACCGGCCGTGTGGTTGACCAGCCGCTCCCGCCTACAATTCGACGAGCCACGCCGAAAACTGGGCCATGCCCACCCTTTCATTGCCGAGGATGGGTGTGGCGTGTATCTCCCGGAGGATTATTTTCACTTGCGGCCGGATTCTGGTGACTCTCCTGAGGGCCAAACCGCGCCGGTGCGCCGGGGCCGGTTTACTTGTATTCCGTCCGCTGAGGCCCTCCCGGCTGCATCTGAGGCACTCGAATTGCTTTCCTTAGAGACGGATGTTCCCCTGGTGACGTTGCGCTCGCTCTCTCCTCGAGAACTCGCTCACAACACGGGCCTGCCGCCGCGCGAAGCGGAATTAGCCCGGCAACGCGATTTTGATGAGTTGTTCTTTTTTGCCGGCGCCCCCCAAGCACAAACCGAGCGATTCCTGGCTGAGGGCCGTAAACGACGGTTGCAATTTCGTCAGCACGGCGTGATCTGGTCGGCAGCCATTGGCGCCAGCGTCCGAGGTTCGATTGCCGCACTGTCGAAGTTGTACGACCGGGCCCTCCGCTACCACGCTCCTTCCGTGGCGCTCGCGACGACCGAACTAGCTCCGAGCCTGTTCCCTTTCTGCGACCGGAGCATTTTGCTGACGGATGGAACCGGTGGGGCGATAGCCAACAAGCGGCCCTATCCTCGGGCCCGCGAAGTCCAATTGCTCTCCCCTGAACCTTGGGAGCAGGTCTTGGAGAGCATCGCAGCGAAATCCTGGCAGCCAAGAAAAAGCGTTGCACAATAAGTGAGTAAGTTTGCACTGCCAGTTTTTGCGTGCGCAAAGAAAGAAATCTTCTGCCTTCAAACAAACCAAGTATTTTCTGAGTGCTAAGAGGGTATTCCGAGGCCGCGCGCGTGTGGCGCTCCGATTGCTCAGTTTTGCCGACAGGCGACGCGTCCCTACTTCTGTCAATTGGAAAGGCACAGAAAGTACTAGGAGAACTCCTCCCATGGAATGGATTCGCCGCATGCTTCGCAGCGAGATTCGCGAGTCGCACGTCGGATTCGCTCTCATCCTCTGCCTCTTGGTTATGAGTGCCATGTCTATCGCTTTGGTCTGGCAGGCGCAAATTATTGCTAACCAGCGCGATGCCATCCGCTGGCTCGAACGGGTCAAGCTGGGCAATTGAACGGTAGCGTCACTGACAGAAGGGCAAGTAAACCTGCGGCCACAGTCAAGAATCTTGGGCACGTTTTCCGACTTCCGTTCCCGACAAGCGTATTCCCGCAAAGCTCACAAAGATTCTTCCTCAACTACACGCTTATCTTATGCTGCAATAAGGACCGGGGGGATGCGCGACAACCAGGAGGTTCCCAACCAAATGAAGTTTGCTTTGCCCTTCAAACCGCAATCCACAACTTCAAACCAGACGTCCGTGCACAACCGACGCCATCATCGGCGTATCAATGCCACTGCGCGGCATCGGCATCATAGGACTTCGTCCAAAACGGATCAGCAGTCCCGGGTGAAAACCAAGAAAGGGAGCCCGGCGGCTCCCTTTCTTGTCAGATTATTGTATCGTTTCGAAAGCGCGCAAACAGCGCGCCACTTTCTCGAACGACTCGCACCACAAAAGTGGTGCGTTCAGTTTTGGTGCAGCTCTAAGCCCGGTGGAGTCATGTTCCCTCCGGAGCTCCTTGAGCTCACACCTTGCTTGTACTCCTCGAAACCTTTCGAAGCAAGGGAAAACTTGGCGAATCTGGCAATGGTTCGCCGGCTTCCAGCGGAAGCAACGAAAGACGTTTCCTTATTATTTTATGAACAGAGTCTCGCGAAGTTGGTCACGGCCGACAAAAGATTTCATGGTTCGATAGCGGCCGAAGAGATCCTGAATTTCCCGGTTCTGATAAACGCGCTGCGCCGGGCAGATGACCGCGGTCGCAACCATTTGCAAAGTATTCGAATCCACCACGCGATAGCGCTGAAAACCTTCGGGTTTCTTGTTGTGGAACATTGCAAACACCACGCCGCCGGGACGCAGCAATTCCGTCAGCGTCGCAACGACTTGCTTCACCAAAGCCGGCTCGAGATAATCCAAAAGATCCCAGAGAAGCACGGCATCGAACGAACTGCGCGGGTACTGCAAATTCCCCTTCAAGAAGCGGGTGGCTCTCGCGCTGGGAGTCATCTCGAGGGTTTCGCCGGCAGCGAAGTCTTCTCGCAAACGTCTCTCTTCTTCGGTTAAAAATGCCTTCCAGGCGTGAAGAATGTCTTCGGAAGAAACGCGGAAACCGCGCTCAATGAAAAAACTCAGAGTCGTTTGCCAAGCCGGCCCCAGATCCAAGAGCGCGCCGCGCTCCAAGCCATCCAGGTTCCACAACAGTTCTTTCAAGCCGTTCGAGAGGCGGTTGGATTCTTCCTGAACGGGAGCACTCGCAGCACCGGCGGCAGGAGGAACGCTGCCGCCGGGAGTACGTGCGCGGGAGGTCAAATGAACCGGGCCACTGACTTCACGCGCTCCCTCCGTGCTGCCAACGCCAATTCCGAGTTTGTGAAGAAAACTCATCTTGAATCAGTCCGCCGCCGTTTCCGAGCCCAGCGTAGCAGATTGTGGAGCAGGCTTACTGCTGACCGCAGCCGCCGCTGCCGCAGCCGACTTGGTCTCGGCCGGTATGCTAATTAATTTGCCGGCTTCCACCTTTCCGCGCAGCATGGCTCCATCTTCGATGGCCAGCCGGTCGGTTTGCACCTCACCGGTAATCTGGCCGGTGCTTCCGATGAGCAGCTTATCCCGAGCGGCGACTTTGCCTTCGACTTTTCCGCGCACAATAATTTCCCGCGCAACGAGGTCGGCTTTCACGTTTCCGTTCGGCCCGACCGTCAAACAACAATTTGCCGTAAGGTTCAGTTTTCCCTCCACAAAACCATCGACGAAAAGATCTTCGGTTCCGGTCACTTCGCCTTTGATCCGGATTCCCTGACTGATGCTTGCAGCAGCCCGGGGAGAATCTGAAAATGAACTGGAGGAATCAGAGCTTTGAGATCTTGCAAAGCCCGAAGCGCCCGCAGAATTTTCGGCAATTCCGAGAATCTTTGCATCTTCTTTTTTCCACATCAGACACCTCGACATCGAAAATGGGATTTTCGAAGCCGCTCATCGCAGGGCTGGTCGGGAGGCCGCGACTCGGAAGTGTCAACATATTACAGTACTCGGAGGCTGTAAACAAGAATGGCAGATGGCAAATATAGGGTGTTTCCTGGATCGCTACACCAGGGATTGCGGATTAGGCGCTCTCCATTCTACTATTCCTTGAGATGCGGTTGGAGCCTCTCTCCCGGACCTCAGCTCCCAAATCGTTACGGCCATCCCCCCAATCTCGCGCATAAATACCTTTGTGGACTTGCGTTTCTCCCACCAGCTCTCCGGATCAAAGTCGCCGTCGCGCGCGCTGGCGACGAGTATCTCAATGTCCTGTGGAAAAACCCGCCGGAAGATGTATCGCGCGCGGCGGGTATGATAATTCGACGTGACCACGATGGCCCTGTGCCATTTCTTGGTTTTGGCAAGCTTTGCCAGCGCATCGGCCTCTTCCCGTGTGCTGTCAGCATCCACGGCAAGGCGCAAAATCTTGTCTTTGGGCACGCCACGCTCGACCAAATCGTGCTCCATCAATTCCGCGATCCCCGCGCTGGGGCGCAGCCTTCTTCCGCTCGCCACAACAACCGGGGCCTTCCCTTCCCTAAACAATTCGGCGGCGCGCGTGGCGCGGTCGGCATAAAAATTATCGTCGCTCAAAACAATCAGGGCATCGGCCTTGCCCAGAGGATCTTCGATGACCCAGGATTCCGCCATGAAGCGGAAGATGGGGTGGCGCACGAGGTACAAGGCGAGGAAGAAAGTCATGAGGAACAGGGAAACGGCCAACTTGATTAGGATGCCTCCCGTCTCGTTGCGCCTGTAGTCCTTCATGAAGTAGGATCCAGCGCACGCAAGTTGGCGGCCGCCTGCTCCGGCAATTCTGCATTGAAGTAGACTTCTTTGATGCTGTAAGACTTGCTGCGTTTTTCCAGGATTGGCAGGATTTCGATGTGCCAGTGATAATCGTCCGCGAGCGTCTTCCAGTAGCCTGCCATTTCGCCCTTTTTGTTCATAGTGCTCGGGGCCGTGTGCACAACCAAATGATAGGCGGGCGCGACTTTCTCCAGGCGGCGAAAAATTCTTGCGAGGAGCGCTGCTAGTTGGCGCCGGTTGGAGCCGGGCCGCGGCTGTTCGAACGTATGATTGTGCCGACGGTGCAGCATCCAGATTTCGTAGGGCACGCGCGAAGCGTAAGGGCAGAGCGCATAATAGTCGCCCTGCACGTCCACAATGCGTTTTCCCTGCTTCTCTTCCTGACGCACCATGTCGCAGAAAATACAGCGCTCTTTGTCTTTGAACCACTCATGCGCAGAGCCCAATTCGTACTTAATGCGGCGTGGCACAAAGATGGTAGCGGTTACCTGAGAATGTGCGTGGGGCCACTCTTCGCCCGCGAGAGCGCCCTGATTTTTGAACACGCTAATGTATTTAAAGCGGGCGTCTTTTTTCAAATCGGCGATGCGCGAGGCCCAGACCCAAAGCACGCGTTCCATTTCGTCGTCGCTGAATTGGGAAAGGCGGCGGTCGTGCTGGGGGGTTTCGACGACAACTTCATGGGCGCCCAGGGCCCCCATCTTGTCGTATATGCCTTCGGCCAATCGGCCAGGATCGCCTTCGACGTGATACAGCGGCTCAGGGTGCGGAACGACACGAACCTGCCAAGGCCCCGTGGCGGGCCAAGTCATGATGGCGGGAATTCTTTCCAGCTTTGGCGGGTCCAGGGGGCATTGCTCCGGCGGCTCCGCAACGACTTCTCTTTGTCCCAGGATGACCCAACTCTGCGTGATGGGATCTTTGCGAAGTTCCATGCAATATCTTTAGCGGGTATAACGCGCGGGTGTGGGTCCCTGCTCCAAACGGTGCCGGTCCCAGATGGCTCCTTCGCGGGTGTAATAGGCCATTTCGAAATCCTGCGTCAATTCGAGGGCGTCGGTGGGGCAAGCATCCTCGCACAGCCCGCAAAACATGCAGCGTGAAGTGTCGTAGGTGAAGTGGGTGAGCACTTTTCTTCGTGTGGCATCATCTCTCAGCCACCCAACCACGATGAGGTTTTCCGGGCACGCCAAGGCGCACAAATTGCAGCCAATACACAGCGTTTCTCCGGTCTCCGGATTGTTATTCAGGCGGGGTGCACCGCGGTAACGTTCCGCCACCATGGGCCGCTCGAGCGGGTACTGTTCCGTGACAATTTCCTTCGGATTCTGCATCCGGAAGGTGACCGCAAGCCCCTTGATGAAATCGATTTGAAATAACCGCTCAAGAAGTTTCCTCATGGCATGTAGTTTGTTTCCCCCGCCCGCAATTGTCAAGCAATCTGCTCAACGATTTCGATGCGGAAGCACGCATGGAATAACTCATGGACCTTATGTCAAATCCAGGCAAATCCGTAGGCTCAATTTTTACCGGAACAGACCCCTTCCATTTTCAGGATTTCTCGCCCCAGGGTTACAGGATTCGCCGGATTGTTTGTCTTCGCGTTTGCTGAGAAATTTGCGCTGTAAGTCTTCGATAGACACGGACCTGAGGTCAAGTTTCTCGGCCCAGGTCGGAGGACGCTAATGTTGGCCAACCCTGGACCATCTCGGCGAAGACGAAGACACAGATGGGCACGCGACCGACAGCGACCTAGAAGCTGTCTTTCCCCTGGTGAACTTCCTGCATCCAAGTTGATCGCACCTTCCTCTTGTACCTTACCCCGCAGCCATCCCGGCTGTGCTTTCAGTCCACCGTAGGGGGTAAGGGGTCGCCGGTTCACCCAGCAAAAGCTTCCGGCTGACGATTCTCCAGATCCAAAAATTGAACCGAACAACTCGTTTCGCAAAACAGCGGCGCGAGGGCGTAAGAGTTTTCGTGAAACGTTCTCGCTTCGCTGAAAAAAGCAGGCCATTCAAGAAAAGTGAGGGTAAAACCATGCCAAGCGGCATCACCACAAAATTATGGAAGTCGTTTGACTACACGCTTTGTGAAACAGCAGGGGCAGCATTTCGCGTCATCCAGTTTTTTAATTCTTTTCGCGCCAATCCGTCGTTCACGCCGAAGTGGTCAGATAAACCACTGCTGAAGTCATGGGAGAAAACCAAGCCGACGTTGGGATTCCCGCGACAGACAGACTCGCTCTGTCCGGACTGCGTAAAAGAAACCAGACAAGCAATCCTCGACGGCCGCAAAGACTGGCGCGATTTGATGCATGAGAAAGTCGGCGAGATCAAAGCGCAAATCATAGAGCGTGACGGACAAATCTGGATGGTGAAAGACTGCCCGCAGCACGGTCATTTCGAAGACCTGATGGCCGTCGACGCGAAATTTCTAAAATGGATTGAGTCGCAATTTCCGGGCCGCGATATTCCCGCGCACAATGACGAGGATCTACACAAACATGGCTCGAGCTCTGTCCGCTACGGCCGTGGGTCGGTGCTCACCGTGGACCTAACCAACCGGTGCAACATGATGTGTGATCCGTGCTTCATGGATGCCAACCAGGTAGGCTACGTCCACGAATTGACGTGGGATGAAATCAAGGAGATTCTCGACAACGCGCTGAAAGTCAAGCCGCGGCGCCAGATGTCCGTGCAGTTCTCCGGCGGCGAACAGACTTTGAGTCCACACTTCATTAAGGCCATCGCCTACGCCAAGAAGCTCGGCTACAACAGCGTCCAAGCCGCGACGAACGGCATTGAATTTGCCAAGAGCAAGGAGTTCTGCCGGAAAGCCTTCGAAGCGGGCCTGCGCTATGCCTACCTGCAGTTTGACGGCGTCGGAAACGACGCGAACAGCCACCGGCAGGTGGGCAACCTGTTTGACGTAAAGCTGCGAGCGATCGAAAACATGCACGAAGCGGGGATTGAGATCGTTCCTGTGGTCACCATCGTCAACGGCGTAAACAACGACCAAGTCGGAGCGGTCGTGAAGCTCGCCATGGAGAACCCCAAGAAAATCTCCTTCGTGAGCTTCCAGCCTGTTTCGTTCACCGGACGCGACGAAGACATCACTCCGGAGCGGCGCCTCAAGCAACGCTATACGCTTTCGAACCTTGCCAAAGACGTTAGCCAGCAAGTGGGCAAGATCGAACCTTGCCGCGATTGGTTTCCCATTTCGACGGTCAGCACGTTCGCCGATTTTGCCGACCTGATCCATGGCCCGCAGGCGCAGTGGGGCACGCTTTCCTGCGGCTGTCACCCCAACTGCGGCGTGGGCACGGCGTTGATGGTCAATCGTGAGACCAAGGAATGGGAGCCGGTTCCTAGATTTCTTAATGTTCCCGGGCTCATTGCCGACCTGCGAAAAATCACGGACGCGGCGCGCAACCGACATTTTTCTGTATTTCTGATGGCCCTGGCGGTTCTGAAAAACTACAACCCGCTCAAGGCCCCACCTTCCTTGAAGCTCAAGGACATCTACAAGGAGTTCGACATGACCCTGGGAATTTCCGGAGCGAGCCGCGCGAAGAAGCTGTATGGCAGCGTCGGCGCGGACCGCACCTACCAGGACGTGGCCAAACGCAGAAGCAATCGATGGAACCTCCTGTTTGTCGCGGGAATGTGGTTCCAGGATTTGTTCAACTATGACTTCCGGCGTACGGAAATGTGCATCATCCCATACGCGACGCAGCACGGTGAAATCAGCTTCTGCGCGTACAACACCGGAGTGGGCTGGCGAAAAATTATCGAGAACATGCACAAGAATGCAACGGTAGCACAGTGGTACAAGGAGCACGGCCGGCATCAGATCTACGCCAAGGGAAAAAACGTGGATCTGGATAGCTACGAGCACTCGCTGAAAGTGGACCCGGTAGACGCGGCGCGCGTTCGCCAGAAGGTGGACGACGGCGTTCCCAAAACGGCCTCCGAAGAGGACCGTATGCGCCGCCGGAAAGCGATGGAGGAGGCAGCGAAAGTGCGGGAGATTTACGAAGAGCTCGTGCTCAAGCGGCCACCGGAGCCACTGGTGCAAATCAGCGGCATGCCGTTGCAGGCACCGGATACGAAACACAATTCGCCTCAGGAAGCGGACGAGTCTCCGCAACCATTGGAAGTTCCGGCCGCCGCTTCCACGGGCGATTGACCGCCGGACAGCCTCCTCGCTCCATCCAATAGATACCGTGCTGGATACCCTGCCCAGGCAGATCGCAAACCCAACCAGACCCAGCCCTTCCCTCTCAATGACCCGCTGCCCCGCCCTTGGTGAAGTTCATTTGTTTTTTCGGAGCGCTTGCGGCTCCATTCAGGAGTTTGAGTGATGAATATAGCGGAGACGAATGCTTCGGCGCTCGCCCTGGCAAGGACGCGAAAAATGAAAAACGCTTTGACCGCCCTTTTCTGCGGAGCCTTACCGGCAGCGGTCCTGGGAACGCTGTTTCCCACTTCTCCGTGGCATTGGTTGGTCGGTTTTGCTGTCGGACTTATTTGGGCTAATGCCTTTGAGTATTTCTATCATCGCTATTTGCTGCATTTGCCCGGCAATTACCTGGGCAAGCTACATCAATTGCACCATGCCTCGGTCGGAACGCCTCTTGAAATTGAGCATTTGAACCTGGGCGGTACGCCCCCACTGGTCCTAGCGGCGTTTGTGTTGAATGGCTTGGTCGTTACGTTCCTCGCGGAGGTGCTGCTCAGATTGAGGATCAGCCCGGGAATTTTCATTGCTTTCACTGTGTACGTCCTCATCATCGAAGAAGTTCACTGGCGGATTCATGTAGGCGGGTGGCTCCCTTCATGGCTGCAGTTCGGGCGCGACCATCACTTGATCCATCATGACCGCCCGGCGGGACGCTATAACGTATTTCTCCCACTGTTCGATTGGCTGTTGGGCACGGCCAAAGATTGATAGGTCGAACTATCGGGCGAACGGCTGCTACCTCTAGAGTGGACGCATGTTATCCTCCCTGCTATGAGCGATTCCGACGCTACTTTCATGCAACAAGCGCTCCAGGAGGCTCGCTCCGCAGCCGCCGCGAAGGAAGTCCCCATTGGCGCTGTGTTGGCGCATAAGGGCAACATTATCGCGCGCTCCGGGAACCGCACCCTCCGGGATTGCGACCCCACCTCACACGCTGAAATGATTGTTCTTCGCAAAGCGGCACGCGTCCTCAGCAATTACCGGCTTGCGGAAACGACTCTCTACGTAACCCTCGAGCCTTGCAGCATGTGCGCTGGAGCGATGATTCAAGCGCGCATCCCGCGGCTGGTCTACGGCGCAAATGACCCGAAAGGCGGTGCCGTGCGCACGTGCTTCCAGATTCTGTCGGACCCGCGACTTAACCACCAAGTGGAAGTCACCCTCGGTGTGCTCGCCGAGGAATGCGCCGCGGTGATCCAGTCGTTCTTCGCGGAACGGCGCTAATGGCTCGCAGCGCGAAAGCTGTGTCCGATTTCGCCTAATCTTCAAGCACACCATCAGGGGGTGCGCGACATTATAGGTGTTACGAGGTTGTTTCTTTTTTTTGTCGCGTAGTTCTTAAAGTATATAATACTGTAAGATTCTGCTGTTTATACTACCCAAGGAGCTCCCATGACGGACTCGTTGCCCAATCTACTCGACGACCGAAGCCACCTCCTGGAGGAACTCTCGCAACTCGGCGATTTCCAGCCAGGCTCGATCACCAACG
>Ga0209473_1000031_pt1 | contig 81235 bp, 75 predicted proteins | sample GraSoiAngelo_133_FD_185890 | JGI IMG/M metagenome (GOLD analysis project Ga0209473, IMG submission 185890) | Grasslands soil microbial communities from the Angelo Coastal Reserve, California, USA - 14_0929_05_20cm (SPAdes) (version 2) | ecosystem: Environmental > Terrestrial > Soil > Grasslands ...
ACTGCAGAACGGTAGTGTCATAGCACGCTTCCCGGGACGCAAATTGGAAGGCACAACCTTCCAGCATCCATTTCTGGATCGCAAGATCCTGGGAGTTCTCGCCGATTATGTAACGCTCGAGCAAGGCACAGGTGCGGTTCACACCGCTCCCTCGCACGGTGCAGACGATTTTTATACCGGCGTCAAATACGGGCTCGACCAAACCTGCAATGTCGATGCCGAGGGACGCCTGCGCAACGGCCTGCCCGAGTACAACAGCAAGACCGTATTTGAAGCCAACCAGCCGATTATCGAGTTATTGAAAGCGCGTCATGTGTTGATGGGCGAAGAAAAGATCACGCACTCGTACCCGCACTGCTGGCGTTGCCACAATCCCGTGATCTTCCGTGCCACCGAGCAGTGGTTTATCGGCATGGAGAGCCCGATGCACGGCTCGACCCTGCGTGAGCGCGCGCGCGAAGAGATTCGCAAGACCGAGTGGGATCCGGCCTGGGGAGAGGAACGCATCTCGAACATGGTGGCGATGCGTCCCGACTGGTGCATTTCGCGCCAGCGCGTGTGGGGCGTTCCCATTCCGATCTTCTTCTGCCAAGGGTGCAATCAGCCTCTGCGCTCGAAAGAGGCAAACGAAGCGGTAGTCAAGCTGTTCGCAGCACAAGGCGCGGACGCGTGGTACACGCGCAATGTAAAGGACATCGTTCCTGCCAATGTGAAATGCCAGAACTGCGGCGCGCAAAACTTCCGCAAAGAGTTCGACATCATCGACGTCTGGTTTGAGTCGGGTTCAAGTTGGGCGGTAGTGATGAAAGATGCCGTCGCCGACATGTACATCGAGGGCGGAGACCAGCATCGCGGATGGTTTCAGTCTTCCCTGCTCTGCTCTGTAGGCACACGTAATCGAGCGCCATACCGCCTCGCCGTGACCTGCGGATGGACGCTCGACCCTCAAGGCCGCGCCATGTCGAAGTCACTCGGCAACGGAGTAGATCCTGTAGAGGTCGCAGAGAAGCTCGGCGCCGAAATTGTGAGGTTATGGGTTGCGTCCGTTGATTTCCGCGAAGACATGCACGCCTCTGATGAGTTAATGAGGCGCGTCGCCGATAACTATCGCGACATCCGCAACGCTTTTCGCTGGATCCTCGGCAATCTTGACGGCTTTAATCCCGCGCAAGATCAGGTGCCGTTCGAGGAAACGGAATCCATCGACCAGTACATGCTGCTCCTCACCTCCGACCTGGTGAAGGACGTGCTTCGCTGGTACGAACAGTTCGAGTTCCATCGCATCTACCAGCGCCTCATCGCCTTCCGCACCAGCGAGCTGAGCAACTTTTACTTCGACGTGCTCAAGGACCGTCTGTACACGTATCCGCGCACATCATGCGCACGACGCTCCGGACAGACTGCGATCTGGCGCATCGGGCAAGTGCTCGTCCGTCTGGTCGCGCCGATCATGAGCTTCACGGCCGAAGAGGTGTGGGAATTCATGCCATTTATGGGCGAGAAGCCTGAGAGCGTGCACCTCGCGCTCTTCCCCACAGCCGAAGAGGTCTTGGGAAATACCGAGCGCCAGCCTGACCGGCAGGGACAATCCGTGCCCTCAGACACTGATCGTATACGGGCCGATTGGCAACGACTTCTACTGGTTCGTGAAGAAGTGTTTCGCGCTCTGGAGACCGCGCGCAAAGACAAAGTTATCGGCAGCGGGCTGCAAGCCAAGGTCGCGATCTCTGCTCCACTCGAGACGCATGGTCTGCTCGAAAAATATTTCGCAACCCTGCGATATCTGTTCATCGTCTCTCAAGTAGAGCTGCAACAGCTTCCCAGCAATGGAAATGGATCGGGTCTCAAAATTGAAGTGTCGCCGGCGGACGGAACGAAATGCGAACGCTGCTGGAACTACTCGACCCAGGTTGGGAGCGATGCCGAATATCCAACGGTGTGCGAGCGCTGCAGCGCAGCCCTGCACGAGATGGAAGACAGGGAGAGCGTTCGGTAGAGAACATTAGGTCGCTTCATCGGCACGATTTAGAGTCGATGCCATGATACGAACAAGACTCGACCAGTGGTAACGAACTATCTCCTGTGGCAATCTTATAAAGGGATTCGGAGCTTATCAGTTAGACGTTTTGGGAGCGCAGTAGTTTAGGAATGCCTACAGGGACTCTACGAAAGTACGTTTTGCTGATTGCTGGAGTCGTGCTCGCCCTCGACCGGCTCAGCAAATGGATCATTGCCAACACGATTCCGCTGCACGACAGCATCACAGTGATTCCCGGGCTGTTCAAGCTCACTCACGTTACTAACGGAGGCGCGGCTTTTGGTTTGTTTTCCGATTCCCCCTCCGAGCTGCGTATCGTATTTCTGATTTTCTTTTCGCTGCTCGCTCTTATCGTAGTTTCTGCCCTTCTCTGGCGACATACGCAGGGCCTGAACAGCACAGCTTTTGCGCTGTCTCTCATCCTCGGTGGAGCCCTTGGGAATCTATGGGATCGTGTGCTCTCCGGACACGTAGTCGATTTCCTGGAGTTTTACATCGGCCAATACGTCTGGCCTGACTTCAACATCGCCGACAGCGCGATTGTGATAGGCGCTGCCATCCTTATGGTCGAGATTCTTTTTGCGCCCAAACACCATAAGGCCTACGAGGAAAGCGCCCTGCCTCAGCCTACTTCTGAGGCTGATTAATCTTAGTGGAATGAGTTCCACCCTGTTGAAAATATCGGAGAGTACACCGCTTCGGCAGGGGCATCGGGTTCAGCCGTGCCATTAAAGGAGTGCTGGTGTTCATGGGTTTAGCCCCTGAGATTAGAAGCTCAGATCGCGAGGATAACTAGCCTCACAGGAAAATATTGGGCGGCATCGTCAGACCGTAACGGCTAAAGCCGTGCATTGATCTAGCTGCTTAATGGCGGCTGAACCCGATGCCCTTTCCTAAAACATCAAAGAGAATACATTTCCCAGCTGCGGACGTGGCACTTGCAGCGCTGATGTCAATGTCCAGCAGATTTGCACAGTGCTGCGAAAAGTGCACAGATCGACACGTCTCGTAAGTTTGCTCAGAGTGTAGATAGAACCTTGGAGCTGCTGAGCGCGGTGTTGCGCCGAGCGGAAGTCTCACCGCGCAATTCGCCGATCTTAGAGAGGATCATCACGCTCTGCTTCCTGCCTTGGGAACCGAGCATCGCACGTTGCTAGCGGATGAGATAGACCGCATCACTAACAGCCTGAATACGCTGCGCGAGCAGATCATCGCCTGGCGCGAAAGAGATACTACTACTCCGGTGCCCATACGCGAGCCACAGCAGGCATGACCTTATTCCGCATCTTTTGTTTTGAGCCGCGACTTGTTCTCTTCGATGAAGGCGCGTAGTTCATCGACAGACCCCAAAAGTCGCATCCACTGCTCGTAATACAACGTGACAGGAAACCGGCCCAGACCATACACGCTTACTCCACCTTTTTCACTCACACGAAATTCCAGATTCCTGGACTTGCGTGATGTGAGCTTAGCTTCGAGTTCCGCGATTCGCGCTTTCAGTTGCTCAGGAGTTGGTTCAGACATGGCGAACATTGTATCGAGCAAGACCTATACTCGGGCAATCCGATCCTATTGAAGTCCCACAACGCTGACAGTATTGCGACGATACTGCGATACTCGCGCCCCATTTGTTGCAGAACGTAACCGCTGAGTCTCCTTTGATCCCGCTGATAAGAACAATCCGAGGCAAGCAAGAATTAGCGGTTTACCGAGCGGGGATGGAAATCGCAGACGTGATCGTAGTGGCCCCGCAGCGCGTCGGCAGTAAAGCCAGCGCGAAGGGTCTTGCTACAGCGCGAGCACACGGCTACAAGCCGACGATCGTTACTGGCGGCAGGCCAGATCACCACTTCGGGCGGCGATAATGATCCGGGCTCCGCGCCCACCAATGTCCTTACGATGTGTTGGAACAATGTCACTGCTTACATCATCCGCCTGAAATGCGGTTCCGCGGCATCTCAAACCGGTCGCACGCGTTACTGCGGAACGCCATTCCTGTTACCGGCAGGGAAGCCCAAATTACCCGGTTCCATCTTTAGTGCCGCTGGAGACGAAAGGGCGGCTGTCAGACTAATGCAACTGGGACAAAGAGATCTTCAGCTCCTCGGGATGGAACCCAAAGGGGCCTGGACGGCTCTTGTAAACGATGCGTCCGTCTTTATCAATCAAATAAATCCGATCAGGCCAGCCGGTGTAAGCCTGCTCCGCGGTGTTATCGAAGTTATCAATCAGCGCGGGAAATTTGATACCAAGCTTGCGCACGCACATGCCTGCAACCTGTTCGCGCTCTCCCATGCTCTTTGGGCTGGCAAAGACGACTCTATCGCGAACATTGCTCTGCATCTGCCAGACGTCGCTGGGGTGCGCTTCCAGAATGTACAGGACGTAAAACTGCACACGCTGACCATATTCGTCGTAAAGCTTGTTGAGTGCGGGAACCTCCCGCCGAAATGGCGGTCAAGTGTAACTGCCGAAGACCAGGACTACTGGTTTGTCGTTCCGCAGAGATGCGAGGCTAACATGTGCGCTCTTGTCCAGAGTGGCAAGCGTGAAGTCTGGCGCAGGATCGCCGACGTTCAAATGTCCAGCACGGGCGCGTGTCCACATGGTTTCAAAGGGCGCGATCAAGAAGATCGCCGAAGGCATCTTCATCATGAATCGCCCAAATTCCGCGGGCGATCGATGCATTGCGTGATTTACGGAGAAGAGAAGCGCAGCATACCCCACGATCAATAAGAGCAAAACCGCGCCTATGATGCGGTGCAGCATTTGTCGTTTGGCGGGTGTCTCCATGGCGATGGCTCGTAAGTCTAACGATTGCGCAACAAATAATCGCTAATATTTTCGCGTTAGCGGATCTTATTGAGGATGCGTCGACGTCCCACCAAGCCGATCGCAGCAGTCCGTCAAGGCCTTTTGCTCTGTAGCCGTTAGACTCAGGAACTCCACCCCGCAACGAAAACCAGAGCAATCTCGAACCATAGCGCTTACCCCGAGCCTCTGGCTGGATTCGGGAAGAATGAACTCGATCTGTAGCATCTGGCCTACCTGCAGCTCAGCCGGAATATAGATCGCCATGCCTGCTTCCGAGAGGTCATGACTGCGTCCCTGCAGCACACAGCGGCGCTGCTGCACAACCGTGAACAGCTTGATCGGAAAGTTCACGCGGAAGCGCTGCGAGCGGCGTACACCTGTGCCCATATTGATTGACGAGGACGACATCCTGCCGCAGCTTAGGCGGCATTCTCAAGCCATTCAAATCACAGTGGTAACACTGTTTGCAAAACTTTGGTGTATCTAGCCTGCTTCAGAGCGATTTCGCTGAATTCCAGATCAGGAATGTACCGTTGACTAATCCGGTTCCAACATATATCCATTTGCGAGCCGCACCGTTTTCCTCCATAGACATTGATTCACTAGGTCGCAACCGTCGTTCGCCTGCCCACATTTTTGGCGATCTCAGAATCTGAAGGACTTAGCGTTGAGATCCCACCGAGATCCCCCGGGGATCCTGGAGCCGAAGCGATTGGAACTCAACACTTGTGCTATTCCCGCGAGTTAACCAGAGGTTCGTGACCAGGCCGCTTGTTCCCAAATTGGAACTTCGATCCACCTCTCGATGATGGCCAGATGGCCAGGTAAAAGCAAGGTTCGTCCGTTGCTCTACAACTCTACAACTTTTCCGCTCGTGTCTCTTCAAGCAGTTACAGAGGAGAAAGAAAATGTTTTTGTTATCCGTTGCTCTACCGGAGAACGCCCGGTTTATCGACTCGCGGGATCCTCGTACATGTGCCTTGGAAAAGGTTCCAGCACGACGGAGTCTAAGAAGAGGATGAGGACTCTAAGGCTCGGTGAACGGCCCAGCGATGACTTCCGTGGGAAAGGGCTTCCCGTGCCTTGGCGGCATCCATCCAGATTAGTTCGTGATCGAGCTCTGTCTGAGGGCCATGACCGGCAATGGTCGCTTCGATGAAAAAACTGTCTTTTTCGAAGTACTCGCCTTCTTCGATCGAGTAGCAGATCTCCATCGCCCGTCCGACCAGTGCTACGGCATCGAGGATGAATCCACATTCCTCGCGAGCCTCGCGGATTATTGTCTGCTCTGGATTCTCTCCCGCTTCCATGCCGCCGCCCGGCAAGTAACATGCGAGCGGCGTGCGGACAATGGCAAACAACCCAACCTCATTGCGGACTAAAGCATAGGCGCTGGGCCGGAGTCGATAAGGAGCGCCAGGTACACGAGTTCCGAAAATGGGAAAGTCGGACAAGGACAAAAACCGAACCAAGCGGTCCCCCGCTCCGCTTTGAAAAGTAGAACTGGGTAAACGAGCGGCTGCGGAGTAGGGGTTAGTATTGCCTGAGCGACGCGAGGAACTGTCTTCGGTCGCTACTTTTTCACTTCCACTGGCTTAAGTAGCTTAAAGCTGAGCGCATATTCGGCTGGAATGACGATCTCCTTGTTGCCGGTGAAAGCCGTACCTGCTGTGCCGGCTCCAGCACCTGCCAACGCTCCGATAGCAGCGCCTTTGCCGCCGCCAGCGAGTCCGCCGATGAGGGCACCCAGTCCGGCGCCGCCGCCGATCAGCGTGGCTGAACGTTTGCCTTTACCCTTTTCTGACCGCGCGAATGACGCGGTGCTGACGGGAACGTTCTGGCCGTTGATCGTCACAGACGTGAGCCTCAGTTGGAGCATCGCTCCACCTTTGAAGCGTCCAAGCGGATGCGCAGCAACTACGGTTCCGGTGGCGCTCGCACCGTCTGGAATCACTAACGTGCCGCCGACTTCCACGGGACGAGCAACTGTCGCTGTAAAACTGTCTCCGTCCTGACTGATCTTTGAGCCCAGTTGTTGTGCGGTTCGCACAGTGATCACCGTGTTCTCCGGAATTGTGACTGGACCTGACTCAGCGGAGGATCGCGTCTTGAGCGTAGGGGAAGGGGCAACTGCTGTCTTGGAAGCGCTGGAGCTTTCTCCCGCAGTTCCGGGGGTAGAAGTTGCTGTCGGCTGGCCCGCAGGAGCTGGTTCGTTACTGCTCCCGGACTTATTTCCACAAGCCGCCGAGAAAATACAAAGCGTGGCAACTAACGCAAATTTTCTGAAATTTTTCGGGATCAAGCGGTTCTCTCCTCGTCGAAAGCGAAATCGATCGCGCTCGTACGTACTGGCGCACAGAACGTGGCAAGCCATTGTAACGGGAGCCAGGCACAGTCGCTCATGGCGGGCTTGGTTCCGTTGCCGCAGGCACTGCCGCTCACAGGCCGAAGATGCGACCCCGAGGTAAGAAGTTGCTGCCGGCAGATGGATGACGGAAGCCGCAAAGTGAAACAAACAGAGAATTCTGCTGTACGACAACTGCTTTTCGTCTCTTAACCGGCGACTTCCTCGAGCTGCTTTGTATCAACATCGAAGTTGGAGTAAACGTGCTGGACGTCGTCATGATCCTCCAAGGCTTCGAGCAGTCGAATCATTGTGTTAGCGGCGTGTCCTTCCAGCTTGATGTAGTTCTGGGGAATCATCGAAATCTCGGCGAGTGAAGTCTCTACATTGGCCCCTTTGATCGCGTTGAGTACGCTCTCAAAGGCTGCGGGATCAGTGACGATTTCCCAATCATTGCCATCGTCGCGAAGATCTTCACCACCGTTCTCGAGGACCAGCGACATAAGATCGTCCTCCTTTGCCACTGACTTCGGCACCACTATGTAGCCCTTCTTGTGAAACATCCAGGCCACAGAGCCAGCTTCACCAAGGTTTCCACCGTTCTTGCCGAAGGCGTGGCGGATCTCGCTGACGGTACGATTGCGATTATCGGTCGTGACATCGACCAGGAGCGCCACACCACCCGGGCCGTAGCCCTCGAAGAGAATTTCCTCGTAAGTTGCGCCAGGGAGCTCGCCAGTGCCGCGCTGAACTGCGCGCTTGATGTTGTCGGCAGGCATGTTTTCAGCCTTGGCAGCGGCGATGGCCGTGCGCAAACGGGGATTACCCTCAGGGTCTCCGCCGCCTGACTTAGCGGCCATGGTGATTTCCTTGATTAGCCGCGTGAATGTCTTGCCGCGCTTAGCATCCAGCGCGCCCTTTTTGTGCTTGATTGTGGCCCATTTTGAGTGGCCAGACATGCAACAACCTCAGAAGCGAATTTGATATGTAGTTGGACGCTGATAATCCGCATCCGCATGAGAACAAACGAGAAGTATAGCACGCAACAAAAGCCTACTCAGCGCGGCGGAGCCTGCGGAAGCTGCCTGCGTTTGAACGCATAAATCACCGCTAGCAGCGGCGGCGCCAGCAGGACGCCCCAGAACGGGATGACGATTCCGAGCGCAATGGGACAGAGAATCGAGGCCCAAATCGGTACCTTGTTGCTGCGCTTCATCAGGTACGGCTGAAGCACCAAGCCGTCGATGACAGCGATGATTGCGTACAGCATGAAGACGTACAGCAGGTGCATCATCGCGTCGGATTGACTGGTAAATAGTGTCGATAACGCGGGCCCAATCACTGCGATCAGCGGACCGAAATTAGGAATGAATTGGCAGGCTCCGCCTATGATCGCCCAAACGAAGGCAAGAGGAACGCGGAGGATGAGCAGGCCGATAAGCCACATCGCGCCCACGGCAGCGGCATCCTGCAAAGTGGCGATGAACCAATTCCTCAGGGCAGAACCGGTAGTACGCAGGTGCGTGCGAATTTCCATGCAAAATCTGTTCTCGGGATCGTGTCGGCCACAATGCTAGACTGAAATTACACCATGAAATTCGGCGTACTCGTCTTCCCGGGTTCCAATTGCGATCACGATGCCTATCACGTTATCGCTGCGGCGGCGAAGCAGCCTGTCACGTTCTTGTGGCATGCCAGCCACGACCTCCAGGATTGCGATGCCATCGTCGTGCCCGGCGGATTTGCCTACGGCGACTATCTGCGCACCGGAGCGATCGCGAAGTTCGCTCCGATTATGCAGGAAGTGAATCGTTTTGCCGCCATCGGCGGCTTGGTGCTCGGCATCTGCAACGGCTTCCAGATCCTGTGCGAAGCTGGCCTATTGCCCGGTGCGCTGATGCGCAACGCAGGGTTGAAATATATCTGCAAGCCGGTGAAGCTTCGCGTCGAGAGCACGCACTCGCCTTTCACACATACCTGCACTCAGGGTGAAGTGGTGGAGATTCCGATTGGCCACATGGAAGGCAATTACTTCTGCGATGCGAATACGCTTGCAGAACTGAATCGCGAGGAGCGCGTCATTTTCCGCTACTCGACAGCTGACGGGCGAATCACTCCAGATGCCAATCCCAACGGCTCAATCGAGAACATCGCTGGCATCTGCAATGCTGGACGGAACGTGCTGGGCATGATGCCTCACCCGGATCGTAGCTCCGATCCGCTATTGGGAATGAACGACGGCTTTCGCATCTTCGAATCCATGGTCGGAGCGCTCGCGCACAAATAGCCTATGGACCGCGTGGCAATGCTTCAGGAGATGCTTGCGCAGAACCCCAACGACGCTTTCGCGCGCTACGGCTTGGCGATGGAATATGCCAATAAAGGCGATTCCGATACCGCTCTGAGCGAGTTTGCGCGGCTGATTGGGGCGAATCCCGACTACACGCCAGCGTACCAGATGTCCGCGCAGACGCTGATGAAAGCGGGCCGTGAGGTTGAAGCGCGCAAGATGCTCCAGGACGGCATCGCCTGCGCTTCTCGCACGCGAAATCAGCACGCTCTCGCCGAGATGCAAGCACTTCTCGACGAATTGCGATAATCTGCTCCGCTGCTCGTTTTCAAATCCAAACCGGGATCATAGATGAGATTTCTTGTCCTGCTTTGCGTGTTTTCTGCCACTTCCCTGTTCGCAACACAATCCTCAACGACTAACGCAGCCCAATCCGGCCCGCCGTGGAACCTGATGCCTGTGCCTGCAAAAGTCGATGCGGGCTCAGGACAGTGGGTGGTCCAACAGGGACTCACTATTGCGTTAAGCGGTGCCGATGATCCACGTGTCCGAAGCGCCGCGCAGCGATTTGTCGATCACCTATCGCGCCAGAGTGGAATTCCGCTGCGCTACCTGACTGCCGAAGCGGGCAAGGCAACGATCCAGATCCAGTGCGATCGCATTGCCGAAAAAGTGCAAAAGCTTGGAGAGGACGAGTCGTACAAGCTGGATGTATCTGTCAGCGGCGCCAAGCTCGCCGCGCCAACGGCTATCGGTGTAATTCATGGACTGCAGACGCTGTTGCAGCTTGTCTCACCCAGCCCCCAAGGATTTGCGGCTCCCGCCGTGCACATCGAAGACGCTCCACGATTCTCCTGGCGCGGGCTCCTGCTTGATTCCTGTCGTCACTGGATGCCGGTCGAAGTCGTAAAACGCACTCTCGACGGCATGGAAGCAGTCAAGATGAACGTCCTCCATTTCCACCTGAGCGAGAACCAGGGATTCCGTGTCGAGAGCAGGAAATTCCCAAAATTGCATGAAATGGGCTCCGCCGGTCACTACTACTCGCAGGAACAGATCAAGGAGCTGATCGCCTACGCGCGCGATCGCGGCATTCGCGTGATGCCTGAGTTCGACATGCCCGGACACACTACGGCATGGTTCGTCGGCTATCCCGAATTGGCATCGGCACCCGGTCCATATGAAATCGAGACTAAATGGGGAGTCTTCGATCCGGCGATGGATCCCACGAAGGAATCCACGTACAAGTTCCTCGACAAATTCATCAAGGAAATGACGGGACTATTTCCCGACGAGTTCTTTCACTTCGGCGGAGACGAGGTCAATGGCAAACAATGGGAGGCGAATTCCGAGATTCAGAGCTTCATGAAGTCGCACAGCCTGAAGACCAACGAGGAGCTCCAGACGTACTTCACGCAGCGCGTCGTCAAGATCATTCTGAAATACAAGAAAACACCTGTCGGATGGGACGAAGTCCTTACTTCCGATCTACCGAAAGACGTGGTTGTTCACTCCTGGCGCGGACCAGAATCAGAGGCAAAAGCAGTGCAGCAAGGCAATCGCGCGCTACTTTCGAACGGTTATTACCTCGATCTGGCTGAGTCGGCCGAGAAGCATTACCTGAACGATCCGCTTGGCGGTGATGCTGCCAAGCTCTCGCCCGACCAGCAGAAGATGATCCTCGGCGGAGAGGCATGTATGTGGTCGGAGATGGTGAGCGCCGAGAATGTCGATTCCCGTATCTGGCCGCGCACGGCAGTAGTCGCCGAACGCCTCTGGTCTCCCGCCGAGGTGCGCGATGTGGACTCGATGTATGCCCGCATGGAAGTCGTAAGCGAGCGGCTGGAGACGCTCGGGCTCACTCATCAATCGGCATTGCACGCGATGAAAGAACGGCTCGCTCCACAGCACTTTGAGGCGCTCCGAACGTTGGGGACAACAATCGAGCCGGTCAAGGGATACTCCCGCTCAGGTACGCAAAAATACGGTGCTGACGCTCCACTCAACCGCTTGCCCGATGCCGTGCCGCCGGAAAGCCTTGAAGGAAGGAAATTTGCGCGCTTAGTCGATCGCATCGTCGCGGGAACTGTCTCCGATGACGACGTCGCGGTGGCACGAGACACCATGATCGACTGGAAGCTGAATCACGATCGCCTGTCGCCTGCGCTGCAGAATTCGCTCCTGTCTGAGGACAGTCTGGTTTCGCAAAACCTCTCTACCGCAGCCACGATTGGGTTGCAAGCCCTTGATATGCTGGGCTCTCGCGCCTCGGTTCCGGCCGGCTGGGCGGATCAGCAGATGGCGCAGCTCGAAGCGATGAAGAAGGGACAGTCGGAACTTCTCCTGGTCGTCGTTACACCGATACAGAAACTCGTGCAGGCGGTAGGGAAATAGCAAAGCGATGTTTCGTCAAAAAGAGCAGCCGCAGCATGGCTACTCCATATTGAAGGGTGTGGAAGAGATGAGCGAACGGCGAGTGCGGCTCAGCACAGGCACCCTCTACGGAGCGTTGCGGCGGCTGTTGGACTATGGATGGATTACGCGGCACAGCGCCGACGACAAAGCGCGCGGCCGCCAGGATTATCGGCTTACCGCTCGAGGTCGCAAAATTCTCCAGCAGGAGATCGCGCGCTTGAAGCAGTTAACCCGGCTTGCCGGCTTACGTGTGATAGCAACGGAGCAGCAAACATGATCGCGCTTTACCGATGCTTACTCAGGCTCTATCCACGTGCGCACCGTTGCAAGTTCGCCAACGAGATGCTCGACGTCTTTGTCGAGGCCCAAGACGAGAACAAACGCAAGGGCATGTGCGAGCGCGCAACTTTTTATCTGCGGGAATTTTTCGGACTTGCCGGCGGGGCCGTGCGCGAGCAGCTCCAAGCCATCGGTTTTAGCGAACCACAGGGCTTAAAGATCGGAGGAATCATGATTCGACAGACCAGATGCCGCTTTCCGCGATCCGCCATCTTCATGATGACAATCGTGTTCGTAATCGTCCTCGGAATGATCGCGAAGATACACGGAGTATCGCACTTCTACGGGAGGATCATCAGCGGTGAGCTGCCTCACAAGGCGTGGCAATGGCCCTCATACTACGGACTGATCTCGGGCATTGCTGTCTGTTTCCTGCTCGCCTGGACCTCCGGCGTTGTAGTGTGGGCCGTCGCCTACGCGATGCGCCGAACCGCAGCCCAACAACTCGGCGACTTCGACGCCTGGCCGCAGGCAAGGCACTGACGCTAGGAGCGAAAAACCTATTCCAAATTGGGCCGCAAGTTTGCGGCGAGTAAGAGCTCGTCTACCTTTTCCGTCAAGCTCGCAATGAAACCTGCCAGACTGCCTGGCTCGGGTTGATACTCGATTTCCTCAACTGGTCTCAACAGCTCTTTCGTCTCGCGCATTCGGGGGAGTGCTCCTCTCGGCCAGAGGCAAACTGAATCGGGTGATCGGATGAAATAAACCAATATCACCAAGTCACCCACCACAGCTTCGAACAGTCCTTAGCTACATCCGCTGGTGCTGCCGCAGCTCATGCATCTGTAGCAGCTTCCGTTGCGAGTCATGATGGAGCCGCAGACGTGGCACGAGGGCGCGTCGCCCAAGTCCACAATCTCGCGCAGTGCATCGGCGGGATGCACGCTGCCGGCTTCCAGCTTCCGGCTGCCGGCTAATCCAGGCTGTGCACCAGCGGGGAACGTGCTGACCGCGCTCTCAGGCGGCGCCGTCAAACTTCCGGCCGACGCGGCTGGATCCACGACTCCATTGCGTTTCAGCATGCCTTCGAACAGATCGCCTTGTTCGGGCTCTACGAAGCGGAAGTGGAGCCAGCGGAAGATGTAGTCAGTAATCGATTTGGCGAAGCCGATCTTGCCGTTGCCGCTCCAGCCGCTGGGTTCGAAGCGGGTGTGCGCGAATTTCTCGCAGAGCACTTTCAGGGGCACGCCGTGTTGCAGAGCCAGCGAGACTGATGTTGCGAAGGCGTCCATGAGTCCGGAGACTGTGGAGCCTTCTTTGGCCATCTTGATGAAGATTTCGCCCGGCTGTCCGTTGGGATAGAGACCTACAGTGATGTAGCCCTCGTGCCCAGCGATGGAGAACTTGTGCGTGAGAGAGGCGCGCTCTTCGGGCAAGCGATGGCGCACGGCTTTCGGTGGCCCATTTTGGTCCTGGACTTCTGGCACGATCTGCTGGCTGGCTACTGGCTGCTGGCCGCTGGCTTTTGTGTCTTTTGCTTTGTTTCCGTCTGACACGTTGAGTGGCTGTGCGCCCTTGGAGCCGTCGCGGTAGATGGCTACGGCCTTCAGGCCCTGGCGCCAGGATTCAATGTACGCCTCGGCAATCTCTTCAATGGTTGCATCGTTCGGCAGATTGACGGTCTTTGAGATCGCGCCGGAGATGAACGGCTGCGTGGCCGCCATCATCTTGATGTGGCCCCTGTAATGGATGGAGCGCGTTCCCTTGGACGGCTTGAAGCTGCAGTCAAAGACGGGCAGGTGCTCGTCCTTAAGACCTGGAGCGCCTTCGATGGTGCCGGTGGCGTCGATGTAGCTGACGATGTTGTTGGCCTGCTCACCGGAGTAGCCGAGTTTGAATAGAGCCGTCGGAACGGTGTTGTTGACGATTTTGATCATGCCGCCGCCGACCAGCTTCTTGTACTTAACGAGTGCCAAATCGGGCTCGATGCCTGTGGTGTCGCAGTCCATCATGAAGCCGATCGTGCCCGTTGGTGCGAGCACTGTGACCTGCGAATTGCGATAACCGTGCTTCTCGCCGTGTGTGAGCGCGTTATCCCAAGCTTCCTTGCTGGCTTCGATCAGCTTGGGCAATTGCTTATCGTTCACCACAGAGGACACAGAAGAACCAATGTTGTTGACGCTTGCTCTGTGCATCCTGATTACGTCCAGGAATGGCTCGCGGTTGACATAGAAGCCGGGGCAGGCTGCGCCGGTGATCTCTGCGGTTTGCGTAAGCGGAGTCGCCGGAGCTAGCTGCGTGCACAGCTCCGCGATCTGGGACGACTGGTAGTACGCCTCGCCGCACATGATGGCCGTTACGCAGGCGGCGTAGTCGCGTCCGGCATCGGAATCGTATGGAAGACCTGCGGCCATCAGCAATCCGCCGAGATTGGCGTAGCCGAGTCCCAGCGGGCGGTAGTCGTGCGAGTTGCGCGCGATTGCTTCGGTCGGATAGCCCGAGCTATCCACCAGGATCTCCTGCGCTGTGATCAGCAAGTCGCAGGCAAACTTGTAGGCTTCGATGTCGAAGCTGTTGTTCGTGTAGAACTTCAGCAGGTTGATGCTGGCGAGATTGCAGGCCGAATCGTCGAGGAACATGTACTCCGAGCAGGGATTCGAAGCATTGATGCGCGCCGTGTTTTTCGACGTGTGCCACTTGTTGATGGTGGTGTCGTACTGCATGCCGGGATCGCCGCAGTAGTACGTTGCTTCTGCGATCTTGCGGAGCAGATCTTTGGCCTTCTTCGACGCGAACGGCTTCTTCTCCTTCACGCTGCGGGTAAAGAAGTTCTCGTCGTTGATAGCCGCGTTCATGAATTCGTCGGTCACCCGCACCGAGTTGTTTGCGTTCTGGAAGAAGATCGACGAATAGGCCGGTGAGTCTGGTGTGCTGCCGTCGTAACCTTCGCGGATCAGCGCCCAGGCTTTAGCCTCTTCCTCCCGCTTGCAATCGATGAACTCTTCGATGTCGGGGTGATCGACATTCAGGATCACCATCTTGGCTGCACGCCGAGTTTTCCCGCCTGATTTGATCACGCCGGCAAAGGCGTCGAATCCGCGCATGAAGCTCAGAGGACCTGACGCTGTGCCTCCGCCGGAGAGCTGCTCGGTCGAAGAGCGCAGAGGAGAAAGATTGGTGCCGGTTCCCGATCCCCACTTGAAGAGCATGCCTTCGGTCTTGGCCAATGTAAGAATGGAGTCGAGTGAGTCTTTCACCGAGTTGATGAAGCAGGCGGAGCACTGCGGATTACGATATCCGGTCACGCCAAACTGCACGCTTCCCAATTCGGGATTCCAGTGCCAGTTCTGCGCGTCGGAGTTGGGCTCGAGACGGTCGCATCCTACGTTGAACCATACCGGCGAATTGAACGCAGCGCGCTGGTCGAGGAGGATGTAGGCGAGCTCGTCATGAAATGTGTCGGCATCCGAGCGAGTGGCAAAGTAGCGGCCATTGACTCCCCAGTCGCGAATGGTCTCGGCCACCCGGCCCACCAGGGCGCGAACTCCGCTTTCGCGTTCGGGGGTTCCCACGGCTCCATGCAGATACTTGCTGGCAACGATGTTGGTTGCGGTCATCGACCAATCTTTAGGAGTCTCTACATTTTTCTGCTCAAAGATCGTCTTGCCCTGTGCGTCGGTAATCGACGCCGTACGCAGCTCCCACTGGAACTGGTCGTAGGGCGATGTACCCGGCTTGGTGAAGTAACGACGGAATTGGAGACCTGGCGCTTTCTTAGTTGCAGGGGTGGAGGCTGCGGGCACCGTCTTCGCGGTTGCTCCGGTTGCCACTTGCGTCTTATGAATACTTTCCGCCATGGGGCTCCTACTCAGGGATTCGCTGTTTTCAGTCTGCGATCGGCACTAGGCTGTCGGCTCTCGGCGTTCGGCCAGTAATCCGTTTTTTGAATTACAGAAAAACCGATTGGCCGAAAGCCGACAGCCACTTCTTGGGGTCACCGCTGGCACCCTGTTAATGGTTTTTCTCATACGGACGCTCACCTCTGACCGTCCAAGGGGTCCGACGCAAATTGGATGATTTTGCGATTTGATGAATCCGAGATTTGCGGTCTTGGGAGACATCGCTTTGAAACTCACCCGATCGCAAAACCATTCCGATGGGGAGGGCTACTGCACCCGCTGCCTCGACTTTCAGGAGTGGGTGGAAACGTAAGTTACACCTGCATATTGGGTCTGTCAATAGTCTAGCCCTATATATTGTAGCCGAAATGCAGAGCAGCTGCTGAACGGTTAACCCCTTGCTGTTCAATGCCCGACAGGACCGAACGGTTGTTTTTGGCGGAATTCGGATTGTTAATAATTTGTGGATAACAGGTGCGGCCCAGCCCGCACCTGTTCGTCGCAGTCACCACTCCAGCGTCGCCCGTTTAACGCCGTTGGAGGCATTCGACTCTAGGGCTGTCCGCTGCCGGAAGCAATGACGCTTATCAGGGCAAAGCTGTGGACTGTTGTGGGTACTTCGGAAAAAAAGGCCGAGGCGAACACCCATTCGGCTTCGCTCAGGGCAAGCTGCGGTGACGCAGGACAGCTATCAGCACTGAGCTGTCAGCGTTCGGCCAGTAAGCTGTCTTGCTCAAACCAAGCGGACAGGCCGAAACCGCTTGCTGACAGCCCGGCAGCCGCCTCTTCGTGACCTTCGTGTTCGCTCCTCGGCCAGTCTTTTCGCTTACACTTGAAAATATGGTTCAAGGCTTTCTGAAGGCGCTCTGCCTTCTTCTACTCTCCTCGGCCGTTTGGGCTGAGGGCACTCAGCTGTGGCAACAATCCAAGTTCGAAGAGTTTGAAAAAGGGACGAGCAATGGCGTCGCGATCTCAAGCGATGGCCGCTTGCAGCTCGCCCCATCGCTGAAATCAATTTACACATCACCTTCCACGTACATTTGGCAGGTTGTGAGCGACGCGCAAGGCAATGCCTATTTAGGAGCGGGATCGCCGGCTCGCGTATATCGCGTGACTCCGGACGGCAAGGCGGCCGTGATCTTCGAAGCCAAAGAGCTTCAGGTGCAGGCGCTCGCCATCGATAGCGACGGCACGATCTACGCAGCTACCTCTCCCGATGGGCGTGTGTACAAGCTCCAGCCCAACTCGCCTGCTCCCGAAAAGAAGAAAGCAAAGAAAGAAGAGGCCACGCCATCCGAATCGACGGTTTCGAAGACCGAGACAGCCGAGGATATGTACAAGTCTTCTGTCTTCTTCGATCCCAAAACGAAATACATCTGGGACATTGAACTTGATCCGGCTGGTCCGATGTACGTTGCTACCGGCGATAATGGGCAGATCTTCAAAGTTGAGAAAAACGGAGAAGGATCGGTCTTCTTCAAGAGCGACGAAGCGCATATCCGTTGCCTGGCTCTGGTGAAGTCAACCTCCGAGCAAGAAGATGGCAAGCGCAATAAAAAGGCTGCGCCCGCATTGAGCACTGTGATTGCCGGGTCGGACGGCAGCGGGCTTGTGTATCGGATTCCGCCGGCGGGCGAGGCTTTCGTTTTGTATAGCGCTCCCAAGAAAGAGATCACCGCGCTCGCCACCGACTCTGCCGGTAACATCTTCGCTGCTGGTGTGGGAGAAAAGCGCGGGGCAGCGACTCCGGTTCCACAGCCTCCACCTCCTATCGGTGCCAGTGTTCCTGCCGTGGCTTCGGCTCCTCCGCCCGCTCTGCCCGGACAGCTAAGCGGAGGTTCCGAGATCTACTTGATCTCCAGCGATGGATCCCCGAGCCGCATCTGGACGTCGAAGGACGATCTTGTGTACGCGCTCACCTTCGGGCCGGATGGACAGCTGCTTGCGGGTACCGGCAATCGCGGCCACATTTATGCCGTGACGCCGAATTCCAGAACGGAAATTTACCGCGATCTGGTGAAGCTCAGTGCCAACCAGATTACGTCGATGGCTCGGGCCAGCAATGGGGCGGTGTATGCAGTGACGGCCAATCTGGGAAAGCTATTTGTGCTCGGCCCTGGACGCGATCAGGCAGGAACGTATGAAAGCGACGTCTTCGATGCCAAGAGCTTCTCGCAGTGGGGACGTCCGCAAGTGCGTGGTGCCGGCGATTTTGATTTCTTTGCCCGCAGTGGGAATGTCGACAATCCCGATCGCAACTGGAGTCCATGGACCAAGATCGATCTCAAAACGGCCGGGCGGCTGTCGATCCCGGCGGCGCGCTTTGTGCAATGGAAAGTGTCGTTACATCCTGGAAATCCGAATACCCAGATCGAAAACGTGGCGATCAATTACCTGCCGAAGAATATTGCTCCCGTAATGGAGGATATCAACGTGCAAGTTGGCGCGCGCATCACCTCTTTGCCTGTGCAGAAACCAACCAGCGAGAGCGTAAACATTCCCTTGGGAAATACGCCGACGGTTGCGGCGCCTGTACGCTTTGACACGCCGCCGTCGGCGGTCAAAGATCGTGACTACATTGCCATGCGCTGGGGCGCACATGACGACAATGACGACGACCTTGTCTACTCCATCTACTACCGAGGCGACAACGAGAGCGATTGGAAGCTGCTGAAGGACAACATCACTGAGAAGTATTACTCGTGGGATTCGAGCCTGCTGCCGGATGGAGGGTATGTAGTGCGCATCGTGGCCTCGGACGCTGCTTCGCACTCGCCAGACGAGGCGCTCAGTGACGAGAAGATTAGTTCACGCTTTGAAGTCGACAGCACGCCTCCTGTGGTTCAATCCCTCCAAGCCAAGGTGGAGGGAAACACCATGCACATCAGCTTCCGCGCCGCTGACAGTTTTTCACCCATTAAACGCGCTGAATACTCAATCGACGCCGGCGAATGGCATTACGTGGAGCCCGTAGGAAAGCTTTCCGACTCACCAACGGAGGAGTACGACTTTTCGGCTGCTCTGTTGCCGCCTGGGGAGTCTCAAGTCATCCTTGCGGACAATGCCAAAAAACCGGGCAAGCGGTCGCGTATGCGTGATGGTGGTGGCGACGATCCAAGCCAAGTCGTCAATTCTGGCGAGCACGTTATAGTCGTGCGCGTTTGGGATCGCTTCGACAATATGTCAGCGGCAAAAACGGTCACGAAGTAAACGTGGGGTTCCGGCCGGTATCAGGCTGAAAAGCGCAGTATTGTTAGGCTAACTTACACTCCATACTTCACGCATCAATTGATGATTTTTGGTCCGCTGCAGGCCGAGGGCATGGGCACGCTTACACCGGCCGAGGGCGGCCGGAACCCATGTAGTCCAAAGCTCCGATATAATCGGCAGTTTCGTCTGCAGGCTGCTCCCACCTGCATAAGCATCAGCATCCTTATTGGAGGGTTCTCCATGCCAAAAACCCAGGTCGACACGATTACCTCGCCTAACGGTCTTAGCCAAGCAATGGAGTTCGAACTCGCGCTCGAATTCACTCGCATCGTGGAAGAGGCGGCGATCGAATCGGCAAAAACGATGGGCATGGGGGACCGTCCTAAGTCGGACCAAGTCGCGACCGAGGCGATGCGCCGCGCGATGGATTCGGTGCCAATGCGTGGCACGATTGTCATCGGCGAAGGTGAACGGGATCAGGCTCCGATGTTGTATATCGGCGAGAAGGTCGGAGCGAAACATCCCGAGAGCACGGCATTTCCGGAAGTGGATATCGCCGTTGATCCATTGGAAGGAACGAATCTGTGCGCTACGGGAGCCGCCAACGCGATTACTGTTCTCGCGGCTTCGGAACGCGGCGGGCTGCTGCACGCACCAGATTGCTACATGGAAAAGCTGGTTGTTGGACCGCCGTGCAAGGATGGAATCGATCTCGACGCTCCGGTGAAGTACAACTTGAAGATGATTGCCAAGAGCCTTGACCGCGATGTGAAAGACCTTGTGGTCATCGTGCTTGATCGTCCCAGGCACGAAAAGCTTATCTCCGAGATCCGCGCGACGGGGGCACGAATAAAGCTAATCGGCGACGGAGATCTTTCGGCGGGAATCGCCGCGGCAGTGATGGGAACCGGTGTCCACGCGGTAATGGGTGTTGGTGGAGCGCCTGAAGGTGTAATAACCGCGGCTGCGATGCGCTGCCTGAACGGCGAGATCTTTGCGCGGCTGGTGGTGGACAAACCGGAGCTGGAAGAGCGAGTGAAGAATATGGGTATCAAGGATTCGAAGAAGGTTTATCTCGCTAAAGACCTGGCGCCGGGCGAGAACATCGTTTTCGCCGCCACCGGCGTGACCGATGGATCGTTGCTCAAAGGCGTGCGCTTCTTTGGGGATGGAATCCGCACTCAGTCACTGGTCATGACGCGCAGTACAGGCAAGGTGCGCTTTATCGATAGCATCCACGTGCATCAGGAGCCGGATTTCAAGGTGCGTTTCTAGAACCTACAGCTGTCAGCTCGCAAGGTTTTCTCGTATCCTGCGGGATGCCATAGTGGCCGAAAGCAGATCGCCGAAAACCGACAGCCAAAACAGAAATGGGAAATACCAACAAGAAATCTCGCTTGGCCGCAGAGGAACTTCTTCGTAACGGCTGTATCGCACTCGACTGGATTGCTAAGTACCTGGAGCGTGCGCCGGAGTTTCCGGTACTCTCGCAAGTGAAGCCCGGCGAAGTGTTCGCGTCTCTTCCGCATCAGGCGCCCTCCGCTCCGGAACCGCTGCCAGCTATCCTGAGAGACCTCGAAAGCAAGATCCTCCCGGGCATCACGCACTGGCAGTCACCAAATTTCTTCGCGTATTTCCCCGGCAACAGCTCGCCGCCTTCATTAGTTGGGGATCTACTTTCGTCAGGCATCGGGGTGCAGGGAATGCTGTGGCTGACGAGTCCGGCCTGCACTGAACTCGAAATGCGCATGCTCGACTGGCTGGTTGAGATGCTCGACTTGCCCAAACATTTTCTGTCGACCAGTTCTGGCGGCGGTGTGATCCAGGATTCTGCTTCCAGCGCGAATCTCTGCGCTGTGCTTGCGGGTCGCGAGCGAGCGACGCACTTCGGGTCAAATGAGAATGGTTGCGATCAGCGACTGAGTGCGTATACGTCGGCTCAGGCACACTCCTCGATGGAGAAAGCCATTAAGGTTGCCGGGATTGGCCGCAAGAACCTGCGCGTAATCGAAGTGGATGAGCAGTTTCGGATGAGACCGGCGGCGCTGGCGCGAGCGATTCAACAAGACACGGCAGCGGGGCGTGTTCCCTGCTTTGTGGGTGCTACCGTCGGCACTACGTCCACAATGTCTATTGATCCTGTGCCAGAGATTGGGACGATTTGCCGCGAGCACAATATCTGGCTGCATGTAGATGCCGCCATGGCAGGAACGGCAGCGCTTTGCGAAGAGTTCAGATCCATCCATAAAGGGCTCGAACTGGCAGACAGCTACTGCTTCGATTGCCACAAGTGGATGTTCACGAACTTCGACTGCACCTGCTTCTACGTCCGCGACCGGAAAGAACTGACTGAAACGCTGACGATCACCCCTGAGTATCTACGCAATACAGCGTCAGCGACCGGCGCCGTCGTGGACTTTCGCGACTGGCACATTCCTCTCGGCCGGCGCTTTCGCGCGCTGAAATTGTGGCTTGTGATCCGCTCTTACGGTGTTGAAGGTCTGCGGGCGATGGTCCGGACTCACATCGAACTCACAAATGAATTCGTCAGCTGGCTTAGAGCCGATTCCCGCTTTGAGATTGTGGCTCCTGTTTCCTTGAATCTGGTTTGCTTCCGCCTGAAAGGTCCGGATTCAGCAAGCGAAGCTCTGATGCAGAGGCTGAATTCGTCAGGCAAGTTGTTTCTGTCCCACACCAAACTCAACGGACGATTTGTGATCCGCATGTGCATTGGTCAAACCTACACTGACGAGGAGCACGTACGTTCCGCCTGGCGGGAGATTCAGCAACATGCCACGGAACCGGCAATGGCTGCCGGATAACAGGCACTTTCTGCATCTTTCTACGCGCCGCCGAAATCCAAACCCTCACTGTAGTATGGACTTGAGCGAGAGAGGCCTGATTGGACCAGGAATGTCTTCCCTTCCGTGATGTGCCCGGCACCTCCCGCCTTTTTCTCGATTTTCTACGCGGTGATCCACAGGCTCGGCCCTTCTATCCCACCTCCACACTCTCCTTAGACGAGCTCGCAGCTAGAGCTGGCAGCGTGAGCATCCCGGTTGACCGTCGGCAACGGGTCACGGACGTCCTGCTCAAACAAAATCTTGCCTGGAATGCAGGCCCGGAGGTTCTCAGCAACATCGAGAAACTTCGCGACGGAGCTTGTGCCGTTGTCAGCGGCCAGCAGATAGGTCTGTTTCTTGGACCGGCTTACACGCTTTATAAGGCCATCTCGATCATTCGGCTTTCACGCGAGCTCACGGCAAGAGGAGTGGAAGCGGTTCCGATCTTTTGGCTTGCCTCAGAGGACCACGATTTGGCCGAGGTAAACCATGTTTTCATGCCTGATACTCAGGGTGAGTTGCAGAGACTGGAAACGTCTTCCGAAGGCTGCCCCGGTTGTCCGGTCGGGACTGTGGTTCTTGGAAATGACCTCGGATGGCTCGCGGACCGACTGCAGGGGCTTGTTGGCGAATCGGAGACGATTGACCTAGTGCGCTCGAGTTACAGTCCGGGAAAGACGCTCTCCTCTTCCTTCGCGGCTTTGATGAGCAAGATCTTCTCTCGATATGGCTTGATCCTGCTGGAACCATCAGATAAAGAGCTCCATAAAATTGGTGCTCCGCTGCTGCGTTCGGCGGCCGAATACTCGGATGAGTTAACCCGCGCGCTGCTCTCACGATCAAAGGAGCTCGAAACAGCTGGTTATCATGCGCAGGTGAAGGTCACACAGGCGTCGACGCTTCTGTTTTTTTCCAGAGAGGAAAAGCGGCTCGCGATTCATCGGAAAAATGGAGCCTTCAGCGCCAACGGCCAGCAATGGTCCCAAAATGAGCTGCAGCGCCAGATTGAGTCTAATCCGGAATTATTCACCGCAAATGTTTTGTTGAGACCGGTCCTGCAAGACTATCTGCTGCCGACAGCAGCGTACGTCGCTGGCCCCGCCGAGACCGCCTACTTTGCTCAGGTGCAGGTTGTTTACGAACGTCTGATGGGCCGGACCACGCCCGTTTGGCCTCGCTTCTCGACTACTTTGATCGAGGCGCGTCTCGCCAGCTGGATGCGCAAGTACGGGCTCAGGCTGCGCGATGTGCTCCAACCTAAAGAAGACTTCCTGACGGCGCTGGCGCGGAGGACGATTCCCTCTGACATAAAAGATGATTTCGATCGTAGCCGCGAGCACCTCGAACGCCTGCTGACTCCACTACTCCGCGCTTTGGAAAAGCTCGATCCGACCGTCGGGTCGGCCGGCGAGATCGCGGCGCGCAAGATGCGCCATCAACTTCAGCGACTGGAATCGCGAGCCGCACGCGCCCATCTCCGCCGCGAGCAGGTTCTGGACCGGCACGCGAGCATGCTCAGTTCACTGCTGTTTCCCGAAAGGGAACTTCAGGAGCGCCGGCTGGCGGGGATTTATTTTCTGGCTAAATATGGCGTCGACCTGATCGATCGTCTGCTCGAAGATTACCGTCCAGAATGCCACGACCATCAGGTGATTGCACTGGCGTAACGGCTTCTTCAGAACGGTGCTGCGTATAATGTTTGGTATCTTTCGCCTCTAAATTGCGCCGCTACAACTCTGATATCTCGAAAAACAAGGGGGGATCAGGGTCGAATTGGCTGACAGGTTTGTATGTCTCTTTTTTGGCTACGTATCGCCGTAGGTTTGTATGGTCTCAGCATGCTCTACGCGCTCGTAGCGCTACTGCGACGCCGTGAAATTCTGTCGCGCGCAACTCTGCCAATCGCTGGCGTGGCGGTCACACTGCATTTCGTCGCTTTAGTGGAGGCGTTCATTGCCGGTGGCATGGCCGGCAATCCGCTGCATCAGTCGGAATCATTGCTTGCTTTTCTTATGATGCTGCTGTTCATCGGGGTCTTCTACTTATATAGAACAACATCACCGGGCATCGTCGTTTTACCGATCGCTTTCCTGTTATCACTTTCTGCCGCATTGGCACAGAGCGCCCCACCGGTGATTTCACCTCTATTGCGTAATGGGTGGATCTACACACACATCATCCTGATCCTGGTGGGATATTCCGCGCTATTTTTCAGTTTCATCGCAAGCGTCCTTTATCTGCTACACGAACGCAGCCTGAAACGCAAAGACCTGAACGGAATCGCCGGAAAACTTCCGGCCCTGGAGACAATCGACAACATCGGTTATCGCCTGCTCCTCATCGGCTTCCCATTCATGACCATCGGACTAATCGCGGGTTCCGTGATTGCCCAGATGGAGTACGGGTCCAGTTATTTCCAGGATCCCAAGATCATCCTTAGCTTGCTGATGTGGGGCGTTTACACAGTGATGCTCTTCACGCGATGGAACTCCGGGTGGCGAGGACGCCGCGCCGCGTTGCTGTCTGCTTTTGCCTTCGCTGCTGCGCTTAGCGTCTGGGCAGCCAATTACTTCAGCGGCGTCCACAGGTTCGTCTCGCGATGAAGCTCCAACTCCTCGGCGTGAACCACAAGACCGCTCCTGTCGAAGTACGTGAACGGCTCGCAGTTCCGGAGTGGCGTCTGGAGGAGGCTACACGGAAGTTGCTGCAGCATACCGGGGTCGCGGAGTGCGTTGTCTTCTCGACTTGCAACCGCGTGGAGTTTGCCGTGGCTTCTGAAAGCGGCGTTGATCTGCACAGCTTCATTCGCGACTACCTGCTGACTGATGTATCGGCATTGCGTGAGTATCTCTACGAACACAGCGGGGACGATGTCGTGCGACACGTCTTCCGCGTCGCAGCGAGTCTCGACTCGATGATCATAGGCGAGTCTCAGATCCTCGGACAGGTCAAGCATTCCTATGCCATCGGCAAAGCCGTAGGTTCAGTTCACTCGAACCTCGATGCCCTGCTCAGCCGCGCCTTTTCCGTAGCGAAGCGCGTGCGAACCGAAACCGCGATCGGCAGTTCCGTGGTATCTGTCGCATCCGTGGCAGTGGAACTGGCGAGGAAAATCTTCGGCAGCCTGCATGGTCGAACGGTTTACGTCGTGGGCGCCGGTAAGATGAGTGAATTAGCTGCTCGCCATCTGCGATCGCACGGAGCCGAGACGATCTTTGTCTCCAATCGCACACATGAAAGCGCACTGAGAATGGCGGAGCGAGTAGGCGGCACGGCGATTCATTTTGATCAGCTCTACGGCACTGCCGATCAGGCCGACATCGTGATCACCTCCACCGGAGCGCCTCACGCAATCTTCCGGCGGGACCACGGCGAGTTGTTCATGCATCGCCGCAAGAACCGTCCGATGTTTTTCATCGACATCGCGGTTCCGCGCGACGTGGATGCGAGCATGAGCCAGGTGGAAGGAATTTTCGTCTATGACATTGACGATCTTCAGCATGTAGTCGAAGCCAATGTGAGCGATCGCGGACGCGAGGCTGCGCGCGCCGAGCAGTTAGTCGAGGAAGAAGTCGAGCGCTTCAGGCGGCGCATCCAGAGCTTGGATGCTGTCCCGACGATCGTGGCTCTGCAGCAACGACTTGAACAGATTCGACAGTCCGAAGTCGATCGGCTTCGTGGCCGACTCGGTCCGCTTTCCCCGGAACAAGAGACTGCGATCGAGAACCTCACTCGAAGTATTGTGAACAAGATCCTGCACGCTCCCATCACGACGCTCAAAGGCTTTAGCGGATCCGACCAGCTTGCCTCAACCGCGGAGTTTCTGCGTTCCATCTTTGGAATCGAGAACGATGCTTCGCACTGGAATGGAGCATCAGGCATCTCTAAGGACGACATCTCGAAGGCTTCTGATAAGCCGCTGGATCACACGCTCTCCGTCGCCTCAGACGAGAACGAAATTGCCGAGCAGAAGCCCGGTTCTCGCCGCTAATGGCTCGCCTTCGTATCGGATCACGTGGATCTCAACTTGCCCTGTGGCAAGCTAATCACATCGCCGCCCTTTTGCGGGGACGAGGGCACGATGTATCTATCGAGGTAATTAAGACCACCGGCGACAAGATTACGGATGTAGCCTTGGCCAAGGTCGGGACCAAGGGTATGTTTACGAAAGAGATCGAAGAAGCCCTTTCGGAGCATCGTGTCGATCTCGCTGTGCACAGTCTGAAAGACCTGCCTACGGAGCTCTCTCCCGGATTTCTGCTGGCGTCAGTACCAGAACGGGAAGATGCGCGAGATGCCTTCCTCTCTGTCCGCTATTCGCATCTTGAAAAGCTGCCAAAGAATGCGCGCCTCGGAACCAGCAGTCTGCGTCGCCAGGCACAGTTGCACTCACTCCGTGCCAACCTCGAGATCATTCCGCTTCGCGGTAACGTCGATACTCGACTGCGAAAGCTCCACAGCGGCGAGTTTGATGCGATCATTTTGGCGGCTGCTGGCGTGACCAGATTGGGACTGACTCAGATGGTCCGGCACCATTTCGAACCGACAGAGATATGTCCCGCTGCCGGACAGGGCGCACTCGCGATCGAGACTCGCGCAGACGACGCTGCGACGATCGAGACGGTAACATTCCTCGATCATCCGCACACGCGTGCAGCAGTCGCATGCGAACGAGCAACGCTGAATCGACTAGGCGGCGGATGCCAGGTCCCAATCGGAGCTTATGCGGAACCCACTCAGCGAGGCCTATTGCTCCAGGCCGTGGTCGCCAGTCCCGATGGAAGCTCGATCATTCGAGAAAAGAGAGAGGGGTCCGATCCAGAGCGGCTTGGAGTAGAAGTCGGGCAGGCCCTGCTCTCGCGAGGGGCCAGCAAAATCCTCGACACAGTTTACGGGAAAGAGGCTTCCGTACCTCAGCAACCGTAGTATCCTGCTTTCTTCGCATGGCAATGGCAAAGAAGAAACCCGTCGATCCCCAGGCGCACCGCGTGGCAGAGTTGGTCACTTCCGGCCCGCTGGCCGGCAAGCTCATTGTTGTGACACGCGCTCACAGACAAGCCGATGACCTTTGTTCTTTGCTGAAACAATTTGGTGCAGAGGTGATTGAAGCACCCGTCATCGAGATCCGCGAACCGGATTCATATGATGCGCTCGACACCGCACTTAAGGGCATCCTTCAATACGACTGGCTGATCCTCACCAGCGTGAACGGAGTGGAAGCGATGTTTTCGCGGCTCGAGCCGCTCGGCCTGAGTATCGATTCGCTCCAACATCTGAAGATTGCAGCCATCGGCCCGGCCACGGAACAGCGCATTCAGGATCATGGGCTGGTTGTGGACGTTGTGCCTCCCCAGTACGTCGCTGAAGAAATCGTACGATCTCTCCGAAAGCTCGTAAAGAGCGAGAAAGTTCTGCTGGTTCGAGCGAAGGTTGCGCGCGACGTAATTCCCGACGAACTACGCGCGGCAGGCGCACACGTCGACGTAGTAGAGGCTTATCAAAGTGCAATTCCCGAGAATGCGAAGTCGCGCATGCAAAGTGTCTTCACTGATCGTCCACTTCCGGATGCCATCACTTTCACAAGCTCCTCGACCGTGCAGAACTTCTTTACGGTTGTGGTCGGCACGGACATTCCCACGAAGCTTTCGCAGGTGAAGTTTGCCTCGATTGGCCCCGTGACTTCAGGCACGATGCGTGAATATGGATTGCGCGTAGACGTTGAAGCCGATGAGTATACGATGGAAGGCCTCACTCAGGCCCTTGTGAGGCACTTCGGGAACTGATCAAAGCCCCGCGCTGACATCAAAACGGCGCCTATCTGTTCGCAAAGTTGTATTTTTTCTTTGGACCCTCGGAAGCGTAGAAGCCAGCTAGCGACGCCAAGGCATCCAAGCTGGTTGGGTCAGCTTGAAAGGCCTTCAGATACAAATCTTCCAAATCGCCATTCTTTTTCTCTATGCGAGCGAGCTGCGCTTGCGCTAGATAGCCCTTTGATCGGTCGATTTTGCCAATCTGATTGGCAAATTGATGCGCTTTCTCTTTGCTACCGCCCAGCATGGCAGGCGACTGCTCGTAATACATCATCATCCCGAAAAGGCAATTGGGATTCGCTGGCTCGAGTTTCAAAGCGGTTTCCAGTTCAGCGCGTATTCGTTTCGCTAGCGAGATTTTTCTGAAGAACTTCGCATGATTTGTTTCCTCACTCAGCACACTGGCGAGCTGCAAATGGTAGGCCGCCTTCTTCGAATTGGCTTTCACTGCAGCTTCGGCTAGCTGCAGAGCTTCGTTGTGATTTCCCAGATTCTGCTTAAATCTTGATTGAAAATATAAAATTGTTGCGTCGTAATCCTCGTCAGCAGAAATCGCTTGAAATAATTGTCCGAAATTCGCCTCCTGAGGATGGAAAGCGTTACCATTTTGGGAATGGACGCACGTCGAGAAGACAGCTAAGACTACAACGCACAAAAGAGAGCGGGGCGGCAGAAGAAACTCCAAACTGACCTGCCGCAGAGCATAGCATGATCGTCTGCCAGGAGCGCAAAGTTGACGCGTGAATTTGGACTACGTGAAAGTCCCTAATTCATATCGTCCGCGCATCAAATGCTGTCCCGCATGCGTTGCATCTCTTTCCGTCTTTCCGCGGAGAATGCTCGGACTTCCTCCAGCGGATAAGTGGTTCCTCGCCACACGATTCCGCCGTGCACGAGTGAGCTTATGGCGGAATTCAGCAACGTACAGATGAACATGACCGTGGATAGTGGATGAGTCAAGAAGAACCAAGCGGACATTCCGAACTGACGCCCCATTCGCCAATAAAGTAAAGCGATCGAGAAGACGCCTACGCCGAATCCAAACTTCGCAATTCCAGGAGCGAGACCTAGTCCGACCCACGGACCCAACTGATAGATTGCCGCCGCTATAGAGGCCAAGACCGCTAGCCGCCATCTGAAATGCAGCAGGCTGAAAGCGTTCTTGCGCAAATTTCGCACCACGCCCAACGCCCCCTCTGCCCATCGCAAGCGAACGAGATTGTTACCTACTACGCAATCCTGCCTCAGACGATGGCCCTTGACGGCTCCCCCAAGTCTTAGATCATCGATCACTTCCATGCGCAGCGCCTGATACGTACCGAGTTTCTCGTAGGCGCGGCGTCGAATTAGATTGAATGCCCCGGCTCCAATAAAATCGGGCGCGTCACGATCCTTCACCCTCCACGGGCGCAGCAGGAGCGATGAAGCGATGCCAAAGAAGCCCAGCATCATGCGCTCGCCGAATCCATTCATGATCAGCGTGGGAAAGACTACAAGGTGATCCGTAAGCGTTGATTCGCCATAGGCGAGAGTGCGTCGCAGGGCGTCTTCACGAAAAATAACATCGCCGTCCGTGAATAGGATCCAATCGCTCTGCGTTTCGCTGGCACCACGCCACATCGCGTGAGTTTTCCCCAACCATCCGGGAGGCAGCTCACTGATATGTAATACGCGAAGTTTTCCCGGCGATTCTGTTTCGACCTCATCCATGATCGATCCCGTAGCATCGGTGGACCGATCATCCACAGCAAGAGTCTGCAGATTCGGATAATCCTGAGCTATCAAGGAGCGCAGGCATCGGTTGATGGTTGCACCCTCGTTCCGCGCTGGAACGATCACCGCAACAGTTGGCTGTGGCCCTTCAGGTCGAGGTAGCCTGTCCCATTCTGGACTGGTCACATCCGCAAGTTTGGCCATACCAAAGGCAGTGCGAAGCGAACGCCGCAGCCAGTCTGCTCCGAGCAGTATGCCGCTAATGAGCCAGATCCAGCGGCTCAAGCCGAGGCTCCTACAAGCTCCCGCTCCTGCGTTCGCGGCGGGGCGAAGCGAGTGCCCATGAAAAGAATGCCGGCCGACACAACCATCGCAACCAATGTAACGGAAAAACCAAGCCGCAGGCTGCTGCGATCAGAGATGGCCCCGATAAGAACCGGAGAAAACGCATCTCCAAAAAGATGAATGATGAACAAATTTATGCCAATCGCCGTAGCCCGAATCGGAGCGGCGACTGAATTCACGATGGCGGCGTTTAAGGGTCCTGTGTTCAGAAAGAGGAAAAACTCAGCGATCGCGAGTGACGGAAAAATCCAAGCCGGGTGTCCATAGAAGGCGTAGACTGCGCCGGGGAGAGCAAGTAAAGCGCTGAGTCCCGATATTGCATAATATGCTCCTCGCGAACGGCGCAGCCAGATATCTCCCAGCCAACCACCAACCGCTGTTCCGGCCAGTCCATCAATCACTGTGATCAGTCCAAAGTAGTAGTTTGCTCTATCGAGCGGTATGCCTCTCTCGCGCTCAAGGAATGTCGGCATCCACACGGAGATTCCGCCTATGGCGAAGGTCATCATTGCGAGACCGAGAGTAGCTGTCCAGAACGCTGGATTGCGCAGCAGCCCTCGAAAGGATGTGCGCTCAACCGTGTGCAGGGCGACTTCACTCTCGCCCCGCAGCGGCTCATCCGCTGCAAAGTAAAACCAGACAGCGACAATGAATCCCGGAATGGCACACACGTAAAAAGGAGAGCGCCATCCATATCGAGTTCCGAGAGCGCCCCCAATTATGTAGCCTAGAGCTGCGCCCATCGGGATCGCCAGATAGAAAAAAGATAGAACCCGTCCCCGCTTTTCCGGCGGAAACAGGTCGGCAATGTAGGCCGGGGCGATCAGCGAAAAAGTCGCCTCTCCAACTCCGACGACAGTGTGGCGAATCAGGAGAGAAGTGAAGTTATATGTCACCGCTGTCAGGAGAGTTGCGGCACTCCAGATCAGTGCGCCGATGGCCATTATTGTCTTGCGCGATTTCCTGTCTGCAAGAAATCCAACGCCTGGCGCGACACACATGTAGAAGAGGATGAACACCATCGTCAGTGCGCCTAGCGCGGTGTCGGAGGGATGGAACTCCCGCTTGATCAACGGTTGAACAGCAGGCAGGATATAGCGGTCGATGTAGTTGAGAAAATTGAGGGCGGTGAGCAGTGCAAGTGCAAGCAGCGGTCGCGTGGCGCGCTGCATCTTCAGGAACGTTCCTTAGAACCCGCTGCTGGACGCGGCCAGCGTGCCTCAACCGTTGTTCCGATTCCGCCTCGCGGACGAAAGACGCCTCGTACTACCGCCCATTCCGGATCGGCGGCGCTCACAATATCTTCGAGCACGCGATTCACAATGTTTTCCTGGAAGATACCGAGGTTGCGATAGCAGGTCAGATATTCCTTTAGCGACTTCAATTCGAGACAGCGTTTACGTGGCATATAACGGATTGTGAGAAGGCCGAAATCAGGCAATCCTGTTTTCGGACATACGGATGTGAATTCCGGTATATCAATGTCTATCTCATAAGCGGGAAATTGATTCGGCCAGGTCTCGATTTCAGGAAAGGCAAAATCCAATCCGGACTTTGCATGTTCTGGCGTGTATGCGGGAGCTCGGGACATCCTCCCTATTGTAACGGTGCTTGGTACAGACGCCGCATGCTGCGTCTACACCAATCAGGCAGCCTTGGGCATCTCGACTGCCTGCCCAGGTGCGACGCGCTGCTGTCCTTGCAGTCTCTTGCCCTCGGCTTTCAGAAGCTCTGCGTTCAACTCAGCCCCGATCAGAATCGCGATGCTGCTCACGTACAGCCAGAACAAGAGAGCGATGACGGCGCCGATCGTCCCATAGGTTTTGTTGTAGTTGGCGAAGTGCGATACATAGACGTTTACGGCAGCCGAAATCAGAATCCAGAGCACTGTTCCGAGAAGCGCGCCTGGCAGCGTGTGCTTGAACCTCTGCTTCACATTGGGTCCGAAGAAGTACAGCAGCTCCATCGAGAGCACAATGCAGAGTCCAATGATGCCCCAACGCAGGAGCGGCCAACTCCGCTCGAATACATATGAGAGGTGAAGGACATTGCTCAGGAAGTGACCACCGCGGTCGCCCACCATCGTGAGCAACATGGCAATCGCCATCAGGCCACCGGTCATAAACGTCAGTTCCACAGCCAGCAGTCGCTGTTTCAGCATTTGCCGGCTGGTACGGGCATCGTAGGCGATGTCGAGCGCATCGATCATTGCCGAGAAACCGCCCGAAGCAGCCCATATGGTCCCGGCAAGCCCAATCGAGAGTAATCCTCCGCGATTCGGGGTTAGTACGCTCTGGAGAATCCTGCGAACCAATCCCATTGCCTCAGATGGAACGAAACGGGCGGCGAAGTCCATGCTCTGGTTGAACAAGTTAGGAATGGGCAGGTAACCGAGCAGCGTGGCCAACGCAATGAGGAGGGGAAACAGCGACAGAAGGAAGTAGTAGGAAAGCCCGGCCGCCATGTTCAGCACACGTGTGCGTTGCACTTCGCGGTACACGGCTACGGTGACTTCTCTGGCTCTTCGCAGTCCAATTCCCATAACTAAAACGTATATAGACGTAAGCTGTCATTGGACTTAGATGGAACGTTCTGTTGGTTGAGATGTCGCTGAGCCGAAATCACTCCCGTGGACATCTGATGAGAAACGGTGGCAGAGCAGGCTCAAGCTCGAGCTGCCGAAAAAAGCGCTGGCACGGTTCGATATACTTTAAGTTTGTTTCCTGATGGCAGAGCTCACGAGACAAAGCGGCAATGGAAAGCACGTTTGGCGAGGGATCATTATCGCCATCCTTGCCGTTATTGTGCTCGCCGCATTCATCTCCAGCCGCAAGGGCGAAGTTTCCGTCAGAGTCGACCACGTAACCAAGCAAGACCTCGTCACGACGATCTCCACCAATGGCAAAGTCGAGCCTATACAAAACTTCGAGGCTCATGCTCCTGCTGCGACGACGGTTCGAAACACTTACGTCCGCGAAGGCCAGCGAGTCCATAAGGGCGATCTCCTGATGCAACTTGACGATGCCGATGCGCGCGCCCAGGCAGCGCGAGCGTTGGCGCAGATGAAAGCCGCAGAGGCCGACCAGCACGCTATCAATACCGGGGGAACGCAGGAAGAAGTGTTGAATACCCGCTCCGAGCTGGTAAAGGCACAAGCCGAGCGCGATGCTGCGCAAAAGAACTACGACGCTCTGCAAAAATTGGCTCAAACGGGAGCTGCAGCTCCGTCCGAAGTCCGCGAAGCAGCAAATCGCCTGACGGCGGCTCAGGCCCAACTCAAGGTGCTGCAAGACAAGCAACAAGATCGCTACTCCCGTCCGGAAGTAAATCGCGTTGAAGCCCAGGTCGATCAGGCCCGCGCTTCCTACACCGCAGCTCAGGACCTGCTGGCGCACAGTGCAATCCGCGCTCCCTTCGACGGTACGGTGTACTCCATTCCCATCAAGCAGGGTGAATACGTTCAACAGGGGGAGCTTCTCATTCAGCTTGCAGATCTGCATCGCGTGCAGGTACGCGCCTTTGTCGACGAGCCCGAATTGGGAAAGCTGGGAGTAGGCCAGCCTGTGACGGTCACCTGGGATGCCCTTCCGGGAAAGACGTGGCGCGGCGAAATCAGTCAGATGCCCTATACCATCACCACTTACGGAACCCGCAATGTTGGGCAGGTTCTGTCCTCAGTTGACAACGAGGACAGCCGCCTCTTGCCGAACATCAACGTCACGGTGAACGTCAGTATTGCAAACAAAAAAGACATAGTGACCATAGCCCGCGAGGGTCTGCATGAAGACGAGAACGGACGCTATGTGTATGTGGTTCGAAATGGACATCTGGAACGTCAGGCGGTGGAGGCCGGCATCGCAAACAATACCCGCATTGAAATCATGACCGGCCTCCAGCCAGGAGAACTCGTTGCTCTCACCAGCATGAACCCGGCTACTCCACTACGACCTGGACTTGAGGTTCGCGCCCGGTAAACTTCTGATGCCAGTCCCCCGCTTGTTCTCATTAGTTTTAACCTTTGTACTCGCGCTTTCGGCAGTCTCGCCGGCAAACGCGCCGCTTGACTCGGTTCACCAGCTACTCGTGAACGGCGAAGCTGATGCAGCGATTCGGATGTTGAAGACATCTCTGAGCACGAATCCGTCCGGAGCAGCAGAGCACAATCTTCTGTGCCGCGTTCACTATGCTGAGGAGAGCTGGGACGCCGCCGTTTCCGAATGCGAGCGCGCGGCAAAACTGAATCCAAACAGTAGCCTTAATCAGCTCTGGCTCGGGCGAGCCTATGGCGAGAAGGCGGAGCACTCAAGCTGGTTCACTGCAATTAACCTCGCAAAGAAAACGCGGATCGCATTTGAAAAAGCCGTGGAACTAGATCCGAGGAACATCGAAGCCCGATCGGACCTGAGCGAGTACTACATTGAAGCGCCGGGCTTCCTCGGTGGTGGCACCAATAAGGCTGCCGCCCAGGCAAACGCAGTTGAAAAAATCGAGCCGGCAACTGCGTATTGGATTCGCGCCCGCATCGCTGAGCATGAAAAACACAACAGCGATGCCGAGCAGCAATATAAGAAAGCTCTGCAAGCTGATCCTGGCCATCGCCGCATCTTCGATCTCGCTTCGTTTTATCGACGCGCCAACCGTCTTGATGAGCTCGAAGCAGCCGTAAAGCAATCGGCAAAACTGAACACGAAAAACGATTCCGCTCTCTTCGACTCTGCGTCCCTGCTCCTTCGCGTGAACCGGAACCTCCCGCTCGCAGTGACGCTACTACAGCGCTACATCGATCAGGGCGAAAAGTCCGAGGATGCTCCTGTTTTCCAGGCGCAGTATTTACTAGGCCAGGTGCTCGAAAAATCCGGTGACGCAGCCGGAGCAAAGAAGGCTTATCTAACTGCCAAAGCTAGTGCTAGCGACTTCGCACCGGCTACTGCGGCCTTGAAGAGACTAGGCGCCTAAATCAATTTGGGAATAGCGCGCGCTCACGGGCTCGCCCTTCGGCCTGACACTTCGTGCTCTGTTTGAGGAAGAAACGCGTCATAGAGAGAAACTACCTTCATCGCCTGCCGCAATTGATCGAGAGAAGCTTTGCTGGTGATGTCGATCTGGACAGACTCGCCGGGAAGCAGGTCTATGTAATTATCCGAAAACTTTGCATCGAGATCGCCGAAGGAGAGATACACATCTCGCGCGACCTGCGAAGACTGCAGAGTCACTCGATATGAATTCCCAGTGCTCTCAATGCTCGCCTTGATCTCCGGCCGTGGCAGGCGAATATCCTTCATTGTTGCGAAGAAATACAGATTGCGAGATACAGACTTGCCCGCTACCAGGAGCTGAGAATCGATGAAGACCTGCTCGCGTTGGCGCTGAGCTAAGAGCTCCGTCACGGGCAAGCTCAAGTAAACATCGCTGGCAAGAGGTTTCACCTGAATATTTGCGGACTTCTCTTCGAGCACCTTGCCGGCCAAATCCACCAACCGTACGCGCAACTGGGCTGGCTGAACTTGCTGCTTGTCCGAAACAACGTAAATCTGCAGTGCGCTGTTCTCTTCGTTTGGACTCACCAGCAGATCGTTGTAGAAGCGTCGCGCATAGTACTGCAATGCCTTCCAACGCCCGTGATAGTCGATGCTTGACCACGACGCCACTGGCCAGCAGTCGTTGAGCTGCCAGTAAAGCGAGCCCATCGTGCGAGGGCGGCTGCGGCGAAAGTGCTCAGCTCCCATCTTGATTGCTTCCGCCTGCATCACCTGACTGGCATACAGAAAGGAGGCGAAATCCTTCGGCTGACCGAAGTAGCGCAACAGGTAGTCATAGATTCTTCCGTTCCCCCCTTTATTTTTCTGGTGCGACAGCATTACCGCGGAGCTGATGTCCCAGTCCTCCGGTGTGCTGAAGGATTTGATCGTGTTCATTTCGGGAAACGACTGGAATCCGAATTCGGTCATGAATCGCGGCACTTGCTGCTTGTAGTTCTCAATCGGAGCCAGCGCGTGCCACACCTGCCAGTAATGCATGTCGCCGATGCGCTGAGTATCCGGATCATCTTCGAAGTTGGCGCTTGGAGAACTCGGCCAGTACGGCACTGGCTGGCCATGCTGAATAACGACATCAGGCAGCACCCGATTGAAGAGCACCATGTAGTCCTGCCAGACTTTTTCTGCTGTCTTTTGCCCTACCTCGGCCTTGAACTGCTGGCGATCTCCCCAGTGCATCCATCCGGTTTCCACTTCATTGTTGCCACACCAGATCACGATGCTGGGATGATTGCGTAGCCTTTTGACCTGATCGACGGCTTCGTGACGCACGTTGTCCAGGAACTCTGCGTCGCCCGGGTGCATATCGCCGCCGAACATGAAGTCCTGCCAGATGATCAGCCCCAGCTCGTCGCAGATGTTGTAGAACTCGTCGCTCTCATAAGTTCCGCCTCCCCATTCGCGGATCATGTTCATGTTCGCGTCGCGGGCTGACTGCAGAATCTCGCGGTATGTTTCAGCAGTTACTCGCGAGGGAAAGCTGTCGAACGGAATGACATCTGCGCCTTTTCCAAATATGGGAATGCCGTTTATCACGAACTCCATACTCCGGCCCCAATGGTCGGGATCGCGGCGAAGCTGGAGGGAACGCAAACCAGTACGAGTCTTCGCCTGATCCACAGATCCTTTTCGGATCTCCAGTGTTGCTGAGAATTCATACAAAGACTGTGGTCCGTATCCGGAAGGAAACCAGCGAGCGGGCTTCTCGATCTCGATCGGAACAGTAACGCGGTTTGCACCGCGAAGTAATGTGAAGGTTCTCTCGATCTTCTTTGCAGCTTTAGCCTCAGGCGACGTGTAGCTGATCGTCACTTTAGCTGGAGCGTTAGCCCCCGCTTCGATCTCGAGACTTGCAGCAATGTTCGCGACGTCCGCGGTAACTTCGTCTTGAGCGATGTGCAGATCGCGAATCACGGCCTCGTCCCAACTTTCCAGCGTTACTGGCCTCCACACGCCCATGGTGACGAAGCGTGGACCCCAATCCCAGCCATATTGATACGGAGCTTTCCGCGTATACGGATCGGTGCCAATTCCCTTCTCTACATCCGCGTCATGCACCGAGATAGACGGCAAATGGTACGGCATGCCCTGAATGTGCTTAAGCACTTCGTTGATCGGGGACCGAAACACTACCTGCAGTGTGTTGCTCCCCTGCTTTAGATAAGGCTTCGCATCGACGCGCCAGATGCGAAACATGTTCTCCGCGTGCAGCACGCCTTGACCATTGAGAAAGACTGTCGCGTATGTATCGAGCCCCTGGAACATAAGCTCAATATGCTTACGCGCGAATATGGCTGCAGAGACGTCGAAGCTTGTTTGATATTGCCAGTCCTCCAGGCCGATCCATTGCAACTTCTTCTCATTGTCGCGATAGAAGGGCTCGGGAATGATTTTGTTGCGCAGCAGATCGGTCTGAATGCAGCCGGGGACCTCCGCCGGCGTCCAACCGGCCACTCGCTGCAGCGTAGCCGAATCCACGTCAGGCTCAACTCCGGGAACATGATTCAGAGAGCTGTCAGGCGCAAGCCGGAATTGCCATCCATGATTCAGATCGATCAGTTGCTTTTGGACGGAAGCGCCCAATGACATTGAGGGAATGAAGGCCAAAGTAAGCACGAGCAGCAGGAAGAATAATTTTTTCATCGTCAGGAATCTGCTACGGCGTTGCGCATAATAGCACCTCTTTACCACCAATATCCCTGAGGCGCAAAGCAGGCCGAAACAAGACTTCATAAATCGTTCTCTTGAAGCTTTTGATTGCCTCTTATCTCGTTCGCGGCTAATCTTCCCGCATGCATCTCACCTGGCTCGATTGGTCGGCGATTATTGGCTACCTGGGCATCACTATCCTCATGGGGCTGTACTTCCGGGGACGCTCCGGCAGCAGCATGGAAGAGTACTTCGTCTCGGGCCGATCCGTGTCGTGGTGGCTGGCCGGAACGTCGATGGTCGCGACGACCTTCTCCGCCGACACCCCACTGCTTGTGACCGGGCTTGTGTACACGCAGGGCATCGCTGGCAATTGGCTTTGGTGGTCGTTCCTGCTTTCCGGAATGATGACCGTGTTCCTCTTCGCCAGACTTTGGCGTCGATCCGGACTGCTAACCGATGTGCAATTCGCGGAGATGCGCTATTCAGGCAAGCCGGCGGCATTTCTACGCGGCTTTCGCGCTGTTTATGTCGGATTGCTCATGAACTGCCTGATTCTCGGTTGGGTAACGAAGGCGATGATCAGCATCGTAAGCGTAGTGATAGGCGTGAGCGAGCACACAGCATTGGCAATTTGCATCTTCGTGATCGTTCCCTTTACGGGTTTATACGTTGCCATCGGCGGATTGTGGGGCGTCTTGTGGACCGACCTGTTCCAGTTCGTTCTCAAAATGGGAGTGGTTATCGCAGTTGCGTATTACGGAATCAGCGCAGCCGGAGGCATGCACGAACTGCTGCGAAAATTGCAAGTCGCGCAACCCCCTATGCCCACGAGTCTACATGGCAATCCATTAAAGCTATTTCCTGACTTTTCCAGCGGACTCACTGCGGAGACATGGTGGACACTTCCCGTGATCACACTGCTCGCTTATCTCGGTCTGCAGTGGTGGGCATTCTGGTATCCCGGAGCTGAACCCGGCGGGGGCGGATACATCGCTCAGCGAATCTTCAGCGCCAAGGATGAGAAACAGGGACTGCTCTCCGTGCTGTGGTTCAATATCGCGCACTACGCGCTGCGTCCATGGCCCTGGATTCTCGTTGGGCTGGTCGCGATCGTTCTGTACCCAAATCTGGACGGTTCGGCTGCCGGACGTCATCCAGAAGACGGATACATGCTGGTACTCACGCAGCATCTTCCTACTTCGTTGCGCGGGCTTGCTATCGCGGGATTCCTCGCAGCCTTCATGTCGACCATCGCGACGCAGCTCAATTGGGGCGCCTCTTATCTCGTCGCGGATTTCTACAAGCGCTTTATCAAACCCGAGGCATCGCAGAAGCATTACATTCTCGTGTCGCGCCTGGTCACGGTGTTTCTAGTAGTCTGCGCAGCGCTTGTAGCCGCACAACTCGCATCCATTCAGTCTGGCTGGCAGTGGGTGCTTGAACTCAGTGCAGGAACCGGAGCGGTTTATCTGCTGCGCTGGTATTGGTGGCGCATTAACGCCTGGAGCGAGATCAGCGCGATGGTTGTGGCGCTGGTAGTTTCACTCGCGCTGCGGATTATGCATCCTTTTTCGGGAAATTCCGCCGTAGTGTTTGCCAAGAGCGCAAGCATAACTACGGCGATCACCACAGTGGCCTGGCTGACCGCCACATTCATGACGAGACCGGTGAGCCAGGAGGTGTTGGTGAGCTTTTACCGGCACGTCCGTCCCGATGTACGCGGATGGAAGCACGTGGCGGCCATCGCTAAAGACGTAAAGCCCACACGGGATCTCGGCCGCAATCTCGCACTCTGGCTGCTGGGATGCGCGATGGTCTATTCATTTTTGTTCGGCGCAGGATACGCAATCCTTGGTCAACCCACTCGTGGAACTGTCTTGCTCGCAATCGGAATCGTATGCCTGCTGCTCTTGCTGAAGCAGCTCCGCTCATTTGTCGAAGAGCCGGAACATGCGCGCAAGCCGGGCACGGAGACCGCTGCTTTTATCGGTCATTGATCTCACTCCCAAGGCCAGCGACGAAGACGCGGAATTCTGTAGCCGATGTGCGACCGGCCTGGATGTGGGACCAAGAACAAATACGAGCCCGCAGGGCGGCATTCTTCGCTGTTCGTGCCTATGGTGGATCCTCATCGTGTCCTCTCAGGAATGCCGCCCTTCGGGCTCTCGCTTACGATTTCACACATTCCCACGGCTTAATCGCACATGGGCTTCAGAATTCCGCGCCTTCGGCGCTGGCCATAGCATCTGGGGATTGCCTTACGCCCGCTGTTCAAAATCGAACGTCCCGCGTCTATTTCGGCCATGTTGCCGCCGATTGGGAACGTAGAGTCAGTTACTTACAGCCACCTCTCGTGGATAGCCAGATGCATCTGGAAATCCGAATCCGTGTGTTCATAACTGAGGAGTCCCATGGACCGCTTTCTGCAGGACCTTCGCTATGCGCTGCGCCAACTAACAAAATCGCCGGCTTTCACGGTGACCGCGCTCCTGACACTCGCGTTGGGCATCGGCGCGAACACGGCGATCTACAGCCTGCTCGATCAGGTAATGTTGCGCAGCTTGCCGGTTCAGGACCCTGAGCAGCTGGTGATGCTCCAGGGCACGGGAAGCGATCGCGGAAGAATCAACGCCTATGGCGGGGACGGTGATGACTATTTTTCCTATCCCATGTATCGCGATCTCCGCGACAAGAATTCAGTCTTCACCGGCACCGTAGCGACCGACCAGGTCCAGGTCGGAGTGCAATGGCACAACCAACCCGAACTGGTGCAAGGCGAGCTCGTATCGGGAAATTACTTTGACGTTCTTGGCGTGAAATCCGCGCTAGGCAGGGTGCTCGTCCAATCGGATGATGAGGCGCAGGAACGCAATCCTGTCGTCGTGCTCAGCTACGGATATTGGCAGAGACGATTCGGTTCTGACCCCCGAGTAGTGAACGACACCATCCTGGTAAATAGCCATCCTTTTACGGTCGTCGGAGTAGCGTCGCCCGGCTTTAAGAGCTTCGTCCTTGGAGCCGCGCCCGACGTTTTTGCTCCAATGATGATGAAGCCGCAGATCACTCCGGGATGGAACGATCTCGATAACCGGCGTTCGCGTTGGCTGAATATCGTTGGACGACTCAAGCCAGGCATGACACTCGCCCAGGCGGAGTCTGGCCTGGCGCCACTCTGGCATTCACTGCGCGAAGAAGAACTCAAGGCGATTCCCAATGCGACACCAAAGTTTCGCGAAGGATTCGTCGCCAAGTCCCATCTGAAATTGCACGAGGCGGCTAAAGGATTCTCTCCCGTGCGCGATCAGATCGGCACGCCGCTCGTGATCGTGATGGCGATGGTCGGGCTCGTCGTTCTCATTGCATGCGCCAATGTCGCTAGTTTGCTCCTGGTGCGTGCAGCCGGAAGAGTTCGCGAAATGTCGGTGCGATATGCGCTGGGAGCCTCGCGTATGCGAGTCGTCCAGCAGCTCGTGATCGAAGGAGTGGTGCTCGGCGTTGGTGGAGGAGTGCTGGGTTTAGCCATTGCTCCCGAAGTGACCCAGCTATTGCTTCGCAAGATTTGGGCCGATTCATTGGGCCAGATTCCCTTCTCCCCGTCGCCAGATGTGCGCGTACTAGTCTTCAACTTCGCCGTTTCCGTCACGGTTGGGCTTTTGTTCAGCCTCGCACCAGCGCTCCAGTTCTGGCGTCCCGACTTGGTACAGACGTTGAAGCAACAACTTACTACGGCCAGCGGTGGTCAACTGAAGCTGCGCCGCAGTTCTGTTGCTCTGCAGATGGGGCTTAGCCTGCTCCTTCTGTTTGGAGCGGGACTATTTGTGCGCACCTTGCATAACCTGAAAAACGTTGACGTCGGTTTTGTTTCAGATCATCTGGTGACGTTTGGCATTTCGCCGGGCTATGCAGGTTACCAGCTTAACCAGAACTTGGACCTCTACAAACGCATCATCGATACGTTGGCGGTACTGCCCGGAGTTCGCTCAGCCGCGGCCACCAGCGATCCTGAGCTGGCTAATAATCAGAGCATGAGTGGCATAGGAATCCCCGGCTATACGCCGGCCGAGGGCGAACGAATGAGTGTCGAGTGGGCGGAGATCACCCCGGGTTATTTCGATACTCTTAAACTTGCCTTCTTAATTGGAAGAGACATCAATAACCAGGATCACGCAAGCGCCGCGAAAGTCGCCATCGTGAATGAGACCTTTGCCCGTCGTTACTTTGGAACTCCCGAGAAGGCGGTTGGACACAATTTCGCGCGTGGGGGAGGGCCTGAGAACAAGCCTGACTTTCAGATCATTGGAATTGTGCGGAATGCGAAACACCGCAATCTTCGCCGTGAGATAGAGCCGACCGTGTACATACCCTACATGCAGGTTGATCCGAAGAACGGCCTGACGTACATGCAGTTCTATATCCGCACCTGGCAAGCGCCTGAGCAGGCCATGAATACGATCCGTACTGCCATGCAGAACCTCGATTCGAAATTGGTACTCGATTCTCTGCTCACGATGGACCGGCAGATCAACAACAACGTTACCAACGAAAGCATCGTTGCCTTTCTTGCTGTGAGCTTTGGCATTTTGGCGACTTTTCTGGCCGGCATTGGACTATATGGAGTACTTGCCTTCTCCACAGCGCAGCGCACGCGTGAAATTGGGATTCGCATGGCCCTCGGCGCGAGCCGGAGCTCGGTCGTACAGATGGTCTTGCGCGAGGTATTGTGGCTCGCCGGAATCAGCGTCGTGGTCGCCGTGCCGGCTGCCCTGTTGCTTGCTCGCTACCTGCGCAGCCAGTTGTACGGTATATCCAACACCGATCCACTGACTCTAATCGGAGTTGTTGTGGTCATCGCAGGCGTAGCTATGCTCGCCGCGACGCTGCCGGCACGCCGCGCAGCAGGCGTGAACCCAACAAAGGCATTGAGATATGAGTAGATTTCAGGGGCTTACTGAAGCGGGAACATGACCCAGAAGAAACCTGGCCTTTGAGCAGCCGTGAAATCGTCTTCCCAGATGATCATGCCAGCACTTTACGCCGCTCGCCTCGGCAAAACCAGATAACCCGCGTAATCGCGGTCTGAGCCTTGTCGCACACAGGTAACAATGCGCTCTGAGCGCGATGGTTGCCAATCACGAGTTGGTTGCTTCAGCTTGGCATTACGGAAGAAACGTTACTACGGTACATTGCGGATATACGACTTTGGATGAATACTGTCCCCTGTCAGCAGCGACTCATAACTTCCTGCCCAAAATGGGAGTTGCCGCTCAATCTGGATAGATCGAAGCGCTGAGGGACCGGTTCCGTGATCAACATCGAAAACATCCCAACATCAAGCCGCAGAGCGGCACAAAAGATGAAGATCATCCTTGATCTCCTGTCTCTCCTGATTACGCTTGGATGTCTGGCATTCGCGCTATACCGAAGCTGGCACTAAGGCAAATTGCCGACAAAATGGTAGCCCTGGGGTGACTCGAACACCCGACCAACGGTTTAGGAAACCGCTGCTCTATCCATCTGAGCTACAGGGCCACACTCGCGGGTTTTTAGTCCACTTTACCGATTTTACCTGTCGCGAGGGAGGCCGCTCAATGCACCGAAGCTCCGCGTGGCTGCTCGATCAGATCGGCGAGGCGCGTTGGACGCAAACTAAGATTGGTAATGTTTGAAACCGTGTCCTCCTGACTGGACTCTTGCTTTGCTCTTGCCTTTGACTGTAGTTTTCGTCTTAGTCAATTGAATTTGCGATGTCGATCCTGCCAACAGACAACTTGCGTGCTCCAAGCCGTCTGGGAAGACTTGGAATCTTCCTGGCTGGCTTTGTAACAGCAGTGTTCCTGCTGTTCCTGGTTTCTTATCCCGCTGGTCGTGGCCGCTGGCTTCAGAGGGTTCTGCATGTCGATCTCGATCAGCCTGCGATCGTGCAGCGCATCCAGCGTCTGCAGCGGCTGGAATCCGTGAAATACACACTCGAAAAGGTAGTCACAGGCGAGAGGCAAAGTCGATTCTTGCCGCAATCCCTGGCAGGCGAGCGCCTGCTATTGATTGTGCGTGGCGAAGTGTTCGCTGGCGTCGATTTAGGCAAACTGCAATCCAGTGATGTCCAGGTAAACGGAAAGCAGGTGAAGATTAGCCTGCCTCGCGCGGAGATTTTTTCCACGCGTGTCGATAACAACCAGACCCGAGTCTATTCTCGTGAGACGGGATTGCTCGTGCCAGCCGATCCCAATCTGGAATCAGAGGTTCGCGCCGAAGCCGAACGCCAGCTCCTGCAGGCCGCTTTGATCGATGGCATCCTGAACAATGCTTCGACCAATGCCCGAGGGACGGTTACGGCTTTGGTCCAAGCTCTTGGCTTTACAGATGTAGAGGTGAATTGAACGTTAACCTCCTGATTTCAATTTTTCTCGATCCTTTTGTTTGTCTTTTTGATCGCTGCCCGTTAACGTAAGCGGAACCACCTGCGGTAGCGGGTGGTGCTGTTGTTTTTGGGGTTGGTGGTGCTGTGGTTCTGCATACGCACAATTTCAATGAAAACCTGCAAACGATCTCTCCGTTGCCATCGGTCTCTGTTGTTTTCTCTCCTGATATCGTTCGCCATTCTCCACGCTCAGTCTGCTTCTGAAGCGGGATGGCCCACCTATGGCAATGATCCTGGAGGAACTCGCTTCTCGCCTGCGTCGCAGATAAGTCGAACAAACGTTGCGCGCCTCAAAATTGCATGGACTTATCGCACCGGCGCCAATGACACCCCAACGCGGCTGATAAAGAAAGCAGCCTTCGAAGCCACTCCCATCCTGGTGAATGGGGTTCTCTTCCTCAGCACTCCCTACAATCATGTGATCGCACTCGATGCGCAATCCGGCGCGAAGCGGTGGGAGTACGATCCACACGTCAATTTGCAACGCAACTACTCGGAAGTTGCTTCGCGCGGCGTCTCGGCATGGCGCGACGCGAAAGCCAAGTCTAGACAACCGTGCAGTCTGCGCATTTTCATCGGCACTCTCGACGCTCGTCTAGCAGCTCTTGATGGCGACTCCGGAAAGCTCTGCAGCGACTTCGGTACTAAGGGCGAGATTGATCTTAATCGTGATGCAGCAACCCAGACAGAATGGACCGGCGGATATCAAGTAACCTCTGCTCCGGCAATCGCCGGAGACCTCGTCATCGTGGGATCCTCGATCGCCGATAATTGGAAGGTTGATACCGGACGCGGCATTGTTCGCGCCTTTGACGCCCGCACCGGCAAACTGCGATGGACTTGGGACCCGATTCCATGGGCACAGAACACGAAGCCTCGCACCGGCGGTGGCAATGCGTGGTCAACGCTCTCAGTCGACGCGGATCATGACCTCGTCTTCATCCCAACAGGCAGCGCCGCTCCCGACTATTACGGCGGAGGCCGCAAAGGCGATAACAAGTGGGCGAATTCTGTTGTGGCTCTACGCGCTTCTACCGGGGAATTTGTCTGGGGCTTCCAGGTCGTGCATCACGATCTTTGGGATTTCGATGTCGCAGCTCAGCCCACACTATTCACCTGGAAGGACGGAACTCCGGCTGTAGTGATCAATACCAAAATGGGCCATGTGTTTGTCCTGAACCGGCTCACGGGCGCGCCTTTGCTTCCAGTGGAAGAACGTCCGTTCCCGCAAACGGATATTGCCGGCGAGGAGACGTGGCCCACGCAGCCGTTTTCTACCATCTCGCTTGTTCCAGAAAAAATCTCTGCGGCCGATGCCTGGGGACCGACTCCGGAAGCCTTGAAGTGGTGCCAGGACAAGCTCAACGCTTCTCGTGCGGAGGGCATCTTTACGCCACCGACGCTGCGAGGCACGGCGACAGCTCCTGGGAACGTGGGGGGTGTAAATTGGGGAGGAGCCGCCTACGATGCGCAGCATCACTTAATGTTCGTCAATACGAATCGACTTGTCGCATGGGTAAAGCTCATTCCACGCGCTAACTATGAAGCGGAGACCAACAAAGATCAAGACAACCGAATCTACGGCGAGTTTGGCGATCAAGATCCGGCTCCGTTTGGAATATATCGGACATTCCTGTTCTCCCCTGGCCAGGTGCCTTGCAATGCCCCGCCCTGGGGCACTGTGACGGCCGTCGATCTCTTTTCGGGAAAGAAGGCGTGGGAAGTGCCTCTGGGAAGCTTCATTCCTGGCAAGAGCACCGGCACCATCAACCTCGGAGGACCCATGACTACGGCAGGCGGCCTGGTGTTTACCTCCGCGGCCATGGACAACTTCGTGCGAGCGTTCGATTCCGAAACAGGAAAGGAGCTGTGGAGCTTCGAACTGCCTGCCGGCGCCCAGGCCACGCCGATGACCTACATGCTTAACGGCAAGCAATATGTTGTGATTTGCGCGGGTGGACACGGCAAGCTTGGAACGAAGCAGGGCGACTACGTGATGGCATTCACGCTGCCATAACCGCGAGTCCGCTACTCCGCTTTTTTTTAAAACTTTGCGTGTCTCACCTCTATTCCATCGGTATCCTTAATGGATGTGCCCAGACTTTTTGGAGGTAGATTGATGAAGAACAGCACGGTTAGACAAATACAAAAACACCGCTCAGAGGTATCCAGCCTGCCCGTCAAAGTGGTTGAAGACCTTCGCCGCACGGTGGACTCGGCATATGAAGAAGTATCCCGTGGCATGAGGCGGGCCAAGAACACAGCCGACGACGTACTCTATGACAGCCGTTATCAAATCAAGCGGCATCCGTTGGCCGCAGTGGGATCTGCAGCTGCGGCAGGACTGGCAATTGGCTTCGTTATCGGCTGGCTTGCAAAACCGAATAAGCGTGCGGTTTAGACACGACCTGTAATGCCTTCAGTAACAGGCAACCTTATGGTTGCCTTTTATTTTGCCTCCGGTTAATATGCAACTTGGAGGTTGCATACTGGATGACCGACCGTATCGAGAAGCGCATCGAATTGAAAGCCTCAGTTTCGCGGGTCTGGCGCGCCTTAACGGATTATCGAGAATTTGGCGAATGGTTTCGCGTGAAAATCGATGGCCCATTCAAACCAGGCGAGGCTTCACATGGACAAGTTACTTATTCCGGCTACGAGCACCTGAAGTGGGAAGCCGTCGTGCAGAAAATGGAGCCGGAGCGTCTTTTCTCGTTCACCTGGCATCCGGCCGGAATCGATGCCAAAAGGGATTATTCGAAAGAGAAGCCTACCCTTGTCGAGTTCAGGCTGGAGAAGACTGCGCACGGCACGCTGCTTGTGGTCACAGAATCCGGCTTCGACCAGATACCGGCTGACCGCCGCCAGGAAGCGTTTCGCATGAACGAAGGCGGATGGGAGACTCAGATCCACAACATCGAGAGCTATGTCGCCAGCAACCCATAATCGCCTCGCCGTACTGCGCCAGGCGCCTGTCTTCGCAGCCTTGGGAGACGAGACGCGTCTGCGGCTCGTAACGAAGCTCAGCCGTGGGCGACCCACTTCTATTTCTGAGCTGACCGAAGGCACTAGACTTACGCGCCAGGCGATCACCAAACATCTTCGCGTACTGGAAAGCGTTGGGATCGTGTACAGCATCCGCGAAGGTCGCGAGAGCCGCTTCAAATTCAATCCAGAACCAATCGACGAACTTCGACTCTATCTGGATATTGTCTCGCAGCAGTGGGACGAGACATTGTCCAGGCTTAAAGCATTTGTCGAGAAATAGCTAAGGGCGGCTCCCCCAGCCGCCCTCCTTTCTCGTCGCGAAACATTACTCACGAGAAGTCAACCGCGTAATGAAACTATTCCTGTTTGCGGAAGAAGTAGTAGTCCGCCGAGTATGGCACCAAGGCTTGCTTGCCTACATCGGCAGAGGTAAAGCAACCATCAGCCGGCGCAGTTCCACCTTTGGTGTTCAGGCGCTGGATGAACGTAGTTTGCGTCAGGAAGCTGCCCCCAGTTGGACCGTTGTCCGAGCCTATTGACTGCAATAAGAGACAGGCGATTGCGCCATCATTTGGGCAACTATCTTCCGAACCTGCGGGAACCGCGTTCTTCTTCTGCGCCCACACCTTGCTGCTGTCGAAGGAACTCTGCCAGGTTACGCTACCGAAGGGCAATGGTTTCGGAGCAATCCCGTTGGGGTGCGTGTCAAGGCTGCAAACTCCCAATTCGGCTCGACGGATTCAACACTTGAGCATGTGCGGGAATGCAGTCGCAATCGAAGATGAATGGAAATGTTGATCGGTTACAGATATTCCGGTAAATAAGGAAGAAACGCGGGATCAAAAGCAGGGACAGGCGGGGAGCATCGATGCTCCCCTTATAACTACTGATTTTCAGCTTGCGCCGAACGGCGCTCTCCCGATCCACTCACGGGAAGGCCAGGCTGGAGAGGAAACCCGACCGCTGTTCATCGCCCGAATCCTTCCCTCAGAGTCAGAGTAAAGAGCGCGCCAGCAGTTGCGATCTTATGGCGATGCACAATAATCCCATTCCATTTCCCTCCAGTCCCACAATGACACTTGCTCCCGCAGATTCTCTTTCTTCCGGAATCGTTAACACAGCTGCAACGCTCTATATCGATGCGCGCACATACTAAAGAGACGCGCTCAAGGAGAAAGCTGTGAAGAAACTTGTTGCTCTGTTTTTCATTGCGGGAGTCACGCTTTGCACTGCGGCGACGGCCAATGCTCAGGCGCTGAAGGTTGCGGTCCCGTTTGATTTCGTGGTCGGTGGAAACACACTGCCGGCGGCCACCTATACCATTCGAGAGTCACTCCCAAACGACAATAGGGGTCTCGCGTTCATTGGCGATCATCGCGGAATTTTGACTAGAGCCACCGAAATCGACGACACCGTCACCGGAACTAAGCTAGTGTTCCGTCACATCGGCGATCAATACTTTTTGAGCGATGTGGTGACGCTCCGTGGCAAGCTCCACTTTGCATCCTCGCGTAAGCAGACACAACGCGCTCAAGGTGCAGAGGGACCATCTGTCACGATCATTGCGGCAAACCAGTAACCGATTCCCTTCGACTCAGCGGCGCCCTGCATCCGCAGGGCGCCCTCTGTTAGTACGTTTTCAGCATGAGACTGTGCACGACGAATCGAAAGAAATCGCTGCCAATTCAGAATTGACCGGCGTGCATATCGATCAGGCGACGCGCAAGGCGTGTCCTTTTCCCTCCGAGATCCTCGAGCGGCTGCGTAAAGTGTCTGATTCAATTCAGAACGGCGAGCAGGCGGCACGTTAGCAGTGACGATTGTCTTTTGCGCGAACGCAATCGACCAGAGCAGCATCAAACCTCCGCCTAGAGGCTCGGCGATACGTGAAACCTGGCGGTCGCAATCTCGTCAAAGGCTATCGGTGCGCCGCGAGGAGCATGAGTAGCACGAGCACAACGGTGAGCACCACAATCATCGCGATGGGAAAAAAAGTTGTATCAGCCGCGCTGGTTGGCCGACTACGCCTGTATTTCATGTGCATTCGGCTGGCAATCTGACGGTGCATAGACTCCTCCGCAGAATAAGACACCTTCCTCTGTCAAGAAGTTCCACCGGAAGCCGAGGATTTATGGCGAGCACGGAGATTGGAGTGCCGGGGAACAACCTGGTCCCCGGCTGTTCCCCGTTGCCTGCTATTGCGGCGTGAGACCGCCAAAAAGTCCGTCAGTTTCCTGATTTGGACCAGCGGTAAAATACACTGTGTTAGTGAGACCACCGTTGCCACCGTTGCCGACTCTCAGCGTCCATAAGCCGTCGATGACAATCGCTTGTCCATGCGGATCGCGGAGCTTATCCACGAATTCGCCGCCCGGAGTGTACACGTTGATGTGGCCATTTCCGAAATTGCCGATCAGAATATCGCCGGCGAACTGACCAAAACCGGCGGGGGCGAGTGCCATTCCCCAGGGCGAATTGAGCTGCCCATACTGCGCGAATCGCTCCTGCCCGCTGCCATCGAGATTGAAAGTGTTCACAATGCCGTGGCTCTCACCGGCCAGATCGTCGTGCTTCGTCTCATCCTGTACGGCATAGCTGACAAAGAGCTTTCCGTTCATCAGAACTATGTTGAATGGTGCATAGCCTTTTTTCAGTTTCGGGTCAAAGAACGCACTCGCCGGCAAATTGCGCGGTGTAGAGAAGGTGTTGTCATACACCTCAACTTTCCCGGAACGGAAATTGGGAACGTACAACAAAGTCCTGCCTGCGCTATCGGTGGCGATTGCCAGTCCCTTGTACACAGCGCCGTTGGCTGCATCAGGGTTGGAGGAATTGTCGACTGCGATAATCGCGAATGTGCCTGCCTTCGCTTTGTCTCGCACAGGGTCAAAGCCCAGCGGATTTACTCCTGGATTCCAGCCGAGAATCGTTCCATCTTCTGTCGAGAACAAAAACGCCGCCGATGCAGAGGCCGGCTTTCCGTTCGCGTCAACCCCCGAGACCTTGAATCCGCCGTTTGCGCCACCATTAATGTTGAAGACGAGTCCTGTCGGTGTTCCCGAATTCCCCAGCGGATCTCCCGGCCTGGGAATGGAAACTACCAGTCCCAGCGTGGCCACTGGAACAGAGGCTGTAACTCGGTAAAGCGTGGAGACACCCGCGTTATTGTCAGAAATCCAAAAGGGCGAAGTACCGGATGCACCCACACCCCAGGCATTTTTAAGGTGATCATCCGCCACGAGAGGCGTATGAATGATGCCATTGGCATCAGTCAAGGGCGATGTATTAGCGACAAGATCGGTTTCGACGAAACCATTTTGGGCCGACATTGTGCCGAGAAGCGAACCACTGAGTAATGCTGCAATGACTAGGAATCGACGGATGGTCTTCACAACTCCTCCTCTGAGCGATAGCTCTGCTGTAGGAACTTGTCGGATGGTGAATTGCATCCCAACCGGGATTTCCTTTGGCAAAGCTGTAGGCGTCGCGTATTTTCGTCCCAAGGTGAGTACAAGTCAATGCGAGCGGGCCGCTTCATCCCGATCCATTTCGTCCCAATCTGTGATGGCGCCTCCTTCATTGGAGGTCTTATCGAAGCTTTAACGTTCCAGAATGGGAAACGCCGTGCAGACTACTGGAACCGGGTGAGTGTCAGCATGGAACAAGTGGCAGGCAAGTGGGCAAAGTCGGCAGAGGCGCAGATGCTCATCGACGGAGCCTTGGGATTCTGTGGGATCCACGGGGAAGGCTCTTCAGACGCCCCAGCTTCACGATCAGAGACGGAACAATCGTCAGGTCCAGGTCATCGCCAATCCAGCAAAGCTGAGCGAACCTGACGTGCATGTCCTGGAAGGCAGATAAAACCACCTGCGGTAGCGGCTAGCACGGCTTTGTCTTCGACTGTCGACGCGACTAAGTGCTCCCCGATTTATTCGCTCACGCTACATCCTCATCATTCTCTAAGTACTCGCCCGGCACATCATCTTCCGGAACTTCGCGCGTCTTCACCTCAGAGACATCCGGCGACTCAGCGCCCTCGACGCCTTCAACGACACCAGCCTCGAACGCATTCCCCTCTTCCAGAAGCTCCTCCACACTCTCCGAATCTGCATCAGCCAGATCAGACAATTGCTGAATGTCGCCAGACTGACCAGCCGACGCCGGCCCGAGTTCATCCTTTTTATTTCGATCGCCCATTGATGTGCTCCTTCTGTGGCCAATTGAATCACCCGATCGCTCTAACCCATCCCTACCGCGGACAGTTCTGATGTACTATCCCCTCTTCCCTTTAACTTGTCGCCTTTCCCTCAGGCTACCTTCAGTATCACCTTCCCATGTGTCCCGCCGGATTCACTAAGTTCCTGCGCTTCTTTCGCCTGGCTGAGGTTCATCGTCTGAGCCAGTCTGGGCTTCAAAGCGCCTTGCTCGACCAGCTTTGCGAGTTCCTTCAGGTCTGCCGCATTCTTGCGCATAAATACCATAACCGCATGGATGCCAGCCCGTTTTGCGGCTGCTTCATCGACTGGCTGAACCGTGGTGACGAGCACACCACCGGATTTCACCACCATGTATGAGCGCACCAGAGTGTCGCCACCGACGAGATCGACCACCGCATCGACCTCGCCCGCCTTCTCCTCAAACCTCTCGCGCTGATAGTCAATCACCTCATCGACTCCGATGGACTTGAGGTATTCAATGTCGTCACCCGAAGCCGTGCCGATCACGCGGGCTCCAAAGTTCTTCGCAATCTGCGAGGCGAACGAGCCCACACCGCCGGCGGCGCCGTGTACCAAAATGGTCATGCCCGACTTCGCTTTCACGACGTCACGGATAACTTGCAGCGCCGTCGATCCAGCAGTCGGAAGCGCGGCTGCCGTGACGAAGTCCATCGATGCAGGCATCGCGGCGATTTCAGAAACCGAGGCCGCAACGTATTCTGCGTATGCGCCCTGCGCAAAACCAAACACCCGATCCCCCGCTGCGAAGCGATCGACAGCCTTGCCGTGATCTGCCACTTCACCAGCGAAGTCCTGCCCGATGGTAAGCGGAAAGGATGCGGGCATCACCTGCTTCAGATACCCCTGCCTGATCTTCCAATCGATTGGATTAACTCCGGCATCGTGAACTCGAACGAGAACCTGGTCGTCCGCGATGGATACTCGCTGCACATCTTCCAGCTTCAATGTATCGGCATCCCCATACTGATGAATTCGAATGGCCTTCATGCTGATCTCCATTGAGGAATTAAGGATGATGGGTTGGCTGTTGACTGCGGAGAGAAGTTGGCAACGCACAACTCAAGACCGTCGCCGTTGCGCATACCAATATACGCTCGGCGTATGCTCTCGATGTGCCTGAATGCTGAATGCTGCGGAGTTCCCGGTGGTGTCCCGAGTGGCACATCCGCTTGATGCTCCGAAAATTTGGCCGCGAAGCTTGATCCTGCACGCGCGGCTCAGCGTACAATCTTGGCTCCGCTGCATATAGTGAAGACAGGTGCCTCATGACTCATGAAGCAGCCGTTTCGAAAGCTCGCGAGCTGGCCAGTCGTGTACTGGCGCCAAGTGCAGGGCAAAACGACAAGGCGGGACGATTTTCCACGGAGGCGGTGGAATCACTCGGAGAGTCCGGGCTGCTCGGGCTTTTGTTATCCACGAATTCTGGCGGTTCAGGCCTGGGACCACGCACGTTTGCGGCTGTCACCGCCGCGCTCGCTGAGGCAGACGCTTCTGTCGCCATGGTGTATGTAATGCACATCATGGGCGCCGCCACGATCGCGGCAGCCCGTCCAAGCGCAGCTCAGGCACTCACGCCGATATTGCAGGAGATCGGCGCTGGCCGCCATTTAGCGACGCTCGCTTTCAGTGAAGCCGGCTCACGCAGTCATTTCTGGGCACCAATATCGCGAGCACATCGCAACGGTAGCGGCGTACGCATTAGCGCGAAGAAATCCTGGGTCACCAGCGCGGGCCATGCGCAGAGCTACATCGTTTCCGCGCTTGCGCCTGAGGGCGACGGACCTACCGACTCAACTCTTTATCTTCTTGCGGCAGGAACACGCGGCCTATCCGTTGCCGGTCCATGGGACGGTTTGGGACTTCGCGCCAACGCCTCTGCGCCAATCGCACTCGAAGAGTGCGAAGTGCCATCCCATTTTCAACTCACGGACGACGGCGCAGGTTTTCCCGCGATGTTGAACATGGTGCTCCCGCTGTTCAATTTGGGATCAGCATCGGTGTCATTGGGATTGTGCCGAGCGGCGGTTGCAGGGACGGCCTCGCATCTGAAGACTGCAAAATTCGAGCACCTCGGCCAGAGCCTCGGCGAGAGCCTGCCTACGCTACGCGCGCAGCTCGCGACGATGCAGATCGAGACCGATGGGCTGTCGGCACGCATCGACGATTTAGTCGACCATCTTGAAAACCCGCGCGAGACCACCATGCTGCGCGTGCTTGAAGCCAAAGCCGCTGCCGGCGACGTCGCGATTAGCGTGACTTCAGCCGCAATGCGCGTTTGCGGCGGTGCGGCCTTCTCAAAACATTTGGGCATCGAGCGCCTCTTCCGCGATGCGCACGCGGGCGCTGTGATGGCGCCAACCGGAGATGTTCTGCGCGAGTTCATCGGAAAGGCCCTTTTAGGCATGCCGCTCTTCTAGATGAGCGGCTGCGAAAAGCAAGAAAATATTTTTGTGAAATGCCGCCGTGGAGGCCTATGCGCAAGACAATCTGGTTAGGAGCTGTTGCATACAATCCCAAAGTGGTCACGATTTGGGAGGGGATGCGGGGATATTTTCATGAGGAAGCACATCTTGATGTTGAGGTCGTGCTGTTCCAGAGCTATGAGGCGCAGGTCCTCGCGCTGCTCGCTCAACCCGGCGAGGCGGTGCCGCGTATCGATATTGCCTGGAATACGAACCTGGCCTACCTGCAGGCAGATGAGTGGAGTGGCCACTCCTGTCGTGCAATCGCTATGCGCGACACCGATCTCGGCTGGATGACCACGATCATCGCCGTCAACGGAAGTCCCATTTCGACACTCGCGGATTTGAGAAATCGCACGCTCGCGCTCGGCAGCCGAGACAGCGGACACGCGGCGATCCTTCCTGTTCACTTCTTGGAGCAGCAAGGGATGTGCGAAGGAAGGGACTACCGAACGCTGCGCTTCGACAGCGACGTCGGGAAACACGGCGATACCGGTACCAGCGAAGTGGAGGTCGTTCGCGCCGTTCTCGATGGTCGAGCCGACGCCGGCGCTATCGGCAGCCCATTTTGGGACACCGTCCGCAAGGAGCGCCTGGTGCCGGAAAGAGGCCTCTGTGAGATATGGTCCTCTCCGGCGTACAACCATTGCATGTTCACGGCCCGGCCCGATCTTACCCTCGAACAGGAGCGCCGGTTTGTCGAAGCGCTCTTAGCTATGGACTACGAGAATCCAGTTCATCGCGCGATTCTCGATGCGGAAGGGCTGCAGCGCTGGGTAACGCCTCACCTCGATGGCTACTCGGCCTTGCGGCACGCGGCCGCGCAACAGGGATTGTTGCAGCAGGCATTGGCCAAATCGGCCTGAGAGGCTGAGGCGATCTGGCCTTACGAGCTTCAGAAAAATCATTCAGGCTTTAGAAAACGGCACGCCTTTGAGTCGTGCCGTTTAGGCGAGTTCTATCGATTGTCTTGGAGTGTTAGCGCCCGCTTGAGGTTGGAGCACGAAAGAAAGACTCAGCTCATCGGCTAAAGCTGTGCTGATTTGGAACGACTGCACGGCAAGGCTGAAGCCAGTGCCCTTCCCTAAGCGATTTTCACTTCAGTTGTCACACCATCTTTCCGCAGGCTCTTCAACCAGCCAGATTTTTGGCCGTAAGCGCGGACAAGCTTCACGCACAGTTAAAGATTCTCGCCAGTCTACTTGCGTGTTCGCCTTCGCGCTCGAAAGCGCGGCGGACGGCAGCGAAGGACTCAGCCAAAGGAAAGATGTCGTGCGTAACCAGCAGGTCGGCATCTTCCGCCCCCACCGGATGCCAGTACACACCATCAGCACTAATCGTGACTTCCGGCACCAGATCGGCTCGACTGACGGCAACACCTTCGCTGGCAGCGCCGCGCAACGCCATACGGCGTATGACTCGGTCCTCTGCGGCAATCTTCTCTTCGTCGAGGAACTGACGGAACTCCTCAGCCTCGGCATCAGTTGAAACGGTTGCAGCCAGCCGCACTCTAAACCCCTGCGCACGAGCGTGCTGAATACCTGCGCGCGCTCGAGCCCATGTTCCGGACCCACGATGGAGGTCGTGCCGCCCTGGCGTTGGGCTGTCCAAGCTGATTTGCAGAACAATTCGCTGGCGAGGCAACGCTCGCAAGCCTTCCGCGCGACGGCCGGTGAACAACATGCCATTGGTCAGCACAGTAGTGGGAGCGGCCGCAGCGCAGGCCAGCAGAATCTCGCCGATATCCTCGAGCAGAAACGGCTCGCCTCCAGTGACGAAAATTTCTTTCACCCCAAGTTCGGCAGCTTCACGCGCAATGCGCTGTACACGCTCGAGCCCCAGCTCTCGTCGCGGCGCGGTAGGCGAGGAACGCACACAGCAGTAGTCGCAATGCAGGTTGCAGTCGAAGTTGGTGTACAGCCAAAGGCGGGAACCGACCGGCCGATTTTCTTCGGCAGGCATTGCTGCAGTCCCAAAACGGAAAACCCACCGCGTGCGGCCATTTTCGGACGTGGTCTCCAGGAGTGGGTTTCCGGTGAATCGGCACCAGGTTTCCAACTCAGGTCCAATGCTCTCTTCGTCGCCGATCACCGCGACAAGATCGCCCGGCCTACCGCGGCGCAGAACAGAGATCAATTCCGGCAAGAGGCCAGACGCGAACGTCTTTCGCGCGATATCCAGATCGAACTTAGTCTTCATCGGAATCCGCGCATTTTACAGTTGCGAGAGCACGTGGAAATAGCTTTTTACTGCGCGCGACTTATTGCGCTTTCACCCAGGTATTCGAACCGGTCAGCTTAACCGCCAGATCTGAGATGAAGATGTGCAGGGGCTTGCCGTCGGCGGTGCCGCGGTGCTCGGTTGAGACAAGCACCGGACCTGCCTTTTTGTAGCCTGCCCAGCTGGCGATCACTAATTGTGGCGGCTTGGGCCCGCCGCGATGGTAGACGAGGTACTGCACGCGGTTGTCTTTGGCGACGTAGAGGTCCCAGGTGTCGCCGGGCGTGTACCCGCCAGCTTCCGCGGGATACTTCACTACGACCAGCCTGGCCGAGCCAGTTCCCACCGGCAGTTTCTTCATACCTTCGTCGGTCACCGTAGCACTCTTGTCCCAGTAGGCATGGAAAGGAAAGATCAGCCAATAGTTATCGTTGACGAAAGCCGGTTCGACTTCGTTCTTCACGCTGTCTGGCTGGCTGCTGAGCTGAGACTCGATGTAAGTGGCCTTGACCGGCTTACCGTCTTTGTCTTTCCCCTCGTAAGAGACTTTATTAGTCTTAGGCTCCCACTCCCAGTTGTGACTGAGTTTGAAGACTCCGGGGATTTCAGCATTCCAGGTGTAGCGGATAGCCTCGATTTGTCCAAACGAGTCGAGACCGTACGTTTTAGCGATCTGCTCGAGAATCGGCGCGCGCTCTTGCGCCCACAAGTTCGAAGCAAGGAATAGCGCCGCAAAAAATAGGAAACGGATCATCGTTGAACGGCCCAGCTTTGCCATAGAGATCCTCCTCAATCAATGAAGTAAATGTCGCTTGGATGACGCACAAAGGTTCCCGGATACAAGAATACATCTCGTGAAGTTGGCTTCACTCTACTTGGCTCGTTTGGCGTAGTAACGTCGCCGATCGTGTGATCCGGCGCAAAGCAAGAATTGCACCGGCCATTGCCAGGCATCCATATTCCAGCAGCATGACCCAAGCAGGAAGCGATCCCCACGGACGCCCAAGTGCGCGGAAGTGCCACATTATATATGTCGGGAAAATACTCACAGTCCAGAGCACAATCAGCAGTGTCGAAGCCGACGTCAGAAATGGCAGCAGCCAGAGAAGGTACCAGGGGAATACGACGGGTGCGCACCAGAGAGATGCTGCCATTGGCCACGCAAACGTCTCCGGAGACCACTCGGTCGCTGCGCTTCTAAGCCAGGTTGCAGTCACTAATCCAACGAGCACTGCCAGCGCAGCTAACCACTGCGGCGGCGCCACTCGATCGAGCGCTCCGAACACTGGACCATTAAAGCGGAAACTCTGCACGTACGCGCCGAGCGAGCCGACCGGAATACGGCCGTGACTCAGAAATGGAAGGTACAGAAGGGCGACGAGGCTAAGCGCTAGCACAGCGTCCCGAATGCGAACGCGCTTCCAGTAAAGAGGCAAAAGTACGATCGGCAGAAATTTAACTGCTACAGCTAGGGCAAATCCAACGGCCGCAGTCGCACGCCATCGGCGGAGCAGCGCAGCAGCGGACACGAGCAGCAATAGCGCGCCAACAATGTCAATATGACCGCTTCCCGCTACCTCAATCGCCAACAATGGATTCCACGCGAACGCCAGAACCAAGTGCTCGCCCTGCCGGCTAAAACGCAAGACATCGAACAACAAGAGAACAATAGCGAGCTCGCAAACCACAAATGCTACCTTCAGCGCAAACGCAGATTCGTGAATACCGGTAAAGGCACGGAAGAAGAGCTGCGCTCCCGCTGGATATGGACTCGGTAGATCCGGATTGTTCAAGGTGCGGGTTTCGGGAGTATGCAGCCCTTTAACGGAAGGATCGCCGGGAACGACAAGATAAGGGTTGTAGCCGAGCCTCTGCAGGCGGCCATCCCAAACATATCGATGAATATCGTCATCCGCGCCCGGCGGCATCCGAAGAAATTCAATGTGCCACACAGCAGCCAGCAGGAGGCCAATGACGACAACGCGTCGGGAGAATCTTGGCCTGGCAAAAAACTCACGGATCGCTAAGAGGTACACGACGCCCGCAAGCGTCAATGAGGCCATGAAGTACGGTCCGCCTCTATCGCCGAAGTTGCGTGAGCAGATCGTCAGTGCCACGCACAACGTGGCGCCGAGGAGATGCACTCTCCACGCGGGGGTCATCTTCACATTTCTCCCGTGCCCGTACGCAATTGTGCTGCCGCAAGCTCCCACTCTTTAAGCCACCGTGCCGTGCGCGGCGCTCTTGCCGGAGCTTGGCGCAACTCCGCTGCCAGACGATCCAGGTCGTCAGCTACATCAATGTCCCAAAATGGATCTGCGAAACCCACCGTCAGCTCAAGAGCTCGTGCGCGTGATAGTAGCCTCTCCAGTGCGCTCGTGGTGCCCATTCCGTCGTGTGCAAAAAGCGTAGGATGCCCAGGCTTTGCCCCTACGAGATAGTAGCCTCCGTCGTGGGTCGGTCCCACGACCACGTCATGCGAGATGAGAGTTTCGAATGCATCTTCGAGAACCGAACGCGGCAGATGTGGACTGTCGCTGTTGAAGGCAATCGTCCGTCGGTGACGATCTCGCGCGAAGTGGGCAAACACTGAAGTGAGCCCCGCAGCCAGACCTTCACCTTTCTGCGCAACTACGTTTGCGTTTTCGCCTGCCAGCTGGGTCAACTCGCTCACATCGGACTCCGGGCACATAATGGCAACTTCCACATCGCCCAATGACCGCGCCAGTGTCAGCGTATCGTCGAGGAGACAGCAGTAAAAGGAAATGACATCTGTAGGAGAGAGGTTCGGAGTCAAACGCGTCTTAACTGTGCCGGGGCGTGGTGCCTTCGCCATAATCACCAGCACACGGTCACTCCCTGAAGGATGCACCACCGTCTCGCTTGAAGATGTCATAGATTTTGACGGGGAACCTACGCCGGCCGCGGACTTCCGGCTCTCCGCTGCCGGAAATAGTATCTCGCGATCAAGCTGAGAATGAACCAGGCGGCGCCGATACTGCCCTTCAGCGTACCGCCGATCTTCGATTTTCCGATGCGCGGATAATAGCTCACCGGGACTTCAACCACGCGGAATCCGCCCAGCGCGCCTTTGAGAATCATCTCAACCGCCCAGCCGTATGTGGTTTCCTCCAGCGCGAGTGAGCGAAGTACATCGGCACGTGCGGCCCGAAAAGGTCCAAGGTCGCTGATGTCAAGACCGTAGAGGAATCTGATCAGAGTGGCAGCGAGTCGGTTTCCAAACGCCTGATGCCAAGGCAGCGCCGCGGAAGCGCCGTGCTCGCCGATGCGGCCTCCGATCGTGATATCGGCAACTCCATTGCTGATTGGCGCTAAGAGAATGGGAAGTTCAGCGGGACGGTCGCTGTAGTCGCCGTCAAGGAAGACAACAACATCAGCCGCGCTGGTATTCGCCAGTCCTGTCAGACAGGCGCGTCCATATCCACGACGCGGTTCCTGCACGACGCGCGCTCCCAGCTTCGCGGCGATTTCCGCCGTGCCATCGTTCGAGTTGCTGTCAACAACAATGACTTCGGTCGCGAGATCGGACGGAAGATCCGCAAGAACGCGCCCAATCGACTGTGCCTCATTGTGAGTAGGAATAATGACCGAGACTCGCACGTGAATTAAGACGATTTCAAAGTAGCTGTACGGCAATTGGGTGGAGCAGGCAGCTTCGGGCCTGCGTCGCTGCTAATGCTCATATTCTGGCTTTAACCTCTGGCGGTAAATTGGCTGCACCCAATTTACCTCAGTAGCTGAATAGGTTTCTTTTCGGATTGTGAATGCAGGCCGGAATCGGCCTGCTCCACCTATCAGCATATCGGGCATAGAGTGTGCGACCGCTTCGCTCGATCACCACCACAGAGAGGAGGGCGACCGTTTTGCAAGCAGTGCGTCCATGCCCCACCTTCGTCCGGCACGTCCAATGGCGAGTCCAAGGCACGCCAGGACCGGAACCAACAGTTCCCAGATCCATCCGAGGCCCAACTCCGACATCCAGAGACTGCCGAGAAATAGAAAAGCCACAAATGCTGCCGGCCGAGTCACCAGACCAATGACCAGCAGGATGCCGAGAGAGATCTCGGTCAAGCCCTGCATAGGAGCAGCCATCGTCGCATGATTCGCAGCCAGCGCCATCACCGACTTCCACACGGCAGGCGAGTGGCTCTGCTTAATGTAGGAGTTGATCAAAGCTGCATAGTTTGCCGGACTGTAAAGGCCCTTTCCCAGATTCTCGAAAAAAACCGATACAAACATTGCCCCGACCGTCACGCGAACCAGTGCCAAGCCGTTTGCTGCATCGAGGATGCTGCCAGCTCCGGTCGCCTCGGTTCTCGCTGAACTCACGCTTGTCGTCATTCGTATCCTCTTTCCAGCAAATTGAACTACCACCACTGAGCATGGCAATGTTAAACCCCTTGTTCATACTGCTGCCAATTTCCGCTGCCATGATCAAGCCAGAACCACCGACACGAACATATTGGACCAAGGCATTTGGATCAGCACTTTTCGGATTAGTTCCCCTAAGCGATGGTTCATTGCGCCATGCGCTGATGTGGGGCAGCACACAGCCCGCGGCGGGACAGCGCCGGATGTGAGTTGCTCTTCAGCTACTCTCATGGCCATCGTAATCATTCCGAATTACGACGCGATTCCATTTCGGTCTTGACTTAAGTGAACTCTAAAATCGGGAAATGCGTTTCTTTCCCCTGGCAATGCTGAGCGCTGGTCTATCGGCCATACTCTTCTTAGCGATCTCTGGATGCGGTGGCGCAGCTTCATCGCTAACCAGCACAACAATTACGGGTCCCCTCCCAGCTTCGAGTTCCGGGCCTTCGGCGCCTTCATCCACAACAGCGCCCGCACCTACAGGCACAACGACTCCGCCTGCACCGGGTTCCTCAGGTGGGAGCCCGAATCCGACCCCGACATCATCGCCCGCTCCGGTCCCATCCCCGAATGTGACCATCAGCAATATCGAGCAGATGGCTGGTTGGGATTCGTGCGACACCTGCTCCGGAGGTGGAACGATCAGCTATTCGATGACTCAGGGACTCAACTATCCCCAGTCCGGCACGGCGCAATTCTCGCTGGGTCAGGGAGCTGCATGGGGACATGCGCTGTGGTGGAAGCGGCTGGGGACCGATCCCACTGCCTCACATTTTGTTCTGACACTCGACGAGTACATCGAGAATCCCGGCGCGTCGTTTGGCATCGAGTACGAGGCTAACCAGATCGTCGATGGCCAGTGGTACGACTTCGCCACGCAATGCTCGTTCGGGTACGGCATCTGGCAACTCTGGGATCCTGCCAATCAGCGCTGGGTTCCCACTTCGGTACCGTGCGCGAGGCCGGCGCCTTCAACTCACACCCAACTGCGGCTCGAGTTCCAGCGCAGCAACGGCCAGGCTGTATTTGTCTCCATCGGCGCCAACGGCAACATCGTGCCTGTAAACATGGCCTTCAACCCACAACCTGTAAATGGTCTGAACGGCGACTTCGGCGTACACATCCAACTGAACGCCAACGGCAATCCCGATCCATATTCAGTATGGGTGCATGACTTGCGCCTCACTTACTGAGCTTGAGAGCCAATATCAAAATCCCTAATCCGGTGGGCTTGATTCTTCATGCGCAGGTAAACCTCGCATTCCATAAAGGATGATGCACAATGCGTACCCGCGTTCAGGATCAACGCTCGCCCTACCCGTGGGTCCTGCCCGAATGGAAGGTGCAATGTGGTAGCCCCACCAGACAATACTGGTTTTTGCCTAAAACGTTTTAGACTTGGCAATTGAGTGGCAGTTTCGGTACTCTTAGTCCCCGGAAAAACCTTCATGCCCACTCGCTTCCTGTTCACTCTGGTATTCCTGATCTCTTTGCCCGCTCTGGGCGCTGACTTCACGATGCAAGTCACCGAGACAGGTTATCTGGCGACGCAGGGCTTTAACGTGATGCTTTACGACAGCACGTTCCACCCTATTTTCGTCGACCAGAAGAACACCGCCATGGAGATGATTCTTCATGGCGAGCGCATCGCGACCAACGGCGATGTACGCCTCATGCCCACTCCCGAGCAGTGGGACCTGGTGGCGCAGCTCAAGGGACGCCACGCCGACAAGGATCACAACCGCCTCACCGCCGATCTCTCGTTTCCCAGCTATCAGATGGACTATCGCCTGGAAGTGGCTGCCGAGCCGGGCGGCGTGCGCGTGAGCGTGAATCTCGATAAGCCCTTGCCGGAGAAGCTGGCTGGACGCGCGGGTTTCAATCTGGAATTTCTGCCGTCGATTTATATGGATAAGACCTACGCCGCCGATGGCAACGCGTTCGGCATCTTCCCGCGCAGCCCGCAGGAAGAAATGCACAAAGTGCTGCCCTCCCCTGACGATCCGAAGAAATTGCCCTACCAGGAGGAGTGGGACGAGGCGAAGGGATACACGCAGCCGCTTCCGCTGGTTACGGGAAATAACATCACCTTCGCTACGGAAGATCCTCTGCATCGCATCAGCATCAGTTCCGAAACCGGCCCGCTCGCCCTCTACGACGGACGCAATCGCGCGCAGAACGGCTGGTTCGTACTGCGCACTCTGATTCCCTCCGGCAAGTCCGAAGGCGCTGTGGTCTGGCACATCCGTCCGAACGTGATCCCGAATTGGACGCGTCCGCCGATGATCGCGCATAGTCAGATCGGCTACGCTCCGAATTTCCCGAAGGTCGCTGTGATCGAACTCGATCCGAAATTCGACGCGCCCAAAATGGCGAAGCTGCTCCGCCTTGCCGACGACGGCTCCTACAAGCCGGTCTTCGAGGCGCCGATCTCGGCGCCCAAGCCGTGGCTGCGGTACGCCTACGCTAAATTCGACTTCTCCTCAGTGAAGGATCCCGGCCTGTACGCGATCGAATACGCAGACCAGCGCACCGACCTGTTTCCTATCTCCAAAGACGTCTACAGCCGCAGCTGGCAATCCAGCCTCGACGGTTATCTCGCCGTTGAGATGGACCACGTCTCCGTGCGCGAAGGCTACCGTTTGTGGCACGGCGTTTCGCACCTCGACGACGCACGCCAGGCTCCTCCGAACACAAATCATTTCGACGGCGCATGGCTGGGTCCGAACACCGATTCTCCCTTTCAGCCCGGCCAGCACATTCCCGGATTGAACGTCGGCGGCTGGTACGACGCCGGCGACTACGACATCCGCGCGGAAACCCAATACGCGGTGATCCAGGACCTCGCGCTCGCCTACAAAGAGTTCAGCCTGAAATGGGACGAGCTCACCGTAGATGAGAACGCCCGCACAGTCGAGATGCACCGGCCTGACGGCATTCCCGATGCGGTACAACAGGTGAAGCACGGCGTCTTGCAGGTGCTCGGACAGATCAATTCCATTGGCCATCCGGTACCCGAAATCATGGAGCCCAATCTGCGCGAGTATACGCACCTGGGCGACGCAGCATCGAAGACTGACGGACGTGTCTACAACGCAAAACTCACCCCGCACCAGGTGGATGGAAACTTCTCCGGCGCTCCCGATGATCGCTGGGCGTTCACCACTAAAGAGCCGCGCCTGCAATACGGATCCATCGCAGCGCTGGCCGCCGCCTCCCAGGCGCTAAAGGGCTGGGACGATGGGCTGGCCAAACACTGTCTGGAAACGGCCGTGAAGCTGTGGACGGAGGAACAAGCGCATCCCACTCCGATCAAGTCACCGCCCGGCCGGCAAACACCACAGAACTTCGCCGAAGGAATCGTCCGCAATGAAGAGTGGAAAGCGACGGTGCAATTACTCCTCGCGACTAACGGCGGCCAGGCCTACAAGAAGCACGTTCTGGAAATGTTTCCCAATGTGGAAAAGCGCTTTGGCTTCGGCGGCTGGATGGCCGTGCTCGCCCTGCCCTACATGGACGCGGGCTTCAAACATCAAGTCGAAACCGCGGTCCGCTCCTACGTCGCCGAATTGGATAAGCAATTGGCCGCCACGCCCTTCGGAGTCCCGCCCAGCCTGCGCACCTGGGGAGGCGCCATCGAAGTAATCGATCTCGGTGCGCGCATGTACTTCCTGCACAAAGCCTTCCCCGAGATCGTCAGCCCCGACTACACGCTGCGCGCCGCCAACTACATCCTCGGCACGCATCCGGTATCGAGCACGTCCTATGTCTCTGGAGTCGGAACAGTTTCCAAGCTGAAGGCCTACGGAAACAACCGCGCGGACAATACGTTTATTCCTGGCGGCGTGATTCCGGGTTACATCATCATCAAGCCGGACTTCCCGGAATGCATCGACGACTTCGGCTTCCTCTGGTTTGAAGACGAATACGTCATTGACGTCGCCAGCCGATGGGTTCTGGCAGCCAACGCGGCGAACGCGCTGGTGAATCAGACTCAGCCCACAGCGGCAGTATCAGCAACAAACACACAGATGACTCATTCGCAGCGTTAGGAGGCCTTGGCCAGACTTTTTGCCAAGATGATTCACTCATGCCGCAGAGCCGTGAGCGGATCGATCTGCATTGCGCGTTGTGCTGGAAGGAATGATGCAAGCGCACTTACGAGCAGCACGATCGCCACGATCAACACGTAATTCGCCGGATTCCCTGGCTTCACGCCGAATAACAATCCCGCAAGCAGCGGCGTCAGGACGAGCGACAGTAAGAAGCCGCCGGTTAAACCGAGCAGGACGGACGCAAATCCATCGGCCAGCACCATTCTCATTATGTCCACGCGGCGAGCGCCGATCGCCATGCGAACGCCGATTTCACTGGTGCGTTGCGCTACCGAGTACGACAGAACGCCATAGATGCCGATGCAGGCCAGCAGAAGCGCGATTGCGGAGAGCGATATCGCAAGTAACGAGGCAAAGCGGCTCTCGGAACGCGCTCTCTCTACATAATCCGTTAGAGGCGCAACGCGGGAGACCGGCATGTTTTTGTTCAGCAGGGCTACCTGCTTGCGCGCCGCGTCAGTAAGACCAGAGACGTTGCCGGCAGTGCGAATGACAATCGCCATTGGCCGTGGCGCGAGCTGGAACGGAACATAGATCTGCGGCCGCACGATCGCTGTAAGCGAGTGGCATTGAATGTGTCTGACCACACCGACAACGACAGCCCAATCTCGCTGGAACTGATACGGACCGCTGGGAGAGTCTGAGATGTTGAGCTTTTTTCCGATTGCATCGCCGTCCGGCCAGAGCTCGTGTGCGAGAAGATCATCGATGATAATTACGTGCTCGTGTGCAGCATTATCAGCTTCCATGAAATCGCGGCCATGAAGCAGCGTCGCGCCGATCGTGCTGAAATATCCCGGCAGAATAGAACGATGGTCTGCGTAAACCGTGCTCCGCAGTTCGGTGGGCGTGCCTTGCTTCCAGTAATAGTCATACCAGTTCGCAGTGTCCTCAAGCGGAATATGCGAGACCGCCGAAACGGATTCAACACCGGGAAGGGCTCTAAGATTTTGCTGCAATTGCCGCAGCATCTCGTAATTCGGCGGAGGAAGCTGAAAAGTGAAGACGTTTTCTGCGCGGAAGCCAGGATCAACGCGCAGAATGTTGACGAAGGTCCGCATCAGCAAACCGGTTCCGATGAGGAGTACAAATCCCAGAGCCACTTCGGCCGAAACAAGTACGCTATTCGAGCGCCTTCCAGTCCACCCTGCCGGGCGTGTCGCTTCCTTAAGGTTTTGAACCAAGTCAAAGCGATTCACTGTGATCATCGGCGCGAGCCCGAAGAGCGCGCTGGTAACTATGGCCACTGCGAAGGTAAAGGCCAGGACGCGCAAGTCCAGTTGAACCTCGCCGAGGTTTGCCAGCGAAGGCGGCCGGACCGCCAGAATTGCACGCACGGCGGCCCAGCCAATGCCAAGGGCGAGCACTGCGCCGAGGAAGCCAAGGAGCAGACTCTCCGTCAGGAGTTGGCGCACAAGTCTTCCCCGCGATGCGCCGAGTGCAACGCGAACTGTGGTTTCGCGCAGGCGCTGTGTGGCCCGCGCCATCAGCAGATTAGCAACATTTGTGCATCCGATGAGCAGCACTAGAGCAACGCCGCCAAAAAGAAAGAGTAAGGTGCCGCGGACCTCGCGCACGTCTTCTGCCTGAAGCGAATAGACGTACAGGCGAAAGTTGGAAATCCCTGAGTTTCCGTCAAACGAAGTGATCTGGGTTGCGATGGAATCCGCTTCGGCTTGGGCTCTTGCGATATTGCTTCCCGGGCGCAGGCGCCCAACTAAACGAAGATATGCCGGCCCAAGAGGATCGGACGCATCGATACCAGTCGAATAGAAGACATCGACATTTGCGGCAATACTCGATCCGCCGGGAAGAATCAGCCGGAAATTCTCAGGCATTACGCCAATCACAACTGCCGATCTCGGCCCAAATCGGACCACGCGGTCAATAATGCCCCGATCGCCACCGAAGCGCCGCATCCAGACTCCATGAGAGATGATGATCGGCCGCTGGGCATTCGGTGCTTTCGGCTCGTCTTCGGGCGCGAAGAAGCGGCCGAGTTCAGGCTTTGGGCATAGCAGCGGCAGAAAGTTGGCGGTAACTGTGCCCACCTTCACCTGCTCCACGTCTCCATCTCCGGGGAGAGCGCCGTTGGTCACCCAGATGCCGCCAACCTGATCAAACTCCTTCGTGTGTTGGCGAATCTGAAAAACTTCGAAGTTCGAAGCAGGCGCTCGGTTGGTGTTTCCCAAACCGGACCAAATGATCGCCAGCCGGTTCGCGTCAGGATAAGGCAGTGGACGCAGGAGAACGGAGTTGACCACGCTGAAGATAGCCGTGTTTGCTCCGATCCCAACCGCCAGCGTGAGTATGGCGAGTGTGGCGAAACCTGGGCTCTTACGCAACATTCGGGCGCCGAAGCGCACGTCCTGGAGAAAATCCTCAATCCATCCCCAGCCCCACTCCGTGCGACTCTTCTCCCTCAATGCGGTTTCATTTCCGAACTGGCGTTGAGCGGCCTCGCGAGCCGCATTCGGCGCCATGCCTGAAGCGAGATGTTCCTCCTGGCGCAGCTCCAGGTGCAGGCGCACCTCCTCCTCGAGCTCCGCGTCAAATTGACGACGATTGACTAACGTCCTCAGCCGTCTTCCGAGTTCGCGTAGCCGGTTCATGCAGAACTCCTCTCAGATCGCTTCGATCACACGCGAGATCGCTCCAATAACACGCTTAAATTGCGACCGCTCGACCGCCAATTGCTTGCGGCCTGCGGCGGTCAATTGGTAGTAGCGGGCGCGGCGATTTCCGGCCGTTGTACCCCAGCTTGCTGTCACCCAACCTTTGATCAGCATGCGCTGCAACGCAGGATAGAGCGAGCCTTCTTCGATTTGCAGAACATCGTCCGAAATCTGCTGGATAGAGTTCGCGATCTCATACCCGTGCATCTCGCCGAAGCGGCCGAGAGTTTTCAAAATCAACAGGTAAAGCGTTCCGGGAGGAATCTCGTCTCGACGCAAGCGTGCGGCCTCCGTGACATAGTTAGACTATGGAAGTCTCGGACTCTTAGCGCGCGCTGTCAAGAGCAAGTTGGTGTTGGCGGAAGTTCCCGGCTCCTTTCCCGGAGATACGAGATTTGGGCGTTCGACACGAATGGAAGTTTGAGGCATTCACGCGGGCACGCCCTCCGCAGCGGCCTACCGAGAGCAGGCACTCTCTTTGTGGGCTCTCAACGAAGACTAAGACTGGCAGGGCATCGCCACCGGCAATTCATAGCTCACCAAATCTGCCTTGAGCCGTCATAAACAGTGCAAGCGACTTCGCTGTGCGGATGATCGCTTTCGAACTGATTGTTCCTTGTTCCAGAACCAGCAGACTTCAACCTTCTCAAGAGCGCAGCAGGTGCAAGCCCCGGAGTGCGAATGCAGAATTTTTCCGGCAGTATTCGTTACGCCGTTCGGCAGTTCAGGCAGTCACCAGTGTTCACCACTGCTGCAGTTGTTACTCTGGCTTTAGGGATTGGCGGCACGACGGCGATCTTCACGCTGATACATGCTGTGATGCTGCGCTCGCTGCTGCCGGTCTCCGATCCGGCGCGGCTCTATCGCGTGGGAGAAGGGAATGATTGCTGCGTGGAAGGCGGTCCGCAGGACCGTTGGGGCTTCTTTCCATACTCGTTTTATCAGCAAATGCTCACGGCAATGCCGGAGTTCGAGGAAGTCACGGCGTTCCAGGCCGGTGGCGGGCGCATGGCGGTTCGCCGCGAGCACCTTGAAACTGCTGCCCGTCCACTGCGTTCCGAATATGTAACTGGAAGTTATTTTTCCACTTTGGGAGTGCGCCCGTTCGGCGGACGCCTCTTTACTCCAGCCGATGACACCCTTTCCGCTCCCCCCGTTGCCGTGCTCAGCCATCATGTATGGCAGACCGTCTATGGTTCCGATCCGTCCGTAGTAGGCGCAAGTTTCATCATCGAAGGACACCCCTTCACCGTCATCGGGGTCTCGCCTCCGGGATTCTTCGGAGAAACCCTGCGCGGCGATCCACCCGAAATCTGGATTCCGCTGCAGCAAGAAGCGGTCATGAGTCGCGACGGCGGTCTGCTGAACTCGCCTTTCTCTGCGTGGTTGCGGGTGATCGGGCGTGTGCGCCCGGGCGTCTCGACGGCTGCCATGGGTCCACGCCTTACCGCGATGCTGCGTCAATGGATGCTGAAGGACTCGCAGTATCCCGTCGACTGGATGCCGGAGATTAAGCGTCACCTCCCCAACCAGGTAATCAACGTCATCCCAGCGGGAGCCGGCGTTGCCGAGATGAAAGAAGAGTACGGACGAAGCCTGCAGATCCTCTTCGCTGTTTGTGGTGTAGTACTGCTGATCGCCTGCGCGAATGTGGCGAATCTGCTTCTCGCGCGGGCCGTGGCACGCCGCGCGCAAACCGCCGTGCGCCTCGCCATCGGCGCTTCACGCAGACAAATCATCGCCCAGGCGCTTACGGAGAGTATTCTCCTGGCGGTCGCCGGGGGAATGATTGGGCTCGCAGTCTCCTTCGGCGCAGCGCGGCTTCTGCTCTCCCTGGCTTTTCACAGCGCGCACTTTCTGCCGATTAGCACCGCGCCATCCCCTATCGTCCTTGGCTTCGCTTTCCTCGTAGCGCTGTTGACGGGAATCATATTCGGCGCGGCTCCCGCGTGGTTTGCCACGCGCACTGACCCAGCCGACGCGCTGCGCGGATCGACTCGCAGCACAGGCGATCATTCGTCGTTCGCGCGCAAAGCGTTGCTGATCCTGCAGGCCACGCTATCGATTGTGCTCGTCGCGGGTGCCATCATGCTGGCGCGCAGCCTCAACAAACTCCAGCACCAGGACTTCGGATATAAAGTCCCGGGACGCGTGCTCGTGTCGCTGGAGTCGCCGCCATCCAAGTACGGGCCCGAGAAGCTGGCCTCGCTTTACCGTGAAATGGAGCAACGCCTCCTGAGCATTCCCGGAGTCCAAGGTGGAGGACTCGCGCTGTATAACCCGCTCACTAACAACTGGGGCGAGCTCATCATGATCGAAGGCCACGAAGCTCCAAAATTCAACGAGAACGCCGGGGCATCCTGGGACCGCGTAAGCGCGAATTATCTCCAGAGCCTCGGAGTGAGACTGGTGCGCGGCCGCAACTTCAGCGAAGCCGACAATGCCGAGAACGTCGCCATCGTGAACGAAGCCTTCGTGAAGCGATTCTTCAAGAGCGGCGAGGAAGCTCTCGACCACCACTTCGGCCTCGACCTGCCGCAGAATGCCTCCACATACCGCATCGTGGGTATCGTGCATGACGCGAAGTTTGCCGGATTTGCGCTGCACAAACCGGCACGCCCGATGTTCTACGTGCCGCTGGCGCAGTACGTTCATTATCCCGACCTGCTGATGCGAAGGTTCGAAATGTCGTCGCATGGCGTGAGCGCAGGCATGCTCGTCACCGACGCCTCGCCGGGCGCCCTGGAACCGCAACTGACGCGAATTCTCTCCGAGATCGATCCCAATTTGACACTTATAAGCGTAAGAACCCTGCAGCAACAAGTGGATATGTCGTTCGAACAGGAGCGCGCCGTCGCCAGTCTCGCAGGATTGTTCGGGATCGTAGCTTTGGTGCTCGCCGCAGTCGGGCTGTATGGAGTAACGGCTTACACAGTTGCGCAGCGCACCAACGAGATCGGAGTACGCATGGCCCTGGGCGCTAACCGCCGCAACGTCGTGCAGCTCGTGCTGCGTGGCGCCTTCAACCGCGTGCTGCTCGGACTATTGCTCGGCCTGCCCCTGGCGGTCGGCGCCGGCCGGCTGATCGCCGCCCAGTTGTACGGAGTCTCAATTTGGGATCCGCTCGCACTCTCAGCTGCTGCAATCTCATTGGCGATATGCGCGTTCTTCGCCGCCATCATCCCTGCAGGACGAGCAGCTTCTATTTCACCGATGAGTGCGTTGAGAACCGAGTAGGAAGCTTGTGCCCTTTGCTGCTGGCAGCACTTCGCGGATATTCCGACGGTTGCGACTGTGCACCTGCAGGAAACCGTTCATCGTTATGATTGTTGAGAATCTGTCAGGCAGCTTCTAGCTCGGCGCCTGTCAATTCCTCTTTCGGCAATGATTCCTGGCGAGCCGCGCTCAATTGCCCCAAGGCGAAAGCGCCCAAGGCCATGTTCACGTCGCGCACTGCGATGTCGTAGTCGTCGTTGAGCACAAGGTTCGCCGCAATGGACAGCAGCCATGCAGAAGCGGCGTAGCTCGAGAGCCGTGTGCGCGGACTCAGAATGCCCACTCCGACTAACATTTCGATAATCCCGACAATCCGCATGAAATTCTTGTTACTCATCGGGAGCTTTTCATTGACGTCAGGAGCGGTGTACTTTTCCCAGTCCGTCAGCAGATTGGTAAATTTGTCTGCACCTGCCAGGAATGCTGTAGCGCCCAATCCGATTCGGAGTGCCCAAAAAGCTGAAGCAATCTTGCTGTCGTTTTCCATGCATCTTCTCCCGATTGGATGGATGCAATCGGCGTGAGTGGGGTGGCGTGATTAGGCCCACCTGCAAAGAGAAGGCTTCAATAATTCCCTTCCGCGACCTGATAACACGTCAGCCGATTGCTGCGCCACATGTCGCACACTGAGTTGCGGTCGTCAATCACAAAGGCCACACGATCGTCGCCGATTTCATCAAGCAACTCTCGCTTGACTATGTGATCGGGACGCCGGTCACCGGAGCGCCGCATATGCAGCTCCGAAAAGGGCACCTGATAGCGGCGCAGCCAGTCGGTCGTCGCTTGCCGATACTCCGCCGGACGCCCGGAGACAATGAAGATCTCGTACTCGGGTACCAGGTTCTTCACCCATTCCAGAACCACTGGATTGGGTGGATCTTTGCTCATTTCCTGGAAGAATCGCTTCCAGTTTTTCTTTTTGCTGCCGCGAATCCAGTGCAGACGGTGAGTCACGTCGGCCAATGTGCCGTCCATATCAACGAGCACGACATTGCGGACCTGCGGCAGCAATCGGCCGGAGCTTTCCTTGGGCCTGAATTCCAGAGTGAACATACATGGTTCGATGCATATCACACCTACATCCGGTATTGCTGACTGGTGTACGAAGAAACTCGGCTCTCACCACCCCTGAATTCACTGGAGCATCCAAATAACCCACCGGATGACTCGCGAGGAGCCAGAACATGGCAAACACAAAAAAGACGAAACGCAGCAGCGCGCGCAAGAAGGGTGGTGAGCGCAAGACCTCAAAGAGCAGAAGAAAGAGCCCAACCCGGCCACACCGCCAAGTCTCAACCGAGATCAATGTCTCAGAACTGGCAGACTAAGCCTGACGTGCTGACATAATAAAGGTGAGGAATACAGGCTGATGCTAATGCTTTTGCAGAGAGGCCACAGCAGGTATCTCTTTCAGTAATTCTGCCGCCTTCGCTAAATTCGTTCCCGCCGGCACTTCGCGGAAGTCGCTCATAGTTTCGTCCTGCTGCTGTGTGATTGTCGCGAAAAACAGCGCACGACCTGAGATGTGCGTGGTGAGCCTGGTAATTTCCCAGTGTCCTCCGCCGACGTCCGCCTGATCCACTTCGAAGGTGCCTCCCTTTTTCAGTTTTGCCAAAATGCCGCCGCCAAAATCAACGTTCTGCAGGAGGTGTCCGCTCAGCTTTCCCAGACGCATCTGCTTTGCGTCGATCAGCAGCATGCCTTCCATTGCATGGAAGACCTTCGCCTCGCGACTTGGCGGAGAAAACTTCGGATTCGGCCGGAAGGCAAGCCGGATCGTATCGCCTTCCCTCCCGCTTGCGCTGTACAGAAAGGCATTCGGCAGCATGGCAAGCAGTTCGGTTGCCTTCTTTGCATCCCGCTCGGTCTTTTCACGCTGCTGCTTGCGATAATTGGGATCGGTGAGGAACTTCTGAATGTCTTGCTGACTCCGTTTCTCCTGATCGGCGGTAGCCGGTTTCCCATTCACGGAAATCAGCCGGCGCATGGAGCCTTCGGGCGTGCCCACTACTTCTTCAACTCTCGTCGTGCCGCGCTGCGAGTTCTTATCGCGATACATCCATTGGCTATGATCGTTCTTCGCCGCCGCGAGTTCGTTTTGAACCATGCGGTTCACCAGGTCACGGGGACTCTGCGCAAACGCCACCCCACCCAGGAGCAGAACCCAGCCAGCCGCTGCTACACACGATCGATGCATCAATCAAGTTGGAACCCAGGGTACTGCCGAACGTTGCCTCCCGGCGGTTGAGAGCCGATCCGGCATAGCCAATCCTTCCATCCCAATGTTTCCTGGTTTGTGACCTTCTATCTGGGCCGTCGCTTTATATGCCTTGACGCGTATATGCCATGTAGAGTATATAAAGGACGTGGAATCTGTCTTCGAAATCATTGCGGAGCCGAACCGGCGCGCGATATTGAGTCTGCTGGTCTCGTCACAACAGTCCGTCGGACAAATCGAGCGTCAACTTCGTATGCCCCAGCCGGCCGTGTCAAAGCACCTGCGCGTGCTGCGCGAGGCCGGATTCGTGGAATCCACGGTCGACGCACAGCGCCGTCTATACCGGCTGAAGCCTGAACCGTTTCAGGAGGTCGATCACTGGCTGGCGCAGTTCCGCCGCTTCTGGTCCGCTCACGTCGACGCTCTCGAACGCCACCTCGACCGCATGGATATCGATGAAGATCAATCAACACCAACGAAAAGAAAGACGAGGAGAAGACGACGCGGCCGAAACCGCGAACGTGGAAAAGGAGAAACGAAATGAAAATCAAATTGACCAACGTGTACGTGGACGATCAGGAAAAGGCCCTGCGCTTCTATACGCAGGTACTGGGCTTTGCCAAGAAGACCGATTTCAGTCAGGGCCCATATCGCTGGCTGACCGTGGCCTCGCCCGAGGAGCCGGACGGCACTGAGCTGCAGTTGGCGCTGAACAATAACCCCGCGGCTAAAGCGTATCAGCAGGCGATGTTTCAACAGGGCCAGCCCGGGGCCATGTTCTTTACCGACGACGTCAAGGGTGACTACGAGCGGATCAAGGCACGCGGCGCCGAGTTCACCATGCCGCCCACCGGCGTGACCGGCTCGACCATTGCGATGCTGAAGGACACCTGCGGCAACCTCATTCAACTCACCCAACTGACATGGTATTCACGCTAGGGATGAAGTATGAAGAAGGCGACCGATCGTGAGCAGTACACTAAACCACTTCGGGAAGTGGATGCCTGGCTGGCTCAGTTGGGTCGGTTCTGGTCCACTCTAATCGACGCTCTCGAACGTCACCTCGACCGCATGGGCGAGGATCCATCACCACGAACAACCAGGAAGACGAGGAGAGCGAAATGACCGATCGCGAGCAGTACACACCGGGTCCAGCCAGCGGGGCGCAGGTAAAAAAGGACGGAGAGATGTGGACGCTCATTCTCGTCAGAGAACTGCGCCACAAGCCGGAAAAAGTGTGGCGGTCGCTTACCGAACCGGCGCATCTGCGAGAGTGGGCGCCCTTCGACGCCGATAGGAGCCTGTGCACGGTTGGAGCGAAGGTAAAGCTCACGTGGATGGCAGCGCCCACGCCGCAAGTTTCCGAAATAAAAGTCACGCGAGCCGACGCGCCCAAGGTGCTTGAGTACAACTGGGGGGACGCCAATACCCGGTGGGAACTCGAACCCCTTGGCGGTGGCACGCGCCTGACTCTCTGGCACAGCCTGGATCGCCGCTTCATCGCAATGGGTGCTGCCGGATGGCACATTTGTTTCGATGTTCTGGATCGCCTTCTCAGCGGAACTCCTATCGGCCGCATTGCCGGCGTCGAGGCGGTGAAGTTCCGTGGTTGGCAGCGGCTGCACGTGGAATATGCGAAACAGTTCGGTATTGCAACGCCCAACTTGCCGCCTCCGGCGGCTCAAAAACCCTGAATCGAGGTGAGCCATGAGCCAAGCTATTCAACGTTCGATTCTTCGCTGGATTCACATCGTCGTTGCCATTCCGATCGTCGGCTATATCTATAGCCCATTTGACCAAATTCCAAACTACGCCCCGCTACACGGTATGTCTTCGTTCCTATAATGGTCCTTTCGGGACTTTGGATGTGGAAGGGCCATGTCGTTCGACGACTGGTTTGGAAAGGATCGGTCTAACTGTTCGCTCCTTCGAGCTTGCCTTGCTATGTTATGCTTGCTAAATGATCCGGCGATCAAGTGAAGGACAGACGTCGAAAGTCCGGAGGTATGTTCGCGATCATTACGTTCGGCCAGCACGGAGTCGCCGGCAAGCTACGTTTCGCGTAGTGGTTGGCGATGTCCATCGCGCGCTCAGATTAAACAATCGCGTGCCGCTCGTGTGCAATGCCCTGGCCTCACGAAAGTTTCTGGAGGAAAACTCACTTCGTCTGCTTGGTCGTACGGGACCTCCGTCGGGGCAAAGTACCACGGTGGAACTGACTTTCGAATTGCTGAATCCCGACCGGCCAATTGCGGCGATGGAGTCTTTGCGTGTACTCCGCGGAGCCGGAAAAAAAGTCTTTCGTGAGCTGGGCGGCGGAGAGAAGTTCCTTCGGGACGAACGTAGCGCATTCTCGCGAAGCATGCGCCAAGAGCGTGGGCGATGAGCCGAATCTATTGGGATTCGATGCTGTTCATCTACTGGATCGAAGATCATCCGCGATACGCTCGGCGCATTGCCCACATACTGGACCGAATTACCGAACGTGGTGACGCTCTGTGTACCAGCACTTTCACATTGGCGGAAGTGCTTACCGGCCCTTACAAACGCGGAGACGAGAGGCTAGCCACTCAAATACGCGAGGTGTTTAGCGGTCCTGCGATTGAGATGCTGCCGTTCACGCATGAAACGGCGGATGTTTACGCCAGGATCCGCGCACGTTTTGGGTTCGCTCCTGCGGACGCCATACACCTCGCCAGTGCTGCTGAATCAAAAACCGACGTATTCCTCACCAATGATGACGCCTTAGTCGGAAAGGGAGTGCCTGGAATTCAGTTTGTCGCGGGAATCGATACGGATTTGTTCTGATAGAGTTGCCGAGAAGCCCCAACGGGCTAACTGCGGTTGTTGCCGGTATACATGAAAACAACTGCCCTGATGGAATCTGCTTCAGCAATGATCGACGAGAAGATCAAGGAACTTGGCGACTAGCGCGGCAAGACGCTCGCGAAAGTGCGCGGAATCATACACGCGGCAGACCTTGAGATCGTGGAAGAGTGGAAGTGGGCGAAAGCAACCAACCCCGGAGCACTTCAACAGTGCGACTCAAGATTTTTCGGGAAATCCATACCTGGATCATGCAAATAAGTTCGCCGTCTGCATAGAAACCACCTTAAGCCTACAGCGCGCCCTACTCCGAAAAAAGCCGGAAGCCTGCTGCAGCGAAATCGGAGTCGAAGGCGAACGCGGTAGCCACATCATGCCGCTTCATTACAAGAAAACTGACGTGATCCACCAGGCTGACCTGGCGCTTTTTCGGGTGCTCCAGCTCTCGGACGGCAAGAGCATGCAAATCCTCGTCCACCCACTCGAGAACGAAATTTCTCGCGTCTCTGGCGAGCTTCATCGCCGCGGCTATTCCCAGACGGGCCTGAAGCAGCGCCATCGACTCGACCAGCACATAGTTATGGGTTAGCAACTCTTCCCCTGCTTCGAGAATCGCATTGAGGCGCCGCAGTGCAATGGAGTGGTTAGCATCGGCTGAATCTGCCCACGCGTAGACCGCCGAAGTATCGACAAAGATCATTTGTCGAATGCCGCCGCCAAAGCTTCGTCATGCCGCTCCGAAACGGGAGAGCGATGCCCAGGTTTCGATCGCCCCGATGCCACTGATAAAAATTGACTCGCACGCTTCGGTTTCGCGCGCCTGACTTCCCCTTCTAAGCCTGCCTCCACCAATTCCCGGACCACTGAAGAGATCGACCGTTCCTGCTGAAAAGCCTTCTGCCTCAACTTTCCGTATGTGGCTTCGTCTAGTTGGATCAAAGTACGTCTCATGACTACATGATATCATGAGATCATCAAAAGGCCAGGGCTGTATTGGGCCATCCTTGCGGAGATGGCAATCGGCGAGCGTGAGAGACTGGAGGCCGGTACTTCTTGCTGACCGTCGGTCTCCTTCTGTGAGATTGCGTTACGCTCAGCGCAGCTAAAATAGGTGCGAGAGTCTGAGCTGTACATGAAAAGGACCGCCGCGATGCAATCTGCTTCGCCAATGATCGATGAGAAGATCAAGGAACTTGGGGACTGGCGCGGGAAGACGCTCGCGAAAGTGCGCGCCATCATACACGAGGCAGACCCTGAGATCGTCGAAGAGTGGAAGTGGGTGAAAGCAACCAACCCCGGAACCCCGGTCTTTTCCCATAACGGGATCGTCTGCACGGGAGAGACGTACAAAAGCGTGGTCAAGATGACGTTTGCCAAGGGAGCTGCGTTGAAAGACCCGGTAGGTCTATTCAATTCCAGCCTCGACGGGAATGTCAGGCGCGCCATCGACATCCACGAAGGCGACAGGATCGATGAGGTGGCCTTGAAGGATCTCATCCGCGCTGCAGTGGCGCTCAACCTCAAGGGCAAGAACAAGCCCAAGCCCCGGCGAGCCACCAGCAAGCGGGCCCACTAGCTGAGTGATCTCGAAGCTTTCTCAACAAGTTGCGTAAGTGCTCGGCGGATTTCTGTTGTCAATAGCGCGTTTGACTGGACCTGCCAAAACGGATCATGCAGCGCTGTCGTGCCCTGTGCCAACGCCAGCGGAGAACGCCTGCCATGCGGCCTGCAGTGGCAGGAAGATGGAGATTACAGTTCCTGAGCGAACTGGAGATGAGCTGCTGCGGAAGCGAATCGAGCCTTCGTGCTTTCCCACAATGGCTTTGGCGACCCACAATCCCAGCCCGGTTCCCTTTTCAGCTTTGGTGGTCACAAAAGGATCGAAGATTCGCCGCCGTAACTCAGAGGGAATGCCTGTTCCATTATCGGCGATCAGCACTCGCACCCCTGCACGTTCCGGCTTCTTTTTCTCGCGCCATGGAGCAACGTGTACATAGACGCGTCCTTTCTCTTTCGTCGCCTCCAGCGCATTCGTTATGACATTCGCAAATAGTTGGCGCAGCTCGGCAGGAAAGCCGGGAAGTTCTCCGGTGAACTCGTATCTCCGTTCCAACTTGACCTGATTCGAGCGCATTCGCGTAGCGAATACTTCGAGGACGTCTTCCAGGACTTCGGTGATTTTAGTCGGCACCGGGGTTGTTGATTCGCGATAGAGCGCGAGCGTCTGCCGCGCGATGTGCGATATGCGACTCAGCTCTCCTTCGGCCAGCGACACCAACTGGCGAGTGTTGTCGTCGAGGGAGGTTTTATACGCAATCAGGGACAGCAGGTTCGTCAAACCTTGCAGTGGATTGTTGATCTCATGCGCGATAGTAGCCGCCAATTGTCCGGTTGCGGCCATCTTCTCCGTGCGCAATAACGCTTCTGTGGTGCGCTTTCGTTCAGTAATGTCGCGCACGATCTTTGCGGCCCCGATTACGTGGCCGTCAGCATGCTTTAGCGGCGATACGGTAAGTGAAACATCAAGCCGCCTGCCGCTCTTGGTTACACGCACGGTTTCGAAATGCTCGATACGCTCGCCCCGCCTGATCTTGCTCAAGATCATTGCTTCATCTTTGTGAAGCTCCGGCGGGATGACCAATGTCACTGGCTTGCCAATAATTTCTTCCGCTTTGTACTCGAACATCCGCTCGGCGCTGGCATTCCAACTCCGGATGATGCCATTCAGATCTTTACTGGCGATTGCGTCCTCCGACGATTCGACAATTGCCGCCAGCCGCGACACCGCTTCCTCGGTCTCGCTCCGCCTGGCGATCTCTGTTTCCAGTGCAAGCGCCTTTTGTTGCCACTGTGCAACCATGCGCAGACGCTCATCTTCTGAAGCCAGCGCATAGCTCTCGCTTGGAATCACGGCAGAATGTTCATTACAAATCTTCTGAAAAGCTTCGCCGTGATCCTCGCGGTAGAACTTGGTCAGGGGATAGGCGCAAACCAGGGAAAAGGAGTGCGACTGGGCGATCTGATTCCATAGCTGCTCCAGTCTGAGAGCGGCATCCGCCTTACCTTCCGCCCATAACAGCGCTACCATTTCACCAAACAACGCGGCACGTCCATGCTCTCTTTGCGCTGCGGCTCTTGTCCGCGAAATCACACTCCCGATGACATCGACAAAACGTTGTTCATTCGGCCATTCATCGATCATGAACTGCGACAGCGTTTCACTCGCATCCAGCGCGACATACCGCCCTTGCTCGACGATCCGCGCCACCTCTAAGCCCCGCTCTGCAAGACGCCGGGCGAGTTCAATGCGGTGTTCTTCCGTGGCGATCACAACCCCTGCATCGCCGGCGCCGAGAGCCGAACCAATAAAACGGCTCAGCGACTCCAGCAGAAATTTATCTTCAAAATAAAACTGAACGGAATGTGTGTGCTTGTGAAAATCGATCTGCTCTTGACTGTTCGGAAGCTCAGAGTGAGTAGTAGTTTCGCGCGTCATACAAACCAACTCCTTAGATGCTGGAAGCGCATTCAGAGCTGCTCTGCTTGTGCCCAAGTGCTAAAGGTTGGTTCGGCAGCTTCTAGTCCGATTGTAACAAGCTCGCAGTTCGACAGCGAGGCGGGTGCCGCATCCTCTTGCGGTTTTCAAAATGGTGCGCTGACGCTGCACGTCTTCGATCCAATTTCCCGTGGAAGCATGCTCTGGAGACGCAATCCACAAACCAAATCAACAGGGTACGACGCCCGTCCCAATTTGGTGCTATCACTATTTGAAGGTCGCCACGATAGCGCTCCAGTTCGTGACGCCGCTTAGCGTGAAGCTCCCGGAATACTGGGCAATGGCGTTTACGATCGCTTGCTCATCCGCGCCTCTGGAGTGGTTGGGCGAGGGATCCTGCTGCAGCAGCGTGTAGCCAGCGGCAGGTGAAACGGTTTGCGTACTGCTGGCCGGCAAGCCAACTCCGGCAAAGACGAGCTCATGTTGGGACATGGTCATCGCCGTTGCGTCGCTGCTGGCCGTGGCACTCGATCCTTGTGCGTGAGCCGTTGCATCGAGCGGCGCGGTTGCACTCAGGCCGCTGTACTCATAGATCGCAAGCCAGGGATGATTGTTCGCGCCGGAGAAGGTTGCCGTGACGGTGTTGTTTCCTCCGGCAATATTTCTGGCGTAGAAGAGGTGCGTCTGGTGGCCGTCCGTCGACTGCGTTTGAGAAACCGCATCGCTGTACGTGTTCCCCCGCGAATCTGTCACTTGGACCGTCTGCCACGTCGTCGACATGCGCACGAAAGCGATAATCAGATTTCCCACTGTGTTCGCATTCGGGAATGCCTGCGAGAGTGAAGACACTCCGGCAGCTTCGACATTTGCCGACTGCACCAGAGCGATCGGAGTCGTTGCCGGGGGATTCACTTGAATGTTGAGGGCTTGGGCAGCGGTACTTCCATTGGCATCACTTACCTGGGCGGTAAAGTTGTACGTTCCCGCATTGCTTGGCACTCCCGAGATGCTGCCGTTCGAGCCGAGGTTCAGGCCCGGCGGCATGTTTCCCGTTTCAGTCCACGAGTACGGCGGCACGCCTCCTCTGGCATTCAGCGAGACGTTGTACGAAGAGCCTTGCGTCGCTGGTGGCAGAGAAGTCGTAGCCACCATCAGCGGCGAACTCGATCCAGCAGTGACAAACGTCGCCGCGGCGGTACTCCAGTTGGCGGCGCCGCTCAAAGTAAAGCTGCCGGAAAAAGATCCCATGCTCGACAGAACGGCATCTTCGGTAGCCGCGCGCGAGCCGCTTGGGTTTGCTTGCTGTAGCTCGATTGCAGCTCCGCCTCCGGCGCTCACCGTCACAGAAGTGCTCGACGGCAAACCGAGGCCGGCGAATGTCAGCTCATTGGCTGCGTGCGTCTGGGGCGTGTTCCCAGTCGTCGGAGAAGCATTGCTGCCCTGAGCACTGGCGGTAACGTCGAGCGGATTCGCGGAACTCAGCCCAGAGTATTCAAAGATGGCGAGCCAGGGATGATTATTTGTCCCGGAAAAGGCGGCCGTCACGGTGTTTCTGCCGGACGCTATATTCGCAGCGTACAAAATATGAATTTGATGGCCATCGCTGCTCTGCACTTGTTGCACGGCGTCGATGTACTTATTTCCCAAAGTGTCGGTCAAAGTGATTGTTTGTGTGGTAGTCGAGGCTCTTACGAAGGTGATGATCGTGTTTCCGGCGGTGTTCGCATTCGGGAACGCCTGCGCAAGCGACGCTACTCCGCTGCCCTGCACGGCTGCCCTCTGTACCAGATTTAGACCGGAACCGGTTGCCTGCACGACCGCAGAAGGTTGCGAGACCGCGGTCGTGGCTCCCCCCGGATTTGAGGCGGTTACGGCAATCCGCACCGTCGAGTTAACGTCGGCGCCGGAAAGCAAATAGCTGTTCGAGGCAGCTCCGGCGATCGCCGAGCAGCCGGCGCCACTCACATCGCACCGTTGCCACTGATAAGCGAAGCTGGTTGGACTGCCGGACCAACTGCCATTGGATGCTGCAAGCTGCTGACCGGCAACGGCGCTTCCCGAAATGGAAGGTGGAGCAGTGTTCGCCGGAGCGCTTGTCGCGCAGCCGGAAATCGCCTTGCAGAGGTTCAGCCGGCCTCCGGTTTGAGTCACCGAAGCAAAGGCTGGAAGCGCATCAACTGCACTCAGCAATGTGGCGCGCAGCGCCGAGACTGACTGGTATCC
>Ga0209473_1000032_pt1 | contig 80898 bp, 76 predicted proteins | sample GraSoiAngelo_133_FD_185890 | JGI IMG/M metagenome (GOLD analysis project Ga0209473, IMG submission 185890) | Grasslands soil microbial communities from the Angelo Coastal Reserve, California, USA - 14_0929_05_20cm (SPAdes) (version 2) | ecosystem: Environmental > Terrestrial > Soil > Grasslands ...
GCGAAACTCGATCTCCGGAGCCAGCGACCGCAGCGAAACGTACTCGCGGCCGTCGTGCAGCTCGCGGGTGCCCCGCAATCCGCGGAGGCCGCCCTTCTCGAGGTCATCCACTGCGACGAGCGCATCGTCAGGGGTTTCTGCTCCCCGCAGATACACGAGCACCGTGTCGCGGGAGACGTCGTTGACGAACAGCTCCAGGTACGCGCGCTGGTCGGATCCGGGCTGCGCGAAAAGCGCCGGGGCGCCGAGCAGAAGCAGCGCCGCGGCGCGCGCGCGCATATCGTTAGGTGTGGCAGGCTCCGCCCGGGGTATCGAGCGGCTCCTGCAACACCTGCTCCTTGTCCGTCTTTACGGACACGACGAGCCGGCGGACCTTCGCACAGGCGTCCTTCGGGACCTCGAGCTCGTACCGCCTGTGGCCACCGGCGAGCACGTACCAACCTTGCGCCTGTTTCTCGAAGAGCTTCTCTCCCCCCTGGGCAAAACCCTCCAGTCGGACGGAATCGACGCGCAAGTGCACGTTGCCGGTGTTCTGCACGTCGACGGCGGCGCCGCCGCCCCCGAGCGACAGCGCGGAGAGCTTGTGGTCCTCGAGGGACTTCACCGGCGCGAGAAAGACGGGAATTCCCACGCGCGTCAGGACCCGCACGGTGGACCGGACCTGCGGCTTCTCAGCCGCGGGCAGCTCCTCGAGGAAGACGCGATACGTCTTCTCGATAGGCCCGAATGGGACCAGGGACCCTACGCGCAGGCTGCGGGTCTCGCCGACCTTGAGCTCGAGGATGATGGGGAAGACGATGATCTCCTCGGTCGGGGCAAGCTTCATCCCCGTCCGCGCGTCCTCGTCCCAGGACATCACCGAGACCTGGTAGCGCTCATCGTCCGGGCCCTCGTTGCGCAGCGTCAACAGCGACTTCGACGCCTCCGGCGTGAGCCACACCTGCACCGGCGAGATGTTGAGCCCCGAAGCGCGCGCGCGCCCGGCTCCGCAGAGGAGACCGAGCGCGAGCGGGATGTACGCCTTGCCGGTCGCGGTCACCTAGAAGTTGACCGTGGCGGTGACGCTGTCGGAGTAGTTGATGGCAACGGGCACGTCCTGGCCCGGGGGAACGATCCCGAAGATGGTGATGGTCTGCGCGTTGATGTTGGGGACGGACGGCGCGAACGTCGAGGTGCCCGAGGTGCCGTCGCCCCAGTAGGCGGGGCTCGCGCTGGTGGCCCCGGGGCCTCCCACGCCGTTCGGCACGAACAGATCATAGGAGAGGAAGTTGCCCGCTGCGGGGGTACCGTTGTTCATCGCGCGCTTGCCGGCAAGGTTCTGGCCGAAGTTGAGGTTGGCGAGCGACAGGGAGAGCACCGGCGACGCGCCGCGGGTGCAGGTGAGCGTGAAGGTGGTGTTGCCGGCGAGACCGGTGCTCGCGTTCGCGCTCACCGGGTCGTAACTCCCGAACGCGAGGTCGCCGATGGTGCTCATCACGCACACTGCATCGACGCGCGCGGTGGCGTTGAAGCTCTGGGTGGCGGACCCCGCTGCCCGCGCCGGAGCATTGGCGAAGAGCAGCACGGCGAACACGGCGGCGGTGAGGAGCTTTACAGAGTTCCGGGGCATCTTCGACTCCTTGTTTGCGGGCTTAGAAATTCACCGTGGCGGTGACGGTATCCGTATAGGTGCCGACAGGGACGTCCTGACCGGCGATTGCGGCGCCGTCCATGTTGAAGGTTCGCGCCGCCTTGCTGGGCGGCGCGGAGGGCACGTATGGGGCGGCCGTCGTCCAGGAGGTGGTCGTGCCGGGCCAGTAGATGTCGTAGCCGAGGTAGTTCGTGGTCGCGGGTAGCCGCATCGCGCGAGGGCCTGCCGAAGCCTGGCCCGCGTTGAGGCCGTTGTCGAGGCCGATGCTCGGCGCGGACCCCTTGGTGCAGGCGATGGTGACCGTGCCGCCGGTGGCGGCGGCATTCGAGCTGGCGTTAGCCCCGACCGGATCGTAGGTAAAGCTGATTCCGGTGGTGCTGATCGTGCAAAAGGCCACCACCGTGCCCGTCACTGTGAACGGGGTGCTGGCGCTGCCGGCGTTGGCGCCGGGGGCGAAAACCACCAGCGCGAGCAGTGCGGCGAGCGTGTGGCGCGGCAAATGATTGCGGCGAGTCGTCACGGCTTCCCCCTTGGGCTTCGGTAGCCAGATTATGAGCCATGCGTTGCGACGTCAAGAACATGACTATCGAAAATTACAGATAAAACGTAGAGATGAATGGCCCTTTGCAGGGCGTCGTGCGCGTTTTGCACACATTTGCTCCCGGACCCGATGGTTTTGTAATTTTTGTGGAGCCGGAACTCGGAATGGCGCAGGATCACGCGGGTGATCCGCCGCCTTGCTGCCGCCGCTCTCGCATTCGCGGCCGTCGCTGCGCCCTCGGCTCACGCCGCGCCGACTTGCAAGAACATCGCCGTCACCGCGCTCGCCTTCGGAAACTACGACGTCTACAACGCGGTCCCCGCCGATTCCGCCGGGACGATCAGCTACGACTGCCCGAATCCGCTCACTCCCACAGTGACCATCGATGCCGGCCTGGCGTTCTCGGGCGGCCGGCGGCGCATGACAGGCACCCCGGCGACGGATTGGCTCTCCTACGATATCTTCGTCGACGCGGCGCGGACGGTGGTGTGGGCTTCTACGCCGGTTGCGGTACCGGCCGGCATCAACCGGACCGTCTCCTACTATGCGCGCGTCTTCGCGCAGCAGGACGCGTCGGTCGGAAGCTATTCCGACACGCTGGTCGTCACGTTCAATTTCTAGACCCTCTTCCCCCGCAGGAACGCGGAGAGCTCCGGCAACAGCCTCTCGCGCAAGGCGACGTCCGCCCGCAATCGCTCCAGGGTTTGCGCTACCGCCTGCTTCGCCGGCGACAGCTCCTGCGCGCCGAGGAACCTCTCGACCTCGTCGAGGTGCCTCCGCTCCGGCAGGTTGCCCAAGGCCTCGATGAGGCGCCGCAGGAGCATCGGCGAGTCTCCTTTGCGCCGCACTTCTTCCCACCTGCTCTGCACCAGGCGCCAGGTGGCGTCGCGCGCCTCGCGATTTCCCAGCAGGGTTCCCACGTAGCTGGCGAAGTCCTGCATCTGCACGAAGGGGTCGAGCGCGAGATCGACGGCGCGCTGGACCAGCCCGGGGCGCTCGACCAGCGCGAGCGCGTGCAGGTAGCGCCGCTTCGCGGCGGGGTCCAGCTCGATTCCGGCGCGTTCGCGCAGCTCCGCGAATCGATCCTCGTCCGCCTCCCGCGCCGCGGCCGCTACCACGATGTCGAGCAGGTTCGGATCGAGCGTCCCCGGATGCGCGAGGTGCTCATCGAAACGCCCGGTCGCTTCGGCGAGGGATGCCGGATCGCGCGCGACCAGCGCCAGCGCGCGCAGGACCGCCGCGCGGCGCAGGCGGCGCTCGTCGTCCTCGCCTTTCGCCGGCTCCCAGCCGAGCTCCGCGCCGGCGCCGGCGAAGAGCGAGCGGATCCAGGCCTGCAACGCGGGCCGGTCGGCCGTTTCGACGCCGCGATGCTCGAGCCAGGCAAGGCGGCCCACCACCTCGTCGAGCACGGTGTGATCCTCTTCCTTCTTCAGGCTGGCGAGCAGCTGGAGGAAGGCGTCCACTTTCACGGCGTTGGCGCGCACGAGCGCCCACTGATCGGAGACCAGCGCCATGCGCTCCTCGGGCCGCAGCTCGGCGATCGCGGAGACGAGCCGCCGGAGCAGCTCCGGATCGTATGCGGTCCGATAGAACCCGCGCGCTCCCGCGTTGCCGAGCACCCAGCCGATCTTCCCGCCCGTGTCCACCGTGTCGCTGGGCGACTTGAGCAGGGTGCGCCGCTCGCGGCCGTCGACGCGCAGGACGAGCGGCACGAGCCATTGGGTCGGTTCCGGCGCAGCCTGCGAGTCGGAAAAGAAGCGCCGCTGCGTCACCGTGATCCTGCCGCCTTGCTCGGTCAGGGTGACCAGCGGGTACCCCGTCTGCCGGATCCAGCCGTTCGCGAGCTCGAGGATCGGCTGCCCGGAAGCTTCCGCGAGCGCGCCCCAGAGATCGTCGGCGGTCGCGTTGCCTTCGCGATGCCGCCGCATGTAGAGGCGGATGCCCTCGCGGAACTTCTCCTCGCCGAGATACCCCTCGATCATGCGGAGGATGGCGCCGCCCTTCTCGTAGGTGATGGCGTCGAAGCTCTCGCCGGCTTCCTCGGCGTTGTGGATCTCGGCGCGGATGGGGTGACTGGACTTGAGAGCATCGAGGTGCAACGCAGCGCCCTTCCCGGCCTCGAAATCCATCCATACCCGCCACTGCGGCCGCCACTGGTCGACGATCTTGTAGGCCATCCAGGTCGCGAACGCCTCGTTCAGCCAGAGGTCGTCCCACCACACCATCGTGACCAGGTTGCCGAACCACTGGTGAGAGAGCTCGTGGGTGATCACCTCGGCGACCCGCTTCTGGACGTTGAGAGGCGCGGTCTTCGGATCGAGCAGCAGCGCCACTTCCCGGTACGTGATGCAGGCCGCGTTCTCCATCGCGCCCGCCTCGAAGTCCGGCACGCCGACCTGGTCGACCTTTCCGTAGGCGTAAGGCTGGGCGAAATAATCCTCGAGCAGGGGAAGCACCGCGGAGGCCACTTCCTGGCCGAACGCCGTGAGCCCCTGCTTCTGCGGCACCGCCCAGGTCCGCACCGGGTACGACCGCACCTTCTGCTCCGGGCTGGAGGCGAGGTCGCCGATACAGATCGCCACCAGATAGCTGCTGAGCGGGGGAGTCTCGGCGAATTGGACGGTGCGGCCGCCGCCGGGCTCCTTCTGATCCTTGACGACCTGGCCGTTGGAAATGGCGGCGAGCCCCTCGGGCAGACCCACGAGCTGGAGGTTCCATCGCGCCTTGAACGCGGGCTCGTCGAAGCAGGGGAATACCCGGCGCGCATCGGCGGCCTCGAATTGGGTGACCGCGAGCGGGCCCGCGCGATAGAGGCCGCGAAGCCCTGGGCTGAACTTTCCGCTCCACGCGAGGTCCAACATCGCGTTGCCGGGCGGCAGATCCTCGTCGAAGCTCAGCGTCAGCGTTTCGCTTTCGGCATCGGCGCCGACGGCCGCCTTCAGCGCGCGATCCTGGATGCGCGCGCGGGCGCGGGAGACTTCGAGGCCGATGCCGTGGAGATGGATCTCGCGCCGCGGCGCCCGCAGGCGAATCTCCAGCTCCATGCGGCCCTCGAATGTCCCTTTCTCCAGGTCGGGAGCGAGGTGAGCGCTGTAGCGCAGGGGCTTGCAGTCGGTGGGGAGCCGGAAATTCTTGCCGAGGGCCACGGGGCGGACCTCCATCAGGAGGGCCTTCTTACGCACAGGTTCCCGCGGCCGTCACCCGTGAAAAGCGCGCGATGTATTCTCCGCCCGGATGCTCATCGTCGTGCAGCACGAGCCAGGCGAAGGCCCGGGCAGCCTGAAAGCTTTCCTGGGAGGCGCGCGAATCGTCCGCACCTTCGCGGGCGAACCGGTGCCCGACGAGTGCGACGCGCTGGTCGTCCTCGGAGGCGGAATGGGCGCATACGAGCAGGACCGGCTCCCTCATCTGCGCGACGAGATCCGCCTGTTGGGGCGGTGCATCGAGCAGGAGAGACCGGTGCTCGGGATCTGCCTGGGCAGCCAGCTGCTCGCGGCCGCGCTGGGCGGGCAGGTCGCGCCGGCGCCCGCCAAGGAGATCGGCTTCTATCGCGTCCGTCTGACGCCTCAGGCGCGCGAGGATCGTCTGTTCGGCTCGGCGCCAGGGAATTTCGTCGCCTTCCACTGGCACGGAGACGCATTCACGCTGCCGCGCGGAGCGGTGCCGCTGGCCTCCAGCACGCTGACGCCGCTGCAGGCATTCCGCTTCGGCGCAAGCGCCTGGGGAATACAGTTCCACCTCGAGGTCGACGAAGAAGTGCTCTCCGCCATGATGAGCGGCGAGGGGGAGCTGCGCGACGCGGGTGTCGACGTCGATCACTTGCGCGCGCAGGCAACGCGCGAGCTGCCGCGCCTCCGGGCGGTCGCGGAGGACGTCTTCTCGCGCTGGGCGAAGCTGCTCTGACCTTACTTCCTGGGCACTGCGTCGCCGAAGGCCTGGTCGACGAGAAGCTGTTGCTCGTACTTGTGGCTCTTCTCGCTGCCGGTGGCGGGGCTCGCGCTCTCCGCGCGAGCGACGGGAATGAGCCTTCCCTTCCCGACCACCTCCGGCCAGCGTGCCCGCACGTGGTACCAGGCGCCCATGTTGAAGGGCTCCTCCTGGACCCAGATGAGCTCGGCTCCCTTGAAGGGCTTCACCACCTCCGACAGCGACGCGTCCGACAGCGGGTAGAGCTGCTCGAAGCGCACGATGGCGACGTCGTCCCGCTTCTTCGTTTCGCGCGCCGTGATCAGGTCGTAGTAGACCTTGCCGCTGCAGAGCAGGACCCGCGTCGCCTGCTTCGCGGGTGGGTCGACGATGATGCGCTGGAACGACCCGCGCGCAAGGTCACGCAGCGACGAGACCGCGAGCCGGTGCCGCAGCAAGCTCTTCGGCGTCATCACCACCAGCGGCTTGCGCCACGGGCGCACGACCTGCCGGCGGAACAGGTGGAAGATCTGCGCCGGCGTCGTCGGGTAGCAGACCTGGATGTTGTCCTCGGCGCAGAGCTGGAGGAAGCGCTCCAGCCGCGCCGAGCTGTGCTCCGGACCCTGCCCCTCGAACCCGTGGGGGAGGAGCAGGACGATGCCGGAGAGGCGGTTCCACTTGTCTTCGGCCGAGGAGATGAACTGGTCGATCACCACCTGCCCGCCGTTGGCGAAGTCGCCGAACTGCGCCTCCCAGCAGCAGAGCGCCTCCGGCATGTCGAGGGACCAGCCGTAGTCGAAGCCCATCACGCCGGCCTCGCTCAGGGGCGAGTCGAAGATGTCGAAGCGGCCCTGTCCCTCACGGAGGTGAGCGAGCGGTGTGTACCGCTTGCCGTCGCGCGCGTCGGCGAGCACTGCGTGGCGGTGGCTGAAGGTGCCACGCCGCGCGTCCTGGCCGGAGAAGCGGATGGGAGCCCCGTCGTCGAGCAACGTGGCGAACGCGAGGTGCTCGCCCACGCCCCAGTCGAAAGGCTCGCTGCCGTCGCCCTCGGCGAGCTTGCGCCGGCTCTCGAGCAGCTTCGCCACCTTCTCGTTCGGCGTAAACCCCTGGGGAACCTGTGAGAGCTTCACCAACAGCTCGCGCAACCTCGGCTCCGGCACGGCCGTTGGAACCTCCGGCGTCGCAGAGTCGGGACCACCCCGGTACTTCGACCACAGGCCGGCCATGGCGGAGACGGTCCGCTTCGCGCCCTCCTTGCGGGTGCGCTCCAGCTCGGTTTCCAGGCGCGCCATCCGCGTGCGCATCAGCTCGTCGGCCTCGCCGCCGGTGGCGACGCCTTCTTCGGCAAGGCGCTGGGCGTAGACCGCGCGCGGCGGCTTCTTCTGCCGGATCACCTCGTACATGCGCGGCTGGGTGAAGGCAGGCTCGTCGCCTTCGTTGTGGCCGTACTTGCGGTAGCTGTAGAGGTCGATGAGCACGTCCTGCTGGAACTGCTGCCGGTAGTCGACGGCGAGCTGCACCGCCCACACTACCGCCTCGGGATCCTCGCCGTTGACGTGAAAGACGGGCGCCCGGAGCACGCGGGCGATGTCGGTGGCGTAGGGAGTGGAGCGGGCGTCCTCGGGATTGGTGGTGAACCCGACCTGGTTGTTGACGATGACGTGGACGGTGCCGCCGGTGGCGTATCCTTCGAGGTTCGCGAGATTGAGCACCTCCGCGACGATGCCTTGACCGGCGAAGGCCGCGTCCCCGTGGATGATCACGGGCAGGACCTTGCGCCGCTCCGGATCGCGCGGCGCGGGCTCGCCTTCCCAGTTGAGCGTGCGATCCTGCTTGGCGCGCACGCGGCCTTCCACGACGGGATCGACGATCTCGAGATGGCTCGGGTTGAAGGCGAGCGAGAGATGCATCGTGCGGCCGTCGGCCAGCTTGCGGTCGCTGGAATACCCCATGTGGTACTTCACGTCGCCGCGCCCCATCATCGTTTCGACTTCGGTATCCTCGAACTCGGCGAAGAGCTCGTTGAATCCCTTGCCGAGCGCGTTGACGAGGACGTTGAGGCGGCCGCGGTGCGCCATTCCCATCACGATCTCCTCGCCACCCTGACGGCCGAATTCCTCGACGAGCCAGTCGAGCAGCGGGATGAGGCTCTCCGCTCCTTCCAGCGAGAACCGCTTCTTGCCGATGTACTTGCGGTGGAGGAACGTCTCCAGCGTCTCGGCCTCGGTGAGCCGCGCCAGGATGCGCAGCTTCTGCTCGCGGGACAGCGTCGGCGTGTTCTCCGCGGCCTCCATGCGCTCCTGCAGCCAGCGCTTGATGGCGGGATCCTCGCCGTGCATGTACTCGACGCCGATGGTGCGGCAGTAGGTCCGGCGCAGGCGGGCGAGGATCTCGCGCAGCGTCATCTCGCCCTTGCCGCCGGCGAAGTCGCCGGTCGCGAAGGTCTTGTCGAGATCCGCGTCGGAGAGGCCGAAATGCTCGATCTCCAGCTCCGGCGGCGGCGGCTGGAGGAGCCCGAGCGGGTCCAGATTGGCGAAGAGGTGGCCGCGGATGCGGTACGCGTTGATCAGCTCGGCGACCTTCTCCTGGAGGATCTCGGCGTGAAGGCGATTCTGCACCTCCGGAATCGAAATGACGTCGAAGCCGAGGTGCGGCGGAGCCGAGAGGGCAAGATACCCGTTCCCGTCTCCGTCTCCCGCAGGCGTAGCGAGTGGCTGCGACCAGGCGCTGGCCTGGAAGGGCGGCGCGGTCGGCAACCCGTGGAGGCGGGCGAAGTACTGCTGCCACTCGGGGGAGACGGCGGCGGGGTTGTTGCGCCACCGCTCGTACTGATCCTCGACGAAGACCTGGTTGATTCCGAAATCGCGGTCGAAGTCCATGGGGCGCGGGAAGATAACCGCGCGCCGCGGTAAGATCCAGACTGGAGCCGTGCAATGCCCGGGTGGCGGAACGGTAGACGCGGAGCGCTTAAAACGCCCTGAGCCTGAAGCTCGTGCCGGTTCGAGTCCGGCCCCGGGTACACTTTCACGGCGTCGTCGGGCCTCGGGTCCGTGCCTTCGCGCGCCGCCGCAACAGCCAGACCAGCGCGATGACGAGCGCTACCGCAGCGGCGAGGCCCCACTGTACGCGGTGCAGCACCGCCCGGATGTCGTCGAGGTGCTCGCCGCCCTTGAGACCCAGATAGACGACGATCGGCACGGTGACGGCCGCGGAAAGGGCATCCGCGAGGAGGAACTTCCAGAGCGGCACCCGCGAGGCGCCGGCGAGGAAGAAGATGGGAGCGCGAAGCATCGGCGTGTGCCGCCCGACGACCACGGTGAGAAAGCCGTGCCTGGCGTAGTGCATCCGGAGCCTTTCCTGCCGCTCCACCGAAAGGTGCTTCACCACCATCCGGTGCCGATAGGCGGCGGGACCCAGCCGCAGGCCCCAGTGGTGGATGAGGACGTCGCCGAGCAGGACGCCGAAGTAGCCGCAGCCGAGCGTGGGCCAGAAGTTGGTGACGCCGCGTGCCGCGAGCCCGCCGCCCAGGAGCAGGGTCAGGTCCTCGGAGATGGGCACCCCCAGCCCCGCCGCCGTGAGCACGGCAACCATTGCCACGTAGGTGAAGTCCGAAAGGAACTGCGAGAGCGCGTGCTCCACGCCTTCCTCTGTATGTTAAAACCCGCCCTCTTTCGAGGAGCATCGCATGCTGGATGCAGTCACCAAGGGCTTCCGTGCCGCCAAGCACAAGCTGACCGGAAAGGCCGAGCTCACGGAAGCGAACATCGACGACGCCCTGCGCGACATCCGCGTCGCGTTGCTGGAGGCGGACGTCGAGTTCAACGTCGCCAAGCGCTTTCTCGCCCGCGTCAAGGAGAAGGCGCTCGGCGAGGTGGTGGCGACCGCGGTCACCGACCGCAAGGGCCGCAAGCTGCAGGCGGCTCCGGGCGATCACTTCATCAAGATCTGCCACGACGAGCTGGAAGCGCTGATGGGTCCGGTCGACACCTCCTTGTCGTTGACGCAGAAAGGCGAGCGGCCGGCGGGCGTGATGATGGTGGGACTGCAGGGCTCGGGAAAGACCACCACGGTAGCGAAGCTCGCCAACCTCCTGCTCAAGCGCGGCAAGAAGCCGCTGATGGTCGCCGCCGACATCTACCGGCCCGCAGCGGTGGAGCAGCTCAAGCAGCTCGGGCAGAAGCTCGACATCCCCGTCTTCCACGAGGAGAACGTCAAGCCGCCGGACATGGCGCAGCACGCGCTCGCGTACGCCGGCCAGAAGAACCGCGACGTCGTCCTCTACGACACCGCCGGCCGGCTCGCCATCGACGAAGAGATGATGAGCGAGCTCGAGCAGCTCAAGTCCCGTGTCCAGCCGGAGAACATCCTGCTCGTGGCGGACGCGATGATCGGTCAGGACGCGGTGAAGACGGCGGCGGAGTTCGATCGCCGCCTGGCCCTCGCCGGCTTCGTGCTCACCAAGCTGGACGGCGACGCCCGTGGAGGCGCCGCGCTCTCCATCAAGGAGGTCACCGGCAAGCCCATCAAGTTCATCGGCATGGGCGAGGCGATGGACAAGCTGGAGGAGTTCCGTCCGGAAGGCCTCGCGTCCCGGATCCTCGGCTTCGGCGACATCGTCGGCCTGATGAAGGACTTCGAGGGGGTCGTCGACGAGAAGAAGGCGGAGGAGGACGCGGAGAAGATCCTCACCGGCAACTTCGACCTCCACGACTTCGTCGAGCAGATCAAGCTGGTGAAGAAGATGGGCAGCGTCAACGAGCTGCTCGAGAAATTCCCGCTCTTCGGCGAGCTGCCCGAGGGAGTCAGCTTCGACGACAAGGAGCTGCACCGGGTCGAAGCGATCATCTCCTCGATGACGAAGACGGAGCGCAAGAACCCCTCGGTGATCGGCGACGAGCGCATCGTGCGCATCGCGCGCGGGTCGGGCCAGAAGAAGGAGCACGTCCGCGGTCTTCTCGATCGCTTCTTCGCCATGCAGAAGGTGATGCGCCAGCTCGGCGGCGGTCCCGGTGCTCCCGGAATGAACCTCCTGCAGCGTCTTCCCGGCTTCCGCCAGCTCGCGCAGCTCAACCAGCTCAAGGGCATGAATCCGGAGGACCTGGCGAAGCTGTTCGGATTGCCCAAGGACCTCGGCGCCGGCACGCTGCCGGCAGCAGGCGGCAAGGGATCGCACTCCGCCGCCGTTGCCCGGGCCCGCCTGATGGGAATGGGCGGCGCGCCGGCGCGGCAGATGACGGACGAAGAGAAGCGCCGCCTGCGCGAGAAGCGCAAGAAGGAGCGGCAGAACAAGAAAAAGAACCGCCGCCGCTAGAGCGCATCTCATGCGCTCCAGGCTACGGCCGCTTCGATCGACGCCGGCGCACGAGCACGGCGGCACCCGCCATCAAGGTGACGACGGCGCCGGGATATCCCCAGGCGATGCCCGGGCTCCCCGTCGTCTCCGGCTTGTAGGCGGCGCGCCGCTGCGCCGCGGCGTCGTGATAGGCGACGAGCGCCGGCACCGGATCGTGCGGCTTGCCCGGGAACCGCCGCTGCCATTCGCGCACCGCCGTGACAGCGCGCTGCAACCCGCGCTCCTGGATGGCGTAGAAGTCGCGGATCGCCTGCTCGGCTTCCGGCGTGTGCAGGACGTACGCATCGGGATCGTCTCCCTTCGCGCCGTCGTACTCGTGCCCGTACACCCCGTCACGCAGCGTTTCCGACGAGTATCGCCATGCCAGCCGATAGACTTCCGGCGCTTCCCGGCTGGACCGCTCGATGATGGCGCGCACCAGGTCGGGAGCGGAAGCGATCTCGCGATCCGGGACGTCGATCGCGAGCGGCAGCTCCCCCAGATGCTTGGCGAACAAGTCCTCGGAGAGCAGGTGATGATTTGCGATCAGGCGGAGCCCGACCTGCTTCAGCGATCGCCGTTCCCCGAAGACGCCCCCGAGGGTCTTCAGATCGCGCAGCTTCGACTGCAGATAGGCGGTCTCGAAGAACTGGTAGATCCCGACCTGGACGGTGTGGATCTGGTTGCAGACGTCCTCCAGATGGTGGAACGCCGCTCCGGCGAACGCGCCCTGCAACCACACGGAGGACGGCAGCTTGCTCTGTGCCGCCAGGGCCGCGAGGTCGGTATAGAGCTGGACGAACTCCGCTCCATACGCGTGTGCGGTCGGCGGCACCGCGAAACGCCAGGGCTCCTTCTTCAGCACTTCCGGGTCGTCGCTGAGCGGACCTTCCACCAGGCCGTAGTGGGCGTGTCCCTGGCTGGTCGTGCTGGTGAGGCTGCCGAAGTCGAGCGTTGCGGGGTCATACGGCATCGGGGATCCATCCGCCGCGCGGACGATCTCGCGCGTGCGCGGGTCGCGCAGATAACGATGCCGGTTGCGCTCGTCGTCGTCGGGCCAGCGGCTCGCGCTCTCGAGCAATCGCGCCAGCGTTCCCACGTCGTCGTCGGGCGTCAGATCGAACCCGTGCACGCGCGCCGCCGGATCGAGCATCAGGAACTGCTTGAAGTCCCAAGCGCTGAAATCGTGGATGGTGGGAAAGCGGATCGCGAACGCCTCGTAGGCCGAGGCGCGGATCCAGAACTGCGCGCGAAAGTCGTCCAGATCCTGCTGCGTCGGGGCGGCGACCCGCGCGTCGTTCGGCAACGCTCGCCGCGTGATGAAGGCGTGGACGGCCTCGTTGTAGGCCGCGGCCGGCAGCGCGAGCAGCGCAGCGACCAGAAAGGCGCGCTTCATCGCAGGGAATCGACCAGCGCGCGGAGCCGGGGAACGCCTTCGATGCTCTGCGCGCCATACCAGGAAAAGTCGCGCCCGCCGCACCGCACCACCTTGGTGCCGTGGGGAAGCGCGGCGCGGAACACGGCGGCGTCGTCCTCCGAGAAGGGATGCGGCTCGTCCGGGAGCAGCACGATCTGCGGCGCCCGCTGCACCACTTCGTCGAGGGCGATGCGCGGATATCGCGTATCGCGCGTCCCGGCCGGCCGTGGAACGGCCTGGCCGAGATCCGCCGCCAGCGGATACATGCGCTGGCGATCCGCGAAGACGTTCTCCCCGCCGCCGAGCCGCAGGGCGTCGTTCATGAACGTCTGCCCGTTGATCGTCATCAGCGGGTCCATCCAGATGGGCACGAAGGCGCGCAGCGCGCGCTGCCTCCCCAGCGCCGCCTCCGCTTCCTGCAGCGCCGCGTACCCGCGCCGCAGAAGCTCGCGCGCGTCCGCCTCGAGGATCTTCGCCAGGCGGCCGAGATGCGCGATCCCTTCCGCCGCCGTCTTGGGGAACGAGACGAAGACCGGCAGGCCGAGCTGCGCCAGCTGCTCGAGATGAGCTCGCGAATTCTCCTCCTGGTTTGCCAGGATCAGGTCCGGGAGCAGCCGCGCGATCGCGTCCACGTCCGCGTCCTTCGTACCGCCGACGAGGGCGACCGACTCCGGCGCCTCGCAGTATCGCGTGCGCCCGACGAGACGGTCGCCGGCCCCGAGGGCGAGCACGTTCAGCGTATCGCTCGGCACCAGCGAGACGATGCGCCTCGGAGGCCGCAGGAAGATCGATTCGCGCTGGCGGTCGTCGGCGATCCGGAGGGCGGGCATGGGGCAACCCTTCATAGTAAGAGTCGCCCATGCGCGCCATCGTCGTGAAGCGGCCTGGTGGGCCGGAGGTCCTGAAGCTCGCCGAAGTGCCCGATCCCCAGCCGCGTGAAGGTGACCTGATCGTCCGCGTCCGCGCCGCCGGCGTGAACCGCGCCGACGTGCTGCAGCGCCTCGGACGATACCCGCCGCCGCCCGGTGAACCCGACATCATTGGCCTCGAGATCTCCGGCGAGGTGGAGCATGCCGCCGGACCCTACGGACGCGGCGACCGGGTGATGGCCCTGCTCGCGGGCGGCGGGTACGCCGAGAGCGCTCGCGTGCCCGCGACGCAGGCGATGCCGATTCCGGGCCAGCTCTCCTTCGAGCAGGCCGCGGCGATTCCCGAAGCCTTCCTCACCGCGTGGCTGAACCTTGCCACGCTCGGCGCGCTTCAACAGGGCCATGTCGTCGTGGTCCATGCCGCCGCCTCGGGGGTGGGCAGCGCCGCGCTTCAGCTCTGCCGCGGCATCGCCAGCGTGGTCCTCGCGACCGCTTCGCCGGGCAAGCTCGACGCCTGCCGCGAGCTGGGGGCAACGCACCTGCTCGCCCGCGACGAGGTGCCGAAGCGTCTGGCCGAAGCAGTCCGCGCCGCATCGGGTGGGCGCGGCGCCGACATCATCTTCGACATCGTCGGAGGCGCGTACCTGGAAGCGAACGTCGCGGCGCTCGGGCTCCACGGCCGCCTTTGCTGCATCTCGACCCTCGCCGGCAGCAAGGGGATGCTCGACATTGGCGCCCTCGTCATGCGCCGCCTCACGGTGCTCGGCTCCACCGTGCGCAGCCGCAGCGCGGAACAGAAGGCGCGGCTGGTCGCCGACTTCTCCGCCCGCGCCCTGCCGCGGTTCGAGCGGGGAGAGCTTCGCGCGGTGGTTTCGCGGACCTATCCGCTCGCCGAGGCAGCCCGCGCGCACGAGGATCTGGAAGGCGATCGCGTTGTAGGGAAAATCGTCCTGATTCCGTAGATCTGAGCACGACGAGAAGTTTGTCGCCTGCTTTCTCCTCGCGCAGAATGGCTCGCGATTCACGCTCATTTCCGAGGGGGAAACACGTTGCCGCGCACCGTGTTGATCGTCGACGACAGCCCTCTCTGGACTGCGGCGTGAGCCTCCCGCACCTGCTCCTCGTCGACGATTCGGAAGCCGTGCTGGCCTTCGAGAAGGCGGCCCTCTCCGGTCACTACGCGCTCAGCACGGCCACGACCGGACGCGAGGCTCTGGCCAAGGTCCCGCAGATCGCGCCGGCGGCGATCCTCCTCGATCTCTCGATGCCGGAGATGGACGGCGACGAGGTCCTCGCTCACCTGCAGGACGATCCCGAGTTCCGCCGCATCCCCGTCATCATCGTCACCAGCGAGCGCGTGCGCGCCGAGGCCTGCCTGCGGAACGGCGCCAAGGCGTTCTTGCCCAAGCCCATCCGCGCCCAGGAGCTGTTGCCGCTCGTCGAGCGCGTGCTCGAGGAAGCGAGGGCGGCGGCGCGCGCCGGCAACGTGGCCGTGCTGTTCGTGTCGGTGGGCAGGATCGAGGTGGGGCTGCCGCTGGAGAGCGTCCGCAACGTCCTGCACCAGACCGCGACGCGCCCGCTGCCGCTCGGCCCTTCCTATCTGACGCAGATGTTCGAGCTGCACGGCGAGCCGGTGGCGGTCCTCGACCTGGCCCGGCGGCTCGGCGTCGAGCACGCGCAGCCGTTGATCGAGCGGAAGCTGGTGGTGGTGGAGCGCGACGGAGTGCGCGTCGCGCTCTGCGTGGACGACGTGCGCGATCCGGAGGAGCTGGCCGAGGAGGACGTCACGCGGCGCGAGGACCTGGGCGGATCGCAGCATGGTGCGCTCGGCCATGCGCTGGTGGGCGTGGCGAGGACACCGCGGGGGGCGCTTCCGATCATCGAGCCGCGCGCGCTCATCTCCCGCGAGCTGCTCCGCAAGCTCGCCTCCGGACTGAGGGCCGAGGCGTCCTCATGAGGCGCTACGACGATCACGCGCTCGACCAGCTGATCGCGTTCGCCGCCGAGTGGACGGGATTTTCCCGCGACGCGATCCTGCCCGATGCGGTCCGCCGGGCGGCGGCGGGCCTCGGTGCGCCTGAGGAAGTGCTCCAGCGCGCCGCCGCGCGCGAAACGGCGGTGGTGCACGCCCTCTGCCAGGCGGTCTCGGTCGGCGAGACGTTCTTCTTCCGCCACCCGGAACACTTCCGCTGGATCGCCTCCAGCCTGCTGCCGGAGCTGCTGGACGGCGGTCGGCGGTCGATCGACGCCTGGAGCGCGGGGTGCGCCACCGGCGAGGAGGCCTACTCGATCGCGGCGTGCCTGCTCGATCTGCTGCCCTGGCCGAGGACCGTCTCCGTCGAGGTGCTGGGAACCGATCTCCTCGAGCGCAACCTGGTGGTGGCGCGCACCGGCGAGTACGGCGCCTGGTCGCGGCGGCCTTCCGGGCCGGTCCTGCATCCCGTCTTCAGCGACGCAGGAAACGGCCGCGTCCGGATCGACGAGGCCATCCGGTCGGCGACGCACTTCGCCGAACACAACCTGCTCGACGACCCTCCAGGCCGGTTCGATCTGATCCTGTGCCGCAACGTCCTGGTGTACTTCTCGCGGGAGGCCGCGCGCAGCGTCGTGCGGCACCTCGCGCGCGCGGTAGCCCCGGGCGGCGCCGTGCTCTTCGGATCGATGGACATCTCCGAGCCGCCACCGGGGTTGGTGCGGACGGGTCCCGCAGAGCTGCAGGTCTACCGCCGACCCGAGGGCAGTCCGGCGGCAAAGGCTCCTGCGGCGCCTCGTCCCCCGCCGCCTGACCCCGCGCCGTATGTCCCGCTCGTGCGACCGCCGGAGCCGGTGGCGCTGCACCTGCGGGCTCTGGTCCACATCGAGCGGGGCGAAAAGAAGCGCGCCGAGAAGGAGCTGACCGACCTGGCCCGGCAAATCCCCGACTACGTCCCGGGCATCCTCGAGCGGGCGCTCCTTCACGTTCGCATGGGCGAAAGGAGCGCCGCCACGGCGCTGATGCGCGAAGTGCTGAAGAAGATCGACAAGCTGCCGGCGGACGAAGTCCTGGCCGGGCCTGAGCCTTTGCCGGTGAGCTTCTACAGGGATTCCGCGCAGACGTACCTGCGCTCGGCGCGCGGAGGGCTGGAATGAAGCTGCAGCCGCGCGAGCCGAACGACGTCGCGCCCGAGCTGAACGAGCTGCTCGTCCGGCGGGCCGAGCGCGTCCGGCAGAAGGCGTCCGAGGTCGACGAGGAAAACGTCCTCTGGGTCGCCGAGTTTCCCATCGGAGAGGAGACGTACGCGCTTCCCCTGCAGACGCTGCGCGCCGCGGTGCCACTGAAGATGGTCACCGCGGTGCCGCTTTCGCCCCCGCACGTGATCGGAATCCTGCGGTTCCAGGGGCAGATCGTCACGGCGCTCTCGCTGGCGTCGCTGCTGGGCGGCCGGGGATGGCGCGAGGACCCTGCGGTCCTCCTCGTGGTCGATCCGGGATTCGGGCGCCTGATCGCCCTCGACTGCGAGCGCATTCCCAAGCCGACGGGGCTGCCGCACGCCTTGGTCGAAGAAGCCCGAGCGCGTTCGACCGGTGCCGCCTGCGAGATCACCCTGCCCGGCACACGGCAGGTGCACCTGCTCGATCTGTTGCGGCTGATGGACCGCCGTCACGGCCAGGACAAGCGCTGATGGATCCGTTGCTCGAACAGCTGCTCGCCGGATTCGTCGACGAGGCGCAGGAGATCTACGACCGCGTCACGCGCAGCCTGATGGAGCTGGAGAAATCTCCGGCGCAGGGCCCCAGCTTCGACGAGCTGGCGCGCGGGCTTCACACGCTGAAGGGCAGCTCGGCCACGCTCGGGCTCGAGGAGCTGGCCGACTTCGCCCACCGCATGGAGGACGTGGTCCTTCCCCTGCGTGGCTCGGCGCAGCCGCTGCCGGGACCGCTGGCCGACGCGATCCTCAAGTCGCTCGACTGCTGGATGGCGCGGCTCCGCGCGACGGCGGCGAAGGCCGACCTTCCCGACCTCGCCGCGAGCCATGCGCTGCTCGCGGCAGTGAAGCCCGCGGCGCCGGCGAAGGCTGCCGCGAAGCCTGCGGAGCCTTCCGCGAAGCCTGCCGAGGTGGCCGTCGATCTTCCCCCCGCGGCCGCCGCGAACGACGACGCGCAGACGGACAGCTGGCGCGTCAGCACCCGGCAGGTCATCGCGCTGCTCCACGAAGTGGAAAGGCTCCGCGAGGTGCGCCTGCGCCTGGACGAGCGCCGCCGCGACCTGGAGAAGGCCGTCCTCCAGCTGGATCGGCTCGGGATCCAGGCGGAGACGGCGGAAGCGCGCGCGGTCCTGCTCGGTGTTCGGCGCGCGCTGGGCGGCGACGGCGAGGAAGCGGCGGACATCGTCGCTTCGATGGAAGACGGCCTCAAGGCCATCTCCACCATGCCGGTGCGGACGGTCATCGATCCCCTGCGCCGCGCCGTGCGCGATCTCTGCAAGGCCACCGGAAAGCAGGCGAAGCTGTCCGTGGTCGGCGCGGAAGTCTCGCTCGATCGCCGCGCGCTCGAGCAGCTCCGCGGCCCCCTCGTGCACCTCGTGCGCAACGCCGTCGACCATGGCCTGGAAATGCCCGATGTGCGCGAAGCGCGCGGCAAGCATCCCGAAGGCGCTCTCACCATCCGCGTCGAGCAACAGGGCAACATGCTCTTCATCGAGGTGGCGGACGACGGCGCTGGACTCGATCTGGAACAGATCCGCGAGGCGGCGCTGCGCCGCGCCCTGGTGCCTCCCCAGGAGCTGGCGAACTTGTCGACCCAGCAGCTCCACCAGCTCGTCTTCCGGCCGGGCTTCTCGACCAAGACCGAGGCGACGGAGTACTCGGGGCGCGGAGTCGGCCTGGACGTGGTGCGCAACCAGATCCAGGCGCTGCAAGGGCACGTCGAGGTGCAGAGCGTCGCCGGACAAGGGGCGCGCTTCGTCCTCACCCTCCCCGCCGACCTGGGCAGCTCGCCGGTCCTCGTCGTCCGCTGCGGCGAGCACCAGCTGGGGATTCCGATGGCGGCGGTGGAATCGTCGCGCGCCGCCCGCGGCGGCGATTTGCGGGTCGGACGTTCCCGGGTGCAGCTCGACCATCGCGAGCAGCTGATCCCGGTGCAGGATCTGGGCGCGCTGGTCGGCCTCCGTCAGCCGGAAGTTCCTGCCGACGGACAGCCCCTGCTCATCCTGCAGTCGCAGGGCCGCAGGCTGGCGCTCAGCGTCGACGAAGTGCTGGGGGACCGCGAGCTGGTGATTCGTCCCTTGCCGGTCGAGGTGCGCGATCTGGCGGCCTGGCAAGGAGCGGCGACGCTCGCTCGCGGGGAGCTGGTGCTCATCCTGCGGCCGGACTTCCTGGTCAGCTCCGATCGCCGCGCCGAGTCCGGCCTCGGGGGCACTCGCCGTGCGTTGGTGGTCGACGACTCGCTCACCGCGCGAGCGCTGCACCGCACCGCGCTGGAGACGGGCGGTTACCTCGTGCACACCGCCTCCAACGGCCGGCAGGCCCTCGAGCAGCTCCGGCACAGCGCCTACGACGTCATGGTCTGCGACATCGGCATGGACGAGATGGACGGATACGAGCTGACCGCCGCCATCCGGCAGCGGACGGAGACCGACTCGATGCCCATCCTGCTCGTCTCCGCGCGGGACTCGGACACCGACCGGCAGCGCGGCACTGCGGTGGGCGCCGACGGGTTCCTCACCAAGAAGGACTGCGTCTCCGGCAGGCTCCTCTCCGAGGTTGGCGCGGTGATCGCGCGCCGCAAGGGGGCCGCGTGACCGCCCGGCCCATTCGCGTGCTGGTGGCCGACGATTCCACCACCCTGCGCACCGCCCTCTGCGCGCTGCTCGCCGAGGACCCCCACCTCGCCATCGTGGGGCAGGCCGCCGACGGCGTCGAGGCGGTGGAGAAGGCGCGCGCCCTGCGGCCCGACGTGATCACCATGGACGTCAACATGCCGCGCCTGGACGGCCTCGGCGCCACCGCCGCAATCATGGCGGAAGCGCCCGCGCGCGTCCTCGTCATCAGCTCGGTGCGGCAGCATCGCCAGCTCGAGCTCTCCTTCAAGGCGATGGCCGCCGGCGCTCTCGAGCTGATCGCCAAGCCGGAAGGCGGCCCGGACGAGATGCGCCGCTGGGCCCGCAGGGTGGCGGAGTCCGTCCGGCTGATGGCGGAGGTTCCGGTCGTCCGCCGCCACCGCGTGAACCGGATCGCCGCGCGCCCGGCCCTGACCCACGGCACGCAGGTGGATGTCGTCGGCATCGTCGCGTCCACGGGCGGCCCGCCGGCCTTCGCGTACGTGCTCGGATCGCTGCCGCGCGATCTCCCCGTTCCCCTGCTGCTTGCGCAGCACATCGCCCAGGGGTTCACCGGCGGCCTCGTCCGCTGGTTCGGCAGCGTGTGCAATCTCCGCGTGATCGTCGGCCGCGACGGCGATCTGCCGCTGCCGGGTTCGGTGTACCTGGCACCCGATGGCTGCGACCTCGAGCTGGACCGGGAGGGACACCTGCGCACGCCGCGCTCCAGCGGCCTGCATTGCCCGTCCGGCAACAAGCTGCTCGCCTCGCTCGCGCGCGCGTACGGCGATCGTGCCGCGGGATTCGTGCTCACCGGGATGGGCGACGACGGCGCGCAGGGCCTGCTCGAGCTGAAGCGGGCCGGGGGCGCCACGTACGCCCAGGACGAGCAGACGTCGATCGTCTTCGGCATGCCGCACGCGGCTCACGCCTGCGGCGCGGCGCGGGCGCTGCTGGCGCTGGAAAGCATCGCACCGGCGATTCTCGAGCTTTGTAAACGAGGGAGATAACGTGAAACCGGACTTCAGGGCATTGCGCCGTGGTTGGCCGCTGCAGATCAAGGTCTCGGCGCTCGTCGTCGCGGCACTCGCCTCTCTCGCCTTCGCGACCGGACTGAGCAACTACCTGTACTTCCGCAGTGTCCTCAAGCAGGAGGCAACCGCGCGGGGAAAAGCCATCTCCGCCACCCTCGCCTCGGCGCTGGTGGAGATGCCCGACAGCGCTGTCGGCGCAACCATCGCCTCGGTGAAGAAGGACGCGAGCCTGGCATACGTCGAGGTCGTGGGCCCGAACGGAAGCCTGATCGCGCACAGCTTCGAAGGAAAGCCGCCTCAGCAGAATGCTTCGGTGCTCAAGGAGTCGGAGCGGATCCAGGACGTGATCCTCGACGGCATCCCTTACATCGACGTGCCCGCGCCGGTGATCACCGGTGCGACCGTCCACGTCGGCCTCGATCCCGCCGCCGGCAACGCCATGGTGCTGCAGGCGCAGAAGCTGCTCGTGGCAATCACGCTCGCGGCGCTGGTGCTCGCCGCCTTCGTCGCCCTCGCGCTGGTGGCGCGATTCGTGGCGCCCTTGCGCAGGTTGACGCAGGCCGCGAAGCGGATCGCCGACGGCGATCTGACGCAGGCGATCCAGGTCACCGCCCGGGACGAGGTGGGCGAGCTCGCCGAGGCGTTCGTCCAGATGGTGGAAAAGATGAAGGAGGTGCTCCGCGCCCTGCAGGAGTCGGTACAACTTCTCACCAACGCCGGTGGCGAGCTGAGCCAGAGCACCAACGATCAGAGCCAGACCATCACGCGGCAGGCCACCGCATTGCAGGAGACGCAGGTCACCGCCCAGGAGATCAAGCAGACCTCGCTGCTCGCGGCGCAGAAGGCGGAGACGGTGCTCAAGCTGACCGAGAAGGCGGATCAGGTCTCCTCCGAGGGAGAGGCGGCCATCGAGCAGTCGCTGGGGGGTCTCACCGAGATCCGGTCGCAGGTGGACGAGATCGCGCAGAAGATCTCCCAGCTCTCGGAGCGCACGCAGCAGATCGGCGGCATCACGCAGACCGTGAAGGACCTTGCCGACCAGTCCAACATGCTCGCCCTGAACGCTGCCATCGAGGCGGTGCGCTCCGGCGAGCACGGCAAGGGGTTCGCCGTGGTGGCGCGCGAGATCCGGTCGCTGGCCGACCAGTCGATCCAGGCCACCAATCGGGTCCGCGAGATCCTCGAGGACATCGGCGGCGCCATCCGCGTCGCCGTCAGCATCACCGAGCGCGGATCGCAGAAGATCGAGGGCGGGCTCCTTCAAGTGAAGCAGTCCGGCGAGAACCTGCGCGAGCTCTCGAACATCGTCAAGGACAACTCCTCGGCGGTCCGGCAGATCGCCGCGGCGGTGTCGCAGCAGAACGCCGGCATCACCCAGATCTTCAGCGCGGTCACCGACCAGACGCGGATGATGGACGAGACGATGCGCCGGCTGGAGACCACGACCCAGGCCGCTTCCACCCTGAAGGAGCTCTCCCAGCGCGTGTCGGAGGTCGTCGGGCAGTTCCGCGTGTAGCCCCAAGGCTGGTCGCAGGTTAGCTTGTGCGGCCATGATCGAAGTCGATCGCCTGCGCAAGTGGTACCGCGTCCACCGGAGGGCTCCCGGGTTGGCGGCGGCCCTCCGCTCGCTGTTCCATCGCTCCTACGAGGACGTGAAGGCGGTCGAAGACGTTTCCTTCTCCATCTCCGCCGGCGAGCGCGTCGGCTTTCTCGGACCGAACGGCGCGGGGAAGACGACAACTCTGAAAGTGCTGTCCGGGCTCCTGCATCCCACCGAAGGTCGGGTCGCGGTGGCGGGCTTCGTCCCCCGGGAGCGCGCCCGCGGGTTCCTCGAGCAGATCACGCTGGTGATGGGACAGAAGCAGCAGCTTCTCTGGGACCTGCCGCCTTCCGAAACGTTCCTGCTCAACCGCGCCATCTACGATATTCCCCGCAAGCAGTACGACGCGACCGTGGCCGAGCTCACCGAGCTTTTGGACCTGGCGCCGCTCTTGGGCAAGCCGACGCGGCAGCTCTCTCTGGGCGAGCGGATGAAGTGCGAGCTGGCCGTCGCGCTGTTGCACCGGCCGAAGGTCCTGTTCCTCGACGAGCCGACCATCGGCCTCGACGTCTCGATGCAGGCCACCGTGCGCGGCTTCGTGCGGGCTTACAACGAGCGCTTCGGCGCGACGGTGTTGCTCACGTCGCACTACATGGAGGACGTGGCCGCGCTCTGCCCGAGGGTGATGGTGATCGACAAGGGGCGGATGATCTACGACGGAGGCCTTTCCGATCTGGTGCGCCGCGTGCGTCCGGACAAGCGGATGCTGCTGCGGCTGTCGCGTCCGGTGGAGAGGCGCGATCTGGAAGCGCTGGGGTCCGTGATCGAGCACGGGGACGCGCAGGCGATCATCCAGGTCTCGCAGGACGCGCTCCAGCCGGCGGTGGCGCGCGCCCTCTCTTCCTTGCCGCTCACCGACCTCACCGTCGAGGACCCGCCGCTCGAGGAAGTGATGCGCGACCTCTTCGCGCAGGGGCGCGCTGCATGACGCGGCTGCTCCGCCTGTATCCGCAGCTCTTGCGCACCGGATTCGCCGAGGCGGTCGCCTATCGGGCCGAGTTTCTCATCTGGATGTTCTCCACCAACATGCCGCTGGTGATGCTCGCCATCTGGGCGGCGGCGGCGCGGTCGGGTCCCGTCGGCGGGTACTCGCAGGAAGGCTTCGCCGCCTACTACCTCGCCGCGCTGCTCGTGCGCCTGATGACGGGCGCATGGGTGGTGTGGGAAATGACGATGGAGATCCGGCAAGGCACCCTCGCGCTGAGGCTGCTACGCCCGATCCATCCGCTCCTGCAATGGTCCGCCGACAATCTCGCCGCCATCCCCATGCGCGGCGTGGTGGCGATCCCGGTGGTGGCCATCCTGCTGTACGTCGCCCGCGGCCAGCTCTCGCACGACTGGTTCTCCTGGGCGCTGCTCTGTCCCGCTCTCCTCGGCGCCTGGCTCCTCTACTTCCTCGTCCAGGCGATCATCGGGACGCTGGCGTTGCGATTCGAGAGCGCAGCCTCGCTGTTCGACGCCTGGCTCGGGTTCTCCAACATCCTCTCCGGATACCTGATTCCGCTCGACCTCTTTCCGCGCGCCGTTCGCGAGCTCGCTCTCGTGTTGCCCTTCCGCTTCCAGCTCTCGTTTCCCGTCGAGCTGATGCTCGGACGCTGGTCGCGGGCGGAGGCGCTCGAGCTGCTCGCCGCGCAGTGGGCGTACGTGGCGCTGTTCCTGGTCTCGACGAGGGTCGCGTGGCGGTCCGGACTGCGCCACTACGCGGCGTACGGCGGATGATGCGCGCGCTGCGCGTCGTGCGCGCCCAGCTTCGGGCCTCGGTCGCGGTGGCGCTGCAATACCGATTCGAGTTCGCCGTGGAAGGGGCGCTGGCGCTGCTCTGGATGGGAGTGACGCTGGTGCCGCTGGTCGTCGTATTCGGCACGCGCGACTCGGTCGCCGGCTGGACGTTTCCCGAGATGCTCGTCGTCCTCGGTTGGTTCGTCGCGCTGAAGGGAGTCCTGGAAGGGACGCTCAGCCCGTCGCTGATGCAGGTCGTCGAGCACGTGCGGAAGGGGACGCTCGACTTCGTGCTCCTCAAGCCCGCCGATGCGCAGCTCCTGGTCTCGTTCTCGAAGATCGAGCCATGGCGCGTGACGGACTTTGCTGGCGCGGCGGTAATCTTTGCCTTCGCCTTCCAGCGCATCGGCCACGCGCCGGCGCTGATGCACGTGCTGCTGGCGGCGGTGATGCTCTGCGCCGCGGTGATGGTGTTGTATTCGATCGCCATCCTGGTGGTGGCGATCGCCTTCATCGCCGTGCGCGTGGACAACCTCCTCTATCTCTTCCAGTCGGTGTTCGACGTCGCTCGCTGGCCCAGCACCGTGTTCCGCGGCACGCTCGCGGTGGTCTTCACTTTCGTGCTTCCGCTGGCGCTGATGACGACCTATCCGGCGCTGGCGCTGCTCGGCAAGCTGACGCCGCAGACCGCGGTCGGGGCGCTCGTCGGCACCCTGCTCTTCGCGGGGGTCGCCCGCGCGATCTGGATCTCCTCCATCCGGCGCTACACTTCGGCCAGCTCGTAATACGTCACCTCCGAGGAATCAGAATGCGGATTCCGGGCCTGATCGCAGCTCTGATATCTCTGATGCTCTCGACCGACACGCGACCGGGAGCCGATGCCGATCCGCATCGTCCGACCTGTAGGACAGCCCAGTGCCGGAAAGTGAAGTCTTTTCTGAAGGCGCATTACTGCGGCGAGTCTCCTTACGGGAACGGTCCGGCGGACGGGTGCCTGCTCGTCGAGCCGAAGAAGCTCGGCGCCGGCTTCAAGATCACCGCTGACTTCCACTGCGAGTGGATGGAGCACGAAGAAAAGGCCCAGTGTCAGCAGCGCGGAGAGGTCCGTTCACATGTTAAGGACCTATTGGTCCGGGAGATGAAACGTCTCGGCGTTCCTGCCGGCGAGGATAAGCAAGTATTGTTTGCCAGCTGGGAATCGAACGTCGCCGACTTCTCCATTGCGAAAGCGGCTTATTCCAGCATTGCAGGAGCGGAACTGGCAATTTGTGCGGTCGTCCTGCGGATCGACCGGACTGGTCACGTGGTCGTGCTTCGCGAGGTGCCGTTTCACAGAACGGATGTGGATGTACCCGACGTAGCGACATGGGCTCTGCTTGACGTCGCCGACGTGGATGGCGACGGCTACCCCGAGGTCATTCTGCACGGAGACGCCTACGAGAATCACTGGCTGGAAGTCGTCAGCATGCGAAGTGGGGCTGCAAAGACGATCTTTTCCGGTCTTGGTTACTACCTTTGAGGCCCCGAGTCGTACGCGTCTTCGGATGGACGGTCCCCAGCGTGGCGTCCACCACCGCGCGATCCTCACGAAGCTCGGTTGCGCGTGCGCGCAGCTTCAGAAGGGCATCGCTGGGCGTCGGGCGCTTCAAGACGACGTGGAAGTCCGTTCCTGGGGCGTAAGTGTCCTGGAGGCTCTTCATGCGCGCCTTTATAGTCGGCCGCCGTGAAGGAAGTCCTCCCCATCGACGCCGCGCTGCCGGAAGTCCTCGAGGCACTGGAGCGACGCTCCATCGTGGTGCTCGAGGCGCCTCCCGGCGCCGGAAAGACGACGCGGGTTCCCCCCGCTCTGCTCGACCGGGTTCAGGGGGAAGTCGTCGTGTTGGAGCCGCGCCGGCTCGCAGCGCGCATGGCCGCGCGACGCGTCGCGCTCGAGCTCGCCGATCCCGATCTGGTCGGCTGGCAGGTCCGCTTCGAGCAGTCCGGCTCCCCGCGCACGCGCCTCTGGTACGTCACCGAGGGCATCCTCGCGCGTCGCATCCTCGCGGATCCCACGCTGCGAGGGGTGGGCGCGGTGGTGCTGGACGAATTCCACGAGCGACATCTCCCGGGCGATCTCGCGCTTGCGCTCGCCCGACGCTTGCTTCCGCGGATCAAGCTGATCGTCATGTCTGCCACGCTCGAAGCCACGTCCCTTGCGGAGCACCTGGAGGCCGAGGTCGTCCGCAGCGAGGGGTGGCGCTTCCCGGTGGAGATCGAGCATCTGGAAATGCCCGATGATCGGCGCCTTCCGCAACAGGTCGGCGCTGCCGTCCGCCGGCTGACGACTCCCGGAACCGCAGGCGACGTCCTCGTGTTCCTTCCCGGCGCCGCCGAGATCCGACAGGCCTCGGAAGCCTGCGCCGAGCTCGCGCGGCATCGAGATCTGCTGCTGACCCCGCTGTATGGCGATCTTCCTGCGACGGAACAGGATCGCGCCGTCACTCCCGCGTCCCGCCACAAAGTGATCCTCAGCACGAACGTGGCGGAGACGAGCATCACCGTCCCGGGGGTGACGTCCGTCGTCGACAGCGGCCTGGCGCGAATCGCCTCGCATTCCCCGTGGTCGGGCCTTCCTGCGCTTGCCGTCGCCAGGATCAGCCGCGCTTCCGCCGCGCAGCGGGCAGGGCGCGCCGGGCGTCTCGGGCCGGGGCGCGCGCTACGCCTGTACACCCGGCACGACTTCGACTCGCGGCCCGAGCATCATCCTCCCGAGATCGAGCGCCTGGATCTCGCGGGTACGGTGCTGGAGCTTTGCGCCTGCGGGCTCGAGCCGGAGTCCCTTCCATGGCTCGATCCGCCGCCGCCTGCCGCGCTCGAGCTCGCGAAGGAGTTGCTGCGCCGCATCGGTGCGCTCGATACGCGCGGTCAGGCCACGGACCTGGGCCGCGCATGCGCCAGGTTGCCCCTGCATCCCCGGCTCGCGCGCCTCGCCGTCGAGGCTGCCAGCCGGGGATACCGGCGCGATGGGTGCACCGCAGCGGCGATGCTCAACGAACGCGAGGCGCGCCGGAGTGCTACCCCCGCTCCCACCGGCCCCTCGGACGTGCTCGATCTCCTCGACCAGCGGCGTTCTGCGCACATCGAACAGGCTCGCGCCCAGCTTCTGCGTCTCGCTCCGCCGGATGGACCAGCGGCGAGCTCGCGCGACGAGGCAATCAGGATATCGGTGCTCGCCGGATTTCCCGATCGGGTGGCCAAGCGCCGCGGCGAAGAGGTCCTGCTCGCTTCTGGAGGAGCAGCCCAGCTCGCGCCGGAGAGCGCTGTGCGGGAGGCAGATCTCCTGGTGGCGGTCGATGCGGAGGAGCGCCGTACGCGCGGCCGATCGCGCGTCGCCGTGCGGATCGCGAGCGCCATCGAACCGGAATGGCTCCTGGATCTGCACCCCGATGCGCTGCGCGAGGAGACCGAGCTCATCTGGGAGCCGGCGCGCGAGCGGGTGGAAGCGGCCTCGCGGCTCCTCTACGATCGGCTCGTCCTCGAGGAGACGCGGCGCCGGCCCAGCCCTGAAGAGGCCGCCGCTGCCGCCCGGATTCTGCTCGACCACGCCGCTGGAACCCCCGATGGAACGCAGCTGTCGCGGCTCAAGGCTCGCATCGCGCTCGCCGCGGGTCATTGTCCCGAGTCCGGCATCGAGCCGCTGAGCGACGCAAGGGTCCGCGCCGTCCTCGAGCACGAGGCGCTCCGCACCGCTTCACTGCGGGAGCTGCGTGAAGCCGACCTCCTCGGGCCATTGACGCCCAACGGCCTCGACCGGCTTGCGCCCGAGACCGTCGTTCTTCCGGGCGGCCGCAAGGTGCAGATCGAGTACGCCGAAGGCCAGCCGCCGGCGGTGCGCTCGCGCATGCAGGACTTCTTCGGGCTCGCGCGGGGGCCGTCGATCTGCAACGGGCGCGTCCCACTGACGCTCCATCTGCTGGCGCCCAGCGGACGCGCCCAGCAGGTGACGCAGGACCTCGCCGGATTCTGGGAACGCCACTATCCGGCGATCCGCCGCGAGCTGATGCGCCGGTACCCGAAGCACGCCTGGCCCGAAAACGGTGCGACCGCCTCGCCACCTTCAGTGAATCGCCGCCCTTAACGGCAACTCGCGCACGAGCTTCGCCTCCGCACCGCGGACTTCCGCGAGCCGCGCGTCGAATCCCTCGCAGCGCGCGGCGAGCCGAAGGAACAGCTCCCCGTGCCCCTTCTCCGCGCTCGCCAGACGCCCGTAAAACCCGCGCAGCTCGGGATCCCGCAGGTGCGCGGCGAGAAGCCGCAGGCGCTCTTCGCTCCTCGCCTCGATGGCCGCCGAAATGAGCAAGCGATCGAGCAGGCGCTCCCGGGCGGGCTGGCGCACCATGGCCTGGAGTCCCTGTGCGTAAGGGTCACCAAGGTCGCGGCCCAGGGAAAGGCCGCGCTTCTCGACGAACGCCAGGACCTGCGCGAGATGTCCCGATTCCTCGCGGGCGAGCCGCGCCATCGCGCGGGCCAGGCCGGGGACGGATGGAAACGCCGCCAGCAGGGAAAGCGCGCTGGCCGCGGCTTTCTTCTCGCAATGAGCGTGGTCGACGAGCACTTCGTCGAACCGGTCGATCGCCAATTCCACCCACGCCCGCGGCGTCTCGCAGAGAAGCTCCATCGCCGGCCTTATACTGCAGGCATGCGCATCGGCGTCATCTCCGACACCCATGGTCTCGTGCGCCCGCAGGTCCGGGTCGCGTTCGACGGGGTCGATCACATCCTTCACGCCGGTGACATCGGCGGCGAGGAAGTGCTGGCGGAGCTCGGAACCATCGCCGAGGTGACGGCCTGCGCCGGCAACAACGACGGCTGGCGGTGCGGGCCCGCCGGGAAGACCGCGCGCATCTCGCTGGGCGGGCTCCACTTCCTGCTCGTTCACGTCCGCGACGACGCCGCGGGCGAGCTGCGCCGCGCGCCGGCAGACGTGGTCGTGTTCGGGCACAGCCACAAGCCCGCCGACGAGCGGAGCGGCGGCATCTGGTGGTTCAACCCCGGGAGCGCCGGGCCGCGGCGCTTCTCCCTGCCGGTCTGCGTCGGCCTCTTCGAGCAGGTGCGCGGAAAGTGGCGCGCGCGCCACGTCGCGCTTCAGTAATAGACCAGCGAGAGCTCGAGCCCGATGGTCTGGAGGCGCTCGCTCACCCCGCGGGCGCTCAGATTCGCATTCCGGTAGAACAGCTCCGGAGCGAGGAACAGGTTGGGAGCCACCGCAATCTCCACGCCAAGCCCACCTCCTGCCGCCAGCCCCGCGGCGGTCGCGCCTGGCGTCACGTCGTTGGACAGGCTCGCTCCGATACCCGCCCGCCCGTAGACCATCACCGCCGGTTTCACCAGCAGGTGATACTGGACGAAAGCCAGAACCTGTTCCGAGCGGAAGTGCCCGGTCGAGAAGGTACCGCCGTCGACGCTTCCGGAGAGATAGAGCTGGAGCATCGGGTTGAAGCTGTAGCCGACCCGGAGCTCGGCGTCGTACCCGAAGGTGTTGTCGCCCGGAACGATGAGGAGGCTGCCGCCCCCTCCAATCGCTGCGTAGAGACCTTCGAGGCTCGGCTCCGGAGCGGCAGCCAGCAGGACGGCCGCGAAGAGGGCGTGGATCATCCGCGGACCATATCTCAACGGCGCAGCAGGAACAGGTCGCCCGCGTGGGCGCCCGTGTGGCGTTCCGGAATCAGTAGGCCGAGAGCGCCGAGCACCCGCGCGGCGTCGAACTCCGCCAAGGCGCGCGCGGGATGAAGTCCGCGGCGCTCCGCCTCCTCCCAGGTGAAGCCATCGACCATCGCGCCGGCGGCGGCCGTCGGTCCATCCCGGCCATCGGTGCCTGCGGCGAGAAAAGCGGCTCCGCCGTCGCCGCGCAGGTTGCGCGCCATGAGCAGCGCCAGGTGCTGGTCGCGGCCGCCGGGCGGCGCGTTCCGGGGGACGCGAACCTCCAGCTCCCCGCTGGCGCAGACGAACCCCCGCTCCGTCCCCAGCGCCTCCGCGAATGCCTCGACCTCGCCGTGAACCGGCGAGTCCAGCATGCGCAGGCCCCGGCGCCGCGCCGCTTCCTGCGCCGGCGAGCGGAGATCGCAGAGCGCCTCGTGCTCGATGAAGTCGGCGGGCTCGCCGGGCTTGAGCGTCTCGCGCACGCGCGCCGCCGCTCCGGGCAGCGAGTACTTGCGCACGAGGGCGAGGGCATCGGCGCAGGTGGTCGAGTCCGCGATCGCCGGGCCGCTGGACACCGCCCGAACGCCGCCGATCGGCACGTCCACTGCCACCAGCGCTCGAGCCCGCGTGACGCCCCTGGCATGCAAGGCGCGGGCGAGCCCGCCCCCCTTCAAGCGGGAGAGGTGCGCACGGACGCAGTTCATCTCCTCGATGGGAGCACCCGAGTTGAGCAGCGCCTCGTTCACCGCCCGCACGTCCTCCAGCGAGAGGTCGGCATGCGGCGCCTCCGCAAGAGCCGAACCGCCTCCGGAAATGAGCAGGAGCGCTGCGTCGTGCCGTCCCAGCGCGCCGGCCGCGGCGAGCAGCGCCTCGCCGGAAGCGAGCGAATCGGCGTCGGGAAGAGGATGGCTCCCGCGAAGTACCGTCGCTCGGGCGGGCGCCGGCGCATCCTTGGGAACGACGAGGAGCGCCTCGCCGCCGTCCCGCACGCCTTCGAACAGCTCGGCCGCGACCTTGCCGAGCCCGAGGATGGCCAGACGACCCCCGGGTCCCGGCCGCGGCGCCTTGGCTGCGGCTGCCCGTGCGAGCGCGCGCGCGTCGAGCGCGTGGACGACCTCGTCGTAGAGGGCGAGGAGCTGCCGCATCAGCGCGCGACCGCGAACAGCGCCGGCAGCAGTGCCCCGGCCTTGCCCAGGCGGCACTCGTCGAACGAATGCGCGTTCTCCGGACGCTCGAGCCCCAGGTAGACGCAGCGGGCGAACCGCCCACGTGAATTCGGGTTGTGCCGCAGATGCGAGACGAATCCCGCAGCCGGATACACCGCTCCCGAGCTGCCGACGGTGACGAACAGATCGCACTCGTTCAGCTCCTCGAAGATCCGGTCCATGCCGAACGGCACCTCTCCGAACCAGACCACGTGCGGACGCAATCGGCCTCCACACCGATCGCAGCCTGGCGGAACGCCGTCGTATCCGCCCTCGTCGGCGAACGGCGCGCGATCGCAGGCATCGCAGCGCGTCTTCAAGAGCTCCCCGTGCATGTGGAGGACGTCGCGCGAGCCCGCCCGCTCGTGCAGGGGGTCGACGTTCTGGGTGCAGAGGAAAAGGCGGTCTCCGATTTCCTGCTGGAGCTTCGCCAGCGCGAAGTGCGCCGGGTTCGGCTGGACGGCGCCCGCGTGCTTTCGCCGTTCCGAGTAGAAGCGCCAGACGAGCCGCGGGTCGCGCGCGAATCCCTCCGGGGTCGCCACGTCCTCGATCCGGTGCTCCTCCCAGAGTCCTCCGGCGTCGCGGAAGGTCCGCACGCCGCTCTCGGCGCTGATCCCCGCGCCGGTCAGGACGAAGACCCGGTCGTTCGGTCCCACGGCAAGCGCCGCGAACTCCTCGCCTCGCGCGACTTTCGGCAGCGGCACCATCCGCGCGACAGAGTTGCGCGACGGGCGTCCACAGGCAAGGATCTTCGGCATGGCCGTCGCCGCCCTTCGCCGTGAGCTCTCGCGCCGGATGTACGTTCGCACCCGCGTCGCGCGCGCCGGCGCCGTCCGCCTCGCCTATCTCGCCTATTCGCGCGCCCTGCTCCGCTGGGAGGACCGCTCCTCGCCGGAGGCGGCCGGGTCGCTGCGGCGGCGGTTGGAGGAGCTATTCGACGAGGACTTCCGCGACGCGGAGGCAGGCTATTACCCGAGATCGCTGATCGACACGATCCCGTGGCGCGAATACGCGCAGGCGGTGCCGCGTCTGCTCGCCGATCTGCCCCGCACCCGGGCCCGCATGGGTCGCGGTGACTTCCGCGAGCTGCCGGAGAACGCTGCTCCCGACCGATATCCCGGGTACTACGCCCGCAACTTCCACTACCAGACCGACGGGTACCTCGGGCACACGAGCGCCGCCCTCTACGACCTGCAAGTAGAGCTGCTCTTCGGCGGCACCGCCGACGCCATGCGCCGGCGGATGGTGCCTCCCGTCGTCCGCGGCGCCCGGGCCCGGAACGCTTCCGCCGCGGACCCGCTGCGCGTCCTCGACGTCGGCTGCGGCACCGGACATCTGCTGGGGATGCTGGGCGCCGCGTTGCCCGACGAGGCGAAGCTCTTCGGCGTCGACCTCTCCCCTCATTACATCGCCCGGGCGCGCGAAGTGCTGCCGCGCGACCTCGACGTCTCGCTGGTCTGCGACAATGCCGAGAAGCTGCCCTTCCTCGACGGTTCGTTCGATGCGGCGACCAGCGCATACCTGTTGCACGAGCTTCCCCCGGAGGTGCGCTCGCGCGTGCTGACGGAAATGGCGCGGGTGGTCCGTCCCGGGGGTTTGGTGGTGGTTGCGGACAGCATCCAGCTCGCCGACGCGCCGGAGCTGGAGCGCGAGATCCTCGCCTTCCCCGCCCGGTTCCACGAGCCGTACTACACGAGCTACGTCAAGGACGACCTGGGCGCGCGCGTCTCGCAGGCCGGCCTGCGCGTCACCAGCTCCCGGCTGGCCTTCCTCACGAAACTCGTGACTGCCGAGAAGACAGCGCCCGGGCCCGCCGCGCCCACGAACGGGCGATGAACGCGATGGCGACCAGCAGCGGGACGATGAAGGCGAGCAGGACCAGCACGCCGACCTTCGCCGCGCGCACCTGATCGGAGTCGGCGGCGCCGAAGCAGATCGGACAGGCGACGAGGAGCGCGATCACAGGTAGCTCACGTTCTTCAGCTTGCGCAGGAACCACAGCCCGTACCAGACCAGCGCCGCCGCCGCAGCGAACCCGAGCACGCCGAGGGTCAGCGCCCCCGAGCTTCCCGTCCTCAGGTAGTCGCCGATCGCCCAGGCGCCGAACCCCAGTGCGCAGAGGGTGGAGACGATCACGAAGAAGACATGGAAGGCCTTGAGCGACACTCAGGTCCCCGGCATCCCGCTGTGGTGTTCGAAGGTGGTGAGGTTGGGCAACGCCAGCAGCAGCGCGAAGAAGAGCGCCGTCAGGATCAGCACTGCGTAGATCACCTTCTTCTCCGAGATCAGGTGCATGAAGACGGCGGCAACCATTCCCGCCTTCACGGCGGCAATGATCAGCGCCACGGTGATGGCGAGCGGCCGCGTCAGGTGCAGATAGCTCACGCCCACCGTCACCGCCGTCAGGCAGAGCAGCGCGACGAACACCACGTAGTACTTCCCCATGTGCCTGCTGACGTCTTCGTGCCCTGCGGCGTCCATGCGCACCTCAGAGAAGGTAGAGAGAGGGGAAGAGGAAGATCCAGACCAGGTCGACGAAGTGCCAGTAGAGCCCGGCGTTCTCGACGCGGTTGGTGAAGTGCTCGGGGTCGGTCTGCCACATCTTGCTGCCCGCCGTGAGCAGGAACGTGTTGACGACGATTCCCCCGACGATGTGCAAGCCGTGCAGCCCGGTGAGCAGGAAGTAGACGGCGAAGAAGTTGTCGTGCGAGGGGAAGTGGTCGTGGTGGAACTTGTCGGAGTACTCGAAGTACTTCACCACCAGGAAGACGAGCGCGAGGAAGACGGTCGCGCTCATCCACATCTTGAACCGCGGCAAGCTTCCCATCTTGCAGGAGGCCCAGGCGAGCACCATGGTGATGGAGCTGGTGATCAGCACCGCAGTGTTGAAGGTGCCCAGCGGGACGTTGAGGATCTCGCTGGAGAGCCCGCCCTCCGGTGGCCAGTGCGGCGCTCCGATGCGGATCAGCACGTAGCTGGAGAAGAGCGCGCCGAAGAGCATCACCTCGCTGGCGAGGAAGAGCCAGATGCCGAGCTTCCCGTTCGGGAGCCCCGTCACGGGGTGCGGCTTCACCATGTAGGGGATGACGGTCTCGCTCATCTCAGCCCTCCGCCTGGAACTGGGGCGAGTAGTCCTTGGTCTTCCCCGGCACGCTGTACTCGTACGGCTCGCGGTACACCACCGGCTCGGTGAGGAAGTTGCCGTGTCCCGGAGGCGACGGCGCCGCCCACTCCAGGGTGGTGGAGTGCCAGGGGTTCTCGGCGACGCGTGCGCCCGCCCTCAGGCTCATGACGAAGTTGATGATGAAGGGGAGCTGCGCGATGGCGAGCCCCCACGCCCCCCAGGAAATCAGGACGTTCAGCGCCTGGACGCCGCGCCCGTGCGCATAGACCGTCGGGTCGTAGAGCCTGCGCGACAGCCCGGCCATCCCCTGGAAGAACATCGGCATGAAGACGAGGTTGATGGCGACGAAGCTGAGCCAGAAATGGACCTTGCCGAGCTTGTCGCTCAGTTGCCGGCCGGTCGCCTTCGGGTACCAGTAGTAGACGCCGGCGAAGAGCGCGAAAAGCGTCCCCGGCGCGACCACGTAGTGGAAGTGGCCGATGACGTAGAACGTGTCGTGCAGGTAGATGTCGGCCGCCGTCAGGCCCAACGGCAGGCCGGTGAGACCGCCGATGGCGAACATCGGCAGGAACGCCGTGGCGAACAGCATCGGGGTGGTGAAGCGGATGTTCCCGCCGTAGAGCGACATGATGAAGCAGGTGAGGATGACCACGCTCGGGATGGAGATGATCATCGTGGTGGTCTGGAAGAACGTGGACATGGTGGTTCCCATGCCGGTCATGAACATGTGATGCGCCCAGACCACGAAGCTCATGAACCCGATGAAGATCACCGAGTACACCAGCAGGCGATAGCCCCAGAGCGGCTTGCGCGTGTTGTTGGCGATCACCTCGGCGACGATGCCCATCCCCGGAAGGATCAGGACGTAGACTTCGGGGTGGGCGAGGAACCAGAAGAGGTGCTGCCAGAGCAACGGACTCCCGCCCCCGGCCACCTTGAGCTGCTCGCCGGAGACCACGAGGCCCGAAGGCAAGAAGAAGGAGGTGCCGGCGACGCGGTCCATGATCTGCATGACGGTCGCGGCCTCCAGCGGAGGGAAGGCGAGCAGGAGCAGGAACGCGGTCACCAGCTGCGCATGGACGAAGAACGGCAGCCGCCAGAAGCTGAGGCCCTTCGCGCGCAGCTGTACGATGGTGACGATGAAGTTGATCGAGCCGAGCAGCGAGCTGGTGATGATCAGCACCATCGCCAGGCACCACACCGTCTGTCCGGAGGGGGCGATGTCCGAGAGCGGCGGGTAGCTCGTCCAGCCCGACTGCGCCGCGCCCCCGGGCATGAGGAACGAGCAGAGCATGAGGATGCAGCCGGGGAGGAACACCCAGTAGCTCACCATGTTCAGCCGCGGGAACGCCATGTCCGGGGCGCCGATCTGCAGCGGCACCACGAAGTTGCCGAAGCCGCCGACCGCCAACGGCACGACCCCGAGGAAGACCATGATGGTGCCGTGCATGGCGCCGAGCTGGTTGTAGAACTCCGGCGCCATCACGCCGCCGGGCATCGCCGTCTCGCCGAGCAGCTTGCCGAAGACCGGCAGCGGCTGCCCGGGATACGCGAGCTGCCAGCGCATCAGCATCATCAGGCTGAAGCCAAAGAAGAGGAAGACCAGGGCGGTGACGGCGTACTGGATGCCGATCACCTTGTGGTCGACGGAGAAGATGTACTTGCGCCAGAACGGCAGCTCGTGGTGCCCATGGTCGGTCATTATTTCTTCTCCGGCGCGGCGGCGGCGGGCTCTTCCTGCGGAGGCGGGGCGTTCTCGGCCGCCCACTTGGCGAACTCCTCCGGCGTATCGATCAGCACGTCCGCGCGCATGCGGTAGTGGCCGAGGCCGCAGAGCTGCGCGCAGGCGAGCTCGAAATGTCCGGCCTGCGTCGCCTCGAACCAGATGGGGATCTGCTGTCCGGGGATGGTGTCCTGCTTCACGCGCAGCACCGGGATGTTGAAGCTGTGGATCACGTCCTTGCTGCTGACGGCGACGATCACCGGCCGGTTCACGGGGATGTGCAACTGATTGACGGTGACCAGGTCGTCCTTGCCGGACGGATCCTCGGGATCGACGCCGAGAGGGTTGTCGCCGGAGATCAGCGAGGGATCGCTCTTGCCGAACTTCCCGTCCTTGCCCGGATACTGGAAGTTCCAGGCGAACTGCTCGGCGACGAGCCGGATGTGCAGCGCCTTTGCTGCGTCGGGGACGTTGTTCTTGTAGGCGAGCCAGACCGGCGTGGAGAGTCCGAAGAGCAGCAAGATCTCCACGACCACCACGAAACCCTCGATGTACTTGGTGGCGATGCCCTTCACCGGCGTGTACATCGCCACGTGCCCCGGACGGGCGCGGAAGCGGATCAGGCAGTAGACGAAGAAAACGCCCCAGCCGATGAACAGCAGGGCCATGAACCAGTGCAAGACGGACATCAGCTGGTCGATCTTCGCCCCGTGGACGGAGACGTCGGGCGGGAGCCACCAACCGTAGATTTTCTCGTCCATGCGGCGTCCTCGAAGATCAGCGGGCGAGTTGCGCGACGGCGCCGGCCGCGGAAGGCGCGAGGCGGCCGGAGACCGACACGGTGCACCAGAAGCAGAGGCCCAGAAGCAGCAGGGCCGGAGTCATCGCCCAGAAGATCGCCGCCGGCGGGCGCGGCTGCGGATCCCGGCGCCGGACGTAGAAGAACAACGCTTCAGACGCAAGCACTGCGAGCGCGGCGAATCGGGCGATGGTCCAGATGGCGAGCGTTGCGCTTTCAGGCGATGTGACTTCCATCGGGGATTCGCTCCTGTAGCACGCTCCGGAACGCCGGGGCAATCGGTCGCAGGCTGCGACGCTTCGTCGCAGCCCAATGGTTCAGACGCGCCGATCGAGCAGCAGCGCGCCGAAGAGAAGCGGCAGGTAGATCAGGGAGAGCAGGAAGAGGTTGCGGGCCCAGCGCCGGCCCGCGGCTTGACGCAGGCCCGCCACCGCGTAGCCGAGGAAAACCCCGCCGAGCAGCAGCGCGCTGGCGAGATACGCCCCGCGCGCGATCCCGATCGGAACGAAGAGCAGCGACACCGCGACCAGCGCCACCGTGTAGCGGACGATGTTCGCCCGCGCCTCCCGCTCGCCGCCGGGCTCGTTCGGCTGCACCACCAACCCCGCCCGTGCGTACTCCTCCTTGCGGAAGAGCGTGATGGCGAGGAAGTGCGGCACCTGCCAGAGGAACATGACGGCGAAGAGGAGGACCCCGGGAAGATCGAGGCGCTCGGTCGCCGCCGTCCAGCCGATCAAAGGCGGGATGGCGCCGGGGAGCGCGCCGATCAAGAGCGCCGTCGCCGTCTGGCGCTTCATCGGCGTGTAGAGGAGCACGTAGCTGACCAGCGCGATGGAGGCGAGCAAACCCGGCAGCGCGCCGACCGCGAACGTGAGCAGCGGAACCGAGACGGCGGCGAGCACGATGCCGAACTTCAGCGCGACGTCCGGCTCCATCCGGTGCGCCGGCAGCGGCCGGTTCATGGTGCGCGCCATGAGAGCGTCGCTGTCGCGCTCGAGGTACATGTTGAGCACGTTGGCGGCGGCGACGATCAGCACGGTGCCGACGAGCGTCAGCGCGACGGTCAGCGGCCTCAGCCCGTGCGGCGCCAGCCAGAGCCCGATGGCGGTGGTGAAGACGACCAGCGCGGTGATCCGCGGCTTGGCCAGCGCCACCAAATCCGAGGCGGCCGCCGTCATGCCGCGACTCCGAGTGCCAGGGGCACGGGAACGGGCTCGCGCGTCATCGCCAGCAGCGCGACGTAGTCGGCGAGGAGCAGCGCGGCGACGAGCAGATGCGCGGTGACCGGCACCAGGTCCTTGAAGGTGAGAATGGTGAGGATCCCGAGACCGATCTGGACGAGGACCAACGCCGGGGCGATCCACGCCAGCGCCCGGATCCCGCCGCGCGAGGAGCGGGCGAGGCGCAGCGAGGACCAACAGACGAGGCCGAGCACCACGAGCGCGAACGCCCGGTGGGCCATGTGCAGATGGACCATCGGGTGCACATCCGCGGGCCAGAGCGCGCCGCGGCAGAAGGGGAGATCGACGCAGACCAGCCCGGCGCCGGTGTGCCGCACGGTCGCGCCGAGCAGGATCTGTACGTAGACGGCGACCGCGGTGAGCCAGAGCGGCCCGCGCGACACAGCGACCTGCGCCTGGGGGACCGCGAGCACGACGGCGAGGGAGAGGAACAACATGCTCGTCGCGAGGTGCATGACGAGCACCAGCGTGGGCAGGCGGTAGAGGACGGTGAGGCCGCCGAGAAGGCCCTGGAAGAGGACGACCATCAGCGCGGCCGTCGCGAGCTTGCCGTCGCTCTGGCGCGCCCGGGAGACGGCCCAGGCGAAACCAGCGTATCCAAGAGCGACCAGGGCGACGGCCGCGATCGGCAAGTGATCGGTGACGTGCTTCACACGACCCGCCCAAAAGGAGGCGCCGAGGATCAAGGTCGAGAAACCGGCCAGAGCCAAAGCGAGTGCGCCCTGAAAGGCGCGCCGCAGGGTCACCACGACCAGCGCCACCGTGCAGAGCCCGACGGTCGTGGCAATCAGACGGTGCGTGTGCTCGACGGCCACGTTGCCCACCATCCTCGGCATCGCGCTTCCGAAGCAGGTCGGCCAGTCGGGACAGGCGAGCCCGGAATCGGTGTTGGTGACCACGCCGCCGGCGACGATGAGGACGACGGTGAGGAAGGCTGCGGCTGCGGCGAGACGGCGGATCACTGCCGAACGGCTCCTGAAAAAGCGAAGGGGGAGACCGCTTTTAGCCGGTCCCCCCGCATCGGGCAACGGACGAATGCTTCAGGCTTGGAAAGGGGCTATGCCCCTCCCTTTTCCGTACCGTCGTACTTGAAGCTCACCTTTGCGGGCTTGCCGGCCTCGACGGTCACCTCCTGAGTCTTGGTGCCGTACTTCTCGTGCCAGGCCTCGACCGTGTACTTGCCGGGCGGCACGTTGTCGATCTTGAACGACCCGTCGCCCTTGGTCACCGCCTGCAGGCCGCTCTTCGAGACGCCGATGTACCCGCGCATCCAGGGGTGCACGTCGCACTTCCACTTCATCATGCCCTCGTCCTTCGCCACGTACTCGATGGGCGCGGCCTTGTCGTTGGGCATCCCCTTGTTGAAGAGCGTGGCGGAGCCCAGGTAGGTGTGGACGTTGTGGAGGACGGGGTCGCCGTTCTTCGCCTGGATCTTCTGACCCACGACCGCGGTGGTCATGCGCGGCTCGTACATGCAGTCCTTCTGGTCCATCTCCACCGTGTCGGCCGGCGGCTTCGCGGTCTCCTTGGCGCCCTTGGTGACGTGCACCCAGACGTTTTCGAGCTTGCCGTTCTTCACCAGGACGGCGGGGTCGGTCATCGTCTTCTTCGCGCAGTACGGGTCGGCCTCACGGTGCAGCTTGCCTGGCGTCGGGGCCTTGCCGCCGAAGTCCACGGCGCCTTCGATGGACTCCGCCATCGCGGCGGCGGGAAGGAACAGGGCAGCGGCGGCGGCAAGCAGTCTCGAACGGGTCATGTCCTCTCCATTCCGCAGGAAATTTTGGCGCGTCGGCACGTAGCAAACGCGGTCCCGGTGGTCAAGGCTTGGACGGGCGGCAATCGCGATTTGTTCAGCCGCGGGTCGACACCGCCGCCGTCTTGGTGGGCTGCGCGCTCTTCGCCTCCAGATGCATCAGGTAGTCGCGCAGGGCGTCGATCTGCGCCTTCGAGTCGCCGTTGAACAGCTTGCTCGGCGAGACGGGGTGCGCCTCGTCGCTGAAGTCCCAGAAGCTGGGCATCCGCGTCCCGTCCATCAGCGCCTGCGGGTTCTTGAGCCAGACGGGGATCCAGTCCGGCCGCAGCCGCTCCTTGGCAAGCAGGAAGTTGGGTGCGGCGCTGGCCGGATCCTGGTTGGGCCGCAGCTGCCCGACCACGTGGCAGTTCACGCACTGCAATTCCTTGAAGAGCGCCTCGGTCTGGCGGAGCCGCTCTCCTTCCGGCTGGGGCGCCTCGGCCGTGAGGTAGGGGAAGCTCTTGTTCGAGGCCGCCGCGAAGTAATGCACGACGTCGGTCGCATCCGCGTCGGTGAAGTGGAAGGTCGGCATCCGCACCGTCAGCCAGGGCCGCAGCGGGATCGGATCCTTGATGAACCCGAACAGCCAGTGCGGCTGCACTTTCCAACCCTCGCCGGTCAGGATCGGCGGAGCGAAGCTCTGGTTGTCTTCGTTGAACTGGTCACGGATCTTCCCGCCGCGCTTCTCGACGATGTGGCAGTTGCGGCAGCCGTTCCAGAAGACCAGGCGCTCGCCCTTGTAGACCGCCGCCTGCACTTCGTTGATGCCCGTGCGGTACTCCGGCGGAGGCGTCTCTCCCGTCTGGCCCTTGAGGAAGGTGAGGATGGCGAGCGCCTCGTCGTCGGTGAAGTCGAACTGCGGCATCCGCGTCTCGACGCGCTCGTAGGCGAAGACGCGGGGGACATGCAGCTTCTCCCAGACCCAGTTGGCGTAGGTCTGGTGATGCTTGGGGTCCTCGGTGAAGTACTGCACGTCGCCGAAGTCGAGCAGCTCCACGCCCTTTCTGCCGTGCTCGGTCAGCTCGGTGCCGATCTTCTGCGCGTTCTCGAACCCCTTGATGTTGTGGCAACCGAAGCAGCCGTACTTGGCGATCAGCTCCTTCCCCTGCGCCGCCAGCGTCTGCTGCTGGCGCGCGGACGCCTTCTGCTCGGGATACTTCTGGTCGCTCTTCAGCGTCAGCAGATACGCGGTGACGTTCGCCGCCTCCGCGTCGCTGAGCCGGAGGTCCGGCATCTTCGTCTCCGGCCACATCGCCTTGGGGTTCTTCACCCAGGAGTAGATCCACTCGGGCTTCGCCTTGTCGGCGACGTTCCACAGGTTGGGCGCGTAGTCGCGCTCCTCGCTGGCCTCGCTGCGGCGCGCGGTCGCGTCCTTCTCCGTGACATGGCAGCCCCGGCAGCCGACGCTGTCGAACGTCTCCTTGCCCTTGGCGGCGTCGCCGCGCGGCGCGGCCTGGGCGAGCAGCGGCGCCTTGTCGCTGTTCACCCACAGGTACGCGACGATGGCGGAGACCTCCTGCTCGCGCAGCTTGCGATGCTGCGCCATCACTTCGTCTGGCTTCTGCGATTCGTGGTGCGGAACGGACTGCGCGTCGACGGCGCCGGGCCAGAAGTTCGGCATCCGCGTCGCCGGCCGCCACCCCTTCGGATACGAGACCCAGGTGTGGAGCCAGCCCTGGGTGGTCTTGCTGGCGATGTTGGTCAGCGTCGGTCCGCGCTTCGCCAGATCGTTGTACCCCTCGACCGGATGGCAACCCCAGCACCCCACGTCAGTGAAGAGCTTCTTGCCTTTCGACAGCAGCGGCGCGTGCGAGAGGGTCAGCTCCTGCGCGTGGCACTTGTTGCACTTCGACTGCATGAACGCGCCCCTGTACTTCTTGCCCATCACCGTCACTTCGTCGGTGAGCGGATCGTTCCAGTCGTGGTCGTCCTCGCCATGGCGGAAGGCGCGGTGCCGCACGCCCTTGGTCTGCGCGCCCTGCCCGCCATGACAGGTCGTGCACCCGAACGTCTCCGGATTGTGCGCCTTGGTGAGCAGCTCAAAGCGGTGCGGGTGCGTGCGAAAGACCGGCTTCACGTCGAAGGGATTGGTCTTCGCCGCCTCCTCGAATGCGGCAAGCGACTCCTTGTCGGTACACGCCTGCGCGACGCGCTCCTCGATGGGCTTCTCCTCGCCCTTCTCCGCGTCCAGCGCCGGGTTGCTCGACATCCCTTTCCATTGCGGCTTCTGCTCCGCGAGCACCGCGCCTTTCGCGTCCTTCAGCACGGCCTTCGTCTTCGCGAACCAGCGCGCGTTCGGACCGCAGTACGCCTCGGCGAGCTCCACCCACTTCTCCCAGGTGACGCGGGGCCGGCACTCGGTGGCCTGCGCCGGATCCATCGGCGATGGCTCGGCGGGCGGCTGGTATCCGCCGATGGGAATGGCCTCGGGCGCTGGCGGCACGTCCTCGCAGAGCGCGTCGTGGATCTTCTGGTAGGCGTCGACCACCTCCGGATCGACGGCGAACTGCGCCTTCATGTCGGCCGCCGCCAGGTTCGCCTTCTTCGCCTCCAGCACTTCCCAGGGCGCAGAGAACCCACCCTTGTTGATCCCGACGTGGCAGTTCTGGCAGCGGTCGACGGTCTCCGACCCCCAGGAGTTCCTGAGATTCGAGATCCAGTACTGCTCCATCTGCGGAAGCTTGCCGATCCCGCTGAACGCTTCCAGCCGCTTGTCGATGTCGCGGATCGGTTTCTCGATCGCGTCGATCTTTGCCTGTGCCGCGTCCCGCCGCTGGATGAATGCCAGCCGCTTCTGCGTCGCTGCCTTGTGGGCGGCGATCGCCTGGTCGTAGATGCGGGTCTTCTCGTCGATCTTGCGCTGCCAGTCGTCGAACTGCTTCTGCAGCTTCGCCTCGTCTGCCTCTTCGTTTTCGTGCCGCGCCTCGCGCAGCTTGTAGTAGACAGCGTCCTGCTCGGACTTGTCGAAGCCGAGGTAGAGTTTCGCCTCCGCCTCCTTCACGCGACCGTCGTCCTCCCCCTTGACCGCTGCCTCGTACTCGCGGCGCTGCTCGGCATTCCCGCTGATGGCGTCGGTGGCTGCTTTCAGGTCGGCGCGCGCCGCGTCGAGCTGCTGCTTCGTCTCCGCCGACTCCAGCCGCTTCTGCGCCTGCTCCCGGTCCGCCTTGAGATGCGACTCCTCCAGCTTGAAGAATTCGCGCTGGTAGTTCTTCCACGGTCTCCGCGGGACCACCTCGTCGTAGACGGCCCAGATGCTGCTCAAGGCGAGGAGCACGGCGAGGCCGACGAAGGGCCACTTCAGGCTCTGCAGCTCGAGAGGCTTTCGCGGCATCGCTACACCTCAGCCACGCCCGGAGTGAGGCGCATCCGTTGGGGGTTCGAAGGGGGAGCGAGCCCCCTTCGTGGAGGCGCCGCAGGCGCCGGATCGAAGAGCGGTCACGGAATGGTGGCGCGCGATCACAGCAGAGCGATTCATCAAATGTTCAGGATGTTCGGGATGACGAGGATGTATTTGATGTTGAGGCTCAGGCGCAGAGCCATCTTCACCAGGACGCCGGCCATGATCATGAAGAGCGTGGCGACGATCCCGTACCGCATCATCCCCAGCTGGCGCATGAACGGCGTGCCCTTCTTCCATTGCCAGACGGCGCCGGGGATACCGACCAGCCATCCCAGCACGCAGATGGCGCCGAAGAGCATCGCTCCCATCTCGGTGCGGATGCCCAGCTTGTAGGGCAGATCGATGTTGGTCAGCGGCACCACCTTGTGCGGGTCCCAGTAGTCCCAGGGCATGAAGAGGTTCCAGCCGGGACCGCGGAAGAAGACGCCGATGGTGATCATCCCCACCCACATTCCGAGGAACCCGACGAGGAAGGTGGCGATGGCGAACTTGCGCTCGCTCCAGGTGTAGTAGCCGTTCCCCTTCGGGTTGATGTCGACGTACGGGATGATCATCAGCCCGACGATGATCAGCGACGGCAAGAGCACGCCGGCGATCCAGGGGTCGAAGTAGACGAGCATTTCCTGCAGGCCGAGGAAGTACCAGGGCGCCTTGGACGGGTTCGGCGTCTTGGTCGGATTCGCCGGCTCCTCCATCGGGGCGTCGACGGTGATGCTCCACACCATCAGCACCAGGAGAAGGACGCAGCCGGCGATGAACTCGGCGCGGACCAGGTACGGCCAGGTGTGGACCTTGTCGGGCAGATCGGCGGCGGGAAGCGCGGCGCGCGCCCGTCCGGCCTGGACCTTCACTTCTTCCTGATCCTGGATGGTCCCGGGCTGGATGTTCTCGGCCATTCGCGTGGGCCCTTTCTAGAGCGGACCGCTGATCCCGCCGTCTTTGCGGATGCGCCAGAAGTGGAGGATCATCAGGATCGAGGCGATGACGGGGATGAAGATGCAGTGCAGGACGTAGAAGCGAAGCAACGTCGGCGCTCCCACCACCGTCCCCGCCGTGAGCAGCGCGCGAGCGTCGTAGCGCGGCGTCATTCCCAGCTGCGGGCCGAACGGACCTTCGTTGCCGAGCAGGGGCGTGGCCCGCGCCATGTTCGTGCCGACCGTCACCGCCCAGATTGCCAGCTGATCCCAGGGGAGCAGGTAGCCGGTGAACGAGAGCAGGAGCGTGAGGGTGAGCAGGTTGACGCCGACGACCCAGTTGAACTCCCGGGGAGGCTTGTAACTGCCGGTCATGAAGACCCGGAACATGTGCAGCCAGATGAAGATGACCATGCCGTGCGCCGCCCAGCGGTGCATGTTGCGCATGATCATTCCGAAGGGAACGTCGAAGTCGAGGTACTTGATGTCCCAGTACGCGTACTCGCCGGTGGGCCGGTAGTAGAACATCAGCACCACGCCGGTCACCACCGTGCAGAGATAGAGAAGGAAGGTGAGCCCGCCGGCGCACCAGGTATGGCGGTAGCGGATCCCGTGCCGCCGCATCTTCGAGGGATGCAGATGCAGCCAGACGTTGGCGCTGACCTGCAGCACGCGGTTGCGCGGGGTATCCGCGTAGCCGTGGCGGAAGATCGATCGCCAGACGTAGTTGTTGGTGACGATCTCGCCGAGCGATGTCCTGCGCTTCTCGGGTTCGGGCACGTTCAGGCTCCGCTGTACTTGACGAACGCGTTCGGGTCGTCCCACTGGCCCAGCTCGTACCGATAGCGAAACGCCTTGTCGACGACGAGCTGGCCGTCGTCGCCGAGCGTGATCTTCACCCGCTCGAGCGGCCGCGGCGTCGGGCCTTCGAAGTTCACGCCGTCCTTCGTGTACCCCGATCCGTGGCAGGGGCACTTGAACTTGTTCTCGGGTCCGAGCCAGCGGGGCGTGCAACCGAGGTGCGTGCAGATGCCGAGCAGCGCGTAGATCGTGTTCGGCAGCCGCACGACCCAGACGCGCTGCGACTTCATCCACTTCTCGGAGACGTCGCCGACCGTGTACTCGGTGGGGTAGCCGGCCTTGAAGCTGGTGGGCGGCTCGAAGAGAACGCGAGGGAAGAGCAGACGCAGGATGGCGCCGCCGGCGGCGGCGAAGCAGGTGAGGATGGCGCCCCATCCCGCGAGCGAGAGGAGATCGCGCCTCGACCAGATGAAATTTCCGCTCTCTGCTTCGGAGATGCCTGGATTCCCGCCCGGCATTCATCTCCCTCTGTTGCAAGCCGCTGAGAAGAGAGGACACTTCCTGACACGAACGATCGCGAGCGGTCAAGGAGTCGAGGCGCACGTGCGACAGGTTGCCGCACGTTGACCAGCCGCTGCCGCACCGAAAGCTGCGGCTCTGCGGCTGCGTTTGAGGCTGTGCAGATCATGAGATGCGCTATAGTCGCGCGCCATGGGCCCGCTCTTGAACTTCTGGGCGATCGTCTCCGTCCCCGACAACATCCCCATCGTCTTCATGCTGCTGCTCGTGGGGTACTTCACGTACCTGAGCTTCGACGAGGCGCGGAAGAACGATCGTCTGATCCGGGAAGGACGGAAGGACCAGATCCTGCGCCGCATGCAGGAGTGAGCTCGTCAAGTTTCCGGCGCGACTGAATTTTGTGCGACAGCGCACACGCGCCCGCATTTCTCCAGCTTCGATCACCCTCCACACCACGCCCTCAGCGGCGCCCCGGCAGCCTCACTTGAGACCCGCGGGTGTCATTGACGCACCGTGCGAGCCCTTGCCAGCATGGCCGCAGTTCCACAGTGAGGGTGAAAATGCTGACCAACCTAATCCGGTCCTGGGCGCTCTTCGTCGGGCTGGCGCTCCTTGCGCCCTCGACGGCGTTTGCAGCACGCCTGAGGCCGCCACCCGTCGTCGGCCCGGATGGCGTCATCTATGCCTGCCTCGACAGACAGGGCAACCCGCGGGTGGTCGCCTCTGGCGAATCATGCCGCTCGGGTGAGACGTCCCTGTACTGGAACGAGGCAGGCCCCGCTGGCCCGCAGGGTCCGGCAGGCAGCCCTGGCGACGCAGGTCCGATGGGCCCGGCGGGTGCGGTAGGCCTGATGGGTCCGGCTGGCCCCGCGGGTGCGCCTGGCGCCACCGGTCCGCAAGGCCCTGCTGGTCCCGCCGGCGCTGCCGGTCCGCAGGGCCCGGCAGGCGTCGCTGGCGCCGTAGGCCCGCAGGGTCCCGCTGGCGCCACCGGCGCGGCCGGCCCGCAGGGTCCCGCTGGCGCCACTGGCGCGTCCGGCCCGCAAGGTCCGATCGGCGTCGAGGGCCCGGCCGGCCCGATGGGTCATGACGGTCCTCCCGGCCCCGCGGGTCCCGCTGGTCCGCAGGGTGCGCAGGGTCCCGCTGGCCCGCAGGGCCCGCAGGGCGCCACCGGTCCGCAGGGTCCTGAGGGCCCGCAAGGTCCGGCTGGCGCCACGGGCGCCACGGGCGCGACGGGCGCGACGGGGGCGACGGGTCCCACGGGTCCGCAGGGTCCCGAAGGCCCCGCGGGTCCTGCCAGCGTGCCCAACATCACCTCGGTGAACTCGGCGACCTGGAACAGCACGCCGGACAACACCTGGCGCCCGGTCCCGGGTCTCACGCTCCCGCTGACAACTGCCAACGCGGGCCCAGCGGCGATCGCCTGGACGCTGTCGGTGCCGCCCAACGGCGCCATCGTCACGCGGCTGCTGATCGATGGAAAGGTCATGCAGGGATCGCAGCAGGTGGTGGGCAACACGGTCTACGCGAGCACCTCGGGCACGTTCTACACGATGCTCGCGGCCGGCGAGCACATCATCGTGCTGCAGTACCGGACGCCGATGTCGTTCTCGTACGACCCGACCGCTGACTGGCAGGCCTCGCACCTGCAGGTCATGTCGTTCGACCAGTAGTCCGGGTCCCGTTCTTCCACTCCCCGGCGGGCGGCCGTTGCGGCCCGCCGGGGTTTTTATTTTTTTAAATTTTTCGCTGCGCGAAGGCCTGCGGCATGTGCTTGCGGACCAGCCGGCCCAGCTCGTCGCCGTCCAAGAGATCGATGGGGTTCCCTTTCGCCGCGTCGCGCGCGTCGGAGGTGAACGTCCCCAGCGTCACCAGCACGCCCTTGCCGACGAACTCCGCGCGCGCCGTGTCGATCATGTTGCGCACCTCGTCCGCGTCGGTGGGCACCCCCGGCTGACCGAGCAGCCCATGGACGTACAGCCGTCCGCCGCGGATCGGCGTCGGATCGTTGGCGAACAGATCGACCGTGCCCGAGCCCCGCTCGCTCCGCTCCGGATGGAACCCCATCTCGGTGAACAGGGTCAGCAGCAGCCGCTGGAAGCCCTCGATGCCGAACCCGCGCACCCACGCCATCGCGCCGTGGCCTTCGCGCGCCAGGTTCTCCGGCGCCGCCGGCGAGACGGGCTGCCCGCGGCCGATGAGGAGGATGAGGAGAAATCCCACCGCCGTAGCGACGACCGCGACGATGAGGATCCCCATGCGCTTCCGTCTGCTCCTGCCGCTGCCCGCGAGTCAAGCTGTCCTTGACAGGGCTGGGCGCCAACGGTACAAGCCCCGTCCCTCGCCGCCGGACTGCGGGCCTGTAGCTCAGCTGGGAGAGCGCTAGAATCGCACTCTAGAGGTCACCGGTTCGATCCCGGTCAGGTCCATTCCAGTACATGCAGCCTGAAGAGAAGCTCAAAGCGGAAACGGCGCGTCGCCGGACGTTTGCGATCATCTCCCATCCGGACGCCGGGAAGACGACGCTCACCGAGAAGCTGCTCCTCCACGGCGGCGCCATCCACCTCGCCGGAGCGGTGAAGGCGCGCGGCGCCCAGAGGCATGTCACCTCCGACTGGATGGAGCTGGAGCGGCAGCGCGGGATCTCGGTGACGAGCTCGGTGCTGCAGTTCGAGCACCGCGGCTTCCGCATCAACCTGCTCGACACGCCGGGCCACCAGGACTTCTCCGAAGACACCTACCGGACGCTCGCTGCCGCCGATGCCGCGGTGATGCTGATCGACAGCGCCAAGGGAGTCGAGGCCCAGACCCGCAAGCTCTTCCAGGTCTGCCGCCGGCGCGGAATCCCGATCTTCACGTTCGTGAACAAGCTCGACCGGCTCGGCCGCGAGCCGTTCGACAACCTCCACGAGGTAGAGGAGGTGCTGGGCATCCGGACCTGCCCCATCACCTGGCCGCTCGGGCAGGGCCAGGACTTCAAGGGCGTGGCGGAGCTCTTCGATCCGACCTGGCAGCGCCAGGTCGTCGGCGGGGATGTGCCCGGGAAGGTCCGCGAGGAGATCGAGCTCCTGGAGGCCGCGGGCGATCCCTTCGATCACGCCAAGGTGCTGCGTGGCGAGCTGTCGCCGGCCTTCTTCGGGTCGGCGATGACCGAGGTCGGGGTGGACGAGTTCCTCGACGCGTTCGTGCGCCTGGCTCCCGCACCCGGCCCGCGGATTCGCGTCGACGGCGCGGCGGTCGATCCCATGGAGCCGCGCTTCTCCGGATTCGTCTTCAAGATTCAGGCGAACATGGACCCCGCGCACCGGGACCGGCTCGCGTTCTTGCGGGTGTGCTCCGGCCGGTTCTACCGCGGCATGGATGCGCGCCTCCCCCGCGAGGAGAAGCCGGTCCGCCTCTCGATGCCGCACCAGCTCTTCGGCGCGGACCGGCAGGTGATCGAGGAGGCCTGGCCCGGCGACGTGATCGGGCTGTTCGATACCGGAACGCTGCGCATCGGCGACACGCTCTCCGAAGGTCCGGCCTTCGAGTACGCGGAGCTGCCGCGCTTCTCTCCGGAGATCTTCGCCCGTGTGCGGGCAAAGGACGCGCTCAAGCGCAAGCAGTTCGAGAAGGGCCTCGAGCAGCTCTCGCAGGAAGGGGCCATCCAGATCTTCCACGCCCGCGGCGGAGGCATGCGCGACCCGATCGTCGGCGCCGTCGGCGCGCTGCAGCTCGAGGTCCTGCAATATCGCCTTTTGCACGAATACGGGGCGGATCTGATGATGGAGAGGCTGCCGTACCAGGTGGCGCGCTGGGTGAGCGGGCCGGGCTTCGACGCGGCGCGGTTCGAGGCGGAGGTCGACGCGCTTTGCGTCGAGGATCGCGACCAGAACCCCATCGCACTGTTCAAGAGCGAATGGAATCTGAGCTACGCGACGGGTCGGCATCCCTCCTGGACGTGGGCGCCGACCGCGCCGGTCGCTCCGCTGTCGAAACGTAAATAGGTCCGCTGCTGCACGGGGTTCCGCAACGGCCACCACTCCCTACCTTCTCCGACGTGAAGTCGCAGAACCTCGCCATCGTCTTCGCCGGCCTCTGCGGATACGCGGAGCGGCTCGGCGCGCTCACCTGGGAAGAATCCCAAAGGATGCTGCGGTTGCACGCCGCGCTGGTGGATCCCGCCTTCCGCCGATTCGGGGGGCGCCGCGTCAAGCAGATCGGCGGCACGTTCCTGGTCGCCTTCGACTCGCCCACCAAGGCGGTGCTCTGTGCGGCGGCGCTGATGGAGCGGGTGCGCCGCTTCGATGCATCGGTCCCGCCCGAGCGCCAGCTCCAGGCGAGGGTCGCCGTCCACCTCGGCGAGGTGCGGATGACCGGCGGCGACGTCTTTGGTGAGCCGGTGAACATTGCTTCCCGCATCGAGGCGGTGGCCGGCCCCGGCGAGGTGCTGATCGGCGAGTCGGCCTGGCTGTCGATGAACCGGGCGGAGATCAAGGCGGAGGACGCCGGAGAGCGGTGGCTGAAGGGCGTGCCCGAGGCGATCCGCGTCTTCCGGCTGGTCGCAGCGCTCTCTCCGCTGCCGGAGCTCGGCCCTCTGCCCTCGCCGGACGGAACGGAGGCCCGGGGCGAAGTCTCCCGCCATCTGCGGGCGGCCGCGCAGGCCGCGGCGCGGCAGGCGGAAGAGGCGCTGCCGACGCTGCCCGACAAGCTGCGCGTGTTCATCGGCGCGGGCCTGGCGGCGATGATGGCGGTGGCAACGGCGTTCTTCGCGCTGGCACGGCTCGGAGCGCTACCGTGAAGCGGGCGGAGAAGAACCTCGTCCTGCTGCTCTCGGACATGAAGGGCTTCACCGAGCGCACCAGCCGGCAGACGCGCGAGGAGAACGCGCGGATGCTCGCGCTCCACGACGCCTTGCTGCTGCCGGTGGTCCGCGGATACCACGGGCACAAGGTGAAGGGTCTGGGGGACGCGCTCGTCGCCGCCTTCCTCTCTCCCACCGACGCGGTCCTCTGCGCCATGGCGATGCAGGATCGCCTCGCTGCCTGGAACGCCCGCGCCCTGCCCGGCGACCGGATCGAGATCCGCATCGCGCTCAGCCAGGGCGAGGTCCGGCGCTCGCGCGGCGACGTGCACGGGGAGGCCATGCAGCTCGCGCTGGAGGCGGAAGCGCGGGCGGAAGCCGGCGAAGTCGTCCTCACCGATGCCGTGTACCTGTCGATGAACAAGACGGAAGCGGCGACGGAGGTGGTCGGGGAGGTCCCGCTCCACGGCGGCGGCAGGATCCGGCTCCGCCGCGCGATGCGCGGCACCGACCCGATCGCTCCGTACGGAGGGCGCGCGCTGGCGCGCCTGCGCAGGCTTCCCGATCCGGCCCGCGCCGTTCGCCTGCGGATGGCAGCGGAGTCCCTACTCGACTTCGCCCGCAAGCGCGCGGTCTGGACTGCTGCGGGCCTGCTGCTGGTGGCGGCTGCCGCCGGCGAGCACGTTTCCGGCGCCGCGGAGAACGATCCGCTGGCGCGCGCGGCCGCGCTGCTGGAGTCGCGCGAGCCGATGGCGGCGCTCGCGGAGCTCGACCGGCTGGCCGATTCGCCGCGCGCGAACGATCCGGAAGTGCAGATCGTGCGCGGGAAGGCGGAGCACGCCTTGGGTCAGCTCGGCCCGGCCTTCGCCGATTTCGCGGCCGCCGCCAAGCGCGATCCGCGTTCCCTCGACGCTGGCGCGATCGCGGCGCTCGCCGACCTCCTCGACTCGGAAGCGTTTCCTCCGGTCTGGCGCCCGCCGCTGTTGAAGCTCCTCGGGGAACAGATGGGCCGCGCCGCCGCGCCCGCTCTGCGAGAGCTGCTTTCCTCGGAGCGGGCGAGGTCTCGCGACGATGCGCTGCACGTCCTCGAGGTGAGCGGCGCAGCCACCGACGAGGATCGCCTCACCGTGGCCCGCGCCGACCTGCTCGATCCGCACGCCAGTTGCGCGGCGAGGAGAACGGCGGTGCGCCGGCTGGCGCTCGTCACCGGCGGGGAAGCCGGAGCCCTTCTTGCGGGCGCCGCGGAGGCGCGCGCGTGCGGGTCCGCCGAAGCGCGCGATGCGCTCCGGCGACGCCAGAACGCCAAGGTCGCCGAAGTCCGCTGACCGGTGGCCAAGGGCCTTTTCCACAACTCCTTTGTCTGGTACACGCGCGCGCGAACCGGGAGGTAAGTGGATGCTCAAAGGTGCGATCGCCGGCTTCGGGTTCATCTCCGGGAAGGGCCATCATCCGGCGTATCGGCAGCGGTCCGACGTCGAGATCGTCGCCATCGCCGACGTCTGCCCGGCGCGCCTGGAGGCGGCGCGCGCCGCCGCTCCGCAAGCGCGTCTCTATCCGGACTTCCGCGCCCTGCTCGCCAGGGAGACGCAGCTCGACTTCATCGACGTGGCTACTCCGCCGCATGCGCACGCGGAGATCGCGCTTCTGGCGCTGGAGCGCGGCGTGCACGTGCTCTGCGAGAAGCCGCTCACCACCAGCATGGCCGAGGCGCGGTCGCTGGTCGACGCCGCCCGCGCGCACCGGCGGGTGGTGTTTCCCGCGCACAACTACAAGCACGCGCCGGTGGTGAAGTTCGCCCAGCAGGTCGTCCAGTCGGGCCGCATCGGCACCGTGCGCGCAGTCACGCTGAACACCTTCCGCACCACGCACGCCAAGGGCGTCCCCGAATGGAAGACGGACTGGCGGCGCGACCGCAAGCTCGCAGGCGGCGGCATCGCCATGGACCACGGATCGCACAGCTTCTACCTGACCTTCGCGTGGCTCGGTTCGCTCCCCACCCACGTCACCGCCAAGACGCTGACACTCGACCGGCAGTGGGACACCGAGGACAACCTCAACGCTGTCCTCACCTTCCCCAACGGATTCGCGCACACCTTTCTCACCTGGACTGCGGGCGTCCGGAAGGTGGTCTATTCGCTGCAGGGCTCGGACGGGGCGCTGGTGATCGACGACGACGACTGGGAGCTCACGACGGGCAAGGGGGGCGCAAAGCCCGCGGTGGAGAAGGGCATGATCGAGAGCGACTGGATGGACGCCTCGCACACCCGCTGGTTCAACTCGATGTTCGACCAGTTCAAGACGGCGATGCGCGGGGGAGACTTCGTCAACCGCGAGCTGCGCGAGGCCGTGGCCTGCATCCAGATCATCGAGACCTGCTACCGGTCGAGCGCGGAGGGCAGCCGCGAGCTGCCGCTCTCCGTCGACGTGACCTCGCTATGAGCGACAAGGGGCTGGTGGTGATCACCGGCGCCAGCTCGGGCTTCGGCGCGGCCACCGCGCTGCGCTTCGCTGCCCTCGGGCATCCTCTCCATCTCGGCGCGCGCCGGGTGGAGCGGCTGCGGGAAGTGGCCCGGAAATGCCGCGAATGCGGCGCGCCCAGCGCCGAGGCGCGGCCGCTCGACGTGCGCTCGAAGGAGAGCATCGACGTCTTCTGCGCGGCGGCGGAGACGCCGGAGATCCTGCTCAACAACGCGGGCCTCGCCCTCGGCCGCGATCCGGTCGAGAAGGTCACGGAGGAGGATCTGCTCGGGATGGTGGAGACCAACGTGATCGGCCTCGTGCGAGTCACGCGCGCCTTCCTCCCGCGCATGATCGCCGCCCGCAGGGGGCACATCATCAACCTCGGATCGTATGCCGCGCGCGGCGTGTACGAAGGCGGCGCGGTCTACGCCGCCAGCAAGCATTCGGTGCGGGTGATCTCGGAGACGCTGCGCCTGGAGCTGAGCGGGACCAACATCCGGGTCACCGAGATCGATCCCGGCCTGGCCGAGACGGAGTTCTCCAACGTGAGGCTCGGCGACGACCAGAAAGCGAAGGCCGTGTACCAGGGAATGACCCCGCTCAGCGCGGACGACGTCGCCGACGCCATCGTCTGGGCCGCGACGCGCCCGGCGCACGTCAACATCTCCGAGCTGGTGCTGACGCCGACCGCGCAGGCCTCCTTGACCAAGGTCCACCGCTCATGACGGTCTTCGAGGAGCTGAACGGCGTCGACTCCGAGTGCCGCAGCTACCTCGTCGTGGATTCGGGCGAGGCGATGATCGTCGATCCGGTGCTCGAGCGCGCCGACGATTATCTCCGCCGGCTCGGCGCTCTCCGGCTCCGCCTCGCCTACGCTGCCGACACGCACACGCACGCCGACCATCTCTCGGCATCGAAGGAGCTTTCCCGGAAGACGGGAGCGAAGACGGCCGGCGCGCCGGCGGCCGCCGTGCGGGTGCCGCTCGGCGAAGGCAGCGTGCTCCGCGTCGGAAATCTCGCCGTCGCCGTCTGGGCTTCGCCCGGGCATACCGCCGACTCGCTGGTATTCCTCTTGCCGGGACGGGTGCTCTCCGCGGACACCCTTCTCATCGGCGCGACCGGCCGCACCGATCTGCCGACGGGCGAAGCCGAGCAGGAGTGGGCCTCGGTCCAGCGGCTGCTCACGCTGCCCGACGCCACCGAGATCTGGCCCGGCCACGATTACAACCGGCGGGCCTCGTCCTCCATCGGCGAGGAGCGGCGCACCAACGGGCGCATCCTCATGGGCCGCGAGAAGTTCGTCGCCGCGATGCGCGAGCCGCGCCCGTCGAAGCCTGCGCGGATGGCCGAGGCGCTGGCGTACAACAGCGCCCCACTCTCCTGACTGCGCTCAGTGCTTGGTGACGCCGCCCGGCTTGGGGCCCCCGGGCCCACGCCCGCCGCCGGGCCGTCCGCCGCCGCCTCCGGATCGGCCGCCGCGTCCACCCCCGGGGCCGCCGCGTCCGCCCGGTCCTCGGCCGCGGCCGGGACCGCCGGGACCGCGCTCGTTGCGGCGGTCCTGCATCAGCGATTCCATCGAGAAGCTGCCCTCGAGCGATCCCTCCGCGCCCTTCTTGCCGCCGCCGGAGGGCCTGCGGGGTCCGCGGCGGCCGCCGCGCTCGTCGCGCTCGAAGCTCTGCTTCATCGACTGCGGCATCAAGTCGACGACGTACTGGTGGTCGCCGATCCTCTTCGCGCCCTGGACCTGCTCGTCGGCGCCGAAGACGCGCACCAGTCGGACGCGCTCCGCCTGTCGGCCGGTGGCTTTCACCGCCTCGCGCAGCCGATCCAGCCGCTCGCCGGTGGTGCCCGTCGCCTCGCCGACCGCCTTGTCGAGAAGCTCCTTGACGGCGCTGGTCTCCGCCTCGAGCTCCGCCTTGGGCTGGCCTTCCTCGTCGGCCTCGACCTCGGAAGGCTTCGCGCCTCCGGGCGTGTTCTTCAAATCCGGTTCCCCTTGCCCGGAAAGGTCCTGGTCGGCGGCGGCCTCTTCGCGCGCTTCCTCGGCGGCCGCACCGGGCTGCATCAGGTCCTCGGTCGTGCCCGCCTCGCCGGGCTTTTCGATGTGCGGCTCGTCGGCCGTGCCGATCACGGCGTCGCTCTGACCGGCAGCCTGTTCCGCGAGACCGAGCGCGGCCGCGCCGGTCGTGCTGTCTGCACCGGGATCGGTCAGCACGGCGGAGGCGTTCTCGTTCGGCTTTGCGGTCACGCCCTCGGAGACCGCGGGCGCCGGCGCGACGCGGGTCAGCTCCTTTGGCAGGCTCTTGCGGGCTTCCGCTTCCGCCTTCGCGGCCATGCGGATCAGGGTCCCGCTGAACTCGGTCAGAGTCTTCATGTGAACACCCGGTGCTTTGCGAAAGGGGGCGCCTTCCTACCACAACTTGGACACAAGGGAAGGACGGCGCGGCGCTGTGCGAAGCGCGTGAAACGATCCGGCATCCGGTCTCTTGGGCCTGTGTGAAAGCGATCCACAAGCTGTGGGAAACCTACTAAGCATTGCGCATTGTGCATCGCGTCACCACAATACGTAGTGGTCCGCGATTGACAAGCGAGTCCCGTTTGCCGCACTCTGCCCACACTTCCGCATCGCGACCGCGACTGTGGAACTGGAGGGGAAAACATCGATGGCGAAGCCCGGCAAGAATGATCCCGCAGCCTTGTCCGCCCTGCCTGCAGGTGCGTCCATGACCGCTCCCCGCTCGGAGGGTCCGAGACCCTCCCGCAAGGCCAAGGGACTGGCCGTGACGCGTCGCGTCACGAAGGATGCGATGACCGCAATGGAGGTGCTCGACGCGGTCGAGTGGACGCGGCGCCCGGCGAAGATCTCGGGCGCCGACGGCGAAGTCGTCTTCAAGATGGACGACGCGGAAGTTCCGGCCGGCTGGTCGCAGCTCGCCACCGACGTCGCGGTCTCCAAGTATTTCCGCAAGGCCGGAGTTCCGACGGGCAGCGGCGCCGAGGAATCGGTGCGCCAGCTCGTGCGCAGGGTCGCGCATACGCTGCGCACCGCCGGCGAGGAGATGGGCGGCTATTTCGCCTCCGCCGCCGACGCCGAGGCGTTCGAGGCCGAGCTCACCTACATGCTGGTGCACCAGATCGGCGCCTTCAACAGCCCGGTGTGGTTCAACTGCGGGCTCTGGCACGAGTACCGGATCAAGGGCAGCGGCGGAAACTACGCCGTGGATCTCGCCAGCGGGCGGGCGTACATGACCGAGGACGCGTACACGCGGCCCCAGGTCTCCGCCTGCTTCATCCAGAGCTGCAAAGACGATCTCGACTCCATCTTCAGCCTGGTTCACGACGAGGCGCGGGTCTTCAAGTACGGCTCCGGCAGCGGGACGAACTTCTCGAAGCTGCGCGGCAAGATGGAGCGGCTCTCCGGCGGGGGCACCAGCTCGGGCCTGATGAGCTTCCTCGAGGTGCTCGACAAGGCCGCCGGCGCCACCAAGTCGGGCGGAATCACCCGACGCGCGGCGAAGATGGTGGTGCTGAACGTCGACCACCCCGAGATCCGCGAGTTCATCCAGTGGAAGGCGCGCGAGGAGAAGAAGGTCGCGGCGCTGATCGCTGCAGGCTACTCCGCGGACTTCAACGGCGACGCCTACCGCACCGTCTCGGGCCAGAACGCGAACAACTCCGTCCGCGTCAGCGATCGGTTCGTCGAGGCCGTGAGCAAGGACGCGGTCTGGGAGACGACCACCCGCACCACGCAAGAGGTGGTCGAGCGCCTCTCCGCGCGAGAGCTCTGGCGGGAGATGGCCGAGGCGGCATGGAAGTGCGCCGATCCGGGGCTGCAGTTCGACGACACGATCAACAAGTGGCACACCTGCAAGGCCACCGACCGGATCTACGCCTCCAACCCATGCAGCGAGTTCGTCTTCCTCGACGACACCGCCTGCAACCTCGCCAGCCTCAACCTGCTCAAGTTCCTCGACGAGAAGACGGGGAGGTTCGACGTCGAGGCATACAGGCACGCCTGCCGCATCTTCTTCCTCGCGCAGGAGATCGCGGTCGATCTCGCCAGCTATCCCACCAAGCGGATCGCGGAGCGCAGCCACCAGTTCCGGCCGCTCGGGCTCGGGTACGCAAACCTGGGGACGCTGCTGATGGTCGAGGGCCTGCCTTACGACTCCGACGCAGGCCGCGCAGTGGCCGCATCGATCACCGCCATCATGACCGGCGAAGCGTATGCCCTGTCCGCGGAGATGGCGGCCGCGAAAGGGCCGTTCCAGGGATACGCGCTGAATCGGGAGAGCATGCTGGAGGTGATGCGCCTGCATCGCGATTCGGTGGCGAACATCGATCACGCCCTCGCGCCGCGCGAGTTGATGGATGCGGCGCACGACGCCTGGAACCGCGCCGTGCAGCTCGGCGAGCAGCACGGCTATCGCAACGCGCAGGCGACGGTGCTCGCGCCGACGGGCACCATCGGGCTCTTGATGGATTGCGACACCACCGGCGTCGAGCCCGACTTCGCGCTGATCAAGTTCAAGAAGCTGGCGGGCGGCGGCAGCTTCAAGATCGTGAACCAGTCCGTGCCGCGAGCGCTGAAGAAGCTCGGCTACGCTCCGGCGCAGGTGCAGGCCATCGTCGACTACGTCCGCGGCACGGCGACGCTCAAGAGCGTACCGGAGTTCGCGCCCGCAGAGTTGGAGGCGCGCGGCCTTCTGCCGGCGGAGGTCGCCAGGGTGGAGAAGTCGCTCGAGTCCGTATTCGACCTGCGCGCGGCGTTCGCCTCGCACGTTCTCGGGGCGGCGGCGCTGCAGCGCCTCGGCCTCGACGCCGGCAGCAAGGGCAAACAGCTGCTCGCAAAGCTCGGCTACACCGACGAGCAGATCGACAAGGCCACGCTGATCGTCTGCGGCCGGCAGACCGTCGAAGGCGCCCCCTTCCTGAAGGCGGAAGATCATCCCGTCTTCGACTGCGCGAACCGGTGCGGGCCATTGGGAACCCGCTACATCGAGCCGATGGGCCACGTCCGGATGATGGCCGCGGTGCAGCCGTTCCTCTCCGGCGCCATCAGCAAGACCATCAACCTCCCGCACGACGGGACGGTCGAGGAGGTCGAGCGCATCCACTGGGAGTCCTGGCGCCTCGGACTCAAAGCCATCGCGCTCTACCGCGACGGCTCGAAGCTGTCGCAGCCGCTCAGCGCCGGAGACGTCGCCGCGAAGCTCCCTTTGCCGAAGGACGCGAAGGAGATGGCGCAGGCCCTGCGCAACCTGATCCCCGACCTGACGGTGGAGCAGACCGAGCGTATGGCGGAAGCCGCCTTCCAGGCGAAGACCGCGCCCGCGCCAGTGCAGCTCGCGGCCAGCGTGCGGCGCCGGCTGCCCCCCAAGCGGCACGGGATCACGCAGGAGGCCAAGGTCGGTGGGAACAAGGTGTTCCTGCGGACCGGCGAGTACGAGAGTGGAGAGCTGGGCGAGATCTTCATCGACATGCACAAGGAGGGGGCGGCGCTGCGCAGCGTGATGAACTGCTTCGCGATGCTCGTCTCCATCGCCCTGCAGTACGGGGTGCCGCTGGACGTGCTGGTGGAGCAGTTCGTGTTCACCCGCTTCGAGCCGCAGGGTCCGGTGCAGGGCCACGACCGGGTCAAGTTCGCCACCTCGGTGATCGACTACGTGTTCCGCGCGCTCGGCGTCGAGTACCTGAAGCGCGACGACCTGGCGCACGTCACGCCGGAGGAAGCCGCGGAGACGCCGAAGAGCGCGCAGACGGCGGACCCGATGCCGCCGGCTGCCGCGAGCCCGGCCAGGGCGGCGAAGGCGGCGCAGAAGTCGGACCCGCCAGATCCAGCGCGCGCGGCGGCGCGGGCCCAGGACGAGCTGCTCGGCAAGCTCTCCGGCGATGCGCCGTTCTGCGACACCTGCGGACATATCACCGTGCGCAACGGCACCTGTTACAAATGCCTGAATTGCGGCAACTCCATGGGTTGCTCGTAATCAAATCGATTGGGCTGCTCGCAAACGCGTAACCCCCCTTACGCTGACGAGCGCCGGGCGGCGGATCCTCAAGGGTCCGCCGCTCTTTTACTGGCAGCCGCCTGCTCCCTCGCCAGTACCTCGGCAGGGATGCGCCCTCTTTTGCCCGTGCCGACCTTTCCCTACACGGGGGCGAGGATGGACGGAAGGGGCTGGAAGCCGGAGTACGGCATCTCGCCAGAGGGAATCGAGATGCTCGGCTACCTCGAGGCGCTGCCGCGCGACGTTCGCCGCGAGCTCGTCGAGGCCATCGCTACGCTTTGCCAGCGCGAGGGATACCTCTCCCTGCACGACGACGTGGGCGACCGGATGCCGAGCGCCGCCCCTGACGAGGAAGGCGCCCTCGCCAAGGTGATCCCGCTGTTCAGGCGTTCCCAACGCGGCTGATCGGCGCCCTCAGATCGAGCGCCGCCCGCCGCGCCTCGACCGGCAGGCGCGCGACGAACGATGTCGCCCATCCCGGCTCGTCGCGCAGCGCAATCGAGCCGTCGTGCGCCACCGCGACCAGGCGGCAGAGGTAGAGGCCCAGCCCGAGGTTGTGCTTCTGCCGCGACCCACGCTGGACGACGCCTTTCTGGAACAACCTGCCTCGCGCTTCCGGTGGCACCGGTTCGCCGGTGTTGCGCACCGCCAGCGTCAACTCGGGCCCATCCTGCGAGGCGGCCACCTCGATGCGTCCGCCCGGGCGCACGAAGTCGAGAGCGTTCAGCACCAGGTTGTCGAAGAAGCGGTGGACCATTTCACGGTGAAGCATCGCGCACAGTCCCGGCTCCACCCGGGCGCTGATCTGCGCGCCGGCGTTGCGCGCGCTGGCGGCGTACGCGTTGGCCAGCGAGATGAGCAGCGCCGAGAGGTCGACGGTCTCCGGCGCGGAAGTGAGCACGCCGCGCTCGAGCTTGGCGATGGCGAGCAGGTCGCCCACCATCGCCTGCAGCCGGCGTCCCTGCTGCTCGATCATCTTCACGTCGGCTTGCAGCGGTCCCTTGATCTCGCTCGCCACCACCTCGGCCAGACCGATGAGGCCGGTGAGCGGCCCCTTCATGTCGTGCACGAGAAGATGGGTGAGCGTCTCCGCTTCGCCCTGCGCGCGCCGCAGCTCTTCGTGGCTGACCTCGTTGACGACGAGCCGCGCGACCAGGCGGTCCAGCTCGCGCACGACGGCGGCGGAAACCATGGCGACGAGCGCGAGCACGACTCCGCTCATGGCGATGCTCGCCCAGGCGACTCCTGCGCGGACCTGGAGCGCGGCGAGCAATCCGAACGCCAGCGCCGCGGTGGCGGAGATCAGCGGCGACCGCAGCGAGAGCGCGGACAAGGCGACCAGCAGCGCAAACACGCCGACGGTCCAACCGGCATTGAAGATCTGGCTGTCCGCTCGCGGGCCGATGGTCCAGAGCAGCAGGAACATGAAGGCCACGTCGAACATCGGCGAGGCCATCGTCAAGTGCTCGCGCCAGCCGCCGCCCCGTCGCCAGCGCAAGAGCAGGTATCCGCTCAACGCGTACCCGAGCAGCGGCCAGAGCTCGGCGCGCGATTCCGGATCGCCGGCGATGGAGAAGGTGACGGCGACGAGACCGAACGCCGCGAGCGCGATGGCGCGGATGCGGGCGAGCGTTTCCATCGCGCGGGTGCGAAGGCCGGAGAACGCGCGCGTGCTCGACTCGGTGAGGAGGCGACCGCGGCTGGCGTCGTCGGTAAGCATCCGGGAGGTCGATTCTCAACCAGGCAGGGGCGTTTGGCCAAGCTTTCCCCCTCCCCCTTCCACAGGCCCGGGGGCGGACTTGATCACCGGCTGTGGACGGCGCCAAAAGCAGCTTGCGTTACGCGCCCGAACGGTCCCCGCACGCTGTGGAAAAGCTGTGCTCCTTCCGGCAGGTTTCCTGAGTCTTGACGCGTGGTTAGCGGCAGTGCTAGCACGCCAGCGCAGCGAGGGGATGACCGCTTTTGCTGCGGCGGTGTCGGACCCCTCCTGCAACCTGGCACGGCGACCGAGAGGGGTAAACGGCTTGACTGCCAGACAATACGTCGAGGCCATCGCGGAAGAGCTCGCAAGGGTCCGCGGGCGCGGCCTGCTCCTGTCGCCTGCCGATGCGCAGCTCGCCCTCGGCTGGTACGCCGCCGAAGTTCCTCTCGCCGCGGTGCTGGGGGAGGTCCGCAAGGCCGCGCGGCTGCGGACGCGCTCCACCGTGCGCGGCGCAGTGGATACGGCGCTCTCGCTCCAGGTGATCGCTCCGGCGCTGCAGCGGATCTCGGCGCGCCGCAAGCCCCCGGCTCCGGCGACCGAGGGTCTCAGCGGCCAGCTGCGCGCCGCGGCGCAGGCGCCCGGCCTCGCCGCGCGCGCCGCGTGGCACTCCCTTGCGGAGCGCGCCGAGCATCTCCTCGCGCAGGAAGGCGGAGACGGCTACTGGACCGCCGCGGTGGCCGCGCTGAAGGCGGCGCTGCGCGAGCTGCCCCGCGCGGCGGCGCTGCAGGCCGGATCCGCGCTCCGCTCGCGCATCGCTCCGCGTCCGCCGGCGATGACCCGGCGCCGCTATCAGCGCAGCCTGCAGCTCATGCTTCTGTCTGCATCCAGTGAGCGCCTCGGCGTGCCGCCGCGCGCGTTCCTCCTCTAGGAGCAGCATCGATGGCGGAACCCGCAGCGGCAAAGCCGGTCTGCGCCCTCTGTGGCGGAGAAGGCTTCAGCTTCCAGCAGCGCGAGGACAAGGCGGTGGCCGCGGCCTGCTCGTGTACGGCCGGATGCCCGTCCTGCCATGGCCAGGGCCGCCTCTATGCGCGCGACGACCGCGGGTACGACGTGCTGCGCGGCTGCGCCTGCGGCGCCGATCCCCGGCGGCTCGCGCTGCTCACCGGGCTCCGGCTGCCGCCCAAGTTCCTCAATCGGACACTGGCTGGTTATGCGGGAATCAGCCCGGATCAGAAGATCGCGCTCGCTCGTGCACGTCGTTTCGTGGACGAATTCGTCCCGGCGGCCGCGGGCCAACGCGCGCTCCTTTTCTGCGGGCCTCCAGGAAGCGGAAAGACGCATCTCCTCGCGGCGATTCTGCGCGAGCTGGCGGCGAAGAAGTCCGTTCGCGGTCGCTACGAAGAATTCTTCCTGCTCCTTTCCGACATCCGCGACGGCTTCTCGCGCGGTCTCTCCTCGCGCGAGTGGCTCGAGCCGCTGCGTGACGTGGACGTACTGGCCATCGACGAGATCGGCAAGGGCGGCAAGAACCGCGAGTTCGAGCAGGGCGTCCTCGACGAGGTCCTCAGCGTTCGCTACAACGCCAGGCGCCCCACGTTGCTCGCGACGAACTATCCGCGCCCGGGCACTCTCGACTGGCAGTTCAAGGCGGACGGACAGAGCGCCGAAAATCTCGAGCAACGCGTGGGACCGCGGATTTTCAGCCGGCTCCACGAAGTGTGCGATTTCATCGATGTCGATGGACCGGACCAGCGGAAGGACCAGCATGACGCACGCAGCGCAGCGGAGACTCTTGCTCGTCGGACGCGACCTGCACGAAGCTGAGCGACTGAAGCGGCTGTTGCCGGCGTGGGTCGGCATTGCGCACGCTCCTTCGCAGGCGCTCCGCGCGCTCGATCGCGCCGACGTGGTGCTGCTCGAGGATCGCAACTGGCCTTCGCTGGAGGACGAAGCCCTGGCCGAGATGCGCGAGCGGTCGGCGTCGCGGAGACTGGCGCTGATCCTCTCGCGCCGTCGCGGCGAGGCGTCCGAGCCGGCCGCCGTTCCGGTGGTCGAGCGCCCCTACGTGATCGAGGAGATCGTCGCCGCCATGCGGCTGGCTCTTCTGCGGAGACGCAGGTGACGCAGTTCGCGCCCTGCGGAAGGTCTGAACAGCTCTCCGGCATCCTGCACCGGGCGCTGCGGGAGGCGGGCATGGCGAGGCGGCTGCCCCGCGGGGTGGGCCCGGAGCTCTGGGAGAGCGCCGTCGGAAGACAGATCGCGGCGCGGGCGCAGCCCACCGTCCTCTGCGGCGGCACGTTGCACGTTCTCGTGCAGGACCACCGCTGGCGCGACCAGCTCGACGCGGCGCGGGTGATGCTCCTCGAAAGACTGAACCGGAAGCTCGGCAAGAACACCGTGCGCGCGCTCCAGTTCGGGCTCGCCCATGAGGGCGCCCTCGACCAGGCACGCCGGCGCGCCGGAGTCTGTGCCGCGCCGCTCGTACGAGCTGCCGCGGAGCCCTCGCGCGTCCTGGGGCCGTCGCGTCTCGAACCCGACCTGCGCGAGGCGCTGCTGAGAGCGGCGGAGGCAGCACATCGAAGGCGTCCGTGAAGAAGAGGCGGCGCGCCGGCGGCCCTGCGGTGCTGCCCGCGCCGAGCGCTCTCGCGCGCAAGGCGCTCGGCCCCTACGCGCGGGGGAGGGTGGTTGCGGCGGCGCCCGGCTTTCCGCGGCTTGCGCTGGACGTTCCATGGGACGTCTTCGCCTCGCAGGCCGTCGACGAAGGCACCCTGCTGCTCTTGCGGCATCTGCCTGCCGATCCGCCGGCGTCTTTGCTCGATCTCGGCTGCGGATATGGCGCGCTCGGCCTTCCGGTCGCGGCCCGCTGGCCGTCGACCCGATGCGTCCTGGTCGACCGGGACCTGCTCGCGGTGGCGGCCGCCGCGCACAACGCGAGCGAGCTCGGCCTCCAGAACGTCGAAGTGCGGCCCGGGCTCGGCTACCGCGAGCTCGCCCGCGAACGATTCGATTGGGTGCTGTGCAACGTCCCGGCGCGCATCGGCCCGCGCGCGATCCGCTACCTGCTCGAGGGAGGCCGCGCGCTCGGCGCCGAAGTTCGCGCCGTGATCATCCGCGATCTGTCCGCGGTCGTGCTCGCGCTTGGGCTCACCGGGCTCGTCCACGTGGGAAGGGGCGCGAGGCACGACGTCTTTGCGCTGCCTGCCGCCCCGGCGGCCATCGACCTTGCCGACGAAGAGGTCTACGCGCGGGACGAGACGGAATTCGCGGGGCTGCGGCTCTCCCGGCCGTACGACGCTTCGGAAGATCCCGTTCACTTCCGTCTTCTCTCCCTTCTCGCGGAGTCGCTGCCGCGCACCGCGCCGGCCCGAGCGCTGGCGTTCCGCGCCGGGTATGGAGCTCTCCCACTTCACCTTAAGTCTCGCTACACGTCCTGCGAGGTGCTCGCCCAGGACCGCGATCTGCTCGACACCGCATTCCTGCGGCGAAACGCCCGCCGCCTGCGCCTCGACGTTGCCGTCCGCGAGACGCTGCTCCCCGCAGACGGCCTTCTGCCGGAGAGCTTCCCTCTGGTAGTGGGTGAGCTGTCCGCCTCGGCGGGTCCTTCCGTCGCTGCGCGCGAGCTGGGGGACGGCGCCCGTCTCCTCGCGCCGGGCGGCGAAGCTTTGATCCTCGCCAGCGAGAAGCAGGAGCGGGAGTGGCTTCCGCGGGCGGCCCCGAAAAACGCCGCGCTGACGCTCCTGTTGCGCCGCGAGGGCGCCTCCCTGCTGCGGATCTCGCGGCCGAGGGCTCGCTGACGCGGCCGCGCCAAGGGGAAGATTCGTTCCTTCCAGAGGGAGAAATCGCTGGACGGAGCCGATCCGGTTCTGTCAGAGTGCGCTGGTTTTTCGAGGGGAGACCGCTCCCCCATGGGAGGAAACACCGGATGGCCGCCAAGAAAGCCGCCTCGAAGAAGTCCGCCAAGAAGACCGCACGCAAGCCCAACGCCGCCTTCATGAAGGCCATGCAGCCCAGCGCGGCGCTCGCGAAAATCGTGGGGGACAAACCGCTGCCGCGCACCGAAGTGGTGAAGAAGCTCTGGCAGTACGTGAAGAGGAACAACCTGCAGGACAAGAAGGAGAAGCGGAACATCAACGCGGACGAGCAGCTCCGCGAGGTGTTCGGGGGAAAGAGGACCGTTTCGATGTTCGAGATGACGAAACTGGTGAACGACAACCTGTCATAGCTCGTGCGCACAGGACGTTCACGCGAGGGCGCGGGTCCACGACGGACCGGCGCCCTCTGCGTTCAGGCCTGCGGCAGCAGCTCCACTCCGTTGTCGTCGAGCTCCGGGAGCTCGAGCTCGGCGGGCGGCACCGGCTGGGCGGTCCCCTCGGGAACGATGCGCGCGATCCCGCGGCGGTTGAGCACGATCAGCGCTTCGCGCTTCTCCACCCCCGCGGGAGTTGAAACCCGGAGGCTGAGCGGCACGCGATAGAGCCTGGGGGCGTCCGCGAACCTGACGCCCTCGCCGGCGGGGACCGGCACCCGCTTCACCGAGTCATCGAGGCGAGTGAGGATGGGCGCGAGATCGTAGCGGAAGACGATCTTGAGCCGCTCGAACGCCGGCGCCGAAGGACCCTTGAGGCGCGTCACCCGCGCCCGCTGCCTGTAGTCGAGCGTCACCAGCCGTTGCACCGCGCCGCCGCCCGGGTTGAGCGGGTCGGGGCGGGCGACGCGCGCCTGCGCCAGCGATTCGCGCGCCCGCAGCACGACGTTGCGGCTGCGGTCGAACTTCTGCGGTTCCCGCAGCGCCAGGACGCGGTTGGCGTAGAGATGGGAGAGCTTCCCGGCCAGCCACTGCCGCGTCAGCTCCTTGGCCCGGTCCTTGAGAGCGTAGGCGACCGCGCCCACGGTCATCAGCGTCCAGAGCCCGAGGCCCGCGGCGGCGCTGGTCTGGAGCGCCTGCAGGCCGAAGTAGATGATGAAGGCAGTCGCGGCGCCCGAGAGTCCCACCCAATTGCGCACCGCTTCGTCGATCATCTTCGTCTCGGGCTCGAGGAAGAGCACTTCCTGGAAATGCTTCTTGAGCTGGGCCGCGCGGTCGAGGAAGAGCGCGAGCGCCTCCACGTCCTCGCCGTCGGGGAGCATCTCGCCCCTCCGCTCCCGCTCGTGGAGCTCGGCGGAGAGGGTGTCCGCCACCCGCCCACGCAGCTTCTGCGCCACCGCCCGATAGCCGGGCAGGCCGGCCGGCGCGAGCATGCGGGCGCAGGTTTCCTCGGCGACGGTGAGCAGCTCCAGGAGCTGGCCGGAGAGGAACTCGTCGGCGAGAGCCCGCTCGCGGCCGAGCTCGGGCGGGTCGTCAGCCCGCGGACCGAAGATGGCGCGCGCATGCCCGAGGGTGCCGACGGCCTGGTCGAGGATGTGCTCCAGCTCCCCGGCGAGCGACGGCGCGACGGGTATCGGATTGAGCGAGTGCGCCACAGCCGCGCGGGGGATGCTCTCGCGCAAGAGCTTGAGGCGGCGGGCGACGCCCAGCGCCGAGCGGCGCAGGCCGTCGACGGTGAGGGGCTCGGGAGCTGCGGATTCCTCGTCGGGGCTGGAGAGGCGGGCGAGGATCTGCAGCTGTTCCCATCCGTCGTGCGGGACGTAGACGTTCTCGGGAAACTCGAGCCGGAAGGAAACCTCGGCCTCGCTGATCTCCCGATCCCGGGGCAGAGGAATGTACATCGACCACTCGACGCGGCTCGCGTCATGGGCTTCGATCTTGAGGCGTCGGTTCGCGCTCTCGTCCGCCATCGCGATCAGTGTGTAACCAGGCGGACGCTACGGTCCACCTTCAAGAACGATTTTGCCTTGACGGTGCGAATCCTTTTTGGAGAATGATTCTCCAACTCCACAACTTCTCCTGCACAGAGGGATCCACGCATGCCCAATTTGAGGAACAGCAAGACGCACGAGAACCTCAAGGCCGCTTTCGCCGGCGAGAGCCAGGCGAACCGCCGCTATATCTACTTCGCCAAGCAGGCCGACGTCGAAGGCCGTCCGGACCTCGCCGGTCTCTTCCGGGACACCGCCGAAGGCGAGACCGGCCACGCCCACGGCCATCTCGAGTACCTGCAGGAGGTCGGCGATCCGGCGACCGGAGAGCCTATCGGCGACACCGAGAAGAACCTGAAGGCTGCCGTGGCGGGTGAGACGTACGAGTACACGCAGATGTACCCGGGATTCGCCAAGCAGGCGCGGGAGGAAGGCTTCGCCGAGATCGCCGAGTGGTTCGAGACGCTCGCCAAGGCCGAGAAGGCTCACGCCGGGCGCTTCGCCAAGGGCCTGCAGCAGGTCAAGGCCGAGGGATAAGTCCTCGAGGGGCACCGGATGAGGCTGCCGATCGCCGGCCAGCAGGACTGGCCCGCCGCCGACCCCCACGGGATGGCGTACGACAACCCACAGTTCTGGGACGGCACGCACATGGAGTCCGAGCTCCATCGCGTGTTCGAGATCTGCAACGGCTGCCGGTTGTGCTTCAACCTCTGCCCCTCGTTCGACGTCCTCTTCCGGCGCGTCGACGAGCTCGATCCGCATCGCGAGGAGGCGGAAGGCAAGCACATCGAGGGTGGCAAGATCATCGAGGAGCACGAGGCCGCGGAGCTCCTCAAGCACGTGACGGTGTCCACCGAGAACCCGGTGAACCTTCTCGGGGACAAGGACCACCGGCGGGTGGTGGAGCTCTGCTACGAGTGCAAGCTCTGTTTCCCGAAGTGCCCGTATGTGCCGCCGCACGAGTTCGCCGTCGATTTTCCCAAACTGATGCTGCGGGCGAAGATGCTCTGGGCAAAGGACGAGGGCATCGCGCTCCGCGAGCGTTTCCTCGGCGCGACCGACCTGGTCGGAAGCGTGATGACGAAGATCGCGCCGCTCGCGAACGCCGCCGCGCACAATGCCTTCAACCGGATGCTGATGGACAAGACCATCGGCATCGCCAGGGAGCGTCAGCTCCCCACCTACGCCGAGGAGACGTTCGCCACCTGGTGGGCGCGCCGCGCGCCCGTCGCTTCCGGCGAGACGCCGGTGGCCCTCTTCGCGACCTGCTACGTGAACTACAACGATCCGGCCATCGCCAAGGCGGCCGTCGACGTCCTGGAGAGGGCAGGTTGCGACGTCGAGTGCCCCGAACAGGTCTGCTGCGGAATGCCGAAGATCGATGGCGGCGATCTGGAAGGAGCGCGCACGCTCGCCCGCCGGAACGTGGAATCGCTGCTTCCCTCCGTCCGCGCCGGCCGCAAGATCGTAACGCCGGGTCCGTCCTGCACCCTGATGCTGCGCACCGAGTATCCCGAGTTGGTGCCCACGGCCGAGGGGCGCGAGGTGGCGGCCGCAGTGATGGATCTGAGCGATTTCGTCCTGCAGCAGGCGCGCGCGAAGAAGCTGCCGAAGCCGCCGCCGGGCGCGGTCGGAAAGGTCGCCTTTCACGTCGCCTGCCACAACCGCGTGCAGAACTTCGGCTACCGCGGCCGGGACCTGCTCAAGTGGGCCGGAGGCGACGTGACGCTCGTCGACCGCTGCTGCGGCATGGACGGGACATGGGGGATGAAGAGCGAGTTCTTTGCCGACAGCCTGAAGGTGGCCGAGGGCGCCGCGCAGCGGGTGGAGAACGCCGAGCCGGAAGTCGTCTCCAGCGACTGCCCTCTGGCGGGACTGCAGTTGAAGCAGAAGACGGGGCGGCCTTCGTACCACCCGGTGCGGATCCTGAGCGCCGCCTATGCCGGCGAGCCGCTGCGCTCGCCGCGGACCGACAACCCGAAACAGGGCGACCTGCCCGGAGCGAAACCCACCTGATGCAACCGCTGAATCCGAAGGATCTCTGGCCCCTTCCCGTCTACGAAGGCGTACGCGACCGCTTCCGCAAGGAGGTGATCGCCGCCAAGAAGGATCGGCGCGTCCAGGTCGGTCCGGAGATGACGTTCGTCTTCGAGAATCGGATCACCGTGAAGTTCCAGGTGCAGGAGATCCTCCGGATCGAGCGCATCACCGACGCCGCCGAGGTGGCCGAGGAGGTGGAGGGGTTCAACAGCATGCTGCCCGGCGCCGGCGAGTTGTCGGCGACGCTGATGATCGAGCTGACCGGCAGCGACGCCGACGTGAAGGAGCGGCTTGCCCGGCTCTTCGGGCTGCGCGACCACGTCTGGCTGGAGGTCGGCGACACCCGCGTGAAGGGTGAGCTGGAGCCGAATCGCGAGGAGCCAGGGCGCGTCTCGTCGGTGCAGTACGTGCGCTTCAAGGTGCCCGACGCCCCCGCGCTCTTGCGCGGACCGGCCGCTCTGGTGATTGACCATCCCTCGTATGGCCATCGCGCCACGCTGCCCGATGCGGTGCGGCGTTCGCTGGCCCAGGATCTGACGTGAAGAAGCAGCGGAACGACGTCGAGACGTTCGCCCAGTACTGCCGGACGCACGGGCTCTCCGTGACGCACCAGCGGCTTGCGATCTTCGAGGCGCTCGCCTCCTCGCGGGAGCACCCGAGCGCCGAGCAGCTGCACAAGGCCGTGCAACGGCGGATTCCCACGCTCTCGCTCGCCACGGTCTACAAGAACCTGGAGGCGCTCAAGGCCATCGGCGCCGTCGTCGACGTGAATCCGTTGCACGAGCAAGCCCGGTACGAATCCGCGCTGCCTGGCAGCGGGGCAGGACATCCGCACCACCACTTGGTCTGCACCTCCTGCAAGAAGGTGCGCGACCTCCACGACAGCGAGCTGGACCGCCTCCGGGTGCGCGACGCGCAAGGGTTCGACGTCCGCGCCGTCCGCGTGCAGGCGGAGGGCCTCTGCCCCGACTGCCAGGGACGCCGCCCGCGGGCGTGAACGGGTCGGATCGCTTATCTTCGAAGCGTGGCCGTCATCTGCCAGGACTCCGTCGGGCGCTGCAGCTTCATCGACGTCCTGGAAGAAGCGGTCCTCGTGCATCGGCCGGTGGCAGTCGCGCTGCGCGACGGCGAAAGGTTCATCGACGTGGTCACCGACGTGGTGACGGAGAACCACGAGGACTACGCCGTGTTTCGGACCCACGAGCGGGTCGCGGTCACGGACATCGCAGCGGCCACGCGGTGCCAGCCGCAGAAGCGCTGATGTAAGCGGCCAGAGCACATCGGGTACGCGGCGGCGGAGTGTGGCCACTTTCCCGATGCGACCGAGCGACGGGTTCTGGCAAGATCGCTTCGCCCGATGGAAAGAGCCCTGTTCGCAAATCCTGAGACCCCGGACCTGCAGCTCGGGATCCCGGGGTTCCGTTCTGCCGACCTGCACGACACCAGACGCCTGGCCGACCTGACACGCGCGTTCGACGACTTCCTGCAGGAAGCGGACTCCGCCCTGTTCGCACGCTACCGGGCGCATCGCGACGGAAGCGTGCCGCTGCGCGGGCCCGAGGAGAGTGCCCTGCTCCTCGAGACCGGCGCGCAGGTGTCGCGGTTTCTCGGACGGCTCTTCGGCGTAGAAAGGGATCTGAAGAGGCTGCGCGAGGCCGCCGGCCGCGAAGCACCGCTCTTCCGGGTCAAGCGCGACTTCGTCCAGCGGCGGGTGTTCAGGAAAGGGCCCAAGGACCGGCCTCGAGCCTCCGATTTCTCCGCTCTCGATGCGGAAGTCCGCCCGCTGCTCGCCGCCGCGGCCTGCCGCGATCCGCGCGCGTCGTTCGCCAGGAACGACGCGGAGCTCCTGGTCGCGATCGTCATCGAGACGCTGCTCGAGGTGGAGAGCGCGCAGCCTGGGTCGCCGCAGCTCCTCGCCTGGCATGACCTCTGCGGCGCACTGCACCGCGGCCTCGCCGACGCGGGGCTGCCCGGCGCGAAATACGCGGGCGAGGACGTCGGACTCGCGCGCAAGCTGCTCGACTTGTTCGACCGCTGGCTCTACGCGCTCTCGCTGCAAGAGGAGCGGCCGGATTGGGTGTTCCTCCGACTTCCTCGCCCGCTCGACTTCCAGCAGCTGGTCCCGCTGCGGCGGCCGCGCGCCGACCGGCCCGAGATCCTCGCCGGCCACGAGGAGCACCAGCGCCGGCGGGATGGGTTCCGCCTCACCGACCCGCGCATGTCCGCCCGCGAGGTCCGCAGCGAGATCGACTACTGCATCTACTGTCACGAGCGCGAGAAGGACTCCTGCGCGAAGGGTTTCGCGGAGAAGGATTCACCCCGCTACCGCAAGAACCCGCTGGGAACGCCGCTGACCGGGTGCCCGCTCGAGGAGCGCATCTCCGAAATGCACACCGCGGCCCGGGAGGGCGATTTCCTCTCCGCGCTGGCGCTGGTCTGCATCGACAATCCGATGGCGCCAGGGACGGGGCACCGCATCTGCAACGACTGCATGAAGGCCTGCGTGTACCAGAAGCAGGATCCGGTGAACATTCCGCAGATCGAGACGCGCGTCCTGAGCGACGTCCTGCGCATCCGCTGGGGATTCGAGATCTGGAGCCTGCTCACCCGGTGGAACCCGCTGCGGTTCGAGCGGCAGCACCCGCGGCCCTACTCCGGCGTGAACGTGCTGGTGGTCGGCATGGGCCCCGCCGGCTACACGCTCGCGCACCATCTCCTGAACGAGGGGTTCGGCGTCGTCGGCATCGACGGGCTCAAGATCGAGCCGATCGCGGAGCACCTGATCGCCGGTCCCATCGAGCGGATCGACGACGCGTTCGGTACGGCGCTCGACGAGCGGGTGACGTCCGGATTCGGCGGCGTCTCCGAGTACGGCATCACCGTGCGCTGGGACAAGACGTTCCTCGACATCCTGCACCTGAACCTGGCGCGACGGACGCACTTCCGCCTCTACGGCGGGACGCGGTTCGGCGGCACCGTCACGCTGGAGGACGCGTTCGATCGGTACGGGTTCCACCACATCGCCCTCGCTGCCGGCGCCGGCAAGCCCACGGTCATCGGGCTGAAGAACAACCTGATCCGCGGGGTGCGCAAGGCGAGCGACTTCCTCATGGCGCTGCAGCTGACGGGCGCGTTCAAGAAGGGGTCGCTGGCGAGTCTTCAAGTAAGGCTGCCGGCCGTGGTCATCGGCGGAGGCTTGACGGCGATCGACGCGGCCACCGAGCTCGCGGCGTACTACCCCATCCAGGTGGAGAAGCTCCTCGATCGGCACGAGAAGCTCTGCGAGTCGGCCGGCGAGGAGATGGTCTTCTCCGTGCTCGATCCGGAAGAGCGGCACATCTACGCCGAAGCGCTGGAGCACGGCCGCGAGGTCCGGCGCGAGCGCGAGCGCGCCGCCGCGGCGAACGAAGAGCCCGACTTTGCGAGGCTGGTGAAGGCGTGGGGCGGCGTCACCATCGCGTACCGCAAGACGCTGAACGATTCTCCCGCGTACCGGCTGAACCACGAGGAGGTGATCAAGGCCCTCGAGGAAGGCATCGCCTTCGCCGAGGGACTCTCGCCGGTCGAGGCCGTACCCGACTCCCACGGCGCGGTCGAGGCGGTCAAGTTCACGCTGCGCTCCGGCGCGGAGGTGACGCTTCCTGCGCGGACGGTCTGCGTCGCGGCGGGCACGGGCCCGAACACCACCGTGGAGAAGGAGGCGCCAGGCCGATTCGAGGTGGACCCGGAGCACTCGGCCTTCAGCTCGTTCCGGATCGAGAATGGAAAGCTCGTTCCCGCCGAAGTGACCGACGACCTGACCGGCGCGATCGGGTTCTTCACCAGCCATTCGAGCGGCGGACGCTACGTCAGCTTCTTCGGCGACAACCATCCCGCCTACGCGGGCAGCGTGGTGAAGGCGATGGCGTCGGCGAAGGACGGCTATCCGCACATCGCCCGGCTCTTCGCGCACCAGCTCGAGCGCGCGGACGGAAGCGCGCAGCCGGTCTGGGCCGCGCTGACCGCGCGCCTCGACAGCGATCTGCGGGCCCGGGTGCACGAGATCAAGCGCCTGACGCCGACCATCGTGGAAGTGATCGTGCGCGCTCCGGCGGCTGCGCGCGGGTTCCAGCCGGGCCAGTTCTACCGGCTGCAGGACTTCGAGACCCTGGCGCCCGTAGTGGACGGGACCCGGCTGCAGATGGAAGGCCTTGCGCTCACCGGCGCCTGGGTCGACCGCGCGCGAGGCCTTCTCTCGTTGATCGTGCTGGAGATGGGATCGTCTTCGCGGTTGGTCGCGGCCCTCAGGCCCGGCGAGCCGGTGGTGGTGATGGGCCCGACCGGAGCGCCTTCAACCATCCCGAAGGGCGAGGACGTCGTGCTCTGCGGCGGCGGCTTGGGCAACGCGGTCCTGTTCAGCATCTCGAAGGCCCTGCGCGCCAACGGCTGCCGCGTGGTGTACTTCGCCGGCTACCGCCACGCGCAGGACGTGTTCAAGCGCGACGAGATCGAGGAAGCCACCGACGTCGTCGTCTGGTCCGTCGACAAGGGGAGCAAGCCTCCCAAGGCCCGTCGCGCGCAGGACCGCGCCTTCTCCGGCAACATGGTGGAAGCGATGGTGGCCTACGCCACCGGCGCCCTGGGCGACCCGCCGATCCCGTTCACCAACGTCCGCCGGATCATCGCCATCGGCTCGGACCGGATGATGGCGGCGGTAGCACGGGCCCGGCACAACGAGGTCAAGACGCTATTGCCGGCCGACCACGTGGGGATCGCGTCGATCAACTCGCCGATGCAGTGCATGATGAAGGAGATCTGCGCGCAGTGCCTGTGCAAGCACCGCGACCCGCAAACCGGCAAGGAATCCTTCGTCTTCTCCTGCTTCGATCAGGACCAGCCCATGGACCTGATGGACTGGGACAATCTCCGCATGCGCCTGCGCGGAAACTCCCTCCACGAAAAGCTCTCCGCGCTCTGGTTGGACTACCTGCTCGAGCAAACCAACCTGCGCAGGGTTTAAGCGAGGGCGACTTGCTGGCCTTGGCGCTTGGCCTTGACGTCCACGCCATGTCCGTCGCTGAAGACGACGATGGCACGCGACCACGGCCCCGCGGCGCGCGTCGTCGGATGCGCATCCACGGCGCGATTCACCAGCGTGAAGATCGCGTCGCAGGCGCTGCAGACGCGGTAGTCCTCGGCAGGGATCAGCGGATACGGCTTCGCCATTGCGGGCGCGAACACGAGGATCACGGACACGGGCGCGGTGAACTGACCCACCTTGCGGCAAACACCACAAGTCAGGGTCTCTTCGTTCTCGTTTTCAACATCCGCCATGTTCCACCCGCGCCGGCTGGCGCCTCTGAAAAACCATAACCATTGCTGGAGAAGAGCGCCGGTTTCCGTCCTCGTCCTGTTTCCCAGCAAGCAGCCGGGCAGGCAAGCCGCACCGCGCAAGCCCGCCTGCCGGCTTGATGTTTGGGTTGTTCCATGGCACTCGCGCGATGAGAAGAAAGGCCCCCGCGCAGATGACGAAAGCACCTCCAAGACCCGAGTTGCTCGCACCCGCCGGCGACGAAGAGAGCCTGCGAGCGGCGGTGGCGGCCGGGGCCGACGCCGTCTACTTCGGGCTGCGCGGCGGCTTCAACGCTCGCGCCCGCGCCGACAACTTCGCCGTCGCGGACCTCCCGCGCATCTTCGATTTTTTGCGCGCGCGGGGCGTGAAGGGGTTCGTCACGTTCAACACTTTGGTGTTCGATCGCGAGCTGCCCGTGGCGGAGGCGGCCCTCGCGGACATCGCCCGCGCCGGCGCCGACGCGATCCTCGTCCAGGATCTCGGCATCGCGCGTCTCGCGCACGAGGTCTGCCCCGAGCTGCCGCTCCACGCTTCGACCCAGATGACGGTCTCGTCGGCGGAAGCGGCGGCGATCGCGAAGTCGCTCGGCGTCACCCGCGTGGTCCTTCCGCGCGAGCTGTCCATCGATGAGATCCGGACGATGGCCATGGGCACCGACCTCGAGCTCGAATGCTTCGTCCACGGAGCGCTCTGCGTGAGCTGGAGCGGCCAGTGCCTGACGAGCGAGGCGCTCCAGCACCGGAGCGCGAATCGCGGCCAATGCGCCCAGAGCTGCCGGATGCCGTACGACCTCGTCGTCGACGGCAAGGTGGAGACGGCGCGCGGCGACGAGCAGCTCAAGTACCTGCTCTCGCCTCGGGATCTCGCCGCGTACGATCTACTTCCCCAGCTGATCGACGCTGGAGTCTGCTGCTTCAAGATCGAAGGCCGGATGAAGGGGCCGGAGTACGTCGCGAACGCGGTGGACAAGTACCGCCGCGCCCTCGATGCCGCCCTCGAGCACCGCCCATATCCGCTGCAGAAGAGGGACGAGGAGGAGCTTCGCTACAGCTTCTCGCGCAGCTTCTCGCACGGCTTTTTCCGCGGCTCCGACCACCAGGCGCTGGTGCACGGCCTCTATCCCGGGCACCGCGGCGTGCTCGTCGGGCGCGTCGAGGAGGTCCACGCCCGGGCGGGTCGCGTGGTCGTGCGTGCGGAACCGGACGCACCGGAGCTGAAGGCCGGCGATCGCATCCTTTTCGACCAGGGAAAGCCGGAGGACGACGAGCCTCGCGGCGGACTGCATGCGTGCGACGTGGTGGCGCCTGGACTGCTGCGGATGCTCTTCGGCGGCCCCGACCAGGGTTCTCTCGATCTGCGACTGGTGAAGGCCGGCGACGTCGTCTGGAAGGCCAAGGACGCCGAAGTGACGCGGAAGATGAAGCGCGTCGCGGCTCGGGAAAGAAAAGTCGGCCTCACGCTGAGCGTACGCGGAGCGGCAGGGACCGCGCTGATCGTCACCGCTCGCGACGATCTCGGCCGCGCCGCCCGCGTCGAGAGCGCGATGCCTCTGCAGCTCGCGCGAGTCAACCCCCTCCACGAGGGGCTCGTGCGCGAGAAGCTCTGTGCATTCGGCGAGACCGGGTTCGAGCTGCGCCGCCTCGAGCTCGAGCTGGAGGGCGCGCTCGCGATGCCGCCGTCGGAGCTGAAGCGGTTGCGCCGCGCCGTCGTGCAAGCTCTCGTGGGCAGCCCGCCGCCGCAACCGGCGCGCCACGTGCGGACCGGACTGGATCCGGACGCCGTGGTCGCACCGCTTTCCGCAAACGGCTCTTCTGGTGCCCCGAAGCTGATCCCCTTGCTCCGCACCCTCGGCCAGGTTGAGGTCGCGCTGCGCCTCGGTTTCGACGAGCTGCAACTCGATTTCATGGAGCTGGTCGGCCTGGGCGTGGCCGTAGAACGGGCGCGCGCCAGGGGCGCCAAGGTCATCGTCGCCACCCCACGCGTGCAGAAGCCGGGTGAGGAGGGCTACGACCGCCGATTCGAACGGCTGCGCCCGGACGGCATCCTCGCCCGCCATCTCGGCGCGGTCGAGCACTTCCGCCGCAATCCGCACACCGAAACGGTGCACGGTGACTTCTCCCTGAACGCCACCAACGCGCTGACCGCGCGGACCCTGCTCGGGCTGGGACTGTCGACGCTGACGCCGGCGTACGATCTCGATCTCGCCCAGCTTCTCGATCTCGCCTCCGGCGTTCCGGCGGAGCGCCTGGAAGTGACCATCCATCAGCATCTGCCGCTGTTTCACAACGAGCACTGCGTCTACTCGCACCTGCTCTCCAACGGTCACGACTACCGCGACTGCGGCCGTCCTTGTGAGAAGCATCTGATCCGCCTCCGCGACGGCCTCGGCATGGAGCACCCGGTGATCGTCGACGTAGGATGCCGGAACACCGTATTCAACGCGCGGGCGCAAAGCGCCGCTGCATGTCTGCCGCAGCTCCTCGCCGCGGGAGTGCGCCGGTTCCGGGTCGAGCTCGTCCGCGAGAGCGAGGCGGAGACCGAGCGGGTGCTGCGCGCCTACGCGGCGCTGCTGGCCGGCAAACGGACCGGCCCGCAGGTGATCGCGCAGGTCGGGGCGCTCGAGAAGTATGGCGTCTCGGCGGGAACGCTGGTGGTCGTCACCCAGCCGCACGTTTGAAGCCAGAGGGAGAGACAGATGGCGAAGCATCGCATCGCGGTCATTCCCGGAGACGGGATCGGCAACGAGGTCGTGCCCGAGGGCATTCGCGTGCTGGACGCCGCCGCGTCGAAGTACGGCATCGAGTTCCGCTGGGACCAGTTTCCCTGGAGCTGCGAGTGGTACCAGAAGCATGGGAAGATGATGCCGGAGGACGGCATCGCGCAGATCCGCAAGCACGATGCGATCTTCCTCGGAGCGGTCGGGTTCCCGGGCGTGCCCGATCACGTCTCCCTCTGGGGTCTGCTCATCCCCATCCGTCGCAGCTTCCACCAGTACGCGAACGTCCGTCCGGTCCGGCTGATGGACGGCGTCCCTTCCCCGCTGCGCGATCGCAAACCTGGCGACATCGACTTCTGGGTGGTGCGCGAGAACAACGAGGGCGAGTACTCGTCGGTCGGCGGCCGGATGTTCGAGGGTACCGAGAACGAGACGGTGATCCAGGAATCCGTGTTCACCCGCAGGGGCGTCGACCGGATCCTGCGCTACGCCTTCGAGCTGGCCCGCTCGCGCCCGAAGAAGCACCTCACCTCGGCGACGAAGTCGAACGGGATCGCCATCACGATGCCGTTCTGGGACGAGAGGGTGAAAGCGATGTCGGCGCACTACCCCGACGTGCGCGTCGACCAGTTCCACATCGACATCCTCTGCGCGCATTTCGTGCAAAGGCCGGATCGCTTCGACGTGGTGGTCGGCTCCAACCTGTTCGGCGACATCCTCTCCGACCTGGGACCGGGCGTGACCGGAACCATCGGGATCGCCCCATCCGCCAACCTCAATCCCGAGGGCGAGTACCCGTCGATGTTCGAGCCCGTGCATGGCTCCGCACCCGACATCGCCGGCCAGGGAATCGCGAATCCGGTTGGGCAGATCTGGTCGGGCGCGATGATGCTCGAGCACCTCGGCCACAAGCAGGCCGGCGACGCCGTAGTGCGGGCGATCGAGACCGTCATCCGCGAAGGCCCGCGCACCCGCGACATGGGCGGGAAGGCGAGCACCTCCGAGATGGGAAAGGCCATCGCGGAAGTGGTTCGCTGACGATCAGTGCCGCGCCGCGGGTTGGTCCGGCGATCGTTTCGCGCCGAGGGCCGCAGCGACGCCCTGCTTGAGCCATCCCTTGACGCGGCCGAGGTGCAGCTCTTCGCGCTGCAGGGCGGCCTCGAAGGCGCGCACCATCTCGTCCTGTCCCGCCTCCTGCGCGAGCTCGATCAGCGACTCCCAGCAGGCGTTGTCGGCGAGCTCTGCCACGAGGAGGCCTTCGAGACACTGGCGCAAATCGGTGCGCGGATCCGCCAGGACCTGGGGAATGCCCTTCGAGAGATTCGCGGCGATGTCGGCGGATGGCGTCATGGCGGTGGGATCCGCGCCCAGCTTCTCGATGCAACTCTGCAAGAGGCCGAAGTGAGAGAGCTCGTCGCGCTGGATTTCCAGCAACTCCTCCCGGCTCGGCCCCCCGGGCCACGTGGGGTACGCTTCCGCCTTGATCAGCACGACCTCGTAGAGCCGCGCGCCGATCCGTTCGAACGCGAGGCGCTCGCCGAGCTTGTCGATGAACACGCTGGCCTTCTCTCCCTGCAGCGCCTTGAGCACGGTCTTCGCCGCGCCCTTGAGCGAAGCCGGCGGCGGGACCGTACCGATGGGCTCGGCTTCCCGGGCGCAAGTGGACCGCATCAGCGCCGCGGCCGCTCCGTCCACGGCCGGACCCCTACCCTCCACCGCTCCCTGGATGGTCTTCGGAGCTTCGATCGGCGCGGTCGCGATCCCCGTTCGGTTCATGCCCGTGTCGAATGCGTCGCTCATTGCAGGCTCCTTTGCTGGGACTGCGCCAGGTCGCGCGCCCGAGGCGACAGCTCCGTTCCGGGACGCCAGACGTAGCCGTTGGCGACCGCTTCGGAAGGACTGCCGTCCTTGTTCAGCCGCTCGCGCCGCTCGAGGCTCCGCCGCGGCTCCTCCGCAGCCTGCACGTAGTCCGCCCCGGAAGCACGCAGGTTGACCTCCTGCTTCAACGTCTCGCGGATGAACGCGCGGTGCTCCGTCCAGCGGATCGGGGAGGGAAGCTGGTTGGGGATCACTTCACTTGCATCGCGCCGCTCCCGCGACTCGAAGAGCTCGCGGACGAAGCGCAGCTGCCCCAGCTCGAACTGCAGCATCCGCTCCCAGATCAGCTTGATCCGCGGATGGGTCTCCTGTCCGAGGCAGCTCCAGTAGGTGTAGACCTCGGTGGCCTCATGGAGGAGCCACTTGGTGAGCCAGCTCTCCTCGGGAGGAATCAGCGACTCGTACTGGGTGACGTGCTGCTCCTCGATCGAGGCGATCTCGGCGTAGAGCTGACGGGCGATCGGGTCGCTGAAGAGCGGCCCGACGTGCATGTAGTAGTCGTGCGTCTGGTGCTCGGCCGCGACCAGGGTATAGGCGTGCAGCTTGGAGAGGGGATGCGCCGTGGCCGGATCGTACGGCCTGCGCAGGTCGTCGAGCGGATGCCGGTGCTCGACCATCGTCGGCCGGCCGGGTCGAATGTCCGTGTACGACTGCGTGATGTTGTTCGCATCGCCGCCTTCCAGGCGGTCGTAGAGCGCTGCGTATCGGTACAGATGGTCGAAGTCTTCGAGGAGCCCGAATCGGTGCGTCTGCGCCAGGTACGGATCCGGTTCCTTCTGCGCGATGTCGGCGGTGAGCTCGATGGCGACCTGCTCGTAGCCCAGCGTGGTCTCGAGGGGCGACTGGTCCGCTGGATGGAGCCAGTTCACCAGCGTCTGCTGTTGCTGCTCGATCCGCCGGATCCGCGCCAGCGGCTCGCGCAGCTCGCGGTTCATGCGCGCGGCGACATGCAGGAACCGGAGCTGCTCGCTCTCGATTCCGTTCATGAGGATGACGCGGACGCGCGTGAAGGCGTCGACGTCGAGCTTGCTGTAGGGACGGCCGACCATCTCCTTCCAGCTCAAGGATTGGTCGTCGAGCGGGATGCCACGTTCCTTGACGAGGTCGAGGGTCACGGGTGGGCTCCTGTGGGAATGCAGCGGGCCCGTACCGTGTGGACGCCGATCGGCGCGCGCAACCCGACGCCCTGCGCTTCACCCGGCGGGACGCGGAGCGGGCGGGCTTCTACGGGTAGTCTTCGTCGCGGTGCGCGGCGGCGATCGCGCGGCGGACGCCATCGTCGAGCTTCTGCGGGTCGACGATGACCTTCCCCTCGATGACCTCGCTGACCGCCGACAGCGGAATCACGGTATCGCCGGCGTCTTCGATGTAGATGACGAGCTCCTGCGGGCGCACCTGCCGCACGGCGCCGAACTCCTCTTCGGCTCCTTTTTCGAACGCCTGGAACCCGACTTCGATGCGCGGCAGCTTTTTCTTTGCCATGGCACGCATGATGCCGTGGCCGCGCGCCGGATGCATCGGTCCCGATCGCGAGACCGGCCCACAGACGGGCGAGAAAGCCCTTTACACCCTCGCGTCGCGCCCTTATGGTGCGCCGCACCGCGCCAAGCGGCGCGGCCCTGCTCCGGAGATGAAGCGGATGGATCAGTTCAAGTCGAAGGTGGCCCCTGCGGACGGCAAGCTCGCGGTCCTCTTGCCGGGCATGGGCGCCGTGGCCACGACATTCATCGCCGGCGTCGAGGCCGTCAAGGCGGGACTGGGCAAGCCCATCGGATCGCTGACCCAGATGGCGCACGTCCGCCTCGGCAAGCGCAGCGAGAAGCGCTGGGCGATGATCAAGGACCTGGTCCCGCTCGCGCGCCTGCAGGATCTGGTGTTCGGCGGCTGGGACCCGATTCCGGACGACGCGTACACGGCGGCGGTGAAGGCGAAGGTGCTCTCGCCCGAGCATCTCGCGCAACTGCAGCCGACGCTTTCGAAGATCCGGCCCATGCCGGCGGTGTTCGACAAGAACGTGGTGAAGCGGCTGGAAGGCGCGAACGTCAAGCGCGGCACGAAGCGCGAGCTCGCGAACCAGCTCATCCAGGACATCCGCGGCTTCATGGACAAGAACAAGTGCACCCGCGCGGTGATGGTGTGGTGCGCGTCGACCGAGGCGTACCAGGAGGCCGGATCCGAGCATCAGAGCATCGCCGCGTTCGAGAAGGCGCTGGACGCGGACCATCCGAACATCTACCCGTCGCAGATCTATGCGTACGCGGCGATCTCGGCTGGCGTGCCGTACCTGAACGGCGCCCCGAACATGTCCTGCGACTTTCCCGCGCTGGTCGAGCTGGCCGAGAAGCGCGGAGTCGCCGTCGGCGGCAAGGACTTCAAGACCGGTCAGACGCTGATGAAGACCATCATCGCCCCGGGTCTCAAGGCGCGCATGCTGGGGATGGAGGGTTGGTTCTCGACCAACATCCTCGGCAATCGCGACGGCGAGGTGCTGGACGATCCGGCGAACTTCAAGACCAAGGAAGTCTCGAAGCTCTCCGTGCTGGAGCAGATCCTCGAGCCGGAGCGCTACCCGGAGCTCTACAAGGACCTGCAACACAAGGTGTCGATCCATTACTACAAGCCGCGCGGCGACAACAAAGAGGGCTGGGACAACATCGACATCGTCGGGTGGATGGGCTACCCGATGCAGATCAAGGTGAACTTCCTCTGCCGCGACTCGATTCTCGCGGCGCCCATCGTGCTCGACCTCGCTCTCTTCGGTGACCTGGCCGCCCGCGCCGGGATGAAGGGCATCCAGGAGTGGCTCAGCTTCTACTTCAAGAGCCCGCAGCACGCCGCGAGCGTGTACCCCGAGCACGATCTCTTCGTGCAGAAGGTCCGGCTGGAGAACAACCTGCGATACCTGGTGGGCGAAGAGTTGATCAACTACCTCGGCTCGGACTACACGAACGAGTAGATGATCTCGCTCATGGTCCTGCTGGTCGCGCAGGCAGCGGCTCCCAGGGGGCTGACGCTGCGCGAGCTCCAGGAGCGCGCGCGCAAGAACGATCCCCGCGCGATGCAGGCCGTGGCGCAGTTGGAAAACGCGCGCGGCAAGTCCGACGAGGCGAAGTGGGCGTTCTTCCCGAACTTCCAGACGACGGCATA
>Ga0209473_1000034_pt1 | contig 78690 bp, 63 predicted proteins | sample GraSoiAngelo_133_FD_185890 | JGI IMG/M metagenome (GOLD analysis project Ga0209473, IMG submission 185890) | Grasslands soil microbial communities from the Angelo Coastal Reserve, California, USA - 14_0929_05_20cm (SPAdes) (version 2) | ecosystem: Environmental > Terrestrial > Soil > Grasslands ...
GGCGCACGACAATCAGCAGCCGAGCTGATTGAACATCGACGATAGAGTGCAAATGGCGCGCAAGGAAGAAGGATACAAAACTTCTGAGCTGCTGAGCTTCTAGGCCAAAGCAACAGCAACACTAAAGATTCTTCAGAGATTCAGCTGGTCTGATCTCGAGCAAGGCTGACCTGAGTTGCACATTCGCTGCAACAGCCTTCCGCTAAACGGTCATCTCATTGAGGAACTTCCAGAACAGAGTCTCTTGCGTTCCATGAAAACGAATATCTTTATTCTCATTACGTGCGGACTACCGTTTTTGATCGGCTGCCGTGGTCTTGTTGGCGGCTCTGGTGGAACTTCGGCGGTGAACCACGTCGTCTTCATGCTGCAGGAGAACCGTTCCTTCGACACCTATTTGGGACAACTAAATGTCTACCGTCAGTCGCAAGGACTGCCTGCGGATGTGGACGGCATGCCCGCGAATGCCGCCAATCCTGCCGATGATGGCACGATGATTGTTCCGTTTAAGCTGAACAGTCTCTGCATTGAGAATCTCAGCCCGGCATGGCTTGAAAGTCATGGCGATTACAATCGCTGGAATCCAGGCGGTCCGGCGCTTATGGATGGTTTCGTTCATACAGCCCAGGGACTCGCCAAGTTTGAGGGCTTCAAGGACACCGCGGGCAAGCGCGCGATGGGCTATTACGACGCCGGTGATCTTCCCTACTACTACTTCATGGCGACGGCATTTGCGACGTCTGATCGATGGTTCGCTCCGATGCCGACCAATAGCCCGCCGAACCGGATTGCGGCTTTTGCGGCGACTACCCAAGGTCACGCCCATGAGCCTCTCCAGGAACTCACAGCACCAACAATTTTTCATCGGCTGTCCCAAGCTGGGATCTCCTGGAAGATCTATTACACCGACAAGACCTCCAGCGGAGCTCCGGCAGATTCACTCGACAACTACTGGCCGACGTTCGCCAAGAGCCACGCAGAGAACATCGTTCCGGTCTCGCAGTATTTGACCGATGTCCAAAACGGAACTCTGCCTGCTTTTTCGTTTATCGAGGCGGGATACTTCAGTGGACGCGATGAGCATCCGGGCAGCGGGGAGAATATTCAGGCAGGTCAGCAATATGTCGCGTCTTTGATCAACGCACTGATGGCGAGTTCATCGTGGAAGGATTCGGTCTTCATACTCAGCTTCGACGAAGGCGGGGCGGCATACGATCACGTGGTTCCAATGAATGCGGTGCGGCCGGACGGAATTCCGCCGCGGGACCTCACGGCCGGCGATCCTCCCGGTGACTTCACGCGCACCGGATTTCGAGTACCGCTGATCGTGGTCTCGCCATTTACTCGCAAAGGATTTGTCTCGCACACAGCCGCCGACTACACAGCGGTTCTGAAATTCGTCGAGACGCGATGGGGCTTATCGCCGCTCAGCAAGCGCGACGCCGCGCAGATGGACATGACAGAATTCTTCGACTTCGCCAATCCGCCATGGCTGACGCCGCCTACTCCTCCAGCGGCAAGTGTGGACACTTCTCGTTGTTACAACAGTTTGCCATAGCTCAGCGAAGGACGTAAGACCAGGCACCCGTCTTATTTAAGCGCGAAGGCTTTTAGAATACTCTTCCTATTATGGGACCTACGATTTGGCTCGCAGAGTCACTTCATTCGCGGCCGGTTAACATAGGCTGAGCGAAGCCTCGGCGAATCGTTGAGGTTTGGCTGAGTACCGCGAGTGCAACGGTTCCTTCTACTTTCGGGTGGATTCTTGGCGCTCTTTCGAGTCTGCAGTCAGAAACAGTACCGCCGCCAAAGCGCAGGCGACTCCGAGGCTGCGCTGAAGGGTTGCTCTTTCACCAAACAGTTGCGGTGCCAGAAACGCTACAAGCGCGGGATACAGCGCACTGAGCGGCTCCACGATCGATACTTTTCCGCCATGGCGCATGGCCGATAGCAGAGCGAGGAAGCCAAATGCGCAGAGAACTCCGTTCGCCAGCGCCCAAGCCAGGCTTGACGTTGGATATCGCCAGAAACTCGTGGGTACGGCAAACGCTTGCAGCAGCATGAATCCAATCGCAACCCAAACCAGTGCCACGGCAGGCCGCAGATGATCAGTAGCAAGCTTTTCAAAGATGCCGAGGATACCCCAGGCGATCACTACGACGAGACAGAGGCCCAGCCAGATGAAGACTTGCATAGGTTCTTAGAGGGAAAACAGAAGGATAGCGACGCCGGAGAAGCAGAGGCCGGCGATCTGCGACTTCGTTAATTTCTCTTTCAGAATGATGAGTGCGCATAAGACGGTAATTGCGGGATACAACGAAGTAATGCCGGTAGTAGCCGCGGTATTGTCTCCTGCGCGGTATGCGGCGAAGGAGGCGAGTCCGCCAAGCGCCAGCAGGACGCCGCTGATTACCGAATAAATCTTTCCTTTTTGGCTACTCGCTCGTGGAGCTTTCCTCGCAAATCCAGCGACAGCGATACTCACTGAAAGAAAGCCCAAAGCAGAGACAAACTGCATCGTAGATGGGGGAAGCTTCGACGATCCCACTTTTGCAGTGAGAGCCCAGGCTGTCCAGCAGAGCAAGGACAGTAAGGAGTACCAGAACCATTTAGCGCGAAGCCTTGTGGTTCGAGTCGGGATCCCCGCTCGAGATAATTCCCCACTGACTTGATCGTTTTTCCTGCTTTGCGCTCCCGGCCAGAGGTCAAGAGAATCCCGTACAGAAGATGCACTGCAGAACAGCCGCGGTTGATCACCGCTGATGCTGGTGCCTGCGTACGCTACTTTGGGTTCTTCTACCGCGGGCATTCAGCGTGGCTCCGGAAGCACAGTATTTGCTGGGACAATCGTAACTATGTTCCGTGTAGGGCTGAAAGATGACCGAAGTTTCAGCGCAGATAGCCGGCCTCTGGTTCAGGCGTAACTGCATGTCCTGCATAGACTAGCGGTGCGGGATTACGGGGGTAACTGCCAAACGCACAGAATAGGTGCGGAGCCACTTCTTGAGTGCATCGGGGGCAGCTGATACATACTGCAGTCCAACGGTACGACCCGAATGCCAGCGAGGCGTCGCCTCCAAAGAGATTTGGTTCGCTCCTTGCAAGCTCCAAGTGATGCGAACGCGTCGAGGAAGATCCGTTGCACGGCGCAGGCGCACTGCCATTCCGCCGTGGCCCAGATTTAACGTAAGCCCGTTCAGCGAGACCGTTCCGGTATCGAGGCTCATCCTGGTCACGATGGGAATGCGATCGTGCGGTGTCATGTTGCGGCCGAGGAGCGGAGCAGTCTTATCTATGGCAGCATGAATGTTCGATTCCGTGCACTCGTCAAGAAGGACGTTCACGCCTATATTGGGAAACGTGAGCATTTGCTGTTCAGATCCAATTCCAAATGTGAGGCCTCTGCCATCTGCGAAGCGTGGCATCGATTTGAAACTTGCAACTGCGTTGCTGTTGATTGCAACAGCGCAAGCGCTCACGAATTCGCCGTTTTGCTGCGGTTCCTCTCCAGGTCGCTCAATCATGACTAAAATGTTACGTCGCTCAAAACAGCTTGCGAAGATGCGCAATATGTCTGCCGCAATGTCGATGCCGACTAGTTTTAGTTGCTGGTGATCTTTTTTCTCTGCTATCAGCGCGGAAGAATGGGTATCGTTCCTGCCCGTCGGCTGCACCGACGTTCCCGCTGCCGTACTTCCTCCATTGCTTTGGGTTCCCAATTTAGAACCGCACCTCGACTATGGCAGTGGTTTCACGTGCCATAGGCTGATACTTCCAGTCCTTAAGGGACTCAATTGCGGCTTGTGCCAGAAGGGGATGGCCCCCAATGTACTCAGAGCGCCGCACAATACCCTGCGACGTGATCCACAGTTTGATCTTCACCGTCCCGTGCAGATTCATTTGCTTTGCAATCTCGGGATATTGTGGATCCTGCTTCGAGACGATCTTCCGCTTGTCGTCCTGGGCTCCCGCACTGACCATCAGGAGGGCGAACAGCAATGTGATATATCCGACGTGTCTCATGAATAACCTCAGAACACGAACCGCAGTACCGCCTGGAGCAGACGCGGATCGCGCACTCGATCCACGTAGCCGAAGGTGCTGGTGTTGGTGATGTTTCCGTCAGGATTCAGGAACTGAGTGTGATTGAACAGATTGAATGCTTCGCCGCGAACTTCCACTTTCCATGACTCGCGAATCGCAAATGTGCGGTGTAGTCCCATATCGACATTCACAATTCCCGGCCCGCAGCAGATCGTGCGAGGCGCATTCCCGATCTGTCCTAACGGAGCATCCGTAAAGCTGGATGGATCGAAGTACAAGCCGGCGGAGCGCTGTGGGCTCAAAATGTGTAGCGGAGCTATCTGATCGGGTTCGCCCGGCGACAAATAATCGATGCTGCCCATCAGTTCACGATCGCTCGTGCTTGTGAGCCGAATCGGGAAGCCGGACTGGAAAGTGGCGATGCCAGACGTTGCCCAGCCATTCAGAATTCGACGAGCCCAGCTGCTTCCGTGAAATTGCGGCAACACCCAGTAATAGCTAATGACAGCACGTTGCTCTGCGTCGAAGAGGGAGAGCGACCTTGAGCTTCCAGGATTCAAAGGATTCAACGCCTCTTCAACACTGGAGGCATTGTCGAGAGACTTGCTCCACGTATAGGAGGCGAGTAACTGAAGCCCGTGAGAGTAGTTGTGGCGAATAAGTGCCTGAAAAGAGTTGTAGGCCGACTTCGAAATCGGCTGCATGGAGAAGATGCTGGTGAATACAGGTATGCCGTCCGGAGGGCAACCTACGCCCGTTGTAGGAGCACATAGTGGTGATGAGTACGGTCTAAGTCCGACAAGAGTAATCGCGGCAGAATTGGGTCCGGTGACACTCGCTACAGGTCCATAAGGCAAGTGCAAAGTCACTCCTGCCGGGACAGCTCCCGCGGGAATGGAATAAGAATTGTCTTCACCGTATGGTCCGCAGGATTGTCCGGGAATGAGATTCAGATCTAAGCACGTCTGATTGTTCCCATGATTCTGATCCATGACGGCGAGCAGCCGGTGCCCCTGGCTGCCGACATATCCGAATTGCAGGAGTGTGTTTTGCGAAATCTCCCGCTGCAAGGTCAGGTGATACTGCTCGGCGTACTGGCTTGGCAGGGTCTTGGGATAATTCCCGAACAACTCGATCGGCCGGAACATCGAGAAATCAACCGGCGTTCCCTGGGTGGGATTCAACACTCCATGAAACGGGTTCGGATTTACCGTTCCATCCTGGGCTAAGAACGGAGTGTTGAAGAATGGATTGGAGAGAAATGCACTTCCTCCGAATGGAGGCTGCGCGGTGAACTGGGATTGGACGAGCTCTTCTACTCCGTCGTAGAACATGCCCCAGCCGGCACGAACGCTCGACCGTCCGGGACCTCCTGTCAATTTGGCTAACGGTCCGTTGCTCCAATTAGGCGACCATGCCAGTCCCAAGCGAGGAGAAAGGGACCTCATGTACGCATTGGTCAAACCAGCGGGCACGCCCGAGTCTCCGGGGAATACTAGTCCTAGCGGGAACACGGCATTCGCAGGACCTTGTGCCGAACAGTCGCTGCTACTGAACGTGGTCGCGAGCGGATTGCCAGAACTCAATTGACAGGGATACATCGTGCTCGCCTGTCCCGGACGGAAAGCCTGTATCCGCTTACCGGCGTCCGCTTGCGGCGTGCTCAGCTCCCAGCGCAATCCATAGTTAAAGGACAGATTGTGGCGAATTCGCCAGCTGTCCTGTCCAAAGAAGGCGACTTGAGTCGTTCGCACATCCTGCGCATTCGATGATCCCTGGGCGTAGGTATCAGGCAAACCAAGCAGATAATTGGGAAACAGATTGGCATAGCCAACGTCGTTGGGACCGCCTCCACTGAATTCAATATCACCGTTAATGTTGTAGGCGAAAATCTGCGTCATTCGTTCGTTACGCCAGTCGCTGCCTACTTTCAACGTATGCTGGCCGAGCACACGCGTAAATGCATCCGACGCTTCGTAAACGTTTGCTCCCTGCGAGAAGCTGCCGTTCTTGTTGTTACCGACGGTGAATCCACCTGCAATGTTCACAAAGGGCGTACCCTCACGGTTTGCCCCATAGCCCGGAGTAATTCCTAATCCGGGATTGCTTGGATCCGTAAAGCACGAGGACGATGACACGTTCGCGCAGGAGTTTTGTACGAGATGCATGGCCTGCGGGGATTGAAACTGTCCCTGGCCTTGCCGGAAATATGCGAGTCGCGCCTCATTCGTATTTTTTGCATCCAAGGTCCAACTGTGCAAAAGACTCAATTGCTGGAAGCGGCTCGCCGTCTGATCGCCGAAGCCCGGTATGCTCGCTCCGTCGCCCTGGAATGTCGAAAAGGGATTAAGCACGTAGCCGTCGGCCACGTAGTAATAAAGACCCAGCTTTTGCTGGCTGCTGAAGCTATGGTCGAGCCGCAACGTGCCCTGATCCTGTCTTTGATTTGAATTGGAGGATGTCCGATAAATGTTGGTTCCAAGATTGGGCAGCGGTATCAGCGAGGAGAGCAAATCGTTCGCAGTCGGATCGAAACATTGAGTGGGGATCTTAGAATTCGGGAAAATGTTGACGTACGGCGTATTCGCAGTGATCGGCGCTCCGCCAGCAGCCGTGACTGCAGCGGCGCATCCCTGTCTCGCATTTAGAACTTGAGCAACCGTTGCATCGGTGAGCGTGCCGGCGAAACCTGTTCCACCTGAGAAGTCACCAACTCTCTCCTGCGCGGTCGGAACAGGCACAACGTTAGAGGTAATTCCTTTCGTTACATGGCGTCCTTCATAAGAGGCGAAGAAGAACGTTTTCCCTTTGCGGATCGGACCACCTACGGTGCCACCGAACTCGTTCTGTCGAAATGCGTTCTTTTGCGGATCGAAGTAGCCGCGGGCATTCAGCGAGTCGTTCCGTAGGAAGTCATAGGCAGTACCATGAAGGTTGTCAGTGCCTGACTTCGTGACTACATTCAGTACTGACCAGGAATTGTTTCCCAATTCGGCATCATAGTTATGCGATATGACACGGAACTCCTGGATCGAATCGGGGGATGGCTGCACCGCAGGCGAGTTCACAAACAACTCTGCAGAATGCGTGCCATTTACGTTGTAGTCGTTCGAACGTGCCCGGCCTCCGCTAACCGAAACCACTCCCGGCTGATTGCTTCCATAAAACAGGTTCGCTCCTACTGTGCTCTCAACCCCAGGTTGAAGCTGGAGCAGCTCGTAAGTGTCCCGGGCCTTCAGCGGCAGCTTCGAGACAGCGATGTCATCCATCACTACTCCCAATTGCGTGTTGGCTGACTCAACATTCAGGCCGGCATTACCGGATCGATCCACAGCCTCACTTATGTATCCGGCATCGAGAACCAGGTTGAGATTTACGGCTTGCCCTATGCCCATGTGGATGGCAGGAACTTCAAGCTTCGCATGTCCATCTGCGGTGACTTGCATGACGTATTCCCCAACGGGGAGTGCCGCGATCTCGAAGTCGCCCGATTCATTCGTGCTGGCAGCGCGTATCACCGCGGTATGAGTATCCTGGGCAATCACGAAAGCACTGACTATAGGCTTTCCGTTCTTGTCGTGGACGCGTCCGCGCAAGTCTCCGCTGTTCTGAGCAAATGCGCTTGCCCCAAAGAAGAGGGCCACGCACATTATTAGTACTTGGGGTTTTCTCATTCCTGCCTCGATCTCATCAATATCCGGGCAACCGAGGCTTGTAACACGGAAAATTCCGCGTTACGACATTACGAAGGTTTTAGTAACGCTTCATGTTCGGATGGGCTTCGAGGCCTTGCCGAGTCACCGGCGCGCCATTACCCAACCGGGTGAGGAGGGATTGGAATTATCAGGCCGCCCGACGTCTCCACCAGAGGGCTCCGGCAACAGCGGCGCTGGCAGCAATGCTTAGTGCTGCTTTGCTTGCGCTTCTCGTCTTCCATCCCCCATATACACTATCGCCGTATGACACTGGCTCAAACACGCTTGCGGAGGATTCTGGCGCAGTTTCTTTCTGTTCCATTTGGGCAGTATGAATACTCTTTGTCATTACTTTTTCGATCGTCTTGGGCGATATCTTCCCGACAAAACGGCCAACGTGTCCCCTGGTTCCGATCACTACTTCGTCCTGCGGCTCATAAGCCAGCCTGTAGATCGCATCGATCACTTTCTTTGGATCGTAGACCGGGGGGATTGGCCGAACAGGATGACCGAGGTGTGTACCGGCGTGCTGAAAGAACGGAGTGTCCATGGAGGTAGGCATCACTGTGCACACGCGGATCGTTTTTTCATGATTGGCTTTGAGCTCCTGTCGCAGGCTCTTATCCAGCCCACGCAGGCCATGTTTCGACGCAGCGTAAGAGGACGCGTAAGCCGTGCCGGAAATGCCGGCCATGGATGCGATGTTGATAAGAATCCCTTGCCCGCGACGCTGAAATTCCCTCATCGCCATCCAGGAGCCGTAGATTGCACCAAGCAGATTCGTTCGTATAACTTGTTCATGTTCTGCAAATGGGGGTATCTGTGAAACGGCCAAACGTTCCCACCCCGGCGTTATTGATCCAGATATCAATCCTTCCGAAATGAGATCTGGCTCTTTGAGCCAACTCCTCGACTTGTTCGCGGAGGCTCACGTCCGTCTTTACGGCCAGAGCTCGCGCACCGTGCTTTTCGCACTTTCGCGCTAGTTCCTCCACCCGTCCTTCACGCCGCGACGCGAGCACGAGATTCATGCCGTCTTTGGCAAAGCGCTCGGCTATGCCGCGTCCAAACCCAGACGACGCTCCCGTAATCACCACGGTGCGATTCCTGCCGTTGCTCTTCTTCATAGTAGCGACACTCCCGAATTCATACGAACAGCCTGACCGGTCTGGCCATCAAAACGTTATGAAATGCGCAAAAGCTTATGCGGAGAGCTGCGGCGTGGAGCAGTAGGTCAGCTAGGATACTTTCATCTACGGCCAAAGCTGTCGCGAAACTCCAATGCGGGCGCGACTGCGAAGAGTGTGTTTGGAGCGGCGTAGGTCCATAAGTCACATGGAGGCGAGTCTATGCCGAATTCCAATCGACTAATCTTTCGCCAGCTTTCGCGGTCTCGCCGCATAACTTGTGTGGATTCCTTCTTGCGCCACAGGTGTTCACGTGCTACAAAGTGCACGCGATTTGTAGGGTTATCGCTCGCGCACTAGCGCTTGTAACGCCCGACAGTGGTCACAATTGACGAGAAAGGCGAACATACACGCATGCATGTCCTTTGGTGGATAATCGTGGGTCTGATCGCGGGATGGGCTACTGGCAAGATCATGAAGGGCGAAGGTTACGGAACCCTCATGGATATCGTGATCGGCATCGCCGGCGCGATTCTCGGTGGCTTTATCATGCGTACGCTGGGGTTCAAGGGGGAGGGCGGCATGATCTATACCATTATCATCGCCATTCTCGGAGCCGTGATCCTCACGTCGATTGTGCGGTTCTTTTCCAAGAAATCAGCCTAAAGTGAAGCTGAACTTCCATCGCGTAGCGTCTTGAATAGGAGAGATCTATGATATTTCGAGGAGTCCGCCATGCATCTTTCAGAGCAATCCTGACCTTGGTGCTTGGTCTCGCGTTTACCCCAGCCTTCGCTGCTTCGAAGGAGAAGGCGGACGGGCCGGCGACACCTTCGCCCAGCGACACTACTCAGAGCGCCGCAACTAGCTCCAGCACTGACGATAGTAAAACCACGAAGTCAAAGAAGTCGAAGAAGGCAAAGGCTGCCGATTCATCCACGACAACCGCTGACGCTAGCGCTGCAGACCAGAAGACAAGCAAGAAATCGAAGAAATCCAAGACTGCAGACGACTCGAACTCACCGAGCACCAGTGCCAGCAGCGCTACTAACGATCAGCAGACTACGAAGAAGTCCAGGAAATCCAAGACAGCGGACAACTCAAACTCCGGGGCCACTACGAGCACTACTAGCACAACTGAACAGCAGACGGCCACGAAGAAATCCAGAAAGTCCAGGGGAACGAGCGACACAGCTAGTACCCAAGCAGCCGCGCCTGTGTCCGCTCCTTCAGCGCCGCAATCTCTAAGTGCAACTTCGGGAAATCCATCCTCTCCTTCGGCTGCTGCAACCAAATCCAGCAGCGCGGCAAGTACAAAGTCGACGACAACTACAGCTGCCGCTCAGGCGCCTCCGCAGCCCGGAATGGTATGGGTGAATACGGACAGCGGCGTGTACCACAAGAGCGGTCGATGGTATGGCAAGACGAAAAATGGCAAGTTCATGACCGAAGCCGATGCCATAAAGGCCGGCTACAAGGAAGCAAAGCGCTAGGAGGGACCAAGATGAAACGCCCCGGATTATTCTCAATCCTCATGATCGCACTCTGCTCACTGTTCCTGGCAGCAGGACCAGCAACGGCGCAGACTAAAGCAAAAACCGCGAATAAGAAGGCCAGTACGGAGACCGCGCCGGCCAGTTCGGCGAAAGAGCTGGTTGATTTGAATTCGGCCACAAAGGAACAGCTCTCTGTACTTCCGGGAATAGGCGACGTCTATTCGCAAAAAATTATCGACAATCGTCCCTACAAGGCCAAGACCGATTTGGTAAAGAAAAAGGTGATTCCGCAGGCCACGTACAAAAAAATCTCTTCGATGGTGATCGCAAAGCAGAAGTGAGGAAGCCGGTTTCATGCGCCTTCTGGTCTGTTCAAGGAGAAGGTATGAACTTGTTTACAGCATGCTAAAAGCTGCTACCGGCGCTGCTCCGGCCCTCGGGCGATTCCAATCTTCTTTAGCTTCGGCAGCTCTCTCCATGCTCTCGAATCAACAGACTGGAGGTATCTCCGGCCTGGCGCAGCAGTTTGCTGCTCAGGGCCTCGGGCACATTATTTCGTCCTGGATTGAACGGGAAAGAACCTTCCTATCTCTCGCGAGCAGCTGCACAGCATTCTTGGATCCCAACAGGTCCAGGCATCGCTGCGAAAGCCGGGCTTTCGTCAGAGGCAGTGAATGCAGCTCGCACAGATCCTGCCGCAGATGATCGATCACACTCCAGATGGTCAGGTGCCACAGGGTGATTTGATGGCAAAAGGACTTGAGCTGTTGAAAGGCAAGTTTCAGGCTTAAAAGAAATCGTCCGCTTCGCTGATTCCTTATTAGGCGCTCACTACTGTACAGTTGCGTCCATTGTTCTTAGCGCGATACAGCGCCTTATCGGCTGCCTGAAGTACTGCGTCAGCAGGGCGTTCGTCGCCATCGCACGAAGCTGCTCCGATGCTTACGGTGACGCGAACACGCTTCTTGGCATGCAGCTTAGGGGCATCTCTCTTCTTCGATTTGCGTCTGTCACGACGATCGTGATCGCGAACCTTGAACGGAGTTGACTCGACTTTTTTGCGCAGAGTCTCGAGGCTCGGATATGCCTCGTCTACCGATTTGTTTGGAAAGATCACTGCGAACTCTTCTCCACCGTAGCGAAATGCCTTGCCTCCTCCGGTTACATCGGCCAGTCGAGACGCAATCATCTGCAGGACCTGGTCGCCAGTCTCGTGTCCGTAGGTGTCGTTGAATTGTTTGAAATGATCGACATCCACCATGGCCACTGTATACGCATCACCCACTTTCAGCAGTGCCTGATTGAGCGCGCGGCGGCTGGGAAGCTGCGTGAGCTCGTCGTGGAAGGCCATCGTGTATGAGGTCTCAAGCACAGCAATGCCGAGGATCAGACCTCCGCTCGCGAAATAGGCGGAAGAGAGATGAGTTGCCCCGCCTGCATTCAGCGCGATGAACGCCGTGACTAAAGCCAGAATAGGCTGCTCTCGACTGGCCGACGACGATTGAGCAGGTAAATCAGCATCACAACACCCGCAAGCAGAAACGCCAGGAGCGCGGGCTGCGCCATGTGGTTCCACTCGAAATAGCCGCCGGGAATAATCTCGCCGTGCATCAGATTCGCCGCGCGCACTTGGATCGGATGGACTAGAACGATGATTCCTATAATTCCGATTTGCGCGAGAATGAACGCCACGCGACGTCTTCCGCGCGAAGAAACAATTCCTCGATCCCGCATGAAATAAAGCGCAAGGAGATTCAGTGGAAGCAGCAACGCAACTGCGTCGAAGATCGTGCGCACGCCAGCAGAGGAAAGCCTTGGTACGAGCCACACCAGAGCGCGATCAGATGCTGCGACGATCAAGAGAGCGAAGAACAGGCGGCTGCAGTTGAAAACGGCGCTGAGCAGCAATCCAATACCGAAGATGACGTATGGATAGTAATGCCAAAAAGAGGCTACCATCCCCTGAGACCGGGCAGATTCCATCGCAAGGGCTGAGATCAAGAGAATAAGCCCACCAGGAACTACGAGGCGATAGACTACGCGCAGAAGCTTCGCGCCCAAGATGTCCTCCAATATCGATCTCTAATCGGTCCATCGCCCGCATGGGGAGACACTTCTCTTGCGCTTTCGCGGACCAGCCCGCTTCATATTAGGTTTCAATTGCGGTGTGGGGTAGATGACTTTCGTCCGTGTCCGGTTTGAGGTCGGATTATCCGCGAATTACTGCCAAGAGGCCGAAGAGTACTGTGCTGAGCAACCGCGGCTAGTCTCAATTTGGAACAGGATCAGTGTGTACTCCGTTACCAAAGTGACTCGCAACGCGCGTTTACGGGTTCCGATCCAGCCACTCTTCAAGCTTAATAATTGAGGCAGCAGAAATCGCCGCCGTTACCTACCCCTATCTTTGGAGCAAATCTGGATGTTTGAGAACAACAAGCTACTCGACAGCCTGTGGTTTCGAATGGGCGTTCACACCCTCGCCTTTTGGAGCTGGATAGCTGCATGCTGCGTCCTGCTCGCCATTCACTAGTTCTGGTTTCCCGACAGTACTGAGACGCGTAATCCCGGAAATTTCTAACCTGCACGACTTCTGATCATTTCTTTAAATCGAATCTAGCTCAATGCAGAGGAGGCACTCTCGTGCCCTCTGCAGAGCTTCTAAAGCAGTGCTCAAATCTTCGCTGTCCAGAACTCAACCGACGAGTTTGTTTTCGACCTTCAGGCGATACTTTCTGGTCACTGAGCGCTCTCCGTGCGTCGCACGAACGAATACAACTGGATCACGAGCGTCACTGCCCACTTGTTCCAGGTCCAAATCGATCGCCACTCGACCGTCGGGCTCGCTGACGGCCTGCGAGTGAATCGGAACTCCAGCCGGATATTGCAATCGTGAAGTGACCAGCGCTCCATCAACGGCTACACCAGAATCGCTAACTAGCAATCGCATGGTTAGCTTCTTCTCGAGAACTGGCTCGTCGGAGTTGAGCCAGGTGACAGCCAGGCTCTCGCCCTCGGCATCGCGAATTTCAGTCTGATCGCGGAAGAATTGCTCGATTGAGCCGGCCTTGATCACATCGAGCACCTCGCGATGCTGCTTTTTTAAGAGATCGTGAATATGCTCCTCTGAGAATCCCGGATTGCCGACCTGCTCAGCATACGACGAACCGTATTTGCCGATGCAGTGCCCTTTCACGAATACCATCGTTTGCAGTAGCAAGTCTGCCTTTCGTGCTTCACTCTGGACGTGGTAGATGGTCTGATTGTGTTTTACGTCGGTGTTAAAACCAAAAATCATCGGGTCCTGTGATCGCGCAGCACGGGAGATTCAATCTTGTTAATTGCTCGCGTGGAGGTGGTCGCTCATCAGAGCTCTCATTGCGTGTCCTGCGCTTGACACTCCGTCGCGGCGAAACTTATAGTCAAATGTTTCACCGTCTCTGTTGGCGCGCATTATATAACGGCCTCTATGCCGAACCAGCCTCTACCTTATTACGTCAATTACCTGCCCGTTTTGCTGCAGATTATTGTGGCTTGCGTGGTGGCTGGAGGCATGGTCGGTCTTTCCGCATTGGTCGGAAAGCATCGCTACAGCCGCACGAAAATGCAGGCGTATGAGTGCGGCATGGTCGGTACTGGCGATGCCCGTCAACGATTCTCCGTGAAGTTCTACATGGTCGCCATGCTCTTCATCCTGTTTGATGTTGAGGCGATCTTTCTTATTCCCTGGGCTGTGATCTACCGCAAGTTGCCGGCTGCAATCGCTCCCGCGCTGGGCGGCACTCCTGGGGACTTTAGCGCGCGCATGTTCGGTTTCTGGGAGATGTTGGTTTACATCGGCGTCGTCCTCGTCGGCTTCTTCTACATCTGGAAAAAGGGCGCGCTTGATTGGAACAAAACGGAGAAGACGGACTTCTAGATGCCGTTACAGCCTGCAATCACCGAAATTGACCAACTCAAAGACAGACCGGCAGCAGCGGCGCTCCAGTCTGCCTCACTCTTGGAAGCGGCGAAATTCGATCGCGATGAGTTGACGATTTATGTCAACCGCGCCGACATCCGGCGTGCTTGTGAGATTCTGCGGGAGAACACGCAGACTAAATTCAACTTTCTTTCAGACATTACTTGCGTCGACGTCTTCCCTTCTGAGCCGCGCTTTGAAATGATTTATAGCCTGCTCTCACACTCGCGAAAAGAACGAGTCCGCATAATCGCCAAGCTTCCAGGGGGAGACCCTTCGATCGAATCGCTCATGGGTTTGTGGGCTTCCGCGAACTTCTTCGAACGCGAGGTCTTCGATCTTTTCGGTGTGCGCTTTGTGGGACACCCAAATATGCGGCGCATCATGATGCCCGAGGACTGGGAAGGTCATCCGCTCCGTAAGGATTACCCAGTGGAGGGATATCGCTAAAATGGCGCATCTCAATCCCACACCGCTACTGGAACCAGCACAGGATCGCACGATGATCCTGAACATGGGCCCGCAACATCCGTCAACGCACGGAGTGTTGCGACTCCTGCTCGAGATTGACGGCGAAACAGTTATCAAGTGCATTCCCGATATCGGATATCTCCACACCGGAATCGAGAAGACTTGTGAGGCGAAGTTCTATCAGCAGGTGGTTCCACTAACGGACCGCATCGACTACTTGTGCCCGATGACCAACAATCTTACGTATTGTTTGGCTGTCGAGAAACTTCTTCAGCTTGAAATCCCGCCTCGAGCTCAATACTTGCGGGTTCTACTAAACGAGCTTACCCGTATCAATTCGCATCTGGTTTGGCTTGGCACCCACGCGCTCGATATCGGCGCGATGACGGTGTTCCTATACTGCTTCCGCGAGCGCGAAGAACTTCTGAAGATCTTCGAGAATGTTTCCGGCCAGCGAATGATGACTTCTTACTTCCGCATTGGAGGCGTCTCTCTCGATCCACCCCTGGACTTCTGGAGCAAGGTAAAGCATTTCATCGATAAATTCTCGGATCGTGTTGATGAATATGAGGGTTTGCTGACTTCCAATCCGATCTGGATCGAACGTACTCGCAGTGTCGCATACCTTACCGCCGAAGACTGCACTGCCCTTGGCGTAACTGGTCCGAGTGCGCGTGGCAGCGGAATTGATTGGGACCTGCGTCGGGATATGCCCTATTCGGGCTACGAGAAGTTCCAATTCAAAGTACCCGTTTCTAAAGAGGGCGATGTCTATGCTCGTTATCTATTGCGCGTACAGGAATTGCGCGAGTCAAACAAGATTGCGCGACAGGCATTGGAAGGTATGCCTGAGGGCCCATTTAAGGCTGAGGCTCCCAAAGTAGTTCTCCCGGATCGGGAAAAGATGAAGACCCAGATGGAAGCGCTCATCTATCACTTTAAAATCGTTACGGAGGGCTTTTCGGTTCCGGCGGGCGAGGTGTACCAAGGTGTGGAGTCGCCGCGTGGAGAGATGGGCTATTACATTCGCAGCGATGGGACCGCCAAGCCATATCGCGTCCATATGAGATCAGCGTGTCTTGCGAATTTGCAAGCCCTCGAAAAGCTTTGTATCGGCAGACTTTTAGCCGATGTTGTCGCCGCAATCGGAAGCATCGATATTGTGCTCGGGGAGATCGACCGCTGATGCAATACTCGCGCGAGCTCGAGCAAAGGTTCCAAAAGCTAGTTACCCAATACCCGTGGAAACGTTCGGCACTCATTCCTTTGCTGCTCTATGCGCAGGATGAAGTCGGGTATCTGTCTGATGACGTGGTTTCTGACATCGCGAAAAGAGTTGATCTGAACGAGCTTGAAGTTCGCAATGTGATCAGCTACTACTCCCTTTTGCGCACGAAGCCGGCGGGCAAATACGTCGTTCAAGTGTGTACAAATATCAGTTGCATGCTTCGAGGAGCTGAGGACGTATTCGATCATTGCAGGCAGAAGCTCGGAGTCGATCACAAAGAGGTCACCCGCGACGGAACATTTTCAGTGGAAGAGGTAGAGTGCATTGGGGCTTGCAGCTGGGCTCCCGCGGTGCAGGTGAACTATGACTTTCACCTGGAAGTAACGCCGGAGAAGATGGACCAGATCCTCGACAGCTATCAGAAGAAGACGCAACAGTGAAGACGATCTACACGCCAACGCCGCTGGCCTCACATCCCGACGAGGTTCGTATTATCTCGAAGCGTTTTGGCCACGGCGCGCAAAACATCGATCGCTACATTGAACTCGGCGGCTACAAAGCTGCCCGCAAAGCGCTGGAGATGCAGCCCGACGACATCATCAATGAAGTAAAGGCATCTGGGTTGCGCGGTCGAGGAGGTGCCGGCTTCGCCACCGGAATGAAATGGTCGTTCATTCCCAAGCAATCTGAAGCTCCGAAATACATTCTCATCAACGGCGACGAGAGCGAGCCTGCCACCTGCAAAGATCGGCTGCTGGTCGAATACGATCCGCATGCAATTATCGAAGGCGTGATCATTGCTGGATTGGCAGTTGGCGCGAAGCTCGGCTTCATTTATCTACGGGGAGAATATCGCTATCTTCTCGAAATTATGGAGAAAGCCGTAGCCGACGCCTACGTGAAGGGTTTTCTCGGCAACAGCATCTTCGGCAGCGGACGCGAGTTCAACATACTGACTCACACCGGCGCGGGAGCGTACGAAGTAGGTGAAGAATCTGCACTGATGGAGTCACTCGAAGGCAAGCGCGGATTGCCGCGCCTGAAGCCGCCTTTCCCTGCTATCAAAGGTCTCTACGGCGGTCCAACGGTCATTAACAATGTTGAGACGATCGCCACCGTTCCTCCAATCATTCTGAATGGCGGTAAATGGTACGTGAGCTTCGGACCGAATGAAAAGAATGGTGGCACGCGCCTGACTTGCCTAACAGGACACTTCAACAAACCTGGCGTTTACGAATTACCGCTTGGATATCCTTCAAAGAAAATGATCTATGAAGTGGGCGGCGGTATTCCGAACGGACGCAAATTGAAAGCTCTCGTCCCCGGCGGGTCGTCGACGTTCCTGCTGAACCAGGAAGAAGCCGAGTCCGCGACGATGGACTACGACTGGTTTGCGAGGCGCGGCGAGTTCCTTGGGTCAGGTGGAGTAGTGGCGATCGATGATCAGACATGTATGGTGAAGGTCGCGCTGCGCATCATGAAGTTTTACCAACACGAGAGTTGTGGCTGGTGCATTCCATGCCGCGAAGGCACCGACTGGCTGAAGAAGACCCTCACGCGCTTCCACGATGGAGGCGGCGTTAATAAGGATATCGATCAAATGCTGTATCTCGCGAACAACATGGCTGGACGAACATTCTGCGCTCTGGGAGACGCGGCTGCATTCCCAACCATCTCCATTGTGAAAAAATGGCGCCAGGAGTTCGAAGAGCATCTCGATGGCAAGCCGTGCCCATTTGAGCCCGTGTCGAGAGAAATGGCCATCGCTTAAGGAAATCACATATCTCGGAAATGGCTGACGTAACCATCACTGTCGACGGCAAGAAGGTTACCGCACCTGCGGGAACGCTTCTCATTGAGGCCTGCAAGAGCGCAGGCGTTGAAGTGCCCGCCTTCTGCTACTACCCCGGACTATCAGTTCAGGGCGCATGCCGTATGTGCCTGGTGCGCATCGAGAAGATGCCGAAGCTTCAGACGGCGTGCACCGTACCGATTACGGACGGCATGATCGTCATTACCGCTACCCCTGAGGTCCATCAGGCTCGTAAAGCAACGGTTGAGATTTTGCTCGGAAATCATCCTCTTGATTGCCCGGTCTGCGATGCTGGCGGAGAATGCGAATTGCAGGATATGACCTTCGCCTACGGCGCGGCGGAATCACAGTACATGGAGTCCAAGCAGCACAAAGAGGAGCAGCAGTGGTCACCTGTCGTCTTCTTTGATCGGCCGCGCTGCATTCTTTGCTATCGCTGCGTTCGTGTGTGTGGTGAAGGAATGGACGTATGGGCGCTCGGCGTACAAAACCGAGGCGTGGCATCCCTGATTGCTCCGAATAAGCAGGATCATCTCGAGTGCGAAGAGTGCGGCATGTGCATCGACATCTGTCCTGTCGGCGCACTCACGTCGGGCGCGTACCGTTACAAGACTCGTCCATGGGAGATGAACCACGTCGGCACCATCTGCACGCATTGCGCCGACGGTTGCAAGACAACTCTTGGTGTGCGTCGTTCCAAAGGTGGGATGGAGATCGTTCGTGGTGACAATCGTGATAAGAGCGGCATAAACGGCGATTTCCTCTGCATCAAGGGTCGCTATGCCTTCGATTTTGCGAATTCCGACGACCGCATAACGCAGCCTCTAGTCCGTCGCGATGGCAAGCTGATGGCAGTTTCCTGGGAGCAAGCCATCGATCACGTCGCGAACCGCTTCAAGCAGATTCGCGATTCACAAGGCGGGGGCGCAATCGGTGTAATCGGTTCGAATCGCACAACTAACGAAGAGAACTATCTGCTGCAAAAGTTCGCGCGCTCTATTTTGGGGACGAACAACATCGATCATCACCAAACGGCCGATTATCCTGCATTCGCCAAGGCCGTTGCAGGCAAGCAGAACATAACGGCGACACTGCGCGAAGTGACGACTGCTCCAGCAGTTCTGCTCATTGGGAACGACCCCACTGAGCAGCATCCTTTGCTTGCCTGGAATCTCCGCACCAACGTTCGTATTCACAATGGCCGTATTTACATCGTGAATTCGGGAGACATCAAGTTGCGTCGCCAAGCTCGCGCTTACGCGCAGGTTCCGATGGATGGCGGCGAGAGTTTGATGGTTCGATATCTGGGCGGGGATGATTCAGTCGCCAGTCAGTTGCAGTCTAGCAGTCTCAGCCGCGACCTGCTTCGAGAGTTCCGCGACAAGGTAAAGGGCGAGAAAGAGCTGATCATTGTCTTTGGTTCCGAGTTGCGCGGCGACGACGTTTTTAGGCTTGTGAAGTGGGGATCGGCGCAGTCGGCCAAATTCATCTGTCTAGGCGACTACTCAAACTCCCGCGGCGCTGCTGACATGGGTCTGTATCCCCATCTGCTCCCGGGATTCACTCCAGTCTCGAGCAACTCGGCCTTTGCGCAGGAATACGGATCCTTGATGCCAGGGCAGGCTGGACTCGACATCCAGGGCATGTTCTCCGCCGCCAAATCCGGCAAACTCGGCGCGCTCTACATAGTCGGATCGAATCCTGTAGCCCGTTACAACATCGATCCGTTTGCTTTGAAAAATACTTGCATTGTCGTGCAGGATCTGTTTCTCACCGAGACCGCGACTATAGCGGAAGTTTTCCTCCCTGCGGCAAATGCTTATGAGAAAGCCGGCACATATTCCAACACTTACGGCGACCTTCAGCTTTTGAAGAAGGCTGGCGATTTGGCCGGAGTGCGCACCGACTTCGAGCTGATCGTCCGCATTGCCGATCGCATGGGAGCAGACGTCCACAAGCTGGTTCCTTTCGGGAAGGGCATTCGTGCCGATATGGGACAGAGTCGTGGAGCGCAATCCGGAGAAGCGGATCAGCACCTTGTGTGGCTTAGTGCCCGGAATCTTGAGCCTAAGCTTAGTCCGTTCGATCCAGAGGCATTGCTGGACGAGATCCAGCGGCTTGTTCCCGGTTACAACTTCTCACGGCTGAACCTGTTTTCCGGAGGTGACGTTCACACTCTGGCTCCAGAGTTCAGCTCTATCTCACAACCTTCATCGCCGGAAAGCATTGTTCCGGCCAATGACACGCTCTTCACGTCCGGCACACTCGGCCGGTATTCGAACACTCTCAATTCGGTCATTGAGAACCGACAAGCTACAACGGTCGAAGCACAAATTCCGGCCGATTAGAGATTGATTCCGTCTGTTTTTGAAGTCTGCAGTTGATACAGGCCAGAGCCCCTGCTTACAGGATCAGGGTGACACCAAGCGGATCAAGATAACGGTTCAGAACTTAAAGAGAATTGGAATTGCTTCAATACCTCATCTTTGCGGTTATAAAAATCGCGCTGCTGCTCTTTATCCTGCTGACAGCAGTGGCGTACATCGTGCTCATGGAGCGCAAGGTTATTGCGCGCATGCAGAACCGCTGGGGTCCCAATCGCGTTGGGCCGTTCGGTTTGCTGCAACCTTTGGCAGATGGCATCAAGTTCATCCTCAAAGAAGACATCATTCCCGACAGCGTCTATAAACCACTTTACATAGCAGCTCCGATGATCGCGCTTACTCTTTCGCTGATCTCGATCTCCATCATCCCATTTGGTGGAGAATGGACGATAGGCAGCTATCACATACCCCTGCAAACGACTGCGTTTTGGAACGGCAACGGGATTCAGGACATCAACATCGGCCTGCTAATCATTCTTGGTATCACTTCGCTGGGAGTTTATGGAGTTGCACTTTCGGGTTGGTCTTCGAATTCGAAATATTCCCTGCTTGGATCTTTGAGAGCAAGCGCGCAGCTCATCAGCTATGAATTGGCGCTTGGGCTCTCGCTGGTCGGCGTGCTGCTTCTTGCCGGGAGCTTGAGCCTACGACAGATTGTTGATTCTCAGGCCGGCTCCCTCCTGAACTGGAACTTTTTCGGAGGTCTGCAGTTCGTCGCTTTCTTTATCTACATCATGGCGGCGTACGCGGAGACGAACCGCATTCCATTTGATCTGCCTGAGGCGGAGACCGAACTGGTTGCCGGCTATCACACCGAATACAGCGCCATGAAATTTGCCATGTTCTTCATGGCTGAATACTGCAACATGGTAACTGTAGCGTGTCTGGCGACTCTGCTCTTCTTTGGCGGCTGGCACAGTCCGCTGGAGGGACTGCATCTGCCTGTGCCAGCAATCTGGCTGATGATTTCGCCGCTGTTCTGGTTTTTTGTGAAGGTGTTCTTCTTTATCTTTGTGTATATCTGGGTTCGCGGGACGCTTCCGCGCTTCCGCTACGATCAATTGATGGCTTTTGGCTGGAAATTTCTGCTACCCCTATCGATTGCGAACATTGTGGTCACCAGCCTGGTGCTGGCACTGCGGTCTTAGTCTCGGAACGGAAATGCTTCACACGATTTTGTTCCTTATCTTCGGCGGAATCTGTGTGGCGGGAGCCCTGAATTTCCTGCTGCAACGCCACCCCGTGAACAGCGCTCTGTCGCTGATCGTCGTTATGGGATCGCTCGCATTGCTGTTCCTGCTGTTAGGCGCAGAATTCGTGGCCGCCGTTCAGATAATTGTCTATGCCGGCGCCGTCATGGTCCTGTTTGTCTTCGTGATCATGTTGCTGAACGCCGGCGAAGAGGAGCGCACCCATGGCAGCCGCGTTGCCCTAGTGCTAGGCGTACCCGGTCTTATCGCGCTTTTTGGATTGCTCTGCTGGACGGTCTCGTCCTCTCGTTCCCAGCTTGGACAAGTACAGATCGGGGGATATTACGTTCCCACCACAGAATTGGGCATCGCTCTCTTCCGCGAATTCCTGCTGCCGTTTGAGATTACCTCTGTCCTTGTGCTGATTGCCATTATGGGAGCCGTCGTTCTGGCCAGGAAGGAGCGCCAATGATGACACAGTCCATTCCACTCTCTTGGTATCTGATTCTCAGTGCGTTCCTATTTGCCATCGGAGTGGCTTCCTTTCTGATTAAGCGAAATATCATCACGATCTTTATGTCGATTGAGCTGATGCTAAACGCTGTGAACTTGGCCTTCGTAGCGTTCGCCAGCCACTGGCATCAGGTAAGCGGACAGGTATTCGTCTTCTTCGTAATGGTCGTGGCTGCAGCAGAAGCCGCTGTGGGACTGGCGATTATTCTCGCTGTGTTTCGTAGCCGCGAAACCTTGAATGTGGATCAGGTGAACCTGCTCAAACTATGAATTCGAATACGAATTTCAACTTGTGGATGATCCCGATTCTGCCGCTAATTGGCTCTGCCATCAACGGCATTTTCGGCAAGCGATTCCCGCGCAATCTTGTCGCCACCATCGCGCTTGTTTTTCCTGGCGCAACGTTCGCCTATGCAGTGTGGGTGGTCAGCCAATTTGCGAGTCTATCGCAGGCACAGATCCCGCACATCGAGCGTCTGTTCCCGTGGATCGAAGCTGGCGGGTTCCGTGTCGATTACGGTTTCTACCTCGATCAGCTTTCGGTGACAATGCTGCTTGTCGTTACGGGTGTCGGATTCCTGATTCACATTTATTCGGTCGGATACATGGCAGAGGAAGGCGGCTATTACCGCTTCTTCTCCTACCTGAACCTCTTCATGTTTTTTATGCTGACGCTGGTGCTGGCGCACACGTACCTGTTGATGTTTGTCGGTTGGGAGGGCGTCGGCCTGGCTTCGTATCTGCTCATTGGATTTTTCTTTCGCAAGGACTCGGCCGCCCAGGCAGGCAAAAAAGCATTTATCACCAACCGCGTGGGTGACTACGGGTTCCTTTTGGGAATGTTCCTGCTGATCAAACAATTTGGAACGCTCGATTATGACAAGGTCTTCAAGACAATTTCTGGACGACCAGTCGAAGCCAGCGTCGGGGTATTGACGATTACCGCGCTCCTTATAATGTTCGGTGCCGCCGGCAAATCTGCACAGATTCCGCTATATGTCTGGTTACCGGACGCTATGGAGGGTCCGACTCCCGTTTCGGCACTGATCCACGCTGCAACCATGGTGACGGCAGGAGTCTACATAGTTGCGCGCTCGAATGTTCTATTTCTGCACTCGCCGGAAGCGCTGCGCGTGGTTGCAATTATCGGAGCGTTGACTGCTATCTTCGCCGCCAGCATCGGCCTGGTGCAGAACGATATTAAGCGCGTCCTCGCATACTCCACGGTCTCGCAGCTTGGCTACATGTTTATGGCCTGCGGTGTGGCCGCGTTCTCTGCGGGCATTTTCCACCTTGTGACGCATGCGTTTTTCAAAGCCCTGCTCTTTCTCGCAGCAGGATCTGTGATTCACGCGCTCGGCGGCGAGCAGGACATGCGCCACATGGGAGGACTGCGAAAGCTGATTCCGTGGACATTCTGGGTGATGACGATTGCTACGTTCGCCATCGCAGGATTTCCACCACTTAGCGGATTTTTCTCGAAGGATGAGATTCTCTGGAAGGCATTCTCTGACAAGAATCACGGAAACTGGGTCCTCTGGCTGATCGGATTGATCACCGCGGGAATGACATCGTTCTACATGTTCCGCCTCTGGTTTATGACCTTCTTTGGGGAGCGCCGCGAAGCAGTCCATAACGAACACGAGGAGCCTACGGGAGGCGTTCATGCTCCCGGCTCAGCGCAGGCTGCTGCGGGTCATCAATCTGGAGTCCAGCACGGTCATGGCAATTATGGTCACACCGGACATGTTCACGAGAGTCCGTGGATAATGCTCGCTCCGCTGGTGGTCCTTGCCATTGGTTCCATCATCGTAGGCTGGCTCGGAATTCCTGAGGCGCTCCATGGTCACAACAGATTCGATCAATTCCTCGCTCCTGTCGTCCATACCAGTTCCGAGCCAGTGCGTTCCACAGAAAACTTTCCCTCGGAGCCTCAGAAATCCGAGAGCCCTGAGGAGAACAAGAGTCTCGAGCTAGAGCTCGCCGGAGCTTCGGTGGCCGTGGCATTCGCTGGGCTCGGTTTGGCATATCTCTTTTATGTGCGGCGTCCTGAGCTCCCCGACCGCATCGCGACAAATTTGAAAGGTGTTTATCGCATTCTGCTGAATAAATACTGGGTCGACGAGACGTATTATGCAACGCTGGTGAATCCCATCGTCGACGGCTCCCGCAATGTACTCTGGCGTGGCGTGGATGTCGGAGTGATTGATGCTCTCGTGAACGGCGCCGGCACGACCTCCAAGTTATTGTCAGGAATAACGCGCCGCATGCAATCCGGCAGCATTCGGTCCTACGCAGGTTGGGTCGCGCTTGGAGCCGCTTGCGTCGTCGGCTTCATGATCTGGATGGGGCTGCACGCATGAACGAGCTAGTCCTCACCCTGATCACATTCGTGCCGGCCGCCGGAGCTATCCTCCTGATGTTGATGCCGCGAAACGATCGCGCCATCAAGTGGATTGCGCTTGTCGTTTCCATTTTGGCTTTCTTCTTCTCGCTCCACCTCCCGGTGTATTGGAGCCACGGTGTAACTGGCTTTCAGTTCTCCGTCGACAAGCAATGGATTTCTAGTCCGAACACTCACTACCACTTGGGCGTCGACGGCATCTCGGTCTGGCTCGTCCTACTCACCACTTTCCTCACACCGTTTTGTGTACTCATTTCGTGGAAGTCGATCCACGGTGCGGTCAAAGAGTTCTTCGTGCTGATGCTGATCCTGGAGACGGCGATGATTGGCGTTTTCGTCTCGCTCGATCTTTTCCTCTTCTACGTCTTCTGGGAGGCTACGCTGATTCCCATGGCGTTGATGATCGGCATGTATGGACACGAGCGCCGCGTGTATGCCGCCGTCAAGTTTTTCCTGTACACGATGATCGCGTCCGTATTCATGCTCGGTGCCATTATCTGGTTCTACATACACACCAGTAGCTTCGACTACGTCACGATTCAAAACGCAATTCAAGGTGGATCCATCACAGGCTTTAATCGTGCCGCTGAGTTTCTGTTTTTCGGCTTCTTTATCGCCTTCGCAGTAAAGGTTCCGCTCTTTCCGTTCCACACCTGGTTGCCAGACGCCCACGTCGAAGCTCCGACCGCTGGCTCCGTATTGCTCGCAGGCGTTCTGCTGAAGATGGGCACCTACGGATTGCTCCGATTCAATGCGACGCTGTTCCCTGCGCAGGCACACGAACATGCGCTTTGGATCAACATTCTTGCTTTGATCGGCATTGTGTACGGCGCGCTCGTCGCTTTGGTGCAGCCGAACATGAAGAAGCTCGTGGCTTACTCCTCCGTTAGCCATCTTGGGTTCTGTGTTCTCGGAATCTTCACATTCACGCAGGTTGGAGTTGATGGCGCGGTATACCAGATGTTGAATCACGGTATCTCGACTGGCGCGCTCTTCATGCTTCTTGGAATGCTGTATGAACGCCGCCATACATACGAGATCAGGGAGTACGGTGGTTTGGCGACGCCAATGCCTGTCTATTCCACCCTATTCTTGATGATCACGCTGTCGTCGGTCGGATTGCCGCTAATGAATGGATTCGTCGGTGAATTTCTCATCCTGAGCGGCGCGTTTACTAGCTGGCAGTGGTACGGGATCATTGGAACGACAGGTGTGATCTGGAGCGCCGGCTATCTGCTCTGGCTTTATCAGCGCATTTTTTATGGTGAAGTAACACAGCCAGTGAATGCGCAACTATTTGACGCTGATGGACGCGAGCGAATCAGCCTGATTCCGATGGTTGTTATGGCCTTGATTATGGGCGTGGCTTCGCCATTGTGGATACGAATGATCGATCCATCAGTCGAGCACTCCTTGCGGCCTAGTTCCGTGAATGCCGCCACGGAAGTGAGACCAAGGGCGGCGGCACACATTTTTGCGATGGGCAACACAGCTAAATGAATCCGACTCCCGAATTGAGCTATATCCGCATTCTGCCCGAGCTTATCCTGAGCGCTTGCGGCCTGATAGTTATGCTCGTCGAGCCTTTGTTGCCCCAGCGTAGCAGCCACAAATCGCTTGGCATCTTTTCTCTGTTTGGCACCCTGCTGGCGTTGGTGGCCTCTCTTTATCAGACGAACTATCCCGGATGGGGATGGTTCAATATGATCCGTGTGGACGAGTTCAGCGTCTTCTTTCACGTCACGATCTGTGCGATTTCCTCGGTCGTAATTCTGGCTTCATTCGAATATTTGGAAACTCAGCAAATTCGCGGCGGCGAGTATTACGGGCTCATTCTGTTTGGCACAGTGGGAATGGTGCTGATGTCCTCGGCTGTCGAGCTGGTGCTGATTTTTATTGCGCTCGAGATCTCGTCTATCGCTACTTACGTGTTGGCGGGCTATCGACACCGGGCTGCCACAAGTGCCGAATCTTCCATCAAGTATTTCCTTCTCGGCTCATTTGCGACCGCCTTCTTCCTTTATGGCGTTGCATTGATGTTTGGCGCGACAGGATCAACTAGCATTTACACAATATCCAGTGCGCTTCAATCGGGACAAGTAGCGCTCGGCTCTTCGGTAGCACCAGTCAGCTATGGTCTCGCTTACGTTGCGGTGGCGCTCATGTTTGTGGGGCTCGGCTTCAAAGTCGCTTCTGCGCCATTCCATGTTTGGACTCCAGATGTATATGAAGGTGCGCCTGCTCCGGTGGTCGCTCTCATGTCGACGGCTCCCAAAGCGGCTGCCTTCGCGGTTCTACTTCGGATTCTTTTTGGCGCCGCTATCGATACAAGCAAAGCCTGGTTCTGGCTGGTTTGGATCTCTGCCGCGCTTTCGATGACTCTCGGAAACTTCGGAGCGCTTCTGCAGAACAACGTGAAGCGCATGCTCGCGTATTCATCGATCGCTCACGCAGGATATCTGTTGATTGCATTTGCAGCCGTGATCGCGCCCAATGCTCGCGATACAGGCATCTCTGCTGCGATCTTCTACGCAGCGTCGTACGCAGCTATGAACGTTGGCGCCTTCGCCGTGGTATCGCACTTCGCGCGTACTGGCGAACGCTACGTCAACTTCGAAGACTATGCCGGGTTGGGAAAGCGGTCCCCACTATTGGCCGCGACTCTCACCATCTTCCTTCTTTCCCTACTCGGACTTCCGGCGACTGGCGGATTCTTCGCTAAGTTCTACGTGTTTAACGCCGCTATCAAGAGCGATCTCATTTGGCTTACGATCATCGGCCTCATTAATAGCGCAGTCGCTTCTTATTATTATCTGCGTCTCATCGTGGTGATGTACATGTATGAACCGCAACCCGGTGAGGAAAAGCTCGAGATGAGAGCTGCTCCCGGACTTACGGCCGCACTCGTGATCACGGCCATCATCACGATCTGGCTTGGTGTTCGACCTGCCGGTGTGCTGGACTACGCAACTCGCGGAGCTTCGAGATTGCTGCCGAGCTTTCAGCAGAGCTCGAGCTTATCGCGCTAACTTTCTTCCAGATTCGCCTGAAAAACGAACGCATTTTCGCGTGCAATCCTCATTCAAGCTGTTCCGCACTAAAGCCAACCTACATAACACCACATTGGTTCTAAGCTGCTGAAGAGAGGCTGTCGATGCGGAATGCATTCCTATTACTCGCGTTACTGCTTACAATTTCGTGCTTTGCTCTCCCGCAGGCCAATGCCGGCCAGCAAGGAACAGCTCCTACACCCGGGACAGCTCCGGCTGCACATGATCCAGCGCAGCCTCAGAACCAGATGCCGCCCGACACGAAGGCTCCTCCGCCGACATCGACACCCAGCACGTCGCCTGGACAATTCCCGAGCAATCCTGCTGCAGCGCACTACATTTCTCCAGGGACTACTATTCGCGCAAATCTGGACACTCCGCTATCGACCAGAACTTCGCAGGTTGGAGACCGGTTCACCGCAACTATCACTGCCCCTGTGCAGGATTCCGGGGGCAATATCATCATTCCCGTCGGAGCCAAACTGAATGGTCAGATCACTGAGCCCCCCGACGAAAAGCTTGCCAGCGCTATAAAAGGCATGGGGCACCTCAACCTGCGGTTTACTAACATACAGCTTGCAAGTGGAGCGGACATTCCGATCAACGCAACTCTACTTTCTGTACATAAGCCGCAACTGATGCGGCCCTCTGCCGACGGCGGCTCGCAACCAGGGAGCACTTCAATCGGAGCGAATACCGCAGCGAATACGGCGCTGTCCCGTGCCTTCGGTCCGCCGATGAAGGGAGTGGCGGTCGGGAATCTCTCTGGCGGTGGTTACGTGCTTTCAACCAGCGGAAAGCAGGTGGATCTTCCTGCAGACTGCGGCCTGCGTCTGCGTGTCGATCGGGACACGCCGTTACCCTAAAAGCTAATGCTTTTCGACGACGCGGCGTTGTCGCAGCACATCCCACCGCACATAAATCATGTAGAGTACGACAAGGATGTTTACGATCAGGACCGTCCAGTGCAGCGCATTCGGATGCCTTATTAGCCCAATGATCTCCAGCGGCAGATAAGCCGATCCGGAAATAATGGCGAACCATTCGGCCCACGCTCGGGCATTCCAAAGCCCGTAAGCTTCCACAAACCGAATCAGCGCATAAGCGATTCCCACGCACGCGACTGCCACGATTTTCCTGCCGCTGAAACGGTCAGCGGCCGTGAGGAACGCCTGAACAAACCGGTGTGCGGGATTCAGATGAAGGAACTCGATAATATTTTCCGCAACGTCACCGATATCCTTGTGCAATAGCGTGAAGAGCGCAAAGCTCGCCAGCATCGCAAGGACGCCCTTAAAAATCTCGAGCAGGGCAACCGCGCGCAAGCCGGCAAGGTGCTCTCGATGCGCACTGAGCGCAAGGTTGTCAGTGGTTCGGGGAGGCAATGATTGCGCCACAGTCATCAATTCGAGATTACACCCCACACCTGTTCAGACATATGAGATGCGCGAGTAATCCGTACGCAATTTGGGATGAGAGAAGAAACTGCCAACGGCGATGAGAGACATAGCGTCGAGCAGGACCGATTCTTTCTGTTACAATTAAATCAGTCGGAGCCGCCAGGTTTCGGCACAAGGTTCCGCTCACCTTCCAACGAGTTTCCGCCACGGCGGGCGTCAAGAAGCGGGGACGTAGTTCAGTTGGTTAGAACGCTGCCCTGTCACGGCAGAGGCCGCGGGTTCGAGTCCCGTCGTCCCCGCCATACTCTCCTCGAGTGATAAGAGGCTTAACAGCTTCTTTCCGAATCGCCATCTACTTCGAATTCATCTTGTCTTTAAACATCAGAGCAGCCTAACGACACATGCCATCACGGAAGCAGCTCATTATCTTCATCACCGTCATCCAGTCCATTCTCTTCCTGGGGCACCTCGTGCTCTATGAGACTTGGATATTTTCTTCGCAAGGCCGCGGTATCCCCGTAGCTTCGGGCATCAAGGTTGTGCTTGGCATTTTGTCCGTTAGTTTCATTGCCAGTTCCCTGCTTGCCTTTCGATACAAGAACGGCATCGTGCGCGCGGCTTACAAGACTTCTGCGATATGGCTCGGACTACTGAGCTTCCTCTTTCTCGGGGCGGCTGCATCCTGGATTACCTTCGGTACGATGCGGCTGGCAGGACTGGATATCAACTTCCATCGCATCGTGCAAGTTCTATTCAGTATTGCTGTTGCGGTTGGAATTTATGGCGTGCTCAATGCCAGTTGCACCCGGATCACGCGAGCAAGCGTTCGAATAGCGAACTTGCCGGAGACTTGGCGTGGAAGAAAGGCGGCGCTGATCAGCGACGTGCATCTGGGGCACGTTCGCAACGGCAGCTTTCTGCGTCGTATGGTCACGAAGATTCTGAAGGAAGAGCCGGACGCGATTTTTATCGCTGGTGACTTATACGATGGCACAGCCATCGATGCCCATCAGGCGGCACAGCCATTGAAAAAACTTGCGGCGCCACAGGGAGTGTATTTTGTGGCAGGAAACCACGAGCAATTCGGGGACGACAGAAAGTATCTGGATGCCGTTGCGGCTGCCGGTATTCGCGTCCTCAGCAATGAGAAGGTGGAAGTGGATGGCCTGCAAATCGTCGGCGTCCCATATCGGAACGCAGCCCATCGCAACCGATTTGCCTCGGTGCTTCACGCTATCGGCCTGGATCGTGATCGGGCAAGCATTTTGTTGACTCATGCGCCTGATCACCCGCAGATTGCCGAGGCCGCCGGCGTTTCTTTGCAGCTCTCCGGACATACTCACCTCGGTCAATTTATACCCTGGAGCTGGATAGCGCGACGCGTCTACCGGGAATTCGTCTATGGCTTGACCCGATTCGGGAAAATGCAGGTCTTCACCTCGAGCGGTGCAGGCACGTGGGGACCGCCGCTGCGCCTGGGCTCGAATCCTGAGATTGTTATGCTTAGATTTGAGTAGCCCGAACTGCTTTCGCGAAAAATAAGAGCCATTACAGGGCCTTCCGCGGGAGATGCCATCACCCAGACCGAAGCGTGATAGCATGAACAGCCAATCCTGGATCACAAGCAAAACTGACGAGGAGTCCCAATGGCCGCATCTGGGTCCGTGCAGGTATCGGCGGGAGCTTGCCTCCCAAGTTTCGCCTCGCGGCTCTCACCCACAATGTTGGCGCGGCACTCTGTCCTCGTCCGCGTTACTCATTGGATTATCACTCTGTGCTTTTTTGCCCTGCTCGTTACTGGAATTGAAATTTTAATCTCCCACCCTCGTTTCTATTGGGGCGAGACCGGCAATGTGTTGACCTCACCCTTGTTCAAGCTGCCGATTCCTTCCTCGAGGGCGCTCGTTCCGACCGGCTACAGATACGTGCTGCCCGATCAGAATGGCTGGAGCAGGGCTCTTCATTTTCAGTCTGCGTGGATCGCAGTACTGACCGGCTTCGTTTATCTAATCTCCAGCTTGTTCACAGGGCATTTCCGGAAACACCTGCTTCCAGGCAAGGCCGATCTTTCCTGGCGGACGCTTTCGAGCGCGCTCGCGAAGAATTTGCGCTTCCAGCGGCCGAGTGCGGAAGAAGCTTGGTCGTACAACGTGCTCCAGCGGCTCACCTATTTATCTGTGATCTTCTTTTTCTTCCCATTGGTGATCTGGACGGGATTGGCCATGTCCCCCGCCTTCGTTTCCGCCTTTCCGGCAACGGTCACGCTGTTGGGCGGCCGTCAGTCCGCGCGCACCATTCACTTGTTGGTGTCTCTGGCTCTCCTGCTTTTTCTTATTGTTCATCTCGTCATGGTATGTCGCGCCGGATTCAGGCGCAGAACGCAAGCGATGATCACTGGTCACATTCACACACCCTGAGGAGCGCGCATGACCGACCTCTCACGCCGCAAATTGATCAAAACCGGACTCGCAGCCGCCGCCGGCATATCTGGGTTGGGTGTTGCTGCACGCCTTGCGCAAGAGTACGGACTCGTTCCCCCTGATCACGGTGGACCCTATGGTCTCGGCGAGACGCTGACGTATGCTTCTCAACGCCTGCTGACCAGACATTCGCTGGCGCGTGAGTTCTCGCGGAGCCAAATCTCAGAGCGTCCACTCGCGAATGAAGTCGCTGCACCGAACGAGGCATTCAAGCGCCTTCAGGCTGGTGGATTCTCTCACTGGCGGCTCTCGGTAGACGGATTAGTCGATCGGCCCACATCATTTTCCATTGACGACCTGAAGAGTTATCCCTTGCGCAGCCAGATCACCGAACTGGCATGCGAAGAGGGTTGGTCATACATAGCTGAATGGATCGGTGCGCCACTGTCGCATGTGCTCAATCTGGTCGGCACCCACCCAGAAGCCAGATACGTTGTCTATTTCTCTATCGATCCGGAATGGTGGGAGAGCATCGACATAGCCGATGCCATGCATCCGCAGACCTTTCTCACATATGGAATGAACGGCAGTGACCTTCCCATAGGCAACGGCGGCCCACTGCGCATGCGGCTTCCCCGCCAACTCGGCTACAAGAGCGTGAAATACATCACGCACCTGACGGTCACCGACAGTATGAAGCGTTTCGGCAAGGGCCTGGGCTCGGCCTCTCCTGAAGGAGGCTACGCCTGGTACGCCGGTATCTGACGGGACTGTTTCAGCGATGTAAGATGTGCGCGTTCGAATGCTGATAATCGGGAGAATATCCCGTTTTTGCCTGTGCTTTGCTGCTACAAACCTGTTGATCTTTTGAATGCTCATCGTTGCAGCAGTTCTTCGGGCCGATCATCTGTACACTTACAATTCAGGAACAGCTGCGCAAAACAGATGAGCTAAGCGGGAGCTGAGGAGAGGCAAAGAATGAGATCCAAGCTGATTTTTGCTTTAGCGTTCGTACTGTGCATCGCGTCGGTTGCGTGGGCTGATTCGTTGGAGTTGAAGAATGGCAGCCTTATCAAGGGCAAGTTCGTGGGTGGTACCGATTCTTACGTCAGCTTCCAGGTCGGCTCGTCGATACAGAAGTACGAAGTTGCCGATATCCTTTCGATCAAGTTCGATTCGACCCCCGAAGCAAACGACAGCTTGAAGCGGCGCAGTTCGCTCTCCCGCGAAGGAGAGATTACAGGTCTTGTCAGCTCCCCGCCACCGGCATACGTCACGATCCCAGCAGGGACGCGTATTTCTGTGCGGATGATTGATGGCATTGATTCCACTCAGAATCATGCCGGGGATCGCTTTCAGGCCTCGCTACAGGAGCCACTCACGGCTGATGGAAATATCGTGGTCCCAAAAGGGAGCGACGTTTATGGACGGCTAGCTGAATCGAAAGAATCGGGAAAGTTCAGCGGCAAATCGCAACTGCAACTTGAGCTGACCGGCATTTCCGTCAAAGGTCAAACTATTTCCATCGTGACTGGCGAGTATGAACTTACCGGAAAGTCTCGCGGGGCCAGCACTGCCAAAAGGACAGTGGGAGGAGCCGCAGTCGGGTCGATTATCGGCGCGATTGCGGGCGGAGGCAGAGGCGCCGCGATCGGCGCGGGCGTCGGAGGCGCTGCCGGCGCAGGGTCAGAAATCATTACCAAGGGAGACCAGGTGAAGATCCCGAGTGAGACACTCCTCGACTTCACCTTGCAGCAGGATCTTTCAATTCCCGAGGCAGGAATCTAGCTCGAGAACATTCGTATTCACGTGCTCGTGTCAGGGTGCATTGCGTTTCACTCTTAGACTGACCGAGCGAGCGCTCGGCTTCAATATCCCCCTAGGTTTTCGCTCGTATATCCTTTCCGGATGCTGAACAGGTTTAGTGGCTTTGCGCTTCCAATTCTCATTTCGGTCTGTCTGATCTGCGCAAGTGCTCAGAGTGCGCCAGAATCCTCGGAAAACAGGGGCTATCGCAATCCAATTCTATTCTCGGACTACTCCGATCCTGACGTCATTCGTAATGGTGATCATTTCTACATGGTTGCCTCGAGCTTTCATTTTGTTCCCGGCATTCCTATTCTGGAATCGCTCGACCTTGTGCATTGGAAGATTCTTGGCCATGCATTGCCGCGGCTTGATATCGATGCTCGTTATGACCTTATCGGGAGCAATGGTTATGGTATGGGCGTGTGGGCTCCAGCCATTCGCAAGCACAATGGGCTGTTCTACATCTACTTCCCTACTCCAACCGAAGGTATTTTTGTCGTGACCGCGAAGACGATCAATGGTCCCTGGTCGAAACCGCTGCCTCTGATTCGGCAACCCGGCCTTGAAGATCCTTGCCCATTCTGGGACGAAGATGCCTCCGCATACCTCGTGCACTCAAAGAAAGGTGCTGGTCCGCTGATTCTGCGCCGCATGGCGGCGGATGGCCTGTCAGTCCTTGACGATGGGAAGGAGATTGTTCGTGATCCAGAACACTTGCCTACGCTCGAAGGTCCGAAGATCTACAAGCGCGAGGGCTATTACTACATCTTTGCGCCGTTCGGTGGCGTCGAGAGAGGATCGCAGGCGGTGTTGCGATCCAAGTCGATTTGGGGGCCGTATGAGTACAGAACAGTGCTCGCGCAAGGTTCGACCAAGATCAATGGGCCGCATCAAGGAGCCTACGTCGAGACGCCCGATGGAAGGGGATGGTTCGTTCATTTTCAGTCTCGTGGAGCGCACGGCCGCATCGTGCATCTGCAGCCTGTGAAGTGGCAGGATGGCTGGCCGCTGATGGGCGAGGTCCTTCCGGGCGGCAGCGTTGGTGAACCGATTGCCGAGTACCCGCAATTGCCGGTTGAGGCCGACGCGAAAGGCCGCGCAATGCAGCCGCAAACATCCGACGAGTTCGACGCTCCGACTCTCGGCCCACAATGGGAATGGAATCACAACCCGGACGATGCCCGCTGGAGCCTCAGCCAGCGGCATGGCTTTCTACGGCTTGTGCCCGGAGCTGCGAGCGGCTTTCTGCGCGCGCGGAACACGCTTACCCAGCAGATGCAGAGCGAATCGCTCGAATTCACGGTTCGCATGGATGTATCTCACATGCAAATCGGTGTTCGCGCCGGAGTGGCTATGCTCCAGAAAAATCCGAACGGCCTGCAGGTTGTACAAGAGGCAGGAAAACGCAAATTACAGCTCTTCACCGCGAATGACGTCAGTGACGGACCGGAGCTCAAGGTCAACACCGTTCAAGTACGCATCAATATCGATGGGGACCGTGCGATCTATAGTTATAGCCTGGACGACGGTAGGTCGTTCCATCAACTCGGTAACGACATATCGATCACATTCTCTTTTTGGAAAGGCTCTCGCCCAGCACTGTTTGCCTACAAGGCGACGTCCATACATCAGGGGGCACAGAGTAAACTCAACTCAGATAAGGACGGAGCGATCGATTTCGATTGGGCTCATTATCGCGCGCTGCCGTGAGACCGCATGCCAGTGAAGACTGCGGTCCTGACAGTACATTTAAAAGCTATGTTAGGGGATTGACGTTTGCGGGTACGGCTGCGCCTGCCGTGCTGCGCCATTACCCAGTCTGTGACACTCGCGCCGCGAGTTCAAGAATACAATTTCGAATCGATATTAGGTCCTCCGCATCTTTACTTTGATTCCTCACTTACGACCGACTTGGCCGGTCGCGCACAACCAACGTTTTTTCTCCAGAAATGTAATCCACCAGAATCCACAGGAGGAGTTATGGCAACAATGCGAGTAGCGGTACCAGCAGTAACGCCAATGAGGTTGGCACAGATTTCCAGACCCGGAGCTGATTTCGAGATCGTTGATCGCGAAGTTCCTACGCCCGGCGCACGTCAAGTTCGTATCAGGGTGAAGGCCTGTGGCGTGTGTCACAGTGACCTGCTGACGAAAGAAGGCGTGTGGCCTGGAATCCAGTATCCGCGCAGTCCCGGACACGAAGTCGCCGGCGTCATCGACGAAGTTGGGCAGGATGTTACCGGCTGGAACAAAGGCCAACGCGTCGGCGTTGGCTGGTTTGGCGGACAGGATGGTACTTGTCTCCAATGCCGGCGTGGCGACTTCATCAACTGCCGCAACCTGAAAATTTCCGGCATCAGCTACGACGGGGGATACCAGCAGTACATGATCGCTCCTGTCGAGGCGCTGGCTGCGATACCAGACGGTCTCAGCGACGTCGAAGCTGCTCCATTGCTTTGTGCAGGAGTTACTACATTCAACGCGCTGCGGCACAGCGGCGCCCTACCAGGCAGTCTGGTTGCGGTGCAAGGCATCGGTGGACTTGGCCACCTCGGAATCCAATTTGGGAACAAGTTTGGCTACAACGTCGTGGCCATCGGCCGCGGTCCGGAAAATAGTGCGCTAGCAAAGAAGCTGGGAGCCAGCTCGTACATCGACAGCAAATCTACCAACGCAGCGCAGGAGTTGCAGAAGCTTGGCGGCGCACAGGTAATTCTGGCGACAGCGCCAAACTCAAAGGCCATGTCCGAGTTGATCGACGGTCTGGCGCCGAACGGCAAGCTCATGGTGGTAGGCGCAACGTTAGATCCTATCGAAGTTACGCCGATACAGCTCATCAGCGGAGTTCGTACTATCCAGGGCTGGGCTTCAGGAACACCAACCGATTCCGAGGACACGCTCAACTTCGCGACATTAACCGGCGTGCGTCCGATGATCGAAACCTATCCGCTCGAACAAGCAGGCGAAGCGTACGCGCGCATGCTGAGCGGCAACGCACAATTCCGCGTCGTCCTCACCATGTGACGTAACATCGGCTGTTTTCTCGCATACGGGCACGAGTTTCACTCGTGCCCTTTTCAGAGCGGAAGAGCCGCCCAATACCGCAGGAAAGCGTCGAGTGCCTTGAGTAATATTAGGCTGCCCGATCGCGTTCTGATTTGGGAACAACTTCTTCCGTGACAGCGAGGGACCGGAGAGCCGTCTGTGCACGCCAGCGTCGCCAGAGCACGCGCAGAGTAGCCACGACAGGAATCGAGAGGTACACCCCAATTACTCCAGCGACTTCGGCGCCGGCAAGCACGCCGAAGAGCGCTGCCAGCGGATGCAGTTCGACTCGGCCGCCCATAATGCGAGGAGCATTCACATAATCCTGAATCACGCGCCAGACAGCCAGGAAGGCAATCAAGAGCAGCAGGTGCGTGTACCCCATGCCGATGGCCACACCGATGATGACCAGCGCAGCGATCGCAGGTCCGACAACCGGAATGAACTCGAGACAGCCGGCGATCGCGCCGAGCACGTAACCATAAGGCACGCGCATCACGATCAGAGTAATGCAGAACACGACTCCGGTCAGCGCGGCCAAAATCAATTGCGCGCGGATGTAATGGGCCAGGATCTGATCAATGTCATTCATGAGTCCTTCGGCAAATTCGCGTTGGCTGCGGCGCTCAAAGATGTCCAGAACCGAGCCGCTGATTTTGCTGCCGTCTTTGAGAAAGAACACGGAGAGTATGGGAATTATGACGAGCCACCATGCGTTCTTCCCCAACGCGGTGAGCCTGATGCCGAGATCGCCGGCGACACCGATGATCGTGTCGCGATGGGCGGCCATGAATGCCTGCACTTTCTGAATGGTTTCATGACTCCATCCACGCTTCGAGCCTAGTGTCCACGCGATCTGGCCGGTGGTGATTTTCTCGTACAGGTCCGGAATGGTACTGGTTAGTTTTTGCGCTTCACGAACCAGGCTCGGTCCAATGAACAGGAGCAGGAGCGCCAAGCCCGCGCCAATGGCGATATAAACGATGACGATGGCCCTGCCCAGAGAGATTCGTGCGCGATTGCGAACGTGTTCCACAAGGGGCGCGACCAGATACGCGAAGAAGATTGCAAAGAGAAAAGCGATTAGTACTGCACGCGCTGCCCAGGCGAATCCCAACACGGCTGCGAACAGCAGGAGCGTGATCAAGACTCGCGTGGTCTTCTCGTCGAGCAGCATGCCCAATGCGATGTGGAGGCGCGGCGGCTAGTTGCACCGTGGAGGCAGCGCCGCTTGAGAAAGGAGCAGAGGAGCAGGTCACTGGCGCACTGATCCGAATGCGCTGCGCTTAGGAGACTTTGGCACCGCGCTCTGTGAGTAATTCCCTGAGAACGGAACGATGGCAGCGATCTTCGTCCTCGCAGTAGCAGCCTACGCAGAAGTTTGTCTGATGCGAGAGCGCCGCCAGTACATCGAGAAGTCTGGCCGCTTCCGGCTTGTTCATCTCGGCGCGAAATCGGCGTTTGAATGTTTTCCACGAGCCCTCGTCCTGTGATCGTTGAGCGAATGCCACGAGCTCTGGGGTCGGCGAGAGGTTTGGTAGCCAGACGTCGTAGAAATCGCGCTTCGCGAACTGCGCCTTCGGAACTCCCCGAGGTGGTCTGCGAACCGTGCCGATGCGCAGTCCTTCATTCGGTTTCCTCGGCGATCCGAGCTTTATGATCGCAATCGGCAAGGTCGAACCCTCATCGCGGTGATTGGATAGTTTGCCAGACTAGGCCCCTCTGCGATGAATTCGCTTCGAAAGCAATTCTTTTGCTTTCTCCAGCTCCGATCGTCGCTTTGCCCCCAAGCCGCGTCCTGCGCGATTGATGAAGTAGGTCAACATCCTCATCCCTGAGCTCGGTCCCTTTGGAGAGACCTTCTTGGACGCCAGCGTCCTCGCAATCATGGACGCGCTCTTCGTGAAAAGACCAGACGGAGGATGAGTCGAATCAGTTTTTACCTTCGCTACCCATCTCTTAGATTTCTTTGGAGCGGTGTGTCGCTTCACTGTCACACAACAGTGCGATGCATCTGGCTTGTCGCGGGAGTGCCCATTCGATTCCCCAGAAAAGTAATATAAAAGCACTATCGTCCTGAGCTGCCCGGGAGTTTAACGTTCCACACGACCCCCATAATGAGGTTCCTGTCTCAGAAAAGCATTACCAAGGCCTGCCTCTGGTTTGCGGCCCTTTCCGGTGCGTATCTTTATGCTTTTCCTGGACCGAACCTCTTCTATATCAGCATTTCCCTGGCGCATATTGCGCTGGGAGTAGTCGCGGTTCTCGCTGCTCCCTTCCTTATTCATAAGCTGCGTGGGCTCTCTCGGCTGGGCAAAGCCGCAGTCGCGCTTCTAGTTCTTGGTGCGATCGATGGCGTCGTCGTCATGGTGGTTGGCGGAACTCGCCCGCATCTCGACTTTGTTTACCTTCATTCGATTTTGTCCTTCGCTGGAGTGCTCCTGCTGGCGGTGAATTGGCTTCGCTCCAGGCAATGGTTCTCGTCGGCTGGGCCGAAGCTCACTGCGCAGTGCGCATCGCTGTTTCTAGTAGCGGTCCTTCTCGCTTTGGAGGCTCGTCATTTGCGCCTGAAGCGATGGGAGACGTCTACACCCATCAGGAACCCAGAGATCGCTCCGGCAGAAATGACCAAAGAGGGAGACGGTCCTTCGGGAGCCTTTTTCCCGAGCTCAGCGCAAACTACTGACGGCAAGCTGATACCTGCCAAGTACTTCATGGAGTCGCAGGCCTGCGAACGTTGTCATAAAGATGTCTACGAACAGTGGAGCAGCTCGGCTCACCACTTCTCTTCCTTCAATAATCAGTGGTATCGGAAGAGCATTGAGTATATGCAGGACGTGGTCGGCACACATCCATCAAAGTGGTGCGGCGGATGCCACGATCCATCGGTGCTGTACAGCGGATTAATGGACACGCCAATCAAGCAGATCGTTCACACCCCCGAAGCCAATGCCGGTCTGGGATGCCTGATGTGCCACTCCATCACTAAAGTGAAAAGCACGATGGGACAGGGAGACTTCGTGCTTCTTTATCCGAAACTGCACGAACTGGCCGCAAGCAAGAACCCGGTGATGCGATGGCTGCACGACTATGCTGTCTATGTGAATCCTGAGCCGCATCGGCGGGCTTTCTTCAAGCCCTTCATGCATAACGAGCAGTCAGCGGAGTTTTGCTCGAGCTGCCACAAGGTTCATCTGGACATTCCAGTCAATCACTATCGCTGGATCCGGGGTTTTAACGACTACGACAATTGGCAAGCAAGCGGAGTCTCCGGGCTGGGCGCGCGGTCGTTTTACTATCCGCCCAAACCGCAGCGCTGCCTGGACTGCCATATGCCGCTCGTGGAGTCTGCTGATTATGGAACCACTGACGGCAAGCTACACTCACATCGCTTCCCTGCTGCCAACACAGCGCTGCCGTTCGCGAATCAGGACGAGAAGCAGATGCAGACCGTCCTCGACTTTCTCAAGAACGGAATCATCAGTGTGGATATTTTCGCCATGGCTCGCGAGACAAAGCAGGCAAGCGCAGGAGCCGCTGTTCCTGGGGAGCTCTCAACAACCTTTGCGGTGGGCGAAGAGGCTGAGTCGAGCGTTCGTGCCGGAGAAACTGGAACCGGTGGCACTGAGCAGTTTGACGTTACAGCTCCACTGAATCGGGTGCTGCCTGCGCTTCATCGCGGCGATACGGAACGCGTTGACGTTGTCGTGCGCACGCGCAAAGTTGGACACTTCTTCCCTGCCGGCACTGTCGATGGCTTTGATGTCTGGCTCGAACTGAAAGCCACCGACGAAAAAGGACAGGTGCTCTTCTGGAGTGGTCGCGCGGAAGACAACGGCAAAGGGCCCGTCGAAAAGAGCGCGCATTTCTATCGCTCGCAGAGCATCGATGAGCACGGCAATCCAATCAACAAGCGTAACGCGTGGTCAGCGCGCGCGCTTGTGTATGTGAAGCTGATTCCCCCAGGCGCAGCAGATACGGTCCACTATCGCTTGCGAATTCCTGACAACGCCGGCAATAAAATCAAACTCGAAGCACGACTGAATTACCGGAAGTTCTCGTGGTACTACACGCAGTTCTCTTATGCCGGCAATAGCCAAGGCTTCGCCAGCCAAATGGCTTCGAGCTTCGATGATCGCAAGGTTTCATTCGATGGCGAAATGTCCGGAGTCTCGGGCAAATTGAAATACATCCCCGATCTTCCCATCACTACCATCGCCTCCGACGAAGTCAGCTTGCCAGTTGTTGCGAGGAACGTGGCTAAGCCGGAACCGAAGCGGCAACTTGAGGCAAGGGATTGGGAGCGTTGGAACGATTTCGGAATTGGCCTATTCCTGCAGGGGGACCTGAAAGGCGCACTCTCTGCGTTTCAAGTTGCAGCGGAAGTAGATCCTGCAAGAGCAGATAGTTACGTGAACCAAGGACGCGTTTTGGTTCAAGAAGGTGACGTGCAGCGTGCCAAAGAGGTCCTGGAGAAGGCGCTCGCGATTGACGCCAGCCTTGCGCGCACGCATTACTTTTATGCGCGTGCTCTGCGCATCGAAGGCAAGTACGATGATGCATTGCAGCACCTACGAATCGCCGAACAGAAGTACCCTCAGGACCGTGTCGTGATCGATGATATTGGCAGAATTCTCTTCCTGCAGCACAAGTATCAAGAGGCGATCGACGAGCTGAACAAAACGATAGCTATCGATCCTGAAGATCTGCAGGCAAACTACAATCTGATGTTGAGCTACCGGGGGGCGGGAAACGCGGAACAAACAGCTGAGTATCAGAAGCGATACTTACGCTTCAAGGCAGACGAGGCTGCGCAGGCGTTAACCGGTCCGTATCGCCTGGCCCATCCAGAGGACAACAACGAGCGACAGACTATCCATGAGCATGAGAGTGCTTCGCTGTCGAATCCCATCCGACCAACGAAGACTTCTACCCTGAAGCCGAAGCGTCCAAGGGTTGCGTCGACACAATCCAGCTCGACAAGCTCATTTTCTCCCGGTCATCGATGAATAAATCCATTCTGCGTCTTTCTCTTGTCGGTTCCATATTGGTTTACACGATTGCATCTGCGCAAAACTCACAGTTCACGAATATTACTCAAGCCGCCGGAATTCACTTTGTTCACAACAACGGCGCGACAGGAAAACGGTACTTGCCAGAGACGCTGGGAGTGGGGGTTGCCTTCATCGACTACGACAACGATGGATCGCAGGACATCCTCTTTGCGAACAGCGAAGACTGGCCGGGAGCTCCGAAGCATCCGTCTACGCTGAAGCTGTATCACAACAATCGCAATGGAACCTTCACCGATGTGACGCAGAAGTCAGGCCTTGGGATCAGCATGTATGGCATGGGAATCGCAGTCGGTGACTACGATAACGACGGCTACGACGACGTATTCGTCTCTGCTGTCGGCCAGAGTCGCCTGTTTCATAACAACGGCAATGGAACTTTTAGCGATGTAAGCCAGAAAGCCGGCATGACTGGTGTGCAGGAGTTCAGCACCAGCGCCGCATGGGTTGACTATGATCGCGACGGCAAGCTTGACCTCATCATTGCCAATTATGTTCGCTGGTCGCCGAAAGAGGATATCTACTGCAGTATTGACGGCAAGAGAAAATCCTACTGCACTCCTGAATCTTATAAAGGAGCGTCGATTCGCGTCTGGCACAACCTCGGTAATGGCAAGTTCGAAGACGCGACTGCCCAGTTGGGATTGCTCGACCTGACTTCAAAGACGTTGGGCATCGCCGTCCTCGACTACAACAAAGATGGCTGGCCGGATTTCGTCCTCTCCAACGACACACAGCCCAACAAGCTCTACGTCAACGATAAAGGAACGCGCTTCTCGGAGGTCGCCGTAACAGCAGGAATTGCGTACAGCGAAGAAGGTCTGGCACGTGCCGGAATGGGCGTCGATGCGGCGGATTACGATCGCAGTGGCAACCCCAGCATTCTGATCTCAAACTTCTCCAATCAGATGCTTTCGCTGTTCCATAATGAAGGGCATGGTCTATTTGTGGATGTGGCGCCCACATCCGAGATCGGCCGCGATAGTCTGCTCACTCTAGGATTTGGTTGTTTCTTCTTCGACTACGATCTCGATGGCTGGCTCGACATCTTCGTCGCGAATGGACACATTGAGGATCAGATCGAGAACATTCAGAAACGCGTGCGCTATGCCGAGCCTCCACATTTGTTTCACAACCTCGGCAATGGGAAGTTCACTGAAGTAACGGAGCGCATGGGCGCCGAATTTGCGCGGCCGCGAGTGGCTCGCGGAGCCGCATACGCCGACATCGATAATGACGGAGATCTCGATCTCGTAATGACGACTAACGGCGGCCCGGCACAACTCTTCCGCAACGACACGAAAGAGAATCAAAGCCTGCGCATCAAGCTGGAAGGCACAAAATCGAATCGTGATGGAATTGGAACAGTCGTTCACGTACACACCGGCGCCGGCGAGCAGGCGCTAATGATGCGGAGCGGCTCCAGCTATCTTTCCCAGAGTGAACTCGTGCTTACCTTTGGCCTCGCTAATTCGACCAAAGCAGATCGTATCGATATCGATTGGCCTAGCGGCCAACACGAGATCTTGCGCGATGTTCCGGCGGGCCAGATGATTACTGTTCGGGAGGGTGCGGGCATAAAGGCTGGTCGCAAGTTTGGCCCACGATCCTAGGACGCGAGTCGCGTACACGGTTGGTCTGAGGAGAGAATCACCTTATAGCCGTTTTAGACAAACCCCCGGCCGAGGCGGCCGCAGGCCCTGATTGTTGCTGATGTAAGGACCGCCGCGCCCGCGCAGGTGTTTGGCCGTATTCCTGAAATCAGAGAGCTAATCCGAGAGCGTTAGACCAGAACAGCTTTTTCTGCAACCGTATTCTCGAAATGTTAGGTTTTGCCAACCGAGTCATTTACATTGTTGAGTCTCTGGCAAGGTCCAAAGGAATGTTAATGAGTCGCCGCGCACCGTCTGTTAATAGTTTGTTCAGATTCTTCGCGTTGTGGACCTGCTTTTTGGCAGCTTTGAACGCCGACGCGGCGAAGCGCGCGGAAGTTCTGACCCGCGGCTATAACAATCAACGCACCGCGGCGAATCTCGTCGAGAAAAAGCTAAAGCCCTCGAAGGTCGACCCGAAGCAATTCGGCAAGCTGTTCATGTTGCCTGTGGACGATCAGATTTATGCGGGCTTGCTTTACGCCGCAGATTTAGAGATCGCTGGTCATAAACACAACGTTCTCTTCGTCGCCACGGTAAACAACAGCGTCTATGCATTCGATGCCGACCATTTTGGCCCGCCGCTGTGGCACCGGAACTTCAACGGCAGCGGGCGGCCGACGCGCAACACCGAGGTTGGTCAGGCGTGTCGCATCTACAACGACTTCATTGGCAATATCGGTATCGTCGGCACGCCTGTGATCGGGCCAGACAGGACCATGTATTTCGTCACGCGTATGGTCGAGGGCGATGCGACCGTGCAGCGTCTGCGCGCGATTGACATTACAACTGGCGCAGACCGGCCGAACAGTCCACAGATAATCCAGGCGACCGTGTCCGGAACTGGGGACGACACCAATGGATCAGTGGTCAGATTTAATCCCTTAACGGAAAACCAACGTCCAGCGCTGGCTCTCGCGGACGGAACCGTGTACATAGGCTGGGCGTCGTTTTGCGATACACGCCCTTATCACGGCTGGATGATATCTTACGATGCTTCGACGTTGAAGCAGATCGGAGTCTTCAACTCGTCGCCGAATGGAAACATGGCCGGGATCTGGATGTCCGGCGCAGGCCCAGTATTGGACCAATCCGGGAACTTGTACTTCTCAACCGGCAATGGCAGTTACGATGGGACTACAGGATTCGGCGAGTCGCTGGTCAAGGTGCAGGCGAAGACCCTTCATCCCCTGGACTTTTTCACACCCTCAAATTTCAATACGCTCAACGATTTCGACCTCGATTTCGGAACGCAGGGCCCAACGATGCTGCCGGGCACAAATCATCTTCTCGTGGGAGGCAAGGAGGGCAAGATGTATCTGCTTGACGCCGGAAAGCTCGGCGGCCAGTCGCCAGGCGACATCCAGATTTCGCAGGTGGTTCAGGCTGTCGATCCTACAGTTCGTCCGACGCTTACCCATCACATGCACAACGCGATCCCGGTATGGGAGAGCCCTGAGGGATTGAATGTGTACGTCTGGGGAGAGAGCGATTTTCTACGGGTTTATCGTTTCGATCCTTCTACGCACAAGTTTGCAACCAAGGCGGTTGCGACCGGTTCCATTCTGGCACCGAGCGGAATGCCTGGCGGCATGATGACCATTTCTTCCAACGGCTCCCATTCTGGCACCGGCATTCTTTGGGCGGCACTGCCCAGGGCGGGGGATGCCAACCAGATGACGGTGCCGGGCGCGCTCTACGCCTATGACGCTGAAAATCTGAAGCTGCTTTGGTCAAGCACGGCTGCAGGCGACGATCCGCTGAACTTTGCCAAAGGCAGCCCTCCGATTGTGGCCAACGGCAAAGTCTATATGGCTTCCATCTCGAACTTTGTCTCGGTCTATGGCGAGCGCAAAGGCGCGCCCAAGTTTCAGAATCTCGCGTTGCGCGGAAAGGCGACTGGAAGCCGACCCTGCGATCCAACTCAGACTGCGGACAAAGCATTTAACGGCAGCACGGAGAATGGACCCAGCGATAAATGGTGTTCTTCCGATGCCAATCCTTTTCTCCAGGTGGATCTCGGCCGAGTTTCTGAGATCGGACGAGTTGTCGTAGAGCACGCGGGAGCGGGCGGCGACGACTTCAACCTGAATACCCGCGATTTCAACATCCAGGTGAGCGCGGATGGTCAAACCTTCTCCACAGCGGCAAGCGTGAAAGGAAACATTCAGAGCATCACCACGCATGACATTCCTCCTACGGAGGCTAGATATGTGCGTTTGACTGTAACTACGTCTCAGGCGACGCAAGCTCCACCCGCAAATATTTATGAACTACAAGTCTTCCCTGCTGCTGATCTCAACCAGGCGTCTTCTCACGGCGGCAGATAACAGAAATGCATAACGAAGCTCGATCGACACAACGCAAGTTGGCAACCAGCACAGGCGAAGTGAACTTTTTGCTTCTACTGGCGCTCACGCTCTCCATTTGCCCATTCCAAGCTTCGAGTCAGACAGTAGAAGTCACTCGTACAGGCCAAGTCATCACGGCTCCTTCGGACGTCGCAGCACCGCCGCCTGACGCCGAGATCACTTCGTCGGGACTCGCAATGAAGGTGCTGAAGGCAGGGATAGGGACGGTGCATCCGGCCACCAACGATTGTGTAAGTGCAAACTTCGTTGCATGGAAAACCGACGGCAGTTTGTTCTCAACCTCCACCTCGATGGACAACTCAGAAATGCTCTGTCTTAATGCAGGCATCATTGGCGTTTCTGAAGCGCTGAAGGAGATGGTAGTTGAGGAAAAAAGACGCCTTTGGGTTCCAGAGGATCTCACGTTCAGAGAGCACCATCATCATGGTCAGAGACGACCAGAAGACGAAGAACCGCCGCGTGGAGACCTGACGTTCGACGTCGAGCTTCTGTCGATCATCAAAGCGCCGCCTACTCCTGCCGATCTGGCGCAGCCTCCCGCAAGCGCAACCAGAACTTCATCCGGCCTTGCCTATCAGGTATTGAGAGACGCAACCGGCAGTGTTCATCCCTCCTTGAAAGACAAAGTAATGGTTCATTTTTCGTGCTGGAAGAGCGATGGCACGCTGTTCGAGACGACTGAGATGGGCAATCACCCTGCACTGGTCACGCTGGCAACGGCTCCGGCGGGATGGCGCGAAGCGATTCCCTTAATGGTGGTCGGCGAGAAAGCTCGATTCTGGATTCCGGCGGTCTTGGCTTTCGGCGACCGACCCGCCAACCGCTTCAATCCCGCCGGCGACTTGGTCTATGACATTGAACTTTTGACTGTGCAGTAATTTCTTCTATTTGACCCGTTAACCTACGCCGGATCGGCTACGCGGAATTCCCGCTCAAAAAGTGCCGCGGTTTGTGCAGCACTCTCGCCGTCCACTGGAAATCGGTGTCACAACAAGAAGCCGGAGTCCACATCATTTCTGTGGCGGCAACCTGGTGAAGACAAATGAAAAAAGGCCTCTCGTTGCCGAGGGGCCTTTCCCTTTGCCTGGAAACTTCTGGCTAGAACGAGTAACGCAAGCCGGCCTGCATGACCCTATATGTGTTCGGGACCATGGTTTTCCAGTTGCTGAAGTTCGGGGATGGCGCAGTTGATCCAGGACTGATTCCGTAACCACTGCGGCTGAAATCAATTCCCTGGAACTGCTGCGTGTTGGTCAGGTTGAATACCTCCCAACGGAACTGCAGACTGTGGTTCTCGTTGTAAGGCATTACCCAGGTCTTACCCATTCCCAAATCGAGATTGATGAAGTGCGGATAGCGGAAGTAGTTCCTCAATCCCGTCTCGCCGGGATAGGAGTTTCGGAAGTTCAGGAAGGCAGTTGGCTCGCAAGCGCCAAAGTACTGCGGAGTCGCAACGACGCGCGTGCTGCAGCCGTTGTTCGGTACCGGCCCTCTCAGACTGGTATAACTCTGCACTTCCCAGTTGGTCGACCACTCAGCCGCATCGTAAGGAGCGCCAAATGGTGTGCCGGTATTGAAGCGGAATACGTTGGAGAGTTGCCAGCCACCAATGATCTGCTGGACCGCTCCGTGAGCGTCGCTACCCAGCAACTTGCCGTTCCCGAACGGTAGTTGCCAGACTGAGTTGACGTTGATGACGTGGCGGCTGTCGAAGTCCGAAGCGGCGTATGCGTCTTGCGGACGGAACGGGTTGAGGATGAGCGCCGAATCGTTGTAAGCCCCATAGGCTTGCAATCCGGAGGCATTGTCGAGCGAATGTGAGAAGGTGTAGTTGAAATCAATCGTCAGATCGCGCAAGCGCTGGCGATAAGAAGCTGCCAGAGCGTGATAGTTCGAGTACGCGAAGGTTGACCAAGTAGTGAGAGCGCCATACTGCGGCTGGTAGAACGCGTGCGGCCCGATGTTCGACAGGTTCTCCATATCGAGCATGATCGTCGTCCAGTCGTTGGTATTGATGAGCGCATCCTGATATACCGCCTGAGTGGAGGAAACACACGGTTTTTTAGAAGAGCACAAATTGGCATTCATTCCCGACACGGGAAAAAGATTTTCGAAGTAGGGAATGACCGGGACCGCGCCGCCGGGAGTTCCTACCTGGCTGAATGGCACTCCAGCTTGGCGAGCCTTTTCCAGAATCGTGGCAGCCGTATAGAAGTCCATGCCGCTCTTTGGATCTCTCAGGTCCGCAGGTGTCGCGATGTCCTTTTGTGCGAGCAGGTCGCGAGCAAAGCGTCCGAGGTAAGAGAATTGCAGCACGCCTCCCTTCGGCATCTCGCGTTCGTACGTTAGGCTGACAGCGTAATTCTTTGGCGTCTGGAGCTGGGAGTTCAGAGAAGACTCGATCCGAGTAGGGAAGTCTTGTTCGGTCTGCTGCAACGGGAAGGTCAGATTACCAGGTACCGTAATCAGCGGCAGAGTCCGAACGTTTTGGGTAAACGATGTAAACAGTGGCCCAGGTGCTGACGTGCAAGAGGGTAACTGATTGCCGTCCACCACGTAATGACCGCAACCCACGTTATACGTGTTCACCGGGATCACAGTTTTGGACCCGAATCCCAGGGTATTGCGCGTGTCGAAGAAGGTCGCGATCGCTTCCCCGAAGTAGTCGGGCAGCATCGCAAATCCTCCCCGTATCACGCTGGCGTTGTTTCTACCGAAGACCTTCGACCAGAATCCATCGCCAGTCCTCGGAGACCAGGCAATACCCAGCCGTGGCAGGAAGACTGTCTTATCCCAGTTATAAAGCGGTGGGCCGCCATTTACAGGACCTGATTTGTTGATGATGATGTCTTGCAGATATGCGCTGCCAGCGTTCATGGCGTCTACACGTTTCTGAAAGATCTGTCCGAGAGGAATGCTTGGTTGTACTTCGAATCCATTCTTCTCGTACACCGGACGCCACAGGCTGTAGCGAAGCCCAGCAGTGACAGTGAGATTCTGATTCATCTTCCAGACGTCCTGGAAGTAGCCCTCATACCCTTGGGTAGCGAAGTCGCGTTTGGTCGGAGAGCCAAAATTCAAAAGTGAACCGTCACGATTGAATAGGAAATTGGCAGTGTATTGCGTGTATCGGCCAAGCAGAGCGGTGACAGCATTCTCGACCGAACTCTTGAAACTGGATGCAACCTTGTACCCACGATTTTCGTTCAGGTACAGATTGATCGCGTTAATCAACAGATTGGTCTTGTATCCCGAAGGATTCGTAGTTGCTGTATCAAACGAATTACTGAAATTCACGCTCGCGTTGCTGATGGTCTCGATGTTGGCGCCAAACTGTAAGGTATGGCGTCCTTTGGTCCACGAGACATCGTCAACGAAATTGTTGACGGGTGTTGTCCGGCTGCTGGCGTAAGTGAGGTTCGCTGGCTGATACACGAGACGGAAATATGCTAAATTCCCTGCCAGCTCTCCTCCGTTTGTGACTGACTGCCGTGTCATGCCGTAACGGAAATTATTGACAAGATTACTGTTGATACTCCAGGTGTGCCCAACCGCTAGGCCCCAAGGGTGACTCCAAATCCTTGGCGCTGTGCCGGTTGCGAACGCTGGCGTTTGTTGAACGTGGTCGTAGATCACATTCGTGCGGACAAATAGCTGCTGGTTTTGGTTCAGCGAGTAGTCGAGTCTTAGCGAATGGGAATTAAGGTGAACTGGAACTGGAGCGTTGAATACGTTTCCAGCCGTATTTAGTCCATCGCCTACCGCATTGCTGTTTGCCGCAAATTTGGCTCCCTGGGCCAGGGCCGTGAGCGCGACAGGATTGACTCCGCCTGTATCGGGAAAGATGTTGGCAATATCGGTAGCGTTGATCTGCTGGAAATTGCCGTTGGAATCCTTGAACTTGACAATTCCCTGAGCGAGGGAAGGAAGTGGGACGGTGCTCGGAGAGCTAGGATTTTGGCTCGCATCCCGCCGTCCCTCGTAGCTGTAAAAAAAGAAAAATTTATCCTTGATGATCGGTCCACCAATCGAAGGGCCAAAAGTATTTCGAATTAGTGCGGGCCGCGGTATTCCATTGTGATTGTTAAACCAGTCATTGGCCTCGAAGATGGTATTTCGATGAAATTCCGACAGGGTTCCACGAAACCGGTTTGTTCCGCTCTTGCTGACCAGCTGGATTTGGGCTCCCGAAGAACGGCCACCCGATGAATTTGACGACACTGTCGAAAGGCGAAACTCCTCGATAGCGTCTGCATTCAAACGCAGAACTGGTCCGGCAATTGGGCTAGCTGCAGTGCTGGAATTCAACGTGTCGGGTCCAGCTTGATTTTTTTCCGCATCATTAATGTCAACACCGTCAAGCGTGACATTCGCCTGATCCATTCGACCGCCAGCTACGTAACCGTCTCTCGTTACTCCAGGCTGGAGGCTCAGCAGAGACAGCACGTTACGAGCGTCCAATGGCAGCTGTGTGATCTGCTGACTGACAATGGTGTTGCCGAGGCTTGAGTCCTGCGTATTCACTTGAACGGCGGAATTTTCGGCGATCACTTCTACGGTCTGCGTTGTTGCTCCGACTCGTAAGATCACGGACAGATCTGAAGGCGTCGCCACCAGAGCGTGAACGTTCTCCAATAACGATTTTTGGAACCCGGGAGCTTCGATTTCGAGCCGGTAATCACCCGGAGGAACAAGGTCAAAGGAGAAGTTGCCGACAGGTCCGGTCTTTTGTGTACGAACGATTCCCGTACCTGTGCTGGTCAAAGTAACGAACGCGCTTGGCACGACGCGTCCTTGCGGATCGGTGACCGTGCCGCGGACAGAAGATGTGCCTGTCTGAGCAAAGCTGATCCCCACCAAACACAGAAATGCCCCAAGCAGTACAAGAGCTCTGGTAAATCGAGCTTTCATGGATTTCGCCTCCGATTCGGAATGGAAAGAGTTTGGAAATGTTCAAGGCTGGTAGCTAACGGCGAGACAAACAGCAGGTCTGTGCAGGCGGATACAGTACGGCGGCGGGATTTTGTTTTTGAAATCCCTCTCACGAATCCTCTCCACCCCAGCGAGTCAAACCATTAAAGGGGCTGACTCCAGACTAAATTCACAACCCTCGGGCCGATTACATTGCTCGAAACCAACGAGCAACTCGGCTCTATTGGCCGCGAAGAATAAAACAGTCGATAGGGCGTTATCAAGGGATTAATTTGCAAAAAGAGGGGATAAATAACGATGAGCGTAGTACGGAACGGTTATGGGCAGGTTCGGGTGGTGACGATTCCTTTGGTCTCCCTCAATCCAGGGCTCAGCTGGTTCATGTGCGGAGGCAAACAGGGACAAAAGACTGGCGAACTCGACGGAAATCCCTGAGCATTCCTGGTTAGGGTTACGTATCGCCAGGCGGAATCATGTTTAAGCATGCCCAGGGACAGCAGGTTGGGAGCAAAATCCCTGGATCCCTGATGTTCCCTGCCTTTAGTCGAGATTTTCAAATGTTTGGCAGAATTCGATGATTTTCAGACGAAATTCGAGAAATTCCGGTGTCTTACTCTTTGTACCGATTTTTCGCAGGGCCGTTGCAGGCTAGAACGAAAACTGCACTTGAAGATCAATTCGCCGGTTCGCAGCCTGGGTATTAAATGGTCCATTCGCCATAGAGATTGATTCCCCAAAGTTCGTGTTTGCGTTGGGAATGAGCGCTTGGCGGCTAAGCACTCCGACCGGTGGCGCCAGATTCTGGTGATTGAACAAATTGCGGGCAGAGACGCTGAATGTCAAATTGTAACGGCGGCCACTGGAGCCTCCGCCGAAGATTCCGCCCCTGCCGCCCCCGGGCCCGCCGAAACCGCCAAAGCCTCCGTGTTCGTGCCCGCCTTCCCCACCTCCACCGCCGCGCCCGCCGCGATTCGCTCCGGCGTTGCCAGAACCTTCGAGTCGCTCACCAAGGCCGATCGTTTTGCTAACGCGAAGGTTGACTGTGACGTTTGCTGGTCCCTCGCCCAAGTTGACTGGGATCGGAGTGTAGGTCTGTCCGGCAAGTGGAATGAAGAAGCACTGAGGATTCGTGGTTGAGAATGATGCGCATTGGGCAGATGGCGCGGCGAATCCCGGTCTGGCGTTGAAGATCGAAGTACCGAGGAGATCCTCAGGAATCGTGATGTTATAAGGTGTGCCCGAGTTCGCAAACATGAATGGACTCAGGCGGAATCCGTAGGGAGCTGTGAATGTGCCGCCCACGAATAACCGCTGGCGCACATCGAAGGCACCGCGGCCATAGTCGGCGCTCGGGTTATATGGATTGGTTGGAAAGCTGCCTGATCCCCCGGTGTCGCTGTCTGCGAAACTCAACGAATAGAACCCGAAGATCGAAAGGTTCGGCCCGTAGCGCATGTTTAGGTTGCTGATTAATTGATTCTGCTTGAAGATCCCCTGGGATTCGTACGCATAGATGTTTCCCAGCCCGCAGCCCAGAGGACAAACAGGGTTTGCGGGAAAAGTTCCCGGAAAGGGAGCATTGATGTTGTTCGTGAAGAGCTGATGAAGTCCGCGGGAATTCAGGTAACTAACAGAAAGTTTTATTGCCTTGTTGAGCTGATGCTCAATGCCAGCGGCCGTTTGGATCACATATGGTGCGCGCAGATTCGAATCGATGCGGTAGACCGCTGGCGACACGCCTGTGAATCCATTGAACGATGATGGAATGTTATCCGGTCCAAACTGTGGCGACGGCACTATGAATGACTGCTGATTGGTTCCGTTCAATCGACTCGCCTGCAGAACGAGACTCTGCGGAAAGCGGTCGTAGAAGATGCCGAATCCCGCGCGCACAACGGTCTTTGGGGCTGAGCCTTTCTTGCCCAGTCCAAGTGCAACTCCAATCCTCGGTGCGAAGTCGGTGTAATCGTGAATAGCGCTTTGTGTTTCGTAACGCAGGCCATAGCTGACGGTTAAGTTCGCCCGCGCCTTCCAGTCGTCTTCTGCGTAGATGCCAACATCGGCGAACGTGTCCGAGATCAGGGGTTGCCCAGTGGTAATGGAGAACTGGTTCGCCTGTCCGACGGAATAGGCAGCGATCGATGGATATGTGAAAGTTCCATTGAAATTGTCTGCGATCAAATTGGATGCCTGCGACAGACGCAGTCGTCCGCCGAACCTCACGGAATGATTGCCAGAAAGAATCGACGTGTAGTTCTGAAGTTCGTAATGGTTTTCCTGATCAACCACGTGCCCGGAGCTGCGACCGCCGGTCGCGAAAAATCCTGGAACGGAGAGTTCCGGGGCAGTGCTGAGCGGCGTCTGATCGCTGTGCACGCGTTGATACTGCAACCGCGTTTCATTCACTACTTTTGTGCCAAGCACCTGCGTATCGCTGACCTGCAGGTTATGTTCAGAGCTGTCGAGGTTGTAACCGAGCGAGGCCAGGTTGATACGGCTCTGGGTTTGACCAATGCCATCGTTCTTCTCATGCGCTCCTTCATATTCGTATCGCGCAGTCAACGTGTTATTGCTTGAGACCTGATAGTCGAGGCGCGGTCCTGCTTCAGTTCGGGAACGCTGATTCGGAACGGTCTGCTGCGCACACTCCGGAAGAACAAAATTGCCGCATTGCGGACTAACAATCGCGACATCTCCGATGTTGCGCCGTTGGGCATTCAGAAAAAATGAAGCCTTCTTACCCAGCGGCCCACCGAAGTTACCCTCGTACATTTCCGTGTGATAGTCCGGAGGAGTAGCAATGCTTGAGGTGAAGGGATTTCGCGAGTTGAAGATCGAATTGTTTTCGTTGAACTGAACTTGCCCGTGATACTTATCCGTTCCCGGTTTGGTAAAGATCTCAACACGCCCAAAGCCAAGCCTGTCGTACTGCGCGGAGAAAGGATTCGAATTGATACGAATCTCGCGAATCGCGGACTTCGGAGGAAGCTGCCCTCCGGTGAATCCGTCGATGTACATCTGTCCACCATTGGGACCAGCCGAAGGCCCGGCGAGTGCTTGCAGTTCCGATTGCAACTCATCCGGGTCGTCGGATAATGCGTCAAGATCCTTGTCTTTCAGGACGACGGTGTTTGAGTTGTTGGCCGGAGCAGTATCGAGGTTGTTTCCTTCTGACTGAACATCGATATTCTGGTGTACCACTTCGATCTCAAGTGGAATATCGAGTGTGAGAGGGTGTCCTTCGGAAATTGTAACGGAACTTTTCGAAAATGGAGCAAAGCCCTGAGCCGTAGCTGAGACCGCGTACTGTCCTGGAGCAAGCCCTTTGATTTGATATTGACCGTCACCGCCAGAAGTCCCACTACTCGCCTGCCCACTCGATGATTTCGCCGTGACCACTGCATTCGGAATAACCGCCCCGCTGGGATCTGTCACTCTCCCGCGTAGCACACTGGTTTGGGCAAGTAAGAAAGAAGAGGAAAAAATCAGGAAGGAAAAAACGGCTAAAGCAAAACGTCGCAATTGGAACGAACAAGATGTCACGTAGTCTTCGCCTGAATAAAAATTATGAGAAGCGACTTTCACTGATTTCCGCCTTCAGCGTCGCTCCCCATGCTCCATCCGGAGAGTAAATTGGCAGCGCTAGCTTGCGTCGGAGCGGCAGTAAGGATCGGTTCAACGCCACTTAAGAGAGTGAGAGCAATAACCTGTTGGTCAGCCGGGGCATCTGTCGTCACAATCATCACCGCGTCGCCTTGTTGAAGATCCGGCAGCGAGGCCGCCGGCATGCGACGGATAATCTGCTGAAAATCCGGCCCGCCACCAGGACCGCGTGAGCCTCCGCCAGCGCGCATTTGTTGTCCGCCGCCTTGGGGTGGAGGACTCGACGCCTGTTCGGCGCTGCCCGCAGCGGCAGGACGCTTCAGGAACATCGCGATTCGTTGCGCGACCTCGGGCGGAATCTTGCGCATTTGAGTTTCCGGCGTGACCCTTATGATCGCACTCTTCTTGCGGATCAGATCCATCACCGTGATCGTTCCCGCAGAAGTATCGATAGAGTTCACCGTGCCCGCAATGTTTCTAAAAGTTCCCGAGATAACCGCATCTGCGTTCAGCGATTGACCATCGCCGCTCCTGTTGCCCCGCGCTCGAAGCTGGTCTCCAATCCTGATTTCGCTGAAGGAACTCTTCTTGGCATCGCTGAACTTCACAGAATCCGGAGGATAGCGGAGAAAAACGGTGGCGCCGCTGGTATGCACCGCGATAGTTTGGGTTGGAGTAGGCGATATCGTAATGCCGCCCGAAGCAGCGTCGAGCTCACGAACAATCCCTCCTGCTCCACGCCTTTGCCATTCCTGAACATCCCTTTGCTGACGATTCGCTACATCGCTTTGCTTCATCACAATCAGCGATGTCGCGGTGACTGAGCCTGCTTCATCTCCCGGCCTCCCGCGCGCCAGTACGCGATCGCCAACCTGCAAATCCTGAAGCTGAATCGGAGTGGCCTCTTTTAAGTCTCTTTGTCCAGGCGCAGTCTTCACGATGCGAGTCGAATCCGACACTGTGACTGCTGCATTCGGGCCGGCATCCGTCTTCACCGAGATGATGTTGCCGTTGATGGCAGTTACTGTCCCTATGGCTCTACCTGCGCTGGGAGCCGTTGTGGATGCCTCCTGTGCGACTCCCGATCTCAGAAGCAAGGCACTAATAAAAAGTAGGAGAATCGAGATCGCTGACCAGGACATCAATTTGGGAGTTGCAGTCAAATTTCCTCGGGAAGATGGCGCGTCAGTGCTATCTGCACGTCCAGAACTATCTATTATTATCCGATACCAAGACGGGCTACTCGTCTCTTAAGCAGCGGGAGAGCACGTAAAGATTTGTAACCATCTGAGTTGCTGCGCTGCAAGATATCGATGATTCTGCGTATTGAAATCCAGTAGGCTGCGAGGTCCTCACTTTGCCTTTAGAGAAGATGAATTTTGCTGTCGTGGCATTATTGCTGCTGATTTTGACCGGCTGCGCCGCAGGACCGAAGTATCAACGATCGAACGTCACTACTCCTCCGGTCTGGTCCTCTGAGGAACCGTGGCGTGCCGCGGAGCCCCGTGATGGGATTCCAAAAGGCACATGGTGGAAGCTGTATCAGGATCCGGCGCTGGACGTACTTGAAGAGCAGTCGCTCAACGCAAATCAATCGATTCAAGTTGCCGCCTCGCGAGTTGAGCAGGCACGAGACCTGGCGCGTGTTCAGGTCGCCGGCTACTTCCCTACATTGTCGGGCGGAGCCAGTGTGCAGCGGCAGCGACTCTCAACCAATCGCGCCGCCGTTTCTGCGATTGCGCCCAGCAATGCAATCACGCAGAACGTCTATCAGCTCCCGTTTCAGCTGAATTACGAAGTCGACCTTTTCGGTCGCGTGCGTCGGAATGTCGAAGCTGCTAACGCAACCTATCAGGCTACGGCAGCCGATCTCGAGAACGCCAGGTTGCTGATTACTTCAGACTTAGCCGCTGACTACTTCACCCTGCGCGAGCTCGATGCCGAGATCGGGGATGTACAGGAGTCGATCGCCTACGACGAAAAGGGCCTTGTTCTGGTGAACAATCGCCATGCTGGTGGCGTGGCCTCCGGACTCGACGTTGCACAGCAAGAGACTGTGCTCGATGCGGCTCGCGCACAGCTTCGTCTTTTGCAGGAGCAGCGCGCTACTTTTGAACACGCGATCGCTACGCTGGTTGGCGCTCCGGCGCCAACGTTTCACGTGCAACCTGCGACTCTGAACACACAGATCCCAGCCATACCTCTCGGCGTTCCCACAGATGTGCTCGAACGCCGGCCCGACATCGCTACTGCTGAGCGCCAGATGGCGGCACAGAATGCTCTAATCGGAGTCGCAAGAAGCGCGTTTTATCCATCAATCTCCCTGTTCGGCGGCGGTGGTTTAAATAGCACTGACATCACCAGCCTTTTCTCTGCGCCAAGTACGTTTTGGTCGCTGGGAGTCTCTGCGGCGGAGCCGATTCTGAACGGTGGTCGCACTCACGCTCAGGTTGATTTCGCGAAGGCCGGATATCAGGGCTCAGTTGCGACATATCGCAACACGGTCCTAACTGCTTTTCAGCAAGTTGAAGACGGTTTATCCGGACTCACAACGCTGGCAGATGCGGCCTCGGCACAAGCAAAAGCGGTGAACGATGCACAGCGTTATCTCAACATTGCTAACGACCGCTATGTTGGAGGGCTGGTTACTTATCTGGATGTGATTACTGCAGAGCAGACGCTACTTAGCAACCAGCGGCTTGCCACGCAGATTCAGGGTCAGCGACTAGTGACATCAGTGTTCCTGGTAAAGGCTCTCGGTGGAGGTTGGGACCGCAAAGAAATCGATGCGCTCTTAGTTCGTCCGACAGCAAAACAAGTCGTACAGCAGTAGGAAGAAGTGAGCCGATTTGCGTCGAACCAGCTTCGGCGCGCGGGCATTGCGAATCCTCTAGCTCTTAATAGGAATCTAATCTGTTGGAGTAACGCATGAAGCTCCCACAGATTTGGCTAACGATTGTTCTTACAGTCTTCTCTTTTTCCTCTTCGGTTCCTGCCTTTTCGCAGCAGGAGCCTGCATTTCCCGGAGTTCAGAGTAGAGTTCTTGTGAGTGTGGAACCACGACATGGCAAGCAAGTTCCCGCCGTCCGCAAGGAAGATGTAACCATCACTCAAGGCAAACAGCGTGACAAGGTGCTTGCCTGGCAGTCCGTTTTGAGTCCCGAAGTGGGAGCACAGGTCTTTGTCCTCATCGATGATTCGCTTTCATCCTCGGAGATGGGCAGCAAGCTCAACGACATTCGCGATTTCATAAGCGCTCAACCTGTAAGTGTTCTCGTTGGCATTGCTTACATGCGAAACGGAACCGCACTGGTTGCGCAGAATCCAACCAGCGAGCATGCCCTCGCGGCAAAGGCTCTGCGCTTGAGCATTGGAGATGGCGGCTCCTCTCCGAGTCCGTACTTTGCCCTGCAGGATCTACTCAAAAGGTGGCCGCAATCCAACAGCGCCAGAGAAGTAATCATGATCACAGATGGTATCGATCGCTTTTGGGACGGCGTTGGCTTGGATGATCCATATCTGAACTCCGCCATCGAGGAGGCGCAACGCGGAGGTGTTGTCGTGAATGCTCTATACGCAAGAGGTGGAGGACACTTTGGCCACTCTCCCTGGATGATCAATTGGGGACAGAACTACCTATCCGAAATGGCCGATGCTACCGGCGGAGAAGCCTATTACGTTGGCAACGACACTCCTCCGTCCTTCAGACCCTATTTCACGGATCTCACAGAACGTATCTCGCACCAATTCCTGCTCACGTTTGAAGCCCAGCCGGGAAAGAAATCTGGATTCGAGCGCATCAAGCTGAGCACCGAGGTTCCCAATGTGGAACTCGTGACCCAACGACAAGTTTACGTGCCGATCGGTTCGTGACGTGAGATCCGAATGAAGGCGAGGATTTGAGATGGCGACAATTGTTGAAGCGAGACCTACGGCTGCTTACACAACTCCCGCTCTGCCCAAGGCGGACTCCTGCATCCTTGTAATCTTTGGCGCGACAGGAGACCTCACCCGACGCAAGCTGATTCCGGCGCTCTACGATCTCGCCTGTGTCGGGTGCATGTCGCCGCACTTCGATATCGTCGGGATGGGCAGGAAGCAACTCTCAGACGAAGAGTTTCGCGACAGTCTGGAGGAAGCGGCGGCTCATTCGAAGGACGCGCGTAACTTTTCTGCCGAAGGCTGGCGCGAATTCGCCAAGCGTATCCGCTACTTCACTGCTGACACCGACGACCCTGAAATCTATCCGCGCCTCGCGAAGTACCTCGCAGACATGCGAGGCAAAGACTGCAGCCCCAACCTGCTTTTTTATCTCGCAACGCCCAGTTCTTTATTTGATGAGATCATCAGGGGACTCGGAGCCGCTGGACTACACCGCAACGAGAAAGGGTGGACGCGGATTGTCATAGAGAAGCCGTTTGGCCACGATCTGGATTCGGCGCGCAGGTTGAATGAAGTGCTTCGTTCTGTATTCCAGGAGGAAGATGTCTATCGCATCGACCACTATCTCGGCAAAGAAACTGTCCAGAATATTTTGGTGTTCCGCTTCGGGAACCTGCTCTTCGAACCGATCTGGAATCGAAACTACATCGACTACGTGGAAATCACCGCCGCCGAGATTCTCGGGGTGGAGCAGCGCGCCGGCTTCTACGAAGAAACCGGAGCCTTGCGCGACATGGTTGCCAACCACATGCTTCAACTGCTCAGCCTCACCGCGATGGAGCCGCCGTTGGCTTTCGATGCCAGCTCGGTTCGTGGCAAAAAGGTAGAAGTGCTAAGCGCCATCCGGCCGATGAGTGTTGAAGAAGTTCCCGATCGTACGGTGCGCGGACAATATGGGCAGGGCCAAATCGACGGCAAACCCGTACCCGGTTATCGCCAGGAGCCAGGAGTTTCCCCCAATTCGAAGATCGAAACCTACGCGGCTGTGCAATTCTTCATCGACAACTGGCGCTGGGCTGGGGTTCCCTTCTCTCTAAGGACGGGCAAGAGGCTCTCCCGCAACCTGACGGAAATTGCAGTTCACTTCAAACGAACTCCTCAGACCCTGTTTGCACATGAGAGCGACCACGAAATTGAGCGTAACGTCATCGCCTTCCGCATTCAGCCGAACGAAGGCATCTCGGTAGATTTCGCCGCGAAACGGCCCGGAACGGAGATGCACACCGCCAACGTCCAACTCAATTTCCGTTATCGCGAGGCATTTGGCACAAAAAGTCCGGTGGCTTACGAGACGTTGCTGCTGGACGCCATGCGCGGGGATGCGACGTTGTTCACTCGCCGCGATGAAGCCGAGGCCGAGTGGCGGCTGATTACGCCGATCGAGGACGCCTGGGCAGAACTTCGTGCTCCAAACTTCCCAAACTACCCGGCAGGTAGTGCAGGGCCCGAGGGAGCGGACTTGTTGATCGCGCGTCAGGGCTGGAGTTGGCGCACACTTGACCCGCTCGCCTGACCTGGAGCCGATTTCTCCTGGATTAGCAGAGTTGCTGACCTGGAATGCACTCCAAATACACGGGAGTAGCACACAACGCAGCCGAAGCTCTCCTCATCCATACACACGAAGCTCTCAATGAGCCTTTGAAGAGGATAGGGAGAGTACTAATGAAGAGTTTATTTTTGACACTGTTCCTGCTTGCATTCGGCACGGTCACATTCGCGCAAACGGACACTTCGAAGAGCAAGCTCGAGGACGATCATCCAGCCGTTGCCAAGCGTTTTGATGAAGCTACTTCAACATTGAAAGAAATGTTTGGTGCGCCCGATAAGGGAGTTCCGTCAGACTTGCTGAGCCATGCGAAATGCGTGGTCATCATCCCGAACCAGAAGAAAGCTGCACTGGGATTCGGTGGAAGCTATGGCCGCGGCTTCGCGACTTGCCGTCTTTCCAATAACACTGCGCAATGGAGCGCACCGGCACCCGTGTTCCTTGGTGGAGGAAGCTGGGGAGCGCAGATCGGTGGTTCCTCGACGGACATTCTCATGCTCGTCATGAACGACAAGGGCGTGCAGAAGCTGCTTTCCAGCAAGTTCAAAGTCGGTGTGGACGCCAGCGCTGCTGCCGGTCCGGTTGGGCGAACGGTTGCTGCGGACACCAACATTAAATTGGACTCTGAAATCCTGACCTATTCGCGGACAAAAGGCCTCTTCGCCGGCATCGACATCAACGGTGCTGAGGTGAAACAGGATGATAAATCGACGAAGGACGTCTATGGACGCGAAGTTCCCTTCACGCAAATCTTGAACGGACAAATCCGTACGCCTGGGTCGGCTCGAGAGTTCATTGCCGAAGTTCATCGTGACTTCGCCGAAGCGCGCGCCAGTAAGTAACCAACTCCTGACAACAGACCCCGCTCCGGCGGGGTCTGTTCTTTTTGTGGCATACACTGATCCCCGCACATCTACACCGGCATGTTGAACCAACTTGCAGTAGCGCGTCTGCGTGACCAACTCGACTCGCTTAGCGCGTTCGTCGCAAATAAAACTGCTGACGAATGGAATCGCGTGCCTGCTTCTGGAAAATGGTCCGCAAGGGTGAACCTCGCCCATCTTTGCCGATACCACGAAGTATTTCTCGAACGCCTGAATCGCATTCTGCGCGAAGATCGGCCTCAGTTTGGGCGCTATCGCGCAGAAGATGACGAGCTATGGCCATCGTGGTCACCTCTACCTGTAGATCTGCTGCTCGCGCGCATCCGACAACTTCGCAGAGACGTGCGCAGCCAGCTCAGCTCTCTTTCTGATGAGCAACTCGCAAGGACAGGTATCCATCCCGTTTTGGGCGAGATGGATGTCCCACTCTGGCTTGAGTTCTTCTTGCTACACGAGGCTCATCACCTCTACGCCATCCTGTTTCGTCTGCGCGAGTCCTGAAGCTGAGCTTCAATCTCCGCTGCTGGTGTGCGCGTAGCGACGGAAAAAACTCTCCTGCTTCCACTCTGGCCGTTTGTCGTTATCTGCGATCGTTAGCATCAGCTGACTGATCACCTGTTCGTACTTGCCCGCCGCGTTTTGATCGATGGGCTGGTTCAGGTCGTCTGAAGGAGCGTGATAACGTTCATGCAGCCAGTCATGAAAGGCCTTGTCCTCTGCAGATCCCGGTTTGTATCCGACCTTCATTGTGATCGCGGGGATTCCGTGACGAATGAAGTTGTACTGGTCACTGCGAATGAAGCTGTTGCGCTGCGGCTCAGGATCGTCTTGCACCTCGACTCCGTCTTTCTCCGCTACTCGGCGCAGATCGTCGCCAAGATCTGATTCCTTGAGTCCATAGGCCGTCACCGCCTTCATGGGATACAGCGGCAGGAACATGTCAATATTAATATTCGCTGCCATCGACTTCGCTGGGACCGTCGGATGCGCTGTGAAATATTTTGATCCGAGTAATCCTTTCTCCTCGCCTGTAACGAAGACGAAGAGCAGCGACCGCTTCGGTTTCTCCGGCGAACTCTTCAGCGCGGCGGCTACATCGAGCAGCACGGCATCGCCGGAAGCATTGTCCATGGCACCGTTGTAGAGCTTGTCTCCGTTAATCGGCTCGCCTATGCCGAGATGATCGATGTGCGCTGAGAGAACAACATATTCGTTATTCCGAGTTGGATCCGTGCCAGTCAGCTTGCCAATCACATTTGCTGACTCGACCGGACGCGTGACAGTCTTTGTGCGAGCGCGGAGCGAAATGTTGAGCGGAAAGCGCGGGAGCTGTTTGCGATCTTTACTGGCGTCCAGAATCTGCTGAAAGGAATGGCCGGAGGCGGAGAAGAACTTGTCGGCGCGCGCAGGATTGATAACGCCGCCGATCTTTTCACCGGCAGTCTCATTGAACTCCGCTCCCACGAGATCCATGCTTGGATGGGTGCGCGACAAACTCATTCGCGACCATGGAATATCCATCGACGCAGGATTGGGAATATTGAAAGCGCCAATTGCTCCGGCCGCCTTCAAAGCCTTCCAGCGCTCGGCAACAGTCGAATAATGCGACCCAAGAGGTCCAGGGATGTTCGATGGAATTCCGCCAAAAATCACTGCGATCTTTCCTTTGAGGTCGAGGTCGGCGAGATCGTCGTAGTTCAGTTCTGGAACTTTCAAGCCGTAGCCAACGAAGACGAGCGGCGCTTCTACCTGAGGAGCAAGCTCCGCCCGCGTTGAGAAGAAGGCATCCTCTCCCAGGGTCAAGGGTTCAGCTTTGCCGTCTTTCACCAGCGCCATGCTGGAGTTCTTCTCGTCAATCTCGCGTGAAGTTAGCTTCACCGGTTGGTAGTAGCCGTTCTCGCCGGCGGGCTCAACGCCGGACTGCTTCAGCTGGTTAACTACGTACGCCTCCGCTCGCTTCAATCCAGGGCTGCCGGTTTCACGTCCTTCCATGTCGTCATCGGCCAGAACCTTAACGTGATCCCACCAGCTCTTGCCATCAAACTCCTTGGGCGGATTCGGCACATCCTGTGCAGCAAGCAGGACGGTGCTCACGACGAGAACAGCAACTCTACTCATAGACTCTCCTGGAAACTGTAATGGTAGAGACGCAGCATGCTGCGTCTATACCTGGACAAACAGAAAAGGATAGCAGGATCAGTCGGCCCAAAGTCCGGCTGAGCCACCAACCCATTCGAGATTGCGATTGTGATCAACGCCCATCATCTTGCCGCGCCCCATCCGCACTAGAGTGAGCACCGGTGTGGGCTGCGGGTCGCCATCGCGCCAGATGTACATAATGCGAATCTCCGCCTGCGTCATACCATGAGGAGTATCGATTACTGGCTCAAACGCGATCCGCTCCTGAATGATGTACTCGTGGCGTTGCTGTTGTGGAATCGCAGCGATGTCTTCGTCCGTTGGCGCAAACTTGATCCCGATTCCCGCAAACGAATAGAGCGGCTTGAGCAGATAGTTTTCTCGATCGCCAGGCAATGAATCGAGTTCATCAAGAAACCATGTGCGCGGCACGGACGCGTGTTTCAGAAAAGGAATAGAAAATTTACTGATACGAAAATACCAGTTGGGATGACCGGCCCACTCGACATCGAGATCGTCACGTAAGTCGAACGGCAGCTTGATCGCCTTTCGTATGACCTCATCGACGATCATGCGATTGTAGATTCGCTCTACTCGGACTTGCTTGCCATGTTTCTCATAATAGAGCGCTCTTCCCTGCTTCAGCAGGTCGAGGACATTCACTGTCTCAATACCACACAGCTCTTTCGTAAGCAGAAAATCCGGAAGCGTCTTTTGCTCCATTGGATCGATCTCAAGCAGGATCACGTTCTCCGGAGAATGTTCTCCGACAATTGCTTGGCGCAGAAGCTGGTGATAGCTGTCGAAATCGAGTCCCGACAGGAAAGCATGCGTCGCCGGATCGAGCGAATAGCTCTTGCGATATTCCTGCGTGAGTGCGGGCTGATATGCATAGAGCGAAGGGAACGCTTGCAGCTCCACCAACTTAGGTTCTACCTTGCCGCGTGTGCAAGTGAGGCCGAAGTCGACCTGCAAGAACATTGGGTGATTCGACTCGTTCGGCACGTTGTATTCGCTCGGAATCGTTGCGTCGGACTGCTTGCGATACGCCCCACTGTCGAGCAGTTGGTTCACAAGCATTGTGCCTTCTTCGGCCATCTTGTCTAGTAGTGATTTAGGGAAAAAGCAGGGGGTTTCCGCAACGCGGAATTTCACTGGTGTGCCACAGCGGCGGTCAAGTGCTGTAAGGAATTTTCTGTACTTCTCGGGAGTGAATTGCTGATTAAACGCGCGACGAAGGTGCGGAATCATGCGCCCGACATTTTAAACATCAACCATCGGCAGTGCGTGCCGTTCGGGCCAAAGTGGAGATTCCTCGCCGAAGGCGGTTCGCAATGACAAAAGGCCTCTCCGTGACCCCGTGACTCCGTGGTGAATAGATCTTAAGCCTCCATCAAAAACTTGCCTTCGCGCATGATTTGCTGATCATCGACCCAAATATCAAATCTTCGCCCAACAACATCGATGTGAGTCGATGAGTACCACTTGGCGCCGGTGTGCTCTCCATAAGGATTGCCGAATGCGATATGGATGCCAGGAAATTTCTCATCCTGCAGGATGTGCCCGATCACGTCTTTTAATTCGATGTTGGTGCCAATAGCGAACTCACCGACACGATCGCTGTTGTCATCAGTATGGGTGTATGCCCAGAAATCCTGCTCCAATTCTTTGTTGTCGCTATAAGCTTCGGTCAGCCGATTCCCTTTTACCCGGATCGTGAGCGGCGTCTGCTTGAGATCGCCGAATTTCGCGCACAGATAATCTCCGACAACTCCATCGATCACGTAGGTGCCGTTCACTTCGCCCGGCGTAGTAAAGATCTCGCCACCAGGTAGATTTCCCCACTTGTCAGGACTGATCAGACCGCTGGTTTTGAGCCACCTGTAGCTCGGTTCGATATCGGCAACGAAATCGCTTCCCGCAGGCGTCCGGGCTTTGATCTGCTTTGCCCCGCTCACCATTTCCAGGACTTTGCTGCTGATGCGATCCACTTTCAGAAAGTCTGCGCGCATGCCTTCGAGCATGATCTGCCGGTTAATGTTCACCATGTGCGCGTGCCGGATATGCCGGCGATTTACGATGTCGGTCATCTGCATGCGCGAGCGCAGCTCGTTGGTCTGGACCTGAACCGCGAAGATACTGACCTGACTGGTTTCGAGGTCATCGGCGATCTCTACCGGTAGGCCGGTCAGCGGTCGCGAAGCGAGATCTTCGAGGACAAATGCATTGAAAGGAGAACCCACGGTCTCCACTTCTCTTGCAATGCTCGCCGCAATCTCGCGGCTCACAAGATCGGTAATGATCGTGACTTTTTCCGTTGGCTGAATGCGGAGGCAAATGCGAACCGCATTGCGGGCTCCGGGAGCCAATTCCGGATCGATTGGAACGTTAAGGCGATCTGGCGTGCGGATTGCGCTGTCGCGCGTACTAACTACTCCCATCAGTGAGTCACCGAAGCGGTTTCGGTGTCAAACACGCCTACCTTCGTCTCTTCCACCATGTAGTCGACCACTTTCTTCAGATCTCCGGTTTCTTCAAACGCCTTGAGCTGACGGTCAGCGCCGTTCCCCATCTCAAGGATACGATGAATATAGTTGATCTCTTCCCGGCTATCTAGCTCGTCGAGCACATCGTCAACAAACTCCAGATATTCGTAAATGAGATCGCGCTCGTTGACCTCGGCTTCAATGCCGAAGTCGATCAGTTTGCCGTCGAGACCATAGCGAGCAGCGCGCCATTTGTTTTCCATGAGCAGTGCCCGCCCATAGATGCGAAATCCCTGGTTGCGCGAGTGCAACCTATAGAGCTTCGCGATGGTGGCCTGAATAAGAGCAGCCAGCGCAATCGTCTCTTCGAGACGCATGGGAATATCGCACACTCGGAACTCGAGTGTATTGAAGAACGGATGCGGGCGGATATCCCACCATATCTTCTTAGCGTTATCGATGCAGTTGGTCTTGATGAGTAAATTCACGAAGTTCTCGTACTCCGACCAGCTGGAATACGAATTGGGAATGTTGGTTCGCGGGAATTTGTCGAACACTTTGCAGCGATAGGACTTTAGTCCCGTATTCATTCCCAACCAGAATGGAGAATTCGCAGAAAGCGCGAGAAGGTGCGGCAGAAAATAGCGTGCCTGGTTCATCACATGGATCGTGGTTTCACGATCCTCAATACCGACGTGGACATGTAATCCGAAGATCAGGTTGGCGCGTGCCACAAGCTGCAAGTCCTCGACGACTTTGCGGTAGCGCTCGTCCGGATAAATTTCCTGCGATCGCCAATCGGCAAAGGGATGCGTAGCGCCTGCGGCGAGCAAGAGTCCATTGTCTTTGGCGAGCTTGATCATGTCGTGGCGCAGCTTGCGAATGTCCTTCTTGGCCTCCTTGATGTTCTTGCAAACGCCAGTTCCCACTTCTACGACAGACTGGTGCATCTCCGCCTTGATCTGCTCTTCCATGATTCGCTTGCCCTTGGCGATGATCTCGCTGTGGATGTGCGAACGCAGATCTCGGGTCTCAGGATCGATTGTCTGATATTCCTCTTCAATACCGATGGTGAATGACGGCTTCATGGTGTTTTCGCTCAGGCACTCAAACCCGTTTGCGCTGGAGCCTTGATTCGCGTTTTTGTTGGCGATTTCACGGCAGTGGTCTTTGAAGAGCCAGACGATCCGCCTGCAAGGAAGGCCGACCAGCGCAGCTCTCGAGCTGGATTCTCGTCGCTCAATGCTTTCTTCACAGCCAGCTCTGCGACGGCATTGACGATCCAGTCGAAGTTATCTTGTCCCACGGAATTCACGTCCGCATCCGGAGCTGGATTCATGAAATCGATTGCATACGGAATTCGGTCCTCGCACGCGAACTCGACCGTGTTCAAGTCGTACCCGAGTGCCCGGCAAAGCGTGAGCGCATCGCGCTCCACTCGTTCCAGCAGCTTAGGATCGATCTTCGGACCATCTTTCACATATCGCTCGTGATGTGGTCGCCGAGGATCGTATTGCATGATGTGTACCTTCTCTTGCCCGACAACGTAGCAACGGAAGTATTCCTGGAACTTCACTGCGCGCTGCAGCGTCATGCAGAGATCGCGCGTCTGATCGTAGGCACGGAAGAAATCTTCGGGCGTGTGCACGTGATACACGTCGCGCCATCCTCCACCATTGAATGGCTTGAGAAACGCTGGGAATTTGACATATTGGAAGACCTCATCCCAATTCATGGGATAGATCAGGTTGCGCATGGATTGATCGGTCGTTCCCGGTGGATGCTCCTTATGCGGCAGGATCACGGTCGGCGGCACCGCAACACCCAACTTCTCGGCCAGCGCGTAGTTGAAGAATTTATCGTCGGCGCTCCACCAAAATGAATTGTTGATCACGATCGTGCCGTTGAGGGCGGCGTTCTTCAGATACGCACGATAAAACGGAATGTCATGCGAGATGCGATCAACGATCACGCTGTAGCCGCTTGGCTCCGCCATACGAATGCCGCCAATCTTGATGAACTCCGCATGTACGTCGCGATTACCCATGGAATTGACTTTTTCGACGAAGGCGCCAGGAAAAGTGTTCTCCATGCCAAAGATGATGCCGATTTTGTGAGTGGCCATTTGAGGCTCCAGAGGGGTCTTCTATTCTACTTCTTTGAGCACATGCCGGCCTCCAGCCCAGGCTGCGCAGCAGCCATAGTCCGCCGAATGGCCGGGCTCGCGCTTTCGCCAATGGCTAATGGATCATCGCTAATTGCTGCCTTTATGCGAAATACACCTGCGCCATTCGTTGCCACCAGGGCCAATCGTGGCCGGTCTGATCGCGCCATACATCGAGCCGATGTGGAATATGCTTGTCCCGCATGATTTCGGCGAGACGTTCGTTTTCGTTCCAGCACATGTCGTGCTCTCCTGTCGCTAATACATACTTGTTCTGCCGGCAGCGATCCAGATGCCAGCCATCGCTTATGTTGCGTAAATAATGTGGAGGATTGTTGAAGTAAACGTCATCGTCGTAGTAGCCGTTTAGAAATTGAATGATGTCGAATGCCCCGCCCATGCTCACGCTCCCACTTACCAAATCGGGATGGCGCAAGGCCAGGTTCATGGCGTGATATGCGCCGAACGAACATCCCGTAGTGGCGAGATCCCAGCGCGAATTCTTCAATTTAATCAGCGGGACGACTTCGTGCAGCACATAGTCTTCATATTGCACGTGGCGTGCAATCCGCCAGCGGGGAGGAACATTCTTGTTGTACCAGCTCTCGCTGTCAACGCTGTCAACGCAATAGAGCTGCAAGCCTCCACTCTCAATCTTGCGCCAGATTGCGCCCACCATGCCGCGATCCTCAAACTCAAAAAAGCGACCCTGCGAAGTGGGGAACACGATTGCGGGCAAGCCGGCATGCCCGAAGACCAACAGCTCCATATCGCGTCCAAGACGCGGTGACCACCATTTGTGATACTCGCGGTTCATGGAAATAGGCTTTCGGCTGGTCGGCCTTCGGCATTCAGCCAACCAAGCTTTTCGTGTGACTCACGCGGAGGCTTTCGTCACGGCCCAATTCCCTTTGCGGCCTGGACCAAACTGATAGTTGGCCGAATGCCGACAGCCGAATGCCGCTCATAGCCGCGCCGCACGATTTCCGCTTGCAACATTGAGTGCGCCGTGTACTCTAACAGCAAAGGATGTCTACTGAAAATTTCGACATTGCAGAAGCCAATGGCGCGGAGCAGGTTTCTCAATCCGCGCCGGAAGTAGAAACATCACAAACTGATGTTCACAACACCGACAGAGTTCAGCGCCACCACAACTTCATCTCTAACTTCGTGCCTTATCGTCGCGATCTAGTCGTTTATCTTCCGCCAAACTACGAACACAGTGAGAGCCGCTACCCGGTTCTATATCTACACGACGGCCAGAACCTGTTTGATCCTGAGACCGCTTACGTCCGGGGAATGGATTGGAAGGTCGATGAGACTGCCGAGGCGCTAATCCGATCCGGTGAGATAGAACCCTTGATCATCGTAGGCATCTACAACACCGGGAAGCACCGCATCGAAGAGTACACGCCTACTCGCGACCGCAAGCTTGGTGGCGGACATGCCGAGCTCTACGGACGCATGCTCGTCGAAGAGCTTAAGCCTTTTATCGAAGCGCGCTACCGCACCCTGCGTGACGCGCACCATACCGGTCTTGGCGGATCATCACTCGGCGGACTCGCAACTCTCTATCTGGGATTCACACATCCTGAGGTCTTCGGCAAAGTAGCGGTGCTTTCTCCTTCCCTCTGGTGGGACAACAAAGCCATTCTCAAGATCATTCAGAAGACCCAGCCGAAGCCGCGACTGAAAATCTGGCTCTCGATGGGTACGGAGGAAAGTAAGACTGGAGTGCGCGATGCCAATCTTCTCGACCAGGCACTTGTCGCCAGAGGATGGCGTGAAGGCGACGATCTGCATTACGAAGTCATTCCCGGAGCCAAGCACGAAGAAGCTGCCTGGGCAGATCGCGTAGAACCGGTATTGCGATTCTTATTTCCCAGCAGGTAAGTGGGAATCAAGCATCATTTTGGTACCCGGACCAATCGCGCTTTCTCGTAAACACTGACGTACTCACGAGCGGGCTGCTCCCAGGAAAAGTTCTGACTCATGCCATTGAGCATTAACTGCTTCCAGTCCTCCTTGTTCTTGAAGGTTGAAAGCGCCTGTCGCACTGCGACGATCAGTTGCGCCGGATCGTAGCGCGCAAACTTGAACCCGGTTCCGGTCCGAGTCTTAGGATTCCATTGTTCAACCGTATCCTCGAGGCCACCCGTAGCTCTAACCACGGGTACGGTTCCGTATCTCATGCTATATATCTGGGTCAGGCCGCAAGGTTCATAGTGGGACGGCATGAGGAAAATGTCGCTTCCGGCTTCGACCAGATGGGCCAGCGAATTGTCGTAAGCGATTTTCACCGACAAGCGATCTGGAAAGCTTCGGCGCAGGGTCTGAAACATCGCTTCATAATGCTTGTCACCGGTTCCGAGAACGACCAGGACGACGTCCTCCCGCAGCAGCCGGGGCAAAGCAGTTTCTATCAAATCAAATCCTTTTTGAGCCGCAAAGCGCGAGATAATTCCGATGATTGGGGACTGCAGTCTAGCCTTTGATATTCCGTATTGCTCGAGCAAGGCTTCCTTACAATTCGCCTTGCCACTGAGGTCGGAACCAGAGAATCTCGCCGGAAGATAGCGGTCTGCTGCGGGATTCCACTCGCCGTAGTCAGCTCCGTTCACAATTCCGATTAAACGATCGCGTTTCTTCGAGACGGTATCCGCAAGTCCAAAAGCGAAATCGTAAGCCTGTATTTCCTTCGCGTAGGTTCGGCTCACTGTTGTTACGTAGTCCGAGTACACGATCCCGCCCTTGAGAAAGTTCACTTTGTCATAGAACTCGAGACGATCCATCGTGAACAGCGACCACGGCAGCAGAAGCTTCGGGATCACGCTGTTGGGAAACAGACCTTGGTATCCAATGTTGTGGATCGTTAACACTGTTCCCGTGAGCGCGAAAGTAGCGTCATGCGAGTACAAACTGCGCAACAACACCGGAATCAAAGATGTCTGCCAATCATGAACGTGGAAAACATCTGGTGGTCCGAATCGCTTGGAGGATTCGATTACTGCGCGGCAAAACATCGTGAAGCGCTCAGCATTGTCCACATAATCGCCATGACTATCACCATAAAGTCCGTCACGATAGCTAAATTCCGGATGGTCGACAAAGTAGAATTGCACTCCGTCGTGCTTTCCGCCGTCTATGATTTGGCAAAAGAGCAGGTAGTCCTGCATTGGAACCGTGAGGTTCGGAATAACGAGCTGCGCTTCCTTCAGGTGAGTTCGCCGGTAGCGCGGCAGGAAAACTGTGAGTTCATGACCCAGTGCAGAAAGCGTTTTTGGAAGAGCGCCAACAACATCGGCAAGACCACCGGTTTTCGAGTACGGTACTCCCTCCGACGCGGCAAACGTGATTCGCAACCAAAGCTCCTTCAGCTTGGATTCGCTACTGATCCGTCTGCACGAGACTTCCCGCGCTGGCCGGAGAACCCGCAATACGCGCTCTCAACAGAGAAGAACCGAGAGGCCAAGGCAAAACGTCGAGTCTAATGTCCGCACAAAAACAGGTCAACGCTGCACGACACAAGATGTCTCCGGTAGGCAAGCCGAAGCTCGGGCAAAATTTCCTGGTAGACGCAAACGCAGCACGACGCATCGTTGATGCCTTAGGCGACTCGCGGCAGTCTAACGTGGTGGAGATCGGGCCAGGACGCGGCGCTCTTACCCATCTGCTCGCCGAGCGTGCCCGCCATCTTTTCGCAATTGAATTCGATTCGATGCTGGCCCAGCGCTTGCGCGTCGCCTTCGCGAGTGCGAAGAATGTGGAGATCGTGGAAGCGGACTTCCTGAAGGTGCCACTCGAAGAACTGTTGCTCTCGCGTGGTGGTCAAGATCAACGCGCCAAGGTTGTCGGAAACATTCCGTACTACATCACTTCAGACATTGTCTTGCGTCTCTTTGGGCAATACACGTGGATTGAAACAATCGTACTTATGGTGCAAAAGGAGGTAGCGGATCGGCTCGCCGCTGAACCAGGCACTCGCGATTATGGGTTGCTGACGGTAACGGCGAATCTTTTTGCGGATGTGGAGCAGCTCTTTACATTGCCGCCCGGAGCGTTCTCTCCACCCCCAAAGGTGTATTCGAGCGTGCTCCGCTTTCGGATTTCACCGAAGATTGCCGAATTGGGAGTTGATGCCCGGGAATTCCTCAATTTTTGCAAATTGGCATTCGCGCACAAGCGTAAGACTCTCTTTAACAACTTGCGCACTCGGTATGGAGGCAAGGAGATCCGCGAGGCAATCCAAGAAGCTGCGGCTGACCCCAACGCTCGTGCCGAAGCCCTGAGCTTGAGTGAGCTAGCGAAGATCCACTATGCCTTAGGCACTGCGCCTATAGGAAATCATCGGTGATTGCCGCCCGAGTGTCCGCCGCCACCGCCTCCACTCGATCCATGTGACATCGATCCGCCACCAGACGATGGGGACGCTGAGCGCGACGAACCCATGGACCCTGAAGCTCCCATAGGCCGCGACTCCATACGCATGCTCGGAGTTCGCGGGGATTCCATTCTGGGACTCATTGACGGACTCGGATGATTCTCAGAATGCATCGGTGACGAATGGCCAGCGGGCTGGCGTCCCGCTGAGGGAACTTGCATGGCCTGCCGGGAACGATTTAGTTCAAAGTTGCGGTGATCTCGTTCCATGCGCTCATTCCGCAGAGCGTCCGAGCGACGCAGCGCGTCATTCGTCTGATTCACTCGCCCAGAGCCCGCAACTGTGGTCGTCGGGAACGTGCCTACGATCGTGCCTGCCGGTGCGGAGGTACCCGAGGTGAAGCCAGATGCCGGAACCGTCGTCTGCGATTGGGCTTGGCGCAGCACCTGCCTGCTGGCATCCGTCTCTTTCACTGCGTGAGGCCAACGGTGCTCTAATGCGTCATTGTCGATCACGACTCTGCGTGGCACTGGCATCTGCGTTCCGCCATTGACAGCAATTACTGGTGGACCGTGATGCGGAGCCTCGGGATGATGGTAGTTCGGCGGGCGATTATGCACGGGAGGCACCGTGTGCCAGGAGTTCCAGTGATTTCCAGGAGCCCAGCACCATCCCCGGCCATTCACGAACTGCCATGACCCATATCGATACGGAGCCCAACCCCACGGATAACTCGAAACGAACAAATATCCCGAGCCGGGATAAGACATCCAGTAGCCGTCGGCAAAGGGATCCCAACCCAATGACGCAGACGCTGGACGCCACATGTAGCCGTATCCGGGAACATAGAAGTAGTCGCCGTAAGAACTTAAATCGGAAAGCCCATAGACAAGGCTGTTGTTGGTACCTGTAAGAGCCGTGCTCGAAACTACGTCGTCATGATTCTTAACCCGCTCGCCGTCCCAATTGTCGTAGTTCTCTACGTCGATATTCCTGGCGAGATAATAACGGCTGGGATCATCGTCATCGAGACGAATTGTCTCTCCCTTTCGCACTGCGACTTCAGCCGCCGTTCCGTTAGAAACCTGCACCTCGCCACCGAGCACCGCTAATTCAACCTCATGCTGGTCCGCAGAAATGCGGAAGTGCGCTGCTTTCAACAGATCAATTCGATCGCGTCCGGCAGTGAGCTGGAACCTGTCTTGATCGCGATGACGCATATCAAAATAGGCCGTTCCGTGCTGTAGCTCCACCGAAGTATTGCGCCCACCATTGGAATCCAAGCTCAAATCCGAAAACACGATGAGTGTATCGGGCGTGAGTCGAATGGAGCTGCCATCCTCGAACTCGGCTTCGGCTTGACCGTCGCGTGCCCATAGTTTCCATCCGTGTGAGACGGGCATGTTCATGTACGCGGTATTGAACCCGCGGCCGTCGCCTTTGTCGAGCTCCACGTCGCCATCGACATAGCTCAAGCGCACGATGCGCGCATGCGAATCCGCTAGCAGCGGTACAGCCAGACTTAGACAGAGAAAAATGAGGAAGGCAGGAAAGACGCGAACGCAGCGGGACGAGCCTAATGCCAAACTGGACATACCGGGCTCCCTAAGTAGCTCAATATATTAGAACACTTTCTGAAGGCCAGCGTTGCGAGTTATTGAACTGGGTTGGGAGCAGCTGCCAGGCCAGCCCGGCCTAGAATTCGCTGTGCGGCTTGCTGAGCGATGTGCAGGACCGTGCGATCCGCCGCGATCCGTTGCAGCATTGGCGCAATCGCCTGGACTTCGTAAAGGTGTCCATCCTTGGAGAGAGCGTCCATGGCCTTGAGATCCTGATCGAGAGATAGCTTGTCGAAGCGACGGTCAAAGTCCAGTTTGCGGCCGCTCTCGATGGTTAGAGAAATGCCTTGAAAGATCTCCGTAAGCTGCTGGATAGATGGATTCTCAGAGTAGTTGTAGGTGGTCGAGGTATGACGGCTAGCGTCTTGGAAGCTCAGCGTCTTGCTCCCCGTTTGAGCAATCGGATGCGCAGTGAAATCAAACTGCCCGTCAAAAAACTTGACCTGCTCCGCCAAGACAAAAATCTTCTCTCGTATCGCGTCCGTCGCCTGGAACTGCTTCGTAAAGCGGTCCTGCGACGCCGCATCGGCGGCCTGGACCGACTGCTCAACGTTGCTCTCTACTGGCTGATTCCGTTCTTGAGTCTGGCTCAATGAATGGTCATCGGAAACGTAATCCACCTGACCGCCGCGGTGGACAGTCACGATGTAGTCGGAAGGCTTCCCGTATTTCCATGAAAAGTTGAATATGACTGCTGCATCCTGTTGCTGCGCCTGCAGTTGGCTAGCAATGAGACAGATCACGGAATACCCGGCAAACCGCCGAAGAACGCTCATCCGCGACTTGCCACCTCGTAGCGCTTCAGCGTCGCATGTGTGTGCAGATGGCATATAGCAATCGCGAGGGCATCCGCAGCATCGGCAGGGCGCGGCAGTTCGGGAAGGTTTAATAAGTGTGCGACCATATGCTGGACCTGAATCTTTTCGGCTTTGCCATATCCCACGACAGCAGACTTGATCGATAGCGGTGAATATTCTGCGACTTCGAGCCCCGCTGAGGAAGCGGCAAGCATAGCAACCCCCCGAACCTGCCCCAGTTTCAGCGCCGACTTGGCATTCACTGAGTAGAACACCTCTTCGATCGCGACCATCTGCGGAGAGGTCGAAAAGATCAGATGCGAAAGCTCTGTAAACACCGTCGACAGACGCTTTGCCATTGACTCGCGTCTTGAGAGCCGAATCGCTCCGGCCATCACAAAAGCGAGGCGCCCATCGGCATGCTGCTCCACGATTCCGTAGCCCGTGTATTCAGTGCCGCAATCGATGCCGAGGACCCGCATTGCTCCGAGTTTAACTCAAGGAAGGCAGGCTGTCGGCTCTCAGCTGTCAGCTTTCGGCCGGTTAGCTTCAGTGCGCTCACTATCCTCCGTACTGGCCGATCGCCGACTGCCGATCACCGACGGCCCTTCTGTATGCCTTCGGTTGATACACCTTTCACCTCTGATTTAGCTTGTAGTTACTCCGCATGATCCTTGAGGCCCTACATCAGGTCGCGAACCACCGCGAATCGCTCTCGCGCGACGCGGCGCGCGAGGTTATGTCGGAGATTCTCAGCGGAGGGGCTACAGACGCGCAGATCGCGGCGCTCTTGGTCGCGCTTCATATGAAGGGCGAGACCGTGGAGGAGATCGTCGGCTTCGCGGAGGCGATCCGCAAAGCAGCGGCTCCGCTGAAGGTCCACAATTTTGCCCTCGATGTCAGTGGGACTGAGCGTGACGCTCTCGTCGACACCTGCGGTACAGGCGGTGATGCCAGCGGGACCTTCAATATCTCGACTGCGACGGCGCTGACCGTGGCTGGCGCCGGCGTTCGCGTTGCCAAGCACGGCAACCGCAGCGTCACGTCCAAGTGTGGGTCGGCGGATGTAGTTGAGGCTCTGGGAATCAACATTACATTGCCACCGGCGCGCGTTGCCGAGTGCCTGGAAACGGTCGGCATAGCTTTCCTGTTTGCGCCATCGATGCATTCGGCAATGAAGTATGTACAGCCGGCCCGACGTGAACTGCGGCTGCGGACGGTATTCAATCTACTAGGTCCGCTATGCAATCCGGCGCACGCGTCGGCTCAGGTGGTTGGAGTCTACTCTGCGTCACTTGTAGGGAAACTCGCACAAGCGCTGCAGATGTTGGGACTGCATCGCGCGCTGGTTGTTCATGGCAGCGATGGCTTGGACGAGATCACCATCACCGGCCTAACCCATATCGCCGAAGTCAGAAATGGCCAGATCCGGCATTACGATGTCTCGCCCGAAGAGTTCGGATTGCGCACTGCTCCCATCTCAGAGATACAGGGTGGCGACACGAAGGCAAATGCTGAGATCATCCGCCGCATTGTAGACGGAGAGAAATCTCCGCGGCGTGATGTGGTATTGCTCAACGCCGCCGCAGCGTTGGTCGTTGCAGGGCGGGCCGATTCCATGTCGGAAGCAATGCCGATGGTTGCGGAGTCACTCGACTCCGGAGCAGCTCGCGAGAAGCTGGTAAAGCTGGTCGAGTTTACTTCGAGTAAGTGGGCCTAAGAGACACCGCTTCCTCCTATAGAATCAGAACTCGAAGCTCACCTTCACCATGCCGCGCTACGAATACCGCACGCTCCATCCTGACGCCGAGAAGAGTTTTCTCGCCTGGATCGATCATCTCGACAAGGAATTCTCCAATCCCGATCCGGCTCATCGCAGCGTGGTCGTGCGCGACGCGCTCCACCAGATCTATCTAGGTCGTCCCTATGTACCGGAAGATGAGAATGAAGAGTACGACAACGCTTCGGTCACTTCCCAACTCTCAGCGCGAGCTTTGACGCACTCATTCGACCCGCGGAATGCCACACTCGAGCCTGAGTATTACGGCGACGTCGATCCCCTTCGATACGCGCCGCGCAAGCCCCTCATCTGGTTCTGGATGATGTTCGATCGCTCTCCGCTAGGCCTCAATCACTGGCTGGGATATCGCATGCGCTACATGGTCGCCAAACACGTGTTCAAGTCGCTTGGCAAGAATGTGAAGCTCTTTCACGGAATTGAAGTTTCGTTCGGCTACAACCTCACGATCGAGGACAACTGCGTCATCCACAAATATGTTCTCCTCGACGACCGCGGCGAGCTCATCGTTCGCGAGGGAAGCTCCATCTCCGATTACGCAAATGTTTACTCGCATGCGCACGATTTGAACGACTCAATGATAGTGAGCAACCATAAGACGGTTATCGGTCCACGCGCTCGCGTGACCTATCACGCAACCGTGCTCAGCGGAGTCACCGTTGGCGAGCAAGGAATCGTTGGCTCGATGGGAGTCGCCACCAAAGATGTTGAGCCGTATAACGTGGTGGCAGGAATTCCAGCCAAGACCGTTAAAGTGAAGACAATCGCCCCAGAGGCAAGAGGAGACAGGGTACAGCGGTCGGGACAACGCTGATCCACCCTCCTTTTTCCCTGTTCCCTCCCCTGTAACCTCTCCCCTATTCCCTGTTACCATCGACTTTCCGCATGAATTTGCATGCTGTCATTGTCGTTTTCGACATCATCGTCTTCCTTTTTGCCATCAGCGTGCACGAATCAGCACACGCATGGATGGCAAATCGACTGGGCGATCCTACGGCGCGAATGCTTGGTCGCATTAGCCTGAATCCCATCAGACACATCGACCTTTTTGGCACGATTCTGCTTCCGCTGATCGCGGCAATCACTGGAGCTCCGCTCCTGGGATGGGCAAAACCTACGCCGGTTGACACACGGAACTTCAAGCATCTTGTGCGGGATGACATTCTTACTTCGCTCATTGGTCCTATCAGCAACTTCATCGTTGCCGTTGGCTGCTTTCTCTTTTTGGGAATTATCGCGAAGACGTCGCCCACAGGTCATCGTGTTGTACACGACATTGTTGCGAGCGGATCGCTCAACACAGGCACCATACTCACGCCATTCGCGGCGCTTCTATACGAAGGAATATTCATTAACGTACTTCTCGGCATTTTTAATCTGATTCCCTTGCCGCCACTTGATGGCAGTCATGTCCTGCGTCATTTCCTGCCGGACGGAGTGCGCCGTATGTTTGACATGGCAGGAATCGCGATCTTGTGGATACTCGTCCTCTTGAGAGTGCCGTTTCTCGGACCTTTGCTCGGACCTGCGATGGACATCTTTAGAAATAATCTAATGAGACTTTGATGGATCAGGCCTCTTCTCAAGCCTCTACTCTCACCCCGAACTCGACGATTTCCGGACGAAAGCAGCGCATTCTGAGCGGCATGCGCTCCACCGGAAAGCTGCACCTCGGCAACTATGTGGGCGCCCTCGCGAACTGGGTGAAGCTGCAGGAAAACTACGATTCTTTTTTCTTCATCGCTGACTGGCATGCACTAACCAGCGATTACGCTGACACCTCACTCATTAAGCAAAATTCGATTGAGGTGATGCTCGACTACCTGGCAGCCGGACTCGATCCGCAGAAGTGCACGATGTTCATCCAATCGCATGTGCCGCAGCATGCGGAGTTGCATTTGTTGCTCTCGATGATCACTCCACTTGGATGGCTGGAGCGCGTTCCCACTTATAAGGAGCAGCAGCAAAATATTCGTGAGAAGGACCTGAATACCTACGGCTTTCTCGGCTATCCGCTACTGCAATCCGCGGACATCATGATCTATCAAGCCCATTTCGTGCCGGTGGGCGAAGATCAGGTCCCACACATCGAGATCACGCGGGAAATTGCACGTCGCTTCAACGGCTTTTACCCGCGCGTGGTTAAGTCGGGCGATCCCGATGCGAGGCGCACGTATGTCTTTCCGGAGCCTCAGGCGCTGCTGACGCCTTCACCCAAGCTGCCCGGCACCGATGGACGCAAGATGTCGAAGTCCTATGGGAACTCAATTCTGATGAGTGATCCCGAGCCGCTGATTCGGCAGAAGCTGAAGACGATGGTCACCGATCCGGCGCGAGTGCGCCGCAGTGATCCCGGCAATCCCGATGTCTGCCCGGTCGGCGATGTGCACAAAATTTTTAGCAGCAAAGATACTCTGCAAAAGGTATACGCTGGATGTCGCAGTGCCGGCATTGGCTGTATCGAATGCAAAGGATGGGCCGCGGATGCACTCGTATCAGTGCTGAATCCGATGCAGGAGCGCCGCCGGCACTACGAGAAAAATCCACGCGAAGTATGGGAAGTGCTGGAAGATGGAACGAGTCGGGCAAGCCGCGCAGCCGAAGTAACGATGGAAGAGGTTCGCGCAGCGATGAGGATGTCAAAGCATTACGAAGAGCCAGTCGAAGGAGCCGCACAGTAGCTCATGCCTGAGATGCCGATCATCAACCGCGAACCCAGCGAGTTTCCTTTCGCCGTGAGTGTCGGCACCGTTTTTGAGGGGCCGCTGGATTTGCTGCTCGACCTGATTCGTAAGCAGGATATCGACATCTACGACATTCCCATCGCCAAGATCACGGCGCAGTATCTCGGCTACGTCGAAAATCTGAAGCAGCTCGACGTGGACGTAGCGGCGGAGTTCATCTACATGGCCGCCCTGCTCATTCACATCAAGTCAAAGATGCTTTTGCCGCATGATCCCGACGCTCCTGCGGAAGTGCAAGAGGACCCGCGCAATGAGCTGGTTGAGCGCCTGCTTGAACACGAGAAATTCAAAAGCGCGGCGCAGATGCTTCTGCAGAAGCAGCAGATTGAAGAAGCTGTCTGGAGCAATCCCGCACTGAAGGACTTCAAAGAAGATGAAGGCGCCGAGCCGGAACTGGCCGCCGACGTTGTCGACCTGGTGCGAACCTTCCAACAGATTCTCGATCGTGTGCGTGAGCGTCCCATTATTCAGATTGATCAGGACGTTGTCACAGTCTCGCAGATGATCGACTA